>Ga0299912_10004045_pt1 | contig 11972 bp, 10 predicted proteins | sample RVTome_2_FD_207667 | JGI IMG/M metagenome (GOLD analysis project Ga0299912, IMG submission 207667) | Soil microbial communities from uranium-contaminated site in the Upper Colorado River Basin, Wyoming, United States - RVT95D214 (version 2) ... | reverse complement strand
ACCTTGATCGCACGCACGGTGCCGCGTCCGGTGACCACCTCTTCGCTGCCGAGCACGTCGTAGACATAGGGCTTGATGTCGTCACGATCGGCGATCGGGTATTCGATGTGCTGCATGCCGGCGGCGCCGTCGCCGCGCAGGACGGCCTGGTGCATGAGCTTGTCCATCGTGCCGGGCACCAGCGCCACCTCGGTGATCTTGCCGTCGCGCAGCGAGGACACGATGTTGCGCTGCCAGTCGAAGTCGAGTCGCTCGATCACGTCCTTGGAGCGGCCGGTGTAGTGGGCGAAATACTCGATGGGTTTGACGTGGTCGTCGTTGTACACCCAGGTGCTGCGCTCCAGCGCGCGATCCTTCTTGAATAGCGCCACCAGACCGGTGGTGTAGGCGAGGTTTTCCAGCACATAGCGGCCGTCGGCCTCGATATGCAGGTTGCGATCGATCTCGCCCACCTTGAAACCGTTGACGTGGACCGAGTAGCGCGCCTGGAACGGCTGCGGCCGATAGCCCTCGGCATGGGCGACGCCCGCCAGCAGGAGGGCGTACAGGGACAGGAGCAGGCGGAAAAGGGCTGACATGGCGGCAGTGTAGCAAAGGGCGCATCTGCCGCGACATCCAAGGCTGGTATACTCCCCCGCTGTCCTGATTCTGAACGGAATTCCATGTTTCTCGAACCCTCCCGCGAATGGCGCGCCTTCCCGCCCTGGCTGCTGCTGTTGCTGGCGCTGACCCTGGCCGGCAACGTGCTGGCCTGGCTCGGTCTAGGCCTGCTGCCGGACGAGGCCTATTACTGGGTCTGGTCGCAGCGGCTGGAGCTGAGCTACTTCGACCACCCGCCGCTGGTGGCCTGGCTGATGCGGCCGTTCACGGACCTGTTCGGCGACGGCGCGGCGGTGATCCGCTTGCCGGCGGTGCTGTCCTGGCTGGTGGGGGCCGTGCTGGCCTACGACCTGGCGCGCCGCGCCTACGGCCAGCCGCGGGCCGGCGGCCTGGCGGTGCTGGTATGGACCACGCTGCCCCTGGTGCAGGCGGGCTTTCACATCGTCACCCCCGACAGCGCGCTGATCATTTTCACCTGGTGCACCTATTACCTGGCCTGGCGTGCGGTGGAGGAACACCGGCCCGCGCTGTGGGGCCTCACCGGCATCTGCGCCGGGCTGGCGCTGCTGGGCAAGTACCCGGCGGTGCTGATCCTGGGCGGCATCTTTCTAGCCCTGCTCATGACCCGCGCCGGACGGCGCCAGCTGGCCGGGCCCTGGCCCTGGCTCGGCGCCCTGTTGGCGCTGGTGACCTTCATCCCGGTGCTGGCGTGGAACTGGCAGCACGACTGGATTTCCTTCGCCTTCCAGCTGGGCCACGGTGTGCAGCGCAGTGTCGCCGCCGATCCCTGGACGATGCTGCTCATGTTTGTGGGCGGGCAGATGACGGTGGCCATGCCGTGGACCTTCCTCGCCATGGCCTGGGCCAGCTTCGGCCGCGGCGGGCCGCGTGCCCTGAGCGGCTACGGCCGCGCCCTGTTCGCCACCGGTTTCTGGCTGCCGCTGCTGGTGTTCGGCGCCGCCGGTCTCACCGCCGACAGCGGGCCCAACTGGCCGGAGACCGCCTATGTGCCGGGCACCATCCTGCTCGCCGGGGTGCTCAACCGCTGGCTCTACCCGCCGGCGCGCGCCCGTGGCCGCGCCCGTCCGCTGCTGCTGGGGCTGGTGGTGCTGGCGGTGCTCACCGGCGTGCTGCTGGTGAACCTGCTGCGCTTCCCCCACTGGCTGCAACAGGTGGCGGGGGAAGGCATGACGCCCAAGCGCACCCAGCTGAGCCAGGCCTACGGCTGGGACCAGGTGGACGCCGAGCTGCGCCGCCTGCTGCCCGGGATCGAGGCGGGGCATCCGCGCGGCGCCGATTGCGGCATCATCGTCGGCAACCACGCCAGCGCCGGCATGGTGGCCTGGCTGCTGCGGGCGCAGGGGCGGGTGAGCGTCACCCTGCAGACGCGCATGAGCCAGTATCACCTGTGGCCGCAGGCGGCGCCGGGCGGGCTGTGCCTGTTCATCGAGAAGTACGACCGTGAAGGCATGGCGCGCGAGGAGATTCCGCAGCGGCTCAGCCTGCCGGAAGGGGAGTGGCGGCAGATCAGCCTGCTGGAGGTGCGCAACCCGGACCTGTCGCTGCGCTGGTACGGCTTTTACGTGCCGCAAGAGCCCGCGTCGGCACCGGGTACGCCGTGATGCCCCTTGCGCCTTTGGGTATAATCCGCCCCTTTACCGCCGCCACGGGTAGCCTCCATTGAGTTTTGTTCCCGCATCCGCCGGGCGGGCAGCGCTGCTGCTCGTGGCGTTCAGCTCCCTGCTGCACCTGCTGGCGGCCGGCGGCGGCGCCGGCTTGTCCGGCGACGAGGCGCATTACGCCCTGTACGGCTATCACCTCGACTGGAGCTATTTCGATCATCCGCCCCTGGTGGGCTGGTTGCAGGCCCTGGTCCTGCCGTTCTCTTCCGGCGAATTCGCCCTGCGTCTGTGGCCGGTGCTGCTCGGTGCCTTGGCCAGCCTGGCGCTGTTCCGCCTGACGCGCGAACTGTATCCCGCGGCCTCACCCTGGACGGCCTTCGTCGCCGTGGCCCTGCTGCATTCGGCCCTGGCCTTCCAGGTGCTATCCCTGGCTATGTTGCCGGACACGCCGTTGCTGCCGCTGGGGATCGCGGCGGCTCTGGTTCTTTGGCGGGTCCTGGAGCGCGGCGCGGCGTGCGACTGGTTGTGGCTGGGCCTGTTGCTGGGCCTTGCCGGGCTGGCCAAATATACGGCAGTGACGCTGGCGTTGAGCGCCGTGCTGCTGCTGGCGCTGGGCGGACAGTGGGCGCAGCTGCGCCGTCCCTGGCCCTGGCTGGCGGTGGGACTCGCCCTGCTGCTGATCACGCCGGTGCTGGGCTGGAACTGGCAGCACGACTGGCTCTCGTTCAATTACCAGCTCGGCCACGGCGTGCCGGGTCGGGACTGGGACCTGTCACGTTTCCTGCTGTCGCAGGCGGGGCAGCTGGTGGCCTACGGCCCGGCGCTCTACCTGTTCGGCATCGCCGCGATGATCGGCGGCCTGCGCCGGCGGCGCGAGCGGGTGGAGCGCCACATCCTGCTGCTGGCCCTGCCGCCCCTGCTGCTGTTCGGCTGGAGCAGCGGCTTCGAGCCGACCCTGCCGCACTGGACGCTGCTGGGCTGGGCGCTGTTGACGCCGCTCGCCGCCCGGTGGTTGCTGCAACACTGGCCGCGGCGCCCGGTGCGTATCATCGCCTGGAGCGGGTTCGGCTATTCGCTGTTGCTGGCCCTGGTGCTGCACAGCGAGCTGTTCGCGCCCTGGCTGCCCTTTGCCGAGAACCGGTATCCCTTCGGCGATTTGTACGGCTGGGAACAGGCGGTGCAGCGGGCCGAGGAGTTGCGCGCGGCCATGGCGCAGGAGCCGGGGCCGGAACCGGTGCTGTTCGCCGGCAACTGGTCCTATGCCAGCCATCTCGCCTGGCCGGCGCGGCCGCGCCCGGTGCAGGTGGCCGACGAACGTTACGACCAGAACGATCTCTGGTTCGGCACTCCGCAGGCGGGGGCCCGCGGCGTGCTGGTGGTGCCCTGGCAGTTCCGCAACGACGCGGCGCGCTGGCAGCAGCGCTTCGAGCGCTGCGCGCCGGCCGACGTGGTGAGCGTTGTGCTGCGCGGCACGGTGGCGGTGAGTTACACCCTGTATCGTTGCGCCGGCTATCGCGGGTGAGGGTGCGCTGTTGCCGCGACCGATACTCGTGTAGGGTGCGCAGCGCGCACCGTGCCTTGGTTCGGTGCCGCATGGTGCGCGGTGCGCACCCTACAGTGGACGGACCAATAGTTTTCTCTGTGCCTCCGCGCCTCTGCGGCGGATTGTTTTGTTGAACAGGTACAACCATGACGACGACACACAAGATGGACAGCCGCGAACTGGGGCTGGTGCTGGGCAAGCAGCTGCTGGGCGTCGAGGACCTGCACTACGGTCTTTGGGAGCCGGACCTCGTGCCGTCGCTGACCAATCTGCCGCTGGCGCAGCAGCGCTACACCGAACACCTGGCGGCGGCGCTGCCGCCGCTCGATCATGAGGTGCGGGTGCTGGACGTGGGCTGCGGCACCGGCCACATCCTCAAGCAGCTGACCGAGCGCGGCTACCGCGTCGACGGCGTCATTCCCTCGCCGTCGCTGGCGCGCATGGTGCACGCGCGGCTGGCTGAGCTGCCCGGCAACCAGGCACGCGTGTTCGAGACCACCTTCGAGGGCATGCCGGTGGCGGAGATGGAAGGGCAGTACGACGCCATCCTGTTCAGCGAGAGCTTCCAGTACATCGATCTCAACACCGTGCTCGGCCATTGCGCGCGCCTGCTCAAGCCGCACGGCCGGGTGGTGATTTGCGATTTCTTCAAGACCGCGGCGGCCGGCGACGGTCAGCCCGGCGACGGCGTCATCGGCGGCGGCCATCATCTGAGCGATTTCCGCACCGCCCTGGCGGCGGCGCCCTTCGACGTGCTGCGTGACGAGGACATCACCGCCCAGGTGGCGCCCAACCTGGACATCCTTGATGACCTGCTGATGCAGAAGCTCAAGCCTTCGGGCGAGGCGATTTGGGAGTACCTGCGCGGCAGCCGCCCGTTCGTGGCGTGGCTGTTGGGTTTCTTCCTGCGCAAGCGTATGCCCAAGGTGAAAAAGAAATATTTCTCCGGCCTGCGCACCGGCGCCACTTTTGCCCGCTACAAGAACTATCGCCTCGTGGTGCTGACCAAGCGTGATGCCGTCTGATACCCCTTTCGCCGATCCGCACGCCTGGCCACGCTGGGGCTACGGCGTCGCCGCCGTGCTGGCCGGGTTGCTGTTGCTGCTGCTGGCGAGCGACGGCAACGTCGCACTGTTTCAGCTGATCAACGGCGCACCGTGGCCGGCGGGGGCATGGGTGTGGTCCAACATCACCGTGCTGGGCGACACCATGACCCTGTTGTGCCTGTTGCTGCCCTTCGTCGGCCGCCGCCCCGATCTGGTGTGGAGCATCATGGTGGCGGTGGTGGTGGTATCGCTGCTGATCCATGGGGCAAAGATGGTGTTCGACATGCCGCGTCCGCCCTACCTGCTGAGCGGCGACGACATCCGTGTCATCGGTTTCAAGGCCGTCTCCGGCGCCTTCCCCTCCGGTCATAGCGCGGCAGCCTTTGCCTTTGCCGGCGCCATCTGCCTGATGCGCTTTCCCGTCGATGCCAAGGTGACCGTGCTGCTGCTGGCGGCCGCCGTGGGCGTGTCGCGCGTGGCGGTGGGCATCCACTGGCCGCTGGATGTGGTGGGTGGGGCGCTGGTGGGATGGCTCGGCGTGATGCTCAGTGTGTGGCTGGGGCGACGCTGGCCGCTGGGGCTGCGCCTGAATGTGCAGCGTACCCTTGCCCTGTTGCTGGTCGTCGCGGCCCTGTTTACGATCTGGGACTATGACGGCGGCTACCCGTTGGCCCGTCCCCTGCTGGTGGTGTTGCCGCTGGCGATGCTGGCGCTGGCCCTGCCGGGGTTGCGTACCCTGTTTCCGCGGAGGGCGGCATGAACCATCATCTCAAGCGCACCCTGACCTTGCTGCTGCGCGTGGCGGTGACTCTGCTGGTGTTTTGGCTCATCTTCCGCAACATCAATTTGGATGGAGTTTTGCAGACCATGCTGGGGGCGGAGCCTGGCCTGCTGCTGCTGGGCCTGCTGTTCCAGCTGGCCAGTACCCTGCTGGCCTCCTGGCGCTGGAAGCTGGTGATGCAGCGGCTTGGCTTCGGCCAGGACTTCGCCTTCTATCTGCGCAGCTACTTCAAGGGCAGCTTTTTCAATCAGGGGCTGCCCACCAGCATCGGCGGCGATGCCTTGCGCGTGCTCGACGTGGCGCGTACCGGCCACCGCAAGCGCGATGCCTTTTATGGCGTGGCCGCCGATCGTGGCCTGGGCCTGGCCGGCCTGCTGGTGTTCAATCTGTTGGCCTTGCAGGCCAACCCGGATCTGCTGCCGCACCAGGTATTTCTTGCCATCAATGGCCTGGTGTCACTGGGCATCGCCGGGTTTGCGGTGTTGATCCTGTTGCACAAGTTGCGCTGGTTGGAACGGGTACCGCTGTTGACGGTATTTCTGCGCATATCCCGCTGTCTGGGTCAGGTGCTGCATGGCGTGCGCCCGTTTACCGTACAGTTTTCGCTGTCGTTGCTGATCCATCTGCTTTCGCTGCTGTGCATCTACTTCATCGGCCAGAGCGTCGGTCTGCCGTTCGGCGTGTGGACCTACATGGTGATCGTGCCGCCGGTGATCCTGCTCACCCTGGTGCCGGTATCGCTGGCCGGCTGGGGCGTGCGCGAGGGTGGCATGATCGGCCTATTCGCGCTCATCGGTGCCGACAAGACGCTGGTTCTCTCCATGTCGATTCTGTACGGCGTGATCCTCATCGCCAGCAGCCTGCCCGGCCTCTATGCCTATCTCACCGGCAAGCATCACCTGTAACGTGAACGATATGCGCCGCAGCTTTTACCTCGTCCTGGCCGGCGTCACGCTGCTCAAACTGCTGCTGGCGGCCTGGCTGCCGCTGACCGGCGACGAGGCCTACTTCTTCGTTTGGGGCAGGCATCCGGGCCTGGGCTATTACGATCACCCGCCCATGGTGGGCTGGTGGCTGCACGCGCTGCTGTACCTGGGCCAGGCGGAGTGGTGGCTGCGCCTGCCGGCCTATGCCATGACCTCCTTCATCGCCTGGGCCATCTACCGCCTGCTGCGCGACGGTCTGGGCGAGGAGCGCGCCGTGCTGGCCGGGCTGCTCTATCTGCTGGCGCCGGTCAATGTGATCAACGTGCTGATCAGCACCGACACGCCGCTGATCCTGTTTTCCTTCCTCTCGGCGCTGGCCTTGCAGCGCGCACTGCAACGGGACGGCTACCGCTGGTTCGTCTATTCTGGCGCACTGCTGGGCCTGGCTTTCCTGGCCAAGTATTTCGCCGTGCTGTTGGGCCTCGCCTACGGCGCCTACCTGCTGCTGATCCGGCCCACCCGGCGCAACGCGGTCGGGCTTCTGCTGGTGTTCCTCACCGTGCTTCCCTTCGCCGCGCTCAACCTGTGGTGGAACTACTGCCATTGCTGGGACAACGTGCTGTTCAACGTCTATAGCCGGCACAGCGGCAGCAGTTTCGACTGGACCCATCCGGCGCTGTACCTGCTGATGCTGGTGTACCTGGTGACGCCGCCGCTGCTGTGGCAGGCCTGGCGCCGTCGCGGGGCAGCGCTGGAGGCGCTGCGCGCACGCGGGCTGTTCCTGTGGCTGTGGCTGCTGCCCATGGCGCTGTTCATATTGCTGTCGTTCACCGCGCGCATCGGCCTGCACTGGGTGCTGGCTTTCTATCCCTTCCTGTTCCTGTTCCTGCCGGTCCTGCTCGATGCCGCGCAGCTGCGCCGCAGCGTCCGCTTCATGGCCTGGTTCTCGCTGCTGCACGTGGCGGCCATTGCCGTGCTGCTGGCCCTGCCCACGGACAGTTGGCAGGGCAGGCCGGTGCTGCATCACGACATGGTGTTCGGCCGCTACAGCGGCGAGTTCTGGCGCCAGATCGAGCCGCAACTGGACGGCCGGGCCCTGGCCACCGAAAGCTACGTCTATTCGGCCATCCTGGAACACCGCTCCGGGCGCCGCGTGCACGTGTTCGGCGACGCCTCCAAGTACGGCCGCCAGGATGACATACTCACTGACTACCGCGCCCTCGACGGCAAGGACATCGCCGTGCTGCTGTATGCCGAAAAATCGCCGCCGGTGCACGGGCGCTATTTCGAAACCTACGAGGTGCGCGAGATCACTGTGCGCGGCGTCACCGATTACCTGCTGCTCGGCCGCGGTTTCCGCTATGCGCTGTACCGCGACGAGGTGCTGCGGCGCACGCAGCAGCAGTTTTACCGCCTGCCGTGGTTCCTGCCGGCCGGCGCGTGTTATTTTTACGACAAGTATTTCCCCGACGAAGACGTGCAACGGTTGCCACGCGGATGAACACATTGAATAAGGAAATTGCCGGCTGGGGCCGCTACCCGGTGCAGCGCTGCGAGCTGGTGCGGCCGGAGCGCCATGCCGACCTGCTGTCCGACGCGCCGTCGCTGCTGGCGCGCGGCCAGGGCCGCAGCTACGGCGACGCCGCCCTCAACGAGGGCCGCCGCGTGGTGCTCACCGAGCGGGTCAACCGCTTTCTCGCCTTCGATTGCGACCAGGGCATCGTCCGCGCCGAGGCCGGGGCTACCCTGGCCGAACTGCTCACGCTGACCGTGCCGCGCGGCTGGTTCCCGCTGGTGACGCCGGGCACCAAGCACGTCTCCCTCGGCGGCTGCGTGGCCGCCGACGTACACGGCAAGAATCACCATCACGACGGCGCCTTCTCGCGCAGCGTGCGCGAACTGGAACTGATCACCGCCGACGGCCGCCGCCTGTGCTGCTCGGCGCAGGAAAACGGCGAGGCCTTCCGCGCCACCGTGGGCGGCATGGGACTGACCGGCATCATCGGCGAGGTGGAGTTGCAATTGCAGCCCATCGAGAGCGTGTACATCCGCGCGCGCCACCAGGGCGCGGCCAATCTGGAACAGGTGTTTGCCCTGTTGCAGGACACCGACAACGATGCGCGCTACAGCGTGGCCTGGCTCGACCTGATGAGCCGCGGCGCCGGGCTGGGGCGCGGCGTGGTGATGAACGGCGATCACGCCGCGCGCGACGAGCTGTCCGGCGGCCGGCGCCTGACGCCGCTGCGCCTGGCCCCGGCCAAGGTGCGCAACATTCCCTTCGACATGCCGGGCTGGCTGCTCAATTCCCTGTCCATCCGCGCCTTCAACGCGCAGTACTTCCGCCGCGAGGGCGGCCGCAGCGGCTCCTTCCTGGTGGATTACGACAGCTTTTTCTATCCCCTCGATACCCTGGACAACTGGAACCGCCTGTACGGCAAGCGCGGCTTTGTGCAATACCAGTGCGTGGTGCCGACGGCGACGGCACTGGAGGCGATGCAGCAGTTGCTGCGGCGCCTGGCCGACAGCGGCCACCCGGCCTTCCTCGGTGTGCTGAAGCGCATGGGGGCGGCGGGCGAGGGCTATCTGTCCTTTCCCATGGAGGGCTATACCCTGGCCATGGACCTGCCCATGAAAGGCGTCGCCACCCTGGCGCTGCTCGATGCCTTCGACGCCATCGTGCTGCAGCACGGCGGCCGCGTGTACCTGGCCAAGGACGCGCGGCTCGCCATGGACAGTTTCCGCGCCATGTATCCGCAGCTGGATGCCTGGCGCCGCGTGCGGCGTGAACTGGACCCGCAGGGCGTGTTCGGTTCCAGCCTGTCACGCCGTCTGGGCATGGAGGGTGAGGCATGAGCGGTGCGGTACTGATCCTGGGCGCCACCTCGGCCATCGCCCGCGGTACGGCGGCGGCATTGGCGCAGCGCGGCCATCGCCTGTATCTGGCCGGGCGCGACGTGGAGTCGCTGCGGCGCGACGCCGCCGACCTGGCCATCCGCCACGGCGTGCAGGTGAACTTCGGCATCTTCAATGCGGAGGTCCACGATACCCACGCGGCATTCCTGCAACGGGTGGGCGACGAGATGGGCGAACTGGAAGGCGTGGTGCTGGCCTTCGGCTATCTCGGCAGCCAGCAGAAGGCGGCCGGTGATTTCGACGAAACCCTCACCATCATCAACCGCAATTTCGTCGACGCCGTGTCCATCCTCAATCTCTGCGCCGATCACCTGGAGCAGCGCGGCCGCGGCTTCATCGCCGGCATCGCCTCGGTGGCCGGCGATCGCGGCCGCCAGAGCAACTATACCTACGGTGCCGCCAAGGGTGCCCTCGCGCTTTATTTGCAGGGGCTGCGCAATCGCCTGTTCCCGGCCGGCGTGCACGTGCTGACCGTCAAGCCCGGTTTCGTCGACACCGCCATGACCTGGGGCATGCCGGGCCTGTTCCTGGTGGCCACGCCGGCCTACGTGGGCGAGCGCATCGTCGCCGCCATCGAACGCGGCCGCGACGTCATCTACGTGCCGTGGTTCTGGCGCTACATCATGCTCATCATCCGCAGCATCCCCGAGCGGCTGTTCAAGCGGCTGAAGCTGTAAAGAGCCTGCCCGCCAATGAATGCGAGAAAACACAATGAGCCCCGCCGCGGAGACGCAGAGACGCGGAGGCAATTAATGTACACACGTGTTCTCTGCGACTCTGCGTCTTTGCGGCAAAGTGGTTTTGTCCGTTGTTTGTTGGCCGGTGTCGTGTGAACGGAAAGCGTTCCATCGTCGCCGCCTTCGATTTCGACGGCACCCTCACCTACCGTGATACCCTGCTGCCCTTTCTGCTGCGGCTGGCGGGGTGGGGCGGGGTGCTGCGCGGCGCCGTGCCACTGCTGCCGACGCTGCTGGGCTACGCCCTGCGCCTGCTGCCCAACGACGTGGCCAAAGAGCGCGTGTTGCGGCGCTTTCTCGCCGGCATGGACGGCGAGGAGCTGCACCGTGCCGGTGAACGCTATGCGCAGGAGGAACTGCCGGCTCGGATACGGCCAGCGGCGCTGGCGCGGCTCCAGTGGCACCAGGCGCAGGGGCACCGCTGTGTGGTGATCTCCGCCTCCATCGAACACTATGTGGCGCCGTGGGCGCGTGCCGCCGGCTTCGACGACGTCATCGCCACGCGCCTGGCGCTGGACGGCAACGGCCGCCTCACCGGACGTTATGACGGCGCCAACTGCTACGGCGTGGAAAAGGTGCGCCGCCTGTGCGCATTGCTGGACGGATGTGAAAACCATGAAATCCATGCCTACGGCGACAGCCGCGGCGACCGCGAACTGCTGGCCCTGGCCGACCACGCTTGGTATCGCACCATGCCGGGTGCCGCGGACTGAGACCGTGAAAAATATTGAATCCAACGCAGAGGCCTGGGGAGACGCGGTGAAATTCAAACCTTCAACGCGAAGACGCAGAGGCGCAGAGCACACGGGAACAATCGGCTCCTGTCTTCTGCGTCCTCTGCGCCTCAGCGTCTCTGCGTTGGGTTTTGAGTGTTTTGCTGGGGAGGGAACATGAATCCGCGGGAAATGCTGCGTCTGCTGCGGCCGCACCAGTGGCTGAAGAACGGCTTCGTCTTCGTCGGCCTGATGTTCGGCCACGCCTGGAATGATGCCGCGACGGTGCAGGCGGTCGTGCTGGCGGCACTGGCCTTCTGTCTGGTGTCCAGCGCCATCTACGTGATCAACGATCTGGCCGACCGCGAGGCCGATCGGCTGCATCCGCACAAGAGGCACCGGCCGCTGGCCGCGGGCACCGTTACGCCGGGGCAGGGCGGCGTGCTGGGACTGCTGTGTGCGGCGGCAGGTTTCGTCCTGGCCTGGGCCGCATCGCCGCGCGTGCTGCTCATCGTCGCACTGTACGGCGTGCTCAACCTGCTTTATTCCTGGCGCCTCAAGCACGTGGTGATCCTCGACGTGTTCATCATCGCCGCCGGTTTCATGCTGCGCATCCTGGCCGGTACCCTCGGTGTCGGCATCCCGCCTTCGTCCTGGCTGTTGCTCACCGGCCTGATGGTGACCCTGTTCCTGGGCTTCGCCAAGCGCCGTTCCGAAATGGCGGTGATGGAACACAGCGGTGTGCCGGCGCGCAAGGTGCTGGAGAATTACTCGCTGCCCATGCTGGACCTGATGATCGGCGTCTGCGCCACCGGCGTGGTGATGGCCTACAGCCTGTACACCATGAGCGCCGATACCATCGCCGCCCACCACACCGGCAATCTCATCTACACCGTACCCTTCGTGCTCTACGGCCTGTTCCGCTATCTGCACCTCAGCTTCAGTTGCGACGCGGGCGAGGATCCGGCGCGCGATCTGCTGCGCGACCCGCACCTGCTGGTCACGGTGCTGGGCTGGGGCGCGCTCACCTTCTGGCTGCTGGCGTGAAACAGATTATTTTGTCACTGAGGGGCGAAGAAGTTATTTGTGGG
>Ga0299912_10004044_pt1 | contig 11973 bp, 11 predicted proteins | sample RVTome_2_FD_207667 | JGI IMG/M metagenome (GOLD analysis project Ga0299912, IMG submission 207667) | Soil microbial communities from uranium-contaminated site in the Upper Colorado River Basin, Wyoming, United States - RVT95D214 (version 2) ... | reverse complement strand
AGGGGCGCTCCTCCCATTCCACGTCGATCAGCGTCAGCGCCTGCTCGGCGATCGCCTCGCTGTCGGCCGCGACCGCCGCCCCCACCTCCTGTCCCTGGAAGCGCGCGATTCGCGGAATCACCGGCTCGAGCGACGGCTGGTGTCCGCCCAGATCCGCGGCCCTGGGAAGCTCGGGATCGTCGTATCTGAGCACCGCCCTGACGCCCGGCAAGGCCTCCGCCCTGCGCGTATCCATGCTCTGGATCGCGGCATGCGGATGCGGCGAGGTCAGGAACCGCATCTGGAGCATTCCGGGGAGCTGGATGTCCATGGTGTACTCCGCCGATCCGCCGGCCTTCTGGATGCCGTCGATCCGGCGCGGTCCGCGTCTGCCGATCTCCTTGTACTCCCGCAGCGGATGCGCGTCCGCGCGGAGATTGTCGAGCATCTCCTCCATCTTCTCGGTCTCGCCGGCGGCCATCCCGTCTCGCTCCCTCACCACCGCTTCACGGCTTCCAGTATCGCCTTGGGATGCTGCGGGTACGTCCCGCAGCGGCACAGGTTGCCGGCCAGGGCCTGCTTGATCTCGTCCTCGGTCGGGCTCTGGCTCTGGTCCAGCAGCGCCTTGGCGGTGACGACGAAGCCCGGCGTACAGTAACCGCACTGCATCGCGTGATGCTCGGCGTATTTCTCGATCAGCAGAGGCCTGGTCCTCGCCACCTCCTCGACCGTCTCGATCCTCCGCCCGCCGCATTCGATGGCCAGGGTCATGCACGAGAGCACCGCCCGGCCGTCGATGATGACGGTGCACGATCCGCAGGCCCCCCGATCGCAGAACATCTTGGTTCCGATGAGTCCGATCTTGTCGTGGATCAGGTCGTACAAGGTCCATTCCGGCTCGACCTCCACGCGATAGGACTGGCCGTTGACGGTCAGCTCGATCAGCCCGTCCGGCGCCGGCATGGGCTCCGTACCGTGCTCTCGCAGCACGTGCATCTTGAACGCGTCGAAGGCATCCCACGTCGTCGAGCAATACGGACACAGATAGAGCGATCTCGCCATCTTCAACGCCTGGCTCCCTGGATGCTTCGCAAGAAGAGGGATTTCTCGATCCGGTCCTGGTACTCCTTCCTGAAGTGCAGCAGCGAATCGCGCACCGGAACCGCGGCGGCCTGCCCGAGGCCGCAAAGCGAAGACAGCATCATGACCTCCGAGAGATCCACCAGGGCCTCGAGATCCCGCTCCACGCCCTCTCCGCGCGCGAGCCGGCCCAGCATCTCCAGCATCGCTTCCGTTCCCTCACGGCAAGGCGTGCACTTGCCACAGGATTCGTCGGCGAAGAACTCGAGGTCGCGATGCACGATGTCGATCACTCCCCTGCTCTCGTCGAACACCGTGACTCCGCCCGAGCCGAGCACCGTCTCATAGGAGAGAGGCGTGTCGATCAGCCGAGCGGGAAGGATGCTGCCTCCCGCTCCGCCCAGCTGCACCATCTTGACGCTGCCGGCCCCGCAGAGATCCACCACCAGCTCCCGAAGCCTGCTTCCCATCGGGAGCTCGTAGACGCCGCTCCTGGCCACGTCGCCGCTCACCGAGAACACCTTGGTGCCCTTGCTCTGGGCCGTGCCGAATCCGGCGAACCAGTCGGGTCCCCGGGCGATGATCGCGGGGACGTTCATCAGGGTCTCCACGTTGTGGACGATCGTCGGACATCCCCACAGGCCGCTCTCCGTCGGGAAGGGCGGCCGGAACCGGGCTTCTCCCCGTCGGCCTTCGATCGAGTTCAGGAGCGCCGATTCCTCGCCACAGATGTAGGCGCCGGCGCCCTCGCAGACCTTCAGATCCAGGTCCTCCAGGAAGCCCCTGTCGCGGGCCTGCTCGATGGCGCCGAGCAGCCGGCCGAGGAGGCGATGGTATTCCGCGCGCAGATAGACGTACGCCCTGCTGGCCCCGATCGCGTACCCCGCGATCGCGATTCCCTCGATCAGCGTGAACGGATCGTTCTCCAGGATGAAGCGGTCCTTGAAGGTTCCCACCTCCCCCTCGTCGGCGTTGCAGATCAGGAAGGTCTCCTCGCCCTCGGCCCTCCTCGCCACCTCCCATTTCCGCCCGCAGTCGAATCCGGCCCCGCCCCGCCCCCGGAGCCCCGACGCTTTCACCGCCGCGATCACCTCCTCGGGGGTCATCGCCCTTCGGGCCTTCTCCAGGGCCCGGAAGCCATCGCGCTCGAGGTAGCTGTCGACGTCGTCGGGATCGACCACGCCGCACTTCTCCAGCACCAGGCGCTGTTCCGGCAATGCATCCCTCCTCGGGGATCCTATCGATACGACTTCAGGATCTGCGCGATCTTCCTCGGCGTCAGATCACCGTGAAGATCGTCGTTCACCAGCATCGCAGGAGCCGCATCGCAGGCCCCGATGCAGCTGACCAGGTCGAAGGAGAACCTGCCGTCTCCGGTGCTCTCTCCCGGCCCGATGCCGATCTCCCCTGCCACGGTCTCGATCACCACCTCCGACTTCCTCAGGTAGCAGGGCACGCTCCTGCAGATCCTGATGGCGTTCCGCCCCCGCGGCCGGGTGGACAGAAAGGAGTAGAACGACGCCACCCCGAATACCTCGCCGAGGGGGATGTCCAGGGAACGGGAGATCTCCCGCATCGCTTCTCTGGAGAGATGGTCGTGCTCGGCCTGCGCGCGCTTCAGCGAGCTCAAGAGCTCCTCGCGGCTTCCACTCGGCATCTCAGCGCACTCCCTCCCCGTCCTCGCCCGAGGGCCTGCGGAGCGCACCGGTTGGACAGTAGTCGACACAGATGCCGCAATCCCGGCAGGTCTCCAGGGCGAGCGGCTCGTCGAAGCCCACCGAGATCTTCGATCGAAAGCCCCGATAGGCGATCGCGAGCACATTCTTCCCGGCGATCTCGTCGCAGGCCCTGGTGCACTTGTGGCAGAGGATGCATTTCGAGAGATCGCGGCGGACGTAGGGGTTGGCGTCCTCGGCGGGGAAGCAGCGCGGCGCCCTCATCTCGAATCTGGGCGCCCCCACCTCCAGATCCGAGGCGAGCCGGTGCAGCCGGCAGTTCCTGGCATTGGTATCGCTCACGCAGGAGCCGGTGTGGCTGGCCAGCAGGAGCTCGACGACCGCCCTGCGCGCCGCCAGAACCTTGCTGGAATGGGTATGAACCACCATCCCTTCCCTGACCGGCGTGTGACACGAGCCGACCAGCGCCTTGCTCCCCTCGACCTCGACGACGCAGACCCGGCACACGCCCGCCGGGCTCAGGTCCGGGCTGTGACACAGGGTGGGAATCTCCACCCCCTCGCGCTCGGCCACCTGGAGGATGGTCAGGCCGTCGCCAGCCGAGACCTCTGTGCCATTCAGGACGATCTTCACGTCTCTCATCTCTCGATACCCATGCCGCTCCCCACCGCGTGGTCCGCGCGATCCGAGGGCGAGACCGGTATCGAATCTTCGGGCTCCGCTCCAGCGTCGGTGCCGGGAGGCGACTACCTGCCCATTCTCGACGCCTTCTCGAGGATCCGAGGTACCGCCTCCTCCATCATCTCCCTCACCTCCTGGTAGCGGAAGGTCCTCTCTTCGAAGGTCCTCCGCTCCAGACCCCGCAGGAAGCGACTCTCGAACTCCGCGAAATACGAGCCGTAGATGTGGTAGCTGTCCGCCTGATGAACGTATCTCCCCAGCTTCACCTCTCTCCCCGAGAGCTCGGAGATGCGGGTCGCGATCCTCTTCTGGAGCTGGACGAAGGCGAACATGTTCATCAGGGCCGCTTTGTAGGCGTCGTTGGAGCGGAATCGGATGTTGGTGTTCAGGTACCAGGCGTCGCCCCCCTGAACGAGCCTGCACCAGACGCTCTGAAGGCAGGCGGGGTCGTAGCAGTCGTTGTCCTCCCAGACCTTCCAGGTGATGGCTTGCGCCCGCCTGGTGTGCGGCGTCGCGGCGAGCTTCCTCGCCAGGAGCTCGATCTGGTCGAATCCCGCGCCGAGCGCCGGAACCGAGTAGGCGAAGAGCCTCTGGTGGTAGGTGTACTCCCACCGCGTATCGTCGGGATCCTTGGCTGTATCCCGGATGCAGTGGTCCTTGATGCCGTCGAGCACCTCCATCACGTATTCCTGGAGGTCCTCCAATCCGCACGGCAGGTCGCGGTGGATCATCGGCTCTGCCAGGGGGTTCCGGATCACCAGGGTCATGGAGCAGTCCTTGCTCGGCGGATCACCCGGCTTGTCGTACTCCGTCTCGATGTCGCAGCCTTCCCGGTACGCCTTGACGAGCGAGCGCTCCCATGTCTCGGCCAGGCCCTCCCCCTCCACCACCAGTACGGGGATGTTCCCCTCCATCGTCGCCCCTCTCCCCCCTGCAATGCGACCTGGCTCCGGCGACCCCTCGATACCGCCTGCCCTCACCATAGCCCAACCCCCGCGGAGGCCCCTCCGCCGCAGCACCCGTCCCCTCCCGAGAACGAACCGTTTCCTGCATCCGGCAGGTGCGGTCCTTCCCGGCGACGGCAGGGGCCGCGTCCAGCCGCTCACTCGGCTAGAATGCGCCCCGAATCCGTCTTCGACGCTCGGGGCGAGAGCTCGACATGCGAATCCTGGACGACGTTCCCTTCCAGATCGATGCCGGCGAGGTCTTCCGCCGCCTGCACATCGACGCCCGGAGCCAGTACGCGGGTGAGGTCAGCGCCATCATCGACGGGGCGAGGCAGCTCGCCCGCCCCCGCGCGGTCTATGGAGTCGCCTTCGTCGAGGATAGGGCAGCGGACTCCGTCCTGATCGCGGACTCGACCCCGGAGCTGGAGCAGGCCCTCGAGCAGGGCTCCCCGCTTCGCCGATCGCCGCCCGCTCGGCCCGCGCGAGTGGACGGCTCCGGCCTCCCGCAGGGACGAGCGCGCTTCGAAAGCAGGGTCCTTCGCGCCAATCTCGACCAGGTGGAGAGGGTCTTTCCCTATGTCGCCACCTGCGGTCCGGAGCTGGACGCGATTCCCATCGAAGCCGGCGACCTCTTCGCTCAGTTCTGCCGAGACACCATCAAGGAGATGGCTCTTCGCGCCGCGATGTCGCACCTCGTCGCCCACCTGAAGGAGGCCTATGCGCTGGAGACGCTCACCAGCATGAACCCCGGATCCGGGGACATGAGCGTCTGGCCGATCGAGCAGCAGAGGGAGCTCTTCGCGTTCTTCGGAGGCCTCCCGGAATCGATCGGCGTGATCCTCACCGAGAGCTGCCTGATGGTGCCGAACAAGTCCGTGTCCGGCCTTCTCTATCCCTCGAAGGACGGGTTCCAGAGCTGTCAGCTCTGTCATCGAGAGCGCTGCCCGGGCAGGCGGGCGCCGTTCGATCCCCACCTGTGGGAGGAGAGGCTGGGAAGCTGACCGCGAGCCCCAGGCGGTGAATCCACTCCGACTACGTCCTGCCTGCCGCCCAGCACTACGAGAAGCTCGGGCACAGCATGCCCTCGGTGCACCACCTGCACTACGTGCTCTGCGACCGGGCGGCCGATCCGGCGGGCGAGGCGCTCCCCGACATCGAGATCGGGCTGCGCCTGATCTTCTCCTGGCAGCCGGTTCCGGTGGACCGGGCGATCCGGGTGGATCTGAAGAAGCTCTGAGGGGGCGATCTCCTCAAGCGGAGCCGCCGTCGATCCGGATCCGGAGCCAGCCCCGGTCCTCGAGCGCGACGGGAATCCGAAAGAGACCACCCTCGTATCGCAGCGGGAGGGGGCGCTCGCCCTTCCAGTCGAGAGCCCGGGCCGCGCGCGGCGGGCGCGCCGACCAGCCGGTGATCTCGAACCGCTCGCCCGGTCCGCCGAGCGCCTCGAAGACGACGCCGCCCCCGCTCGCTCGCACCTCGCGCAGGCGAGCGTCTCCCGCGGCGACGTAGCGGGAGACGTCTCCCACGATCGCCATCCCGCCAGGAAGGATCGGACAGAGGATGCGGTAGTCCCAGCCGAGCGGCTCGAGCTCGGCCTCCCAGGCGGGTCCTGCGCCACCCGCCTCGATGCGCTCCGCACGGGCCCGCCGGAAGTCGTAGGCGAGGAGCGGTCCCTTCGGTCGCAGCGGGCCCAGATCCGCCAGGTCGAAGCGATAGGCGATCGGCTCCTCGCCGCGCCACACGTGAATCCCCACCACGTAGTGCCACAAGCCCGCGGGATGCCTGGTGTGCGCTTCGCCCACCAGCGGCAGGGGCTCGAGATGCGGGTGACCGCGATAGCAGGTCTCGAGCGCGGCCACCGGAACATCGGGCTTGACCAGCACGCCGTCTTCGCGGCAGGTGCGCATCACCAGCGCGCGGTCGGTGCGCCCCAGCCGGTCTCCGATGCCAACCGGACCCGAGGAGAGCGCCGCGACCAGCGCCTCGCACTCGCAGCTCGGATCCCCGTCCCAGCCCTCCCCTTCACGGCTGCTGAAGAAGACGTCCTTGTACGGCGTCAGACCGAGGGCGCGCGCCAGAGCGTTGGTGTAGAAGAACCAGGCCCAGAGAGCGCCGCTCCCGATCAGGTAGCGATAATCGCCGCTGGTGCGGATCGAGGTGACGCGTTCCAGCGTCACCGTCTGCATGAAGTCGGCAGGCGAGGCCATGCACCATTGCAGGGTGCGCCCGTGGCGCCGCGCCGACGCATCGATGCCCTCCTGCCAGGCGCGGGCGCGACCGGGTGCTTCCCGAAGGCCGCGCACGCCGAGGAACGACTCGATCAGCCAGTCCTGCTCGTAGGTGATGGCGCCCCAACCAGCCGCCTGGGCCATCAGGCGCTCGTAGAAGTCGGGGTCCCTGGGATGGCCCCGGTCGCCGTCGATCCAGGCCTCCGTCTCCTCGAAATAGGGCGACCGGCTGGAGAAGTGGCGACTGTGCAGGATCAGCGGCGGATCGCCCATGCGACGGCGCAGCTCGCAGACGCCGTCGGGCAGCAGGTCTTCCCGAGCCTCCCAGCGGAGCATGCCGGTGGGCGGCACGTCCATCCCCCAGTCGGGATTCAGGGGACGGGTCTTCTCGTGCGGATAGAACCACGAGTCGAGCTGCACCGCGCGGATGGGGACCCGGGCCTCGCGCAGCCCGGCCACGGTGCGCTCGAGGGTGGTGGCGACGTCGAGCCCGGGCTCGCTGCGGTACCAGTAGGCGGAGCCGTTGTCGGTCCAGTAGGAGAGGCGGCCCACCCCGTCGTCGGCATAGCGCGAGGGCCGGCGCGTGCCGTGGCGCCGGAGCAGGATCGCCGCCCACTCGTCGAGCAGCCGGCGCGGACCCTCCCCCGCGAAGCAGCCGAGCTCGGTGCGGAAGCCCGCGGGCGCCTGGTCTAGATCACCGTGCCAGCCGCAGCGAACGCCGAGCGCGCTCTCGCCTCGGCGCGGAACCGCGATCACCTGCTCGTGGAAGCTCTCGAGGGGCGCCAGCATGAGCGAGGGCCCCTCCGGAGTCACCAGGAAGAGGGGCTCCACCACGGCCGGGCGTTGGGGCAGAAGCAAGAAGCCGTCGAGCTCGGGACCGGAGAAGCTCGGGAGCGCGAACTCCGTGTAAGCATGGCCGAAGCCTCGGGCGCCCTCGGGCAGGCCGCCCTGCGCACGCCGCGAGGGGCGAAGGCGCGGCCAGGCGAGAGCCGGCCGGTCGAACTGGCCGCTCGCGATCCCATGAAGGGGCGCCGCCGCTTCCAGGCGAAACACCAGCAGCGCTCGCTCGAGGTAGGCGCGCACGCTCGCGCGAAGCGGAAGCGGACTCTCGTCCAGGGCCAGCTCCAGGCCTCGAAACGCGCCGAGGTCGTCTTCCCCCTCGAAACGGCTCTCGGCGCGCGGCGCGAGCGCCCTCCCCCCGACCCATCCATCGAGCGGGCCGAACCAGTCACCGCTTCCCCAGGCGATCCGCCAGGGTCGATCCGCGGGCGCATGCAGGGCGAGCCCGCCTCCGGCTTCGAGCTTCATCGCGCTCGCCTCCTCCTGGCACCAGTTCGACGTGATTCCGGGGCTCCTTGGCCTCTCCGAGAGACGCTACGCAACGCGTTCCAGAGCGTCGAGCCGCTGATCAGCTTCCGCGCGCAATCCCCTGCGGAGCACCAACCCATCGAAATCGATCGTCGCACGGCGGATCCCCGCATGCCGCTGTTCCTACACGAGGGAGATGGAGGTCATGTCCCCACGCCCTCCTCCGCCCTCGCATCGAGAATCGCCAGGATCTCAACGGGGGATCCGACAAGCATCCGGGCGCCCGAAGCGACCAGCTCGTCCTCCGTGCGAAATCCCCACAGGGCTCCCACGGGGATCATTCCCGCCGCAATCGCCGTCTGCATGTCGGTGGCCGTGTCACCGAGGTAGAGGACGTCCCCGGGGTGCACACCAAGCTCGCGGGCGATCAGCAATGCCCCCTCCGGCGCAGGTTTCCGCGGGCGACCTTCCTGCTGTCCCAGCACGACGTCGAACTCCCAGCCCTTCAGAAGCTCCCGGACGCAGCGCACGGTTGCGTCGTGCGGCTTGTTGGAGAGCACACCCTTGCGGATCCCGCGCCGGTCGAGGCCGTCCAGCAGAGCATCGATACCGGGATAGGGATGCGTCTTGATGTTCCAGCGTTCCGCATACGCGGCGACAAAACGGCGCAGGCAGTGGGTGATGTTGGCCTCGTCCCTGCTCGCCGCCGGGAGCACTCGCGTCATGAGCACACGCGCCCCGTCTCCCACGAAATACCTGTACGCTTCGACGGGGTGCGTCGGAAAACCCGACTCGCCGAGCACCGCATTCGCGGAATCTGCGAGGTCCTCCAGGGTGTCCAGAAGAGTCCCGTCCAGATCGAACAGCACCGCCCGCACCGACACCCTCTCACCCATTCACGCTGTCACGGATTGCCCGCACCATGGCGATCACGCTGCCGAAGGGGACGTTCGCTCATCGCCGAGGCCCTCGAAGCCGCACCGTGGCAAGGCAGCCGTCGAGGCCTCGAATTTCTACCACGCCACATAGCGGCCCATGATCTGACTCATGATCTCGGCGCGCAGGGATTCCTTCCGAATGCGGCCGTCGCGCCAGTAGTGCGCGTCGCGCAGGAGTCGGCTGGCCATGACGATCCATCCCGCACAGCCACGCGCAATTCGCATCAAAGCGCTCTTCTCGGCATGCTGCAATGCAAACGGCAGGGGGTCTCCCGAGAGGACATCGGCCAGAATGCGATGCATGGTTCGGCTCGGCAGGGGCGGAACCTCGATCTCCTGATAGGCAAGGCGCATGGCGCGCAAACGCTCGTGGTCGCGCGGAACCTCGACATCGGCGGCCATCAGCACGCCAAGTCCGTTTCCCCGCAAGAAACGCAGGAACCCTTTGAACTGCGTGCCGGGATCCCCGAGGTGATCGAGCAGCAGCGCCCCCGGCTCCGCTTCGATGGCAAGGGTCAACGCACTGCGGATCTCTCGCTGCGCACGACCGCGGCGAGGCACTTCCGGATACGCCGCCAGCAGGGCCCCGGTGATATCGCTCAGTGATTGCGTGCGCTGAGAAAACCCGCACGGCCGGCGGTGCACTTCCATGACGCGCACCAGCGCTTCCAGGATGGCGCTCTTGCCGCTACCCATGGGGCCGTAAAGCAGGACGGTTCGGCCGCCCAGCAAGAGCTCGGCCAGGTCCTCCAGGAGAGTTCGCCTGCCGTACACGCCTCGCATCGCATCAGCGCAGCGGGCTCTCGAACACCGCCGCTCGCCCGAGCTCGGCCTCGATCTCCAGCAACCGATTGTATTTGGCGGTGCGCTCGCTGCGGCAAGCCGAACCGCTCTTGATTTGTCCACCGCCCATCGCCACGGCGAAATCGGCCATGAAGGCGTCCTCGGTTTCGGCCGAGCGATGGGAGATGACGTATCCCCATCCCGCTCTGTGGCAGAGGTCGACGGCCTCGATCGCTTCTGTCACCGTGCCGATCTGATTGAGCTTGATCAGGACGGCGTTGGTGGTCTCTTCTCGGACGCCGCGCTGGATGAACTTCGTGTTGGTGACGTAGACGTCGTCTCCAACGATCTGAATTTTGCCGCCCAGGGCGGCGGTGTGACCCCGGAAGCCGTCCCAGTCATCTTCGGCCAGCCCATCCTCGATGGAGACTATGGGATACCTGTCGATCCAGCTGGAATAGAGCTTGGTCATCTCTTCGCTGGTCTTGCGGCCTTGACCGGATTTTGCCAGGTGGTAGAGGCCCTCTTCGTAGAAGGAGGTGGCTGCCGGATCCAGCGCGAGGGCGACCTCCCGACCGGGTTCATAGCCGGCGGCCGTGATGGCTTCGACGATCAGCTCGCACGCTCCTTCGTCGCTTCCCAGGTTCGGGGCGAATCCCCCCTCGTCGCCGACTGCGGTGGCATAGTTCTTCTTCTTCAGAATTCCCTTGAGCGCATGGAACGTTTCGGCTCCGTATCGCAGCGCCTCGGCAAAGCTCGGCGCGCCCAGTGGCATGACCATGAACTCCTGGAAATCCAGACTGTTGTCGGCATGCTTGCCACCATTGAGGATGTTCATCATGGGCACGGGCAGGCGCGCGCCGCCGGGACCGCCCAGGTACGCGAAAAGGGGCAGCCCCGCCACCTCGGCACCCGCGCGCGCCACGGCCATGGATACGCCAAGAATCGCATTCGCACCCAGCTCGCTCTTGTTCGGCGTGCCGTCCAGCTCGATCATGAGCCGGTCGATCAGCCTCTGACGCGACGGGTCCAGTCCGACAAGCTGGGGAGCGATGCGTTCGTTGACATTCCTGACCGCTCGCAGGACTCCCTTACCCCCGTAGCGCTGCTCGTCGCCGTCGCGCAGCTCGACGGCCTCGTTTTCACCGGTCGAGGCGCCCGAGGGTACCGAAGCAGAGACGCGGACACCGCCATCCAGACCGCAGAAGACCCGCACCGTCGGATTTCCGCGCGAGTCGAGAATCTCCATGGCAGACAGAGAAGCGATCGTTGACTTCATCTCTCGATCTCCCTTGCCATCTGATGGGCCAGAAGCCGATCTTGGAGGCAGCGAGGCAGTTTGCTGAGTGTAGGCCTCTCGAACCCGCCAAGCTCCTCGAGGCCCCGGAGGCGCTCACAGCCGAAGACACGCGCCAGCAACGCGCGCCGCCCACGATCGAGCCCCGCGCTGTTGCTCATCCTAGATCGCTGTGAAGCGGGTCGAACCCGCGGGCTCGCCCGTCGGAGCCAGGCCGGACCGGAAGACGGCAAGACCGGCTCTCGACGCTTCCAGGGCTGCAATGCACGTGCCCACGCGCGCCACTTCCGCGTCGATGCTTCCAGCGTGCGTCTGCCGCCGCGCATGGGCCGCCTCCATCGCTCCCTTGGTGGCGGCAACGGTTTCCTCCAGGTGCTCCCTGGTCCTGCGAGCGAAACCAGCCAATGAGATGTTCAGGTTCTGCAGCATCGACCAGCGGATGTTTTCGACGTTGCGGCGCACCAGCCCGTCCAGGCGTTGATCCATGGATTGAAGAATGGGCAACGGATCCGTGTTCCAGGTGCTCAGCACCCAGTATGGCCTCTTCCTGACTTCCAGGGCCTCTTCCTGCGCCAGAGGCCTATAGGGGACCCTGAACAGGTCGGCGGCGGTGTGCCTCAGCATCTCGAGGAGATCGCCAAGGCGTTGCTCGTGCGGCTCCAGGCACTCCACCAGGCGAGCCTTGACCCGCTCATTGAGCAGCTCCCGCTGCTGCTCGAAGAAGGCCGGGATTGCTTCGGCCCAGACCCGTTGAATATCGGCCTTGGTGAACTTGCCGTCGCTACGCGAAGGCGAGCCGCGATTCATGAGCTCCTTCAGGAAGTGCTCGCCTTCCTGGCGGAGCTCGCGCGCCCGCTCCTCCACGAAGCCCGCGATCCGCTTCTTCTCGCCCTCGAGAACGTCCTGGATGAGCCTGCGCTCGTTCTCAGCCTGCTTCAGGGCCTCCTCGAACACGGTGATCTTCTCTTCGAGTTCCTGCCCGGGAAGCTCCAAGGCGCCTAAAGCGATCGTGGCGTCCATCAGGACGGCATCGAGGAGGTCCATTGCCCGCCGTGA
>Ga0299912_10004043_pt1 | contig 11974 bp, 10 predicted proteins | sample RVTome_2_FD_207667 | JGI IMG/M metagenome (GOLD analysis project Ga0299912, IMG submission 207667) | Soil microbial communities from uranium-contaminated site in the Upper Colorado River Basin, Wyoming, United States - RVT95D214 (version 2) ... | reverse complement strand
TCCAGTACCTGGAGATCGCGGGCCTCTACGACGCCTGGGGCTGGTGGCCGCGGGACCTGGCGGGCCTCAAGGTGGCCGACCTCGGCTGCTTCACCGGCGGCCACAGCTTGCTCATGGCCGCGCGCGGCGCCGAGGTGCTGGCCGTCGACGAGCTGCCCGGACACCTCGCTCAATGTCGGTTTCTCTGCGAGACCTTCGCCCAGCCGCGCGTGACCACCCTGCAGAGCTCGCTCTACCGCGTGGGGGATCAGGTCGCGCCGGCGAGCCTGGACCTCATCCTGCTCAGCGGCGTGCTCTACCACCTGAGCGACATGCTGGTCGGCCTTTATCTGCTGCGCGGTTTGCTCAAGCCCGGCGCCACGCTGCTTATCGAGACCGCGGCCGTGGACGACAGGAAGCGCAGCTTCGCCGACTTCGGCCGCTACGTGGGCGGCATGTGGTGGAAGCCCTCGGCGCTCTGCATCGAGGACATGTGTCGCTACATGGGCTACGAAGGCGCCGAGCTGCGCTTCTACAAGCCCGATCGCTGCCTGGTGCGGGCGCGTCGCGACCTGCGGGAGACGATCCCCTTCCGCCGCGGCATGAACTGGGACTTCGCCGCCCTCGATGACGAGTGCACGCGCAGCCTGGACCGCCACGGCCTGGCCGGCGTGCGCCCGCGGCTCTGGTAGGCTAAGGCGCCGGCGCGACGCGCGGCTCCAGCAACCGCAGCGCCATCTCCAGATTCCGCCTTGCTTCCGCGTCGCCGGGCTCGATGGCCAGTGCCGCGTGGAATTGCGTTACCGCTTCCTGGAGCCGCCCCGCCTGGGCGAGCAAGGCACCCAGGTTGTTGCGGCTGGCGGCGTCGTCGGGCGCGAGGGCCACGGCGCGGCGGCGTTCCTCGATGGCGCCGGCGAGGTCGCCGCTTTTCGCGAGCAGGCGGGAGAGGTTCACGCGCGCGAGCAGGAACTCGGGGTCCTTCGCGATCGCGCGCTCGAAGGCCGCGCGCGCCGCGGGTAGCTCGCCCAGGCGCTCGCGCGCGAGGCCGAGGTTGTTCAGGGCCTTGGCGTAGTCGGGCTCGATGGCCAGCGCGGCCTCAAAGCGCGCCACCGCTTCCGGCAGGCGCCCGCGGTCCGCGTAGGCGAGCCCCAGGTTGTACAGCATCTTGGGATGCACGGGCGGCGCCGCCGCCGCGCTCTCGCCCAGCGCGAGGCTGTCCCGCCAGACGCCGGCGCGCGCGCGGGCGCCGAGCAGGCAGGCGCCCAGGGCGAGCACGGCGAGCACCGCCGCCGGCTCGCGCCAGCGCTTGCCGCCGCGCTCGACGAGGGCGCCCGCACCCCAGACGACGATCAGGTAGAGCCCGATGAAGGGCAGGTAGGCATAGCGGTCGGCCAAGGCCTGCTCGCCCACCTGCACGACGCCGATCACCGGCACCATCGCGCCGAGGAACCACAGCCAGCCGACGAGGGGCCAACCGAGGCGCCGCAGGCGGAAGGCGGCCGCGGTGAACAGGGCGATCAGGGCGAGCGCCGCCGCCACCTGCCAAGCGGCGAGGGGCTCGCCGCCCGCCATCGCCGGGTGCGGGTAGAGCGCCGAGAGTGGATGCGGCCAGACCAGCTTGCCCAGATAGCGCGCGTAGGCCACGGCGGCATTCGCCAGGCGATCATCCAGAGGCAGCAAGGCTGCCCGACGTGTCTGCGCGGCCAGGGTGAGCGCGATGGCGGCGACGCTCAGCGCCAGCGCAGGCAGCTTCTCGAGCAGAGCCTGCCGCCGCGCGACGCCCTGAGGCAGCCGCTTCGTCGCCGCGTCGCAGAGGCGCCCCAGTGGCCAGTAGTCGAGCAGCAACCAGAGCAAGGGCAGCGTGACCAGCATCTGCTTGGCCATGAGCCCGAGGGCGAGCAGGGTGAGTGCGAGCGCGTAATGACGGACCCGCCCGCCGCGCGCCCAGCGGAGCCAGGCGAGCGTGGCGGCCAGCGCGAAGGCCTGGCTCAGCACGTCCCTGCGCTCGGCGATCCAGGCCACGGACTCGACGTGCAGGGGATGCAGCGCGAAGAAACCGGCCACGAGGCCGCTGCGCCAGGTGGCGCCCGTCAGCGCGCGCAGCAGCCAGAAGAGCAGCAGGGCGTTCAGGGCGTGGAGCAGCAGGTTGGTCAGGTGGAAGCCGCGGGCGCTCTCGGCGCCGAAGAGCTGCGCGTCGAACATGAGGGAAAGCCAGGTGAGCGGATGGTAGTTCTGAGCGTGATGCGTGGTGAAAACCCAGCGGAGGCCCTCGTCGCTGAGCCCCTTCTGAACGAGCGGGTTCGCGCTGACGTACAATGGATCGTCGAAGTTGACGAAGCCGAAGCCCAGCGTCTGGCCGTAGGCGGCCGCTACGGCGAGGATGAGCAGGATGGGAATGAGCAGGCTGGGCTTCATGGCGGCTCACGGCGGCTAGGCTTGCCCCAGCGCCTTCGCGCCGGGTGGCACAGCCTAGCCGCTCGCGGCCGGAGCCGCAAGAGCCCTAAAACTTGTCGTCCAGGCTGCGCTCGGCCTGCGCCGTCCAGGCGGCGGCGCGCGCAGAGTCCAGGATCACCGGCGTGAGCAGCATCACCATCTCGGTCTCCACGGCCTTCTTCACCGTGCGGCGGAAGAGGCGGCCGATTAGCGGCAGATCCTTGAGGACGGGCACCCCCGCCTGCTGGTCGTTGGTGCCGTGGGTCACGAAGCCGGCGATCACCAGGGTCTCGCCGTCCCGCACCTTGCCCACGGTGTCCAGTTCGCGCACGCTGAGCACGGGTGCGCTGTCCTCGTTGGGACTGGTCTCCACGCGCACGATGTCGGTCACCGTCGGGTGCACGTTCAGCGTGATCACGTCGTCCAGGCCCACCTGCGGCGTCACATCGAGCACGAAGCCCACCGGGATCACGTTGGCCGAGTAGGCGATCACCGGCTCGGTGCTGACGCCGTCTGTCACGACCGGCGGCTCCACCTGGGCGTCGTAGAAGATCTCCTCGGTGACGATGCGCACGACCGCCTTCTGGTTGTTCAGCGTGGTGATGCGCGGCGTCGAGATCACCTTTACCGTGCCCTGCTTGCTCACGGCCTCGATCAGGCCCGACACCGACCGCCCCTTGATCACGAAGTCGAAGAAGGGATTGCCGAGGCCCTCCGTCGTGCGCTGGCGCCCCGTGAGCGCAAGGTTCTCCTCGTCGGCCACTGCGGTCCAGTCGATGCCGCTGTGCTCCTCGTCGTTCACGGCAACCTCAAGGATCTTCACCTCGATTGCCACCTGGCGCCGGAGCGCGCTGCGCATGCGGTCGAGATAGCCCTCCACCTGGCCCAGGCGCTTGGCCTCGGCCGTCGCCTGGATGACGCCCGCCATCGGGCTTACCAGGAGCGAGCGGCCTTCGCCGTCGGCCAAGCTGAGCGATTGGCTTGCCCCCGCCGCCGGCGCGGCCGACTCCGCGCGGCTGTGGTCGAAGACCAGTGTCTCGAGCGCCTGCATGATCTCGGGCCAGATCGCCATCGCCGCGCTGCTGGTGACGTGGCTCTCGTTCTGGTCCTGGCTGCCGCCGCCGCTCTCGTTCTGGCTCTGGCCGCGGCCGGAGATGCGTAGCTCGCCCCTGCCCTCGCGTTGGGTCACCGGGTAATCGAAATTGAACCAGCGCGTCATCAACCCGCGCCGGTAGACGAGCAGGCTGTGGTTCTGCAGCTCGTAGCCGAGGTCGACGGGCTCGAGCAGGGCGCGCAGGGCGGCGGTGAAGCCCACGTTCTCCAGGTGCACGTTCACCTGGCCCTCGACGTCGGGCGCGATCTGCAGGCCGTAGCCGGCGCTCTTGACGATGGTCTTCAGCACCTCGCGCACGTCCACCCAGTCGCCGGTGATCAAGGTGACGCGCGGCTCCGCGTCGATCGGCGCCGGCGCGATGGGCGCCGGTGCGGCGGCCGCGGCCGACTCGGTGACGAGCTGCCGGATGGCGAAGTCGATGTCCGCGCCGGCGGGGGCCGCCGCCGAGACGGCGAGCGCGACGAGCGCGCAGGCGGCAAGAGTCCTCATGCGTCCATCCTTTCGGGCCCGCTCGCGCGGGCCGGCTCAGTCCCGAGCGATCGGGGCGCCCACGGCGCCTTCGCCACGCGTGCGCTTCACGGCCAGCACGCGCGTGCGGTCGCCGGCGCGCAGGGTCACGCCGTCCTCGTCGATGTCCTCGATGCGGTAGTCGCCGACAACGTCGCCCACGCCCACCAGGCGGCCGTCGATGATCGCCGCGGCTGCGCCCGCGCCGAGGATCACGGCGGCGCAATGCAGGCGCGGCCCCTCCGTACTCCGGGGCGCCGGGGCCGCGGGCGCCGACTCGCTGCCCGGCGAGAAGGCCAGGGTGGCCGCGCTGTACGCGAAGGGGTTGCGCGCGAAGGTGGCCGGCTTGGGCGTGTCCAAGCTGTCTGGCCCTGCGGCCAGACAGGCGCGCAAGGCCGCGCCGACCCGCTTGAGGTCGCCGGGGGGCAGGAGCGTCTCCTCGTCCGGGTTCACGGCCAGATCCGCGGCGGCGCCCTGGGGCAGGAACTCGCGCAGATTGATGGCCACCATCGCCGCGAGCACCGCGAGGACGGCGAGCATGACGCGCGGATCCTGGGTGATCCTAGCTCCCTGCCTGGACATAGTACTCCAGCTCCATCTGCACGGCGACGCCGCGGCTGCCGCGGTGCACCTGCAGGTTGCGCACGCAGACGGCCCGACTCAGCGTGCGCAGGGCATCGGTGAAACGGGCCAGGTGCTCGTAGTCGGCGTCGAAGTTCACCTGCAGCCGGTAGGCGCGCAGATCGCTGACGGGAAGATCGCGGGGCGCGAGGTCGAGGCTGGCGGCCAGGGCCTCCAGCTCCTCGGGCAGCCCGCCCGCCCCCTGCGCCTTGAGCAGCTCACCGATGCCCTCGCTGTAGGCCGCGGCAGCCCCGACATCCGCGCGCAGTTGCACGGGATCGACGCCGCTCTCATTGGCGATGGTCGCGATCTCCATGAAGAGCTGCTCGAGCCGCCGCTCGCGTGGGAAGAGCAGTTCGAAGCGCTCGCCGAGCGCCGCCTCCCAGCTCGCCGCCGCGGCCGCGGGCAGGGCGCGGCCGCCGCTCCAGCCTGCCAGCGTGGCCGCGCGCGCGTCGAGGGCGCTGATCTCGGCCGCCTGGCGCCGGCTCGCGCGCAGGGCGGGCCAGACGAGGCAGGCGATCGCGAGCAGCCAGAGCAAAGCGCCGAGTCCGATGAGCAACGGCGGCCGGACGCGGCGGCGGGGCAGGGCGAGTCTCATCCGCCCACCTCCGCCAGCCGGTAGCGCAACTCGAAGCTCACGCGCGACTGGCTGCCCTCGTCGTCGCGCTCGCCGTCGATCTGCAGGAAGACGGGCTCGGCGCCGCCCTCGAGATAGGGCGTGCCCGTCAAGGCCGCGTGGAATTGGAGGAAGGCCGCCTGGGCCTGCTCGCTCGTGCGGCCGCGGCTCTCACCGCGCACGATGACGCAGTAGATGCCGGTCTCCTCGCGGACGACGTCCAGGTCCACGAGCTGCACGGGACCCGGCAAGCGGGCGGCGATGTCCCTGAGCAGTGGCCCCAGGGGCGTCTGCGCGGGGGTGTAGCGGTCGAGCTGCGCCTGGCGCGCGAGCAGGCCGACCTGCTTAATGTAGTCCCGCGCCGCCGCCTCGGCGGCCAGCCGGCCCTGCTCGAGCTGCAGGGTCTGCTGCGCGAGCACCTGCGCCTGCAGACGGCGCGTGATCTCGCTGCCGCCGCCCACGAGGGGCAGCAGGCCGAGACAGAAGGCGGCGCTCCCAGTGAACGCATAGCGGCGCAGGCGCCAGAGCGTGCCGTCTTGCCGGCGCCGGGGCATGATGGCGAAGAGCGCGCCCTCGAACGCCGCCACCGCGCCGGCGAGCACGGGTAGGAACTCCCAGCTCGCCGCCGCGGATTCCACCTTGAAGTACTGCTCGGGCTGCCAGTGCTCGGCGGCGAGGGCGTCGGCCTTGGTCAGGCGCAGCGCGAGCGGCTCGGCCATCTCGGGATCGCCGCAGACCAGCACGCGCTGCACGCGCGTGCCCTGGTCGCCCTGCTGGGCGAAGAAATGCGAGCGCTCGATCTCCGTGGCCAGGCGCTCGAGGTACTCGACGCGGTCCGTGCCGCCCGAGAGGTCGGCCGGCAGCGCCCGCACCAGCAGCGGGCCCGCCGCATCGCCGATGACGAGGAAGCGCTCTTCGCGGCCAAGGAAGACGAGGTTCCAGGCGCCGCCGCCCGAGTCGGCAGCGCGCAGCTCGCGGCGCAGGAGCGCGTCCAGCGCCAGCGCCTGGGGCAGACCGAGGCCGGGGTGGAGGTCGCCGCCGGCCAGAGGCTGCAGTAGCTTGTGCAGGGCCGGGCGCTCGAGCGCGAGACCGGTCACCAGCCAGCGGCCGTCGGCGCCCTTGCTGCCCTCGCGGCGGCGTACATCGACGCTCCACTGCTCGGGGCCGCCGCCCCGCTGCTTCTGCAGCAGGCCGGCCACGGCCAGCCGCTGCAGATCGGGCTTCATCTCGGGCAGGCGGGCGTGGAAGAGCTGGCAGCTATCGTTGGGCAGGAGCAGGAGCAGGCGGCGGCTCGCGCGCGTCAGCTCGCGCCAGTGCGGCGCCGCGCCTGGCCGGCCGGCGGGCAGGATCTCCAGCCAGTTGACCCGATAGCCGCCGGGCTCGGCGCGGCCGAGCGAGAGGGCCAGGAAGCCGTCGGCATGGGGGGCGAGGCAGTAGGCTTCAGTGCGCCGGATCACGGGCTGCCCCCCGGCGGTGGGATGGCGCTGCTGTTCACCTCGAGGCTGAGGTCGTCGCCGGCGCCGCTCTCATCGGTGTGATTCGGCCCCGGGCTCCAGAGGATCAGGCGACTGCCACCGCCGACGACCTCCACTCGCGAGCGATAGGACTGCCGCCAGTCGTCCTCGAAGCTGTCGTTCGCGAAGCCGGGATCGACGTAGCTGCCGGACAGGTCGGCGAGCTGGGCGGGGAAGCTGCTGTGATCCTGGTAGTGGCGCCGGGCGCCCGTGGCCAGGGTCTCCAGTTCGGCCAGCGAGCCCAGGCGCTTGTCGCGATTAAGCGGAGCAGCCGCAATGGCCAGGACGATATCGTCCACCGCGGCCGCGGCGGTGAGGTCCCAGGTGCCGCCCGCGACCAGCTCGCTCCGGCGGTTGGCGCCGGGGCTGGCCACGATGAGATCCGCGGCACCGGCCGGCAGCACGCTGGGCGCGAGATCGTAGACATAGGGCTCGCCGAAGGCGTCGGTGGCGACGGCCGCGGCGGGGTCCTTGTCGCCCGATTCGAGATAGGGGCCCTGCCAGCCGGCGGGGCCGCCCGTGCCGACGAGGGCGGCCAGGCCCACCCCCTCGCCGGGGAAGGCGCCGATGTCCTCGTAGTAGGCGACCAAGGCGTCGCGCAGGCGCTCCAGCTCCTGGCGCGTGGCATCCTCGCGGGCCGCCACCAACTGGCGATGCGCCACCGGCGCCACGGCGCCGATCATGATGCCGATGATGGCGATGGCGATGATGACTTCCAGGAGTGTGAAGCCCCGGCCGTCTCGCAGTGCGTGCATTGCGTCTCTCATTTCATGAGCTGTCCCTGGATCTGGAAGATGGGCAGCAGCATGGCCAGAGCGCAGATCGCGATCAGACCGCCGAGCACGACGATGATCGCTGCCTCGAGCAGGGTGAATAGCCGCTTGATCGCGCGCGGCAGCTCCTTGTCGAGGTACTCGGCGGCCTTGGCGAGCGACTTGTCCAGGCTGCCGGCCTGCTCGCCGACGCCGATCAGGCGCTTGAGCAGGGGCGGGAAGTAGGGGCTGTCGGCGAAGGCGCGGGCCAGGGTGTCGCCGGTCACCACGCGCTGGCGCGCGGTGGCGATCTCCGCGGCGAGCACGCTGTTGCTGACCACGCGCTCGAGCAGCGTGAGCACGCGCAAGATGTCGATGCCCGAGGCGAAGAGCATGGCGAAGTTGCGCGCAAAGCGCGAGAGCGCCAGGTTGCGCTTGAAGCCGCCGACGATGGGCAGGTGGAGCAACAGGCGGTCCAGCGCGAAGCGGCCGCGCTCGCCGCGGGCCAGCACACGCAGCCCGGTGACGAGGGCGGCGATGCCGCCGATCAGGAAGGGCCACCAGTGGCGGAAGAAGTCCCCCGTGGCCAGCACGCGCAGGGTCAGCGTGGGCAGTTGGTAGTCCAGCTCCTGGAACACCTCCATGAAGCGCGGGATCACGAAGGTGATCATCAACAGGAAGAGCCCGAGCGTGGCCGTGGCCAGGATCGCCGGGTAGAGCAGCGCCTGCTTCACCTTGCCGTTCAGGTCGTCCGCCCACTCCAGGTAGCGCACCAGCTCGGCGAGAGTCCCGTCCAGGTTGCCCGAGCTCTCGCCGGCCGCGATCAGGGCCAGGTAGAGCTCGGGGAACACGTCCGGGTGATGGCTCATCGCCTCGGCCACCTGGCTGCCGCTGCTGATCTCCTCGCGCAGTTCCTTGATCACCCGCGCGAAACCCTGACCGGCCATGCCCGCCTCGGCGTCACGCAGGCCCTGGATGACCGGGATGCCCGCCCCCAACGAGGTGGCCATGTGCAGGGTGAAGTCGAGCAGGTCGCGGCGGCCCACGCGGTCGCCGCCGAGCAGGCGCAGGGAGGGGCGGCCCTCGAGCAGGATCAGGTTTTGGGCGGTGAGATCGCGGGCGAGCGCGGCCACGTCGGCGGCCTGGCGCATGCCGCTTACCGTCTCGCCGCCCGCGCTGAGCGCCCGATAGCGGAACTCCCTCATGCCACCACCCGCATCATCTCGGTGAGCGTGGTCTTGCCGCGCAGCACCTTGGCCAGTGTGTCCTCGCGCAGGCTGCGCATGCCCTGCTCGCGCGCCACGGCCACGATGGCGTCCGTGGGCGCGCGCTCGGCGATCATCCGGCGCACCTGCTCGGTCGCCTGCAGGTACTCGAAGACGGCGAGGCGGCCCTTGTAGCCCGTGTCGTTGCAGCTCGGGCAACCCTTGCCGGTGGTGAAAGTGGCCTCGGCGAGGGCCGCTGCATCCAAGCCCAGCAGCTCCCGCTGCTCGGGCGTGGGCTCGGTGGTGACACGGCAGACCGGGCAGACGCCGCGCACGAGGCGCTGGGCGACGATGGCGACCAGGGTGGCCGAGAGCAGGTAGGGCTCGATGCCCATGTCGGCCAGGCGGGGGATGACGCCTACCGCATCGTTCGTGTGCAGGGTGCTGAAGACGAGGTGCCCCGTCAGTGCCGCGCGGATGGCGAGGCTGGCCGTCTCCTGGTCGCGGATTTCGCCGACCAGGATGATGTCCGGGTCCTGGCGCAGGATCGCGCGCAGGCCGCGGGCGAAGGTGAAGCCCTGGGCGGTCTGGATTTGGCCCTGGTTGATCAAGGGCAGCTCGTACTCGACCGGATCCTCCAGGGTGATCATCTTCACGTCGGGGGCGTTCAGGTGCTGCATCGCCGAGTAGAGCGTGGTCGTCTTGCCCGAGCCGGTGGGCCCCGTCACCAGGATGATGCCGTTGGGCCGCCCAAGATCCCGCGTGAAGGCGGCGAGCATCTTCTTGCTCATGCCCAGGCCCGCGAGGCCGACCAGCAGGTTCTGCTTGTCCAGCAGGCGGGCCACGAAGGTCTCGCCGTGCACGGTGGGGAAGGACGACACGCGCAGGTCGATCTTGCGCCCCTCGTGCGCGAAGAGGATGCGCCCGTCCTGCGGCACCCGCGACTCGGAGATGTTCATGCCGGCCAGGATCTTGAAGCGCGTGACGAGGACGCTCTGCAGCTCCTTGGGCAGCGAGTGGCCCTGCCGGAGACGCCCGTCGATGCGATAGCGGCAGCGGATGACCTTCTCTTCGGGCTCCACGTGGATGTCGGTGGCCCCTAGCTCCACGGCCTTGCCGAGCAGGAGGTCCACCAGGCGCACGTAGGGCGAGTCGCCGTCGGCGGCGCGGGCGCCGGCTGCCAGGTTGGCCCGCGCCGAGGCGAGTGCGGCGTCGATGCGGGCGTCGATGTCGCTGCGGCTGCCGAAGTACTGCTGCAGCGTCGCCTGGATGTCGCCGTCGGTGGCGTGCACCACCTCGATGTAGTGCCCGGTGAGCCGGCCGGCGGCGTCGATGCACTCGAGGTCGAGGGGGTTGGCCATCGCGAGCACGAGGGTCTTGCCGCGGATGGCGAGGGGGAACACGCGCTCCTGCTCGGCGAAGTCGGGCGGAATCAGGTCGACGGCTTCGCGCTGGATCCATTCCTCGCGCAGGGAGACGTGGGGCACGCCGGCCTGGCTGGCCAGGATGCGCGCGATCTCCTTCTCGGTGACCACGCCCAGCCGCTGCAAGATGGCCCCCAGCTTCTCGCCAGTCTGTCCCTGCTCGCGCAGCGCGAGCTCGAGGTGCTCGGGGCTGATCAAGCCGGCCGCGAGGAGGATGTCACCCAGGCGACCCGCGCTCTTGGTCTCCATCGCCGCTCCCTGTTTGCGTTCGCGCGCCGGCGGCCCACTGGCCTGCAGCCGGCGCGGGGGCCCCCCGATCCGCCGGAACCCCGGCGCGCGGGCGCCGGGGCTGGCGGGAGGAGGAGGTCGTCGCGCGCTGCCTAGTAGCGGCTGGCGCGCTGAATGATGTAGGCGATGTCGTCGCCGCCGGCCTGCTCGTCGAAGACGTTGTCGTCGAAGGCCGTCTCGAAGACCTTGTTCGGCCCTGCCGAGACGATGAGCAGGTTGTGCATGTCGTAGTTCTCGGTGCCCGTGCCCGTGAGCGCCGGCTGCCCGTAGCGGATGTTCACGCAATAGGGGCTGCCCCAGGGGTCCAGGGTGACCTCGGAGAGGTAGGGCCCGTTCCAGCCGGGGGTGCTCATCGGATTGCGGCTCACCCGGTAGAGCTCGGGGTTGCCGGCGGCCTGGTTGCGGATGAGGTACTCGTCCAGGGTGCCCGCCTGGCCGAAATTCCGCCAGCGGCCCGCGCCGGTGACCGCATTCGAGCCGGCCGGGATGCCGTTGTTGCCCCCGCCCAGGGAATAGTTGCCGACCAGGCGGTTGAGGTTGCCGCCGGCGGGGGAAGTCGTCGGCCAGTCACCGACGTCCTTGTAGAAGCTCAAGATGGCTGTGCTGATGGCCTGAACGTCACTCTGGGCACGGGTGATCTTGCCCTGCTTGATGTTCTGGACCAGGGGTGGCGCGATGGCCACGGCCATGATGGCCACCAGCGCCACGGCGATGATGACCTCGATCAGGGTGAAACCGGCATTGCGCTTATAGGGATGCATCGACCATCCTCCGTTCGATGGAATCGGCTCGGCGTCGCCGGAGCGCGGCGCCGGCTGGGGCACAGCAAGCGACATTCCAATCCGAGAACCGATCGGGAAGGGCGAGGAAGCGGCAGCCCGCACCGGCCGCCGCGCGACCTTCTGCGCCTGGATCCGGCGCGCCTCCGGGGAACGGAGCGGAAGCAGGCGCGAGGAGGCCGGCGATGAGCGCCAGCGACGAGGGCCGCATCCGGGTGGAAGCCGAGAGCGTCTACCTGCCGGAGCGCTCGGCGCCCGAGGAGGGCTACTACTTCTTCGCCTACCGCATCCGCATCCATAACGCGGGCGGTGCGGCGGCGCGGCTCATCGCCCGGCACTGGGTCATCACGGATGCGGCCGGCCGCGTGCAGGAGGTGCGGGGCCCCGGCGTAGTCGGCGAGCAGCCGCGGCTGGCGCCGGGCGAGTCCTACACCTACAGCAGCTTCTGCCCGCTGCCGACGCCGCTGGGCTCCATGCGCGGCAGCTACCTGATGCGGCGGGATGACGGCAGCGAGTTCGAGGCGCCGATTCCCGTCTTCACCCTGGCCACGCCCCACAGCTTGAATTAGGGCCCGCGCCGAGAGGAGCAGCGATGGACGTCTTCGCGGCAGGCAGCTTTGCGGGGCAGCGAGCGCTGGTCACCGGCGGCGGCACGGGGCTCGGCCTCGAGATCGCCCGCCTGCTCGCGCGCCTCGGCGCGGCGGTGGCCATCGCCAGCCGCGACCCGGCGCATCACGCGGCC
>Ga0299912_10004042_pt1 | contig 11975 bp, 5 predicted proteins | sample RVTome_2_FD_207667 | JGI IMG/M metagenome (GOLD analysis project Ga0299912, IMG submission 207667) | Soil microbial communities from uranium-contaminated site in the Upper Colorado River Basin, Wyoming, United States - RVT95D214 (version 2) ... | reverse complement strand
TAAATTTGCTTGTTTGTAAGTATTATTTACCCAATCAAAATCATACTTCAACAAACTGTCGGGCCGTGCCGTTGGGAACAAAGATGGAGAGTAGAGTGATTTATGATACGCATATAGTTCAGATGTGTTCATCATCTGAAAGTTGCCAAATTCGGGAAACTTAATTCCACGTGTTATTTTTGCTCGGATCTCTGGTTTTCCTGCTTTTCCACTTTTGGTTTGAATCAGAATGACACCAGAAGCAGCAGCTGATCCATACAATCCTGTAGCTCCCGCGTCTTTCAGGATCGAAACACTTTCTATATCATTTGGGTTATAACTGCCTCCAATTATACCATCAACTACAATGAGTGGTTGTTGTGGTGAAAATACAGATCCCACACCTCTTATTCGAATATCGCTGCTTTCCCCTGGCTGCCCCGACGAAGTCTGTACATAAACACCTGCAACTTTACCTATGAGCATGTCTTCAACACTATTTACAGTCACTTGGTTGATGTCTTCTGCTTTTAATGAGACTACTGAGCTTGATATCTCTGTTTTTGATTTTTGTGAATAAGCTGTGATTACAACTTCTTCCATGCGAAGCAGATCTTCAACAAGCGAAATGTTTATGGTGGACTGTTCATTAACAGGTATTTTTTCTCTTAGATATCCAACATAAGAAAACGCTAGCAGCGCATCCTGATTTGCCACAGTGATGGCATAGTTTCCGTCTGAATCTGTTATTACTCCGTTTGTGGTTCCTATTTCCAACACAGTTGCTCCTGGAAGAGGTGAATTGTCTGTAGCAGAGGTTACTATGCCACTTACATTCACCTGCCCGTTTGCCTTAATAACTAGCATCAGTGCTGTCAGTAAAAGAAACCATCGGTAAGCCAGTTTTGGTAATGCTAAAATCATAAGAATAGTTTGTTTAAAGTTAAATCTATACTAAGTTTTGAATGTTTCAATACAAATATAAATAATTATTTAAACTTTCGTTGTGCTTACGTAAACTTTTTTATAATCGTTTATAGTGTTTCATTAGGTTATTAAATGATGCTTATAAGTAAAAGTTGTAATTCGTTGTTGTTGCACTCAATTTTAATTTGATAGTAGTGAATGAAGATGAGAATTGTGTTCGAGCCGTGAAGGAAAAACAACGAAAAGTTTATGAGCAATATGTGTTAAAACGAATATTACAAATAATTGAAGAGCATGGTGATGAATTTACGATGTTCCCACTGAAAATCAGATGTGGAATTATCTCCGAACCCCTCATCTGGGAGATCATATGCTGTAAGCTGAATGCTTTGATGTATGACCATGAAAATTTGTTAGGGTAATCCCGGCATTATTGGTGCCGGGTTTTTTGTTAAGGTAGTCTAGAAATTTATTACAGTGTTCCACTGTAATCGGATAAATTCGATATCGTGCCCGAGGGTGAAGGGAATTCCAATATTCTTTTTATTATGCTGAAAGTGATCTGGTAACATTACCTGAAGGATTCGACTAAGCCGAATATGATAACTTCTAAAATTCAAAAGAATCAATTAGGAACAACATTAATTTGATAAAAAGTGCTTATAATCAGCTAAAAAAGTCAAATATTTAAATTTCGATAAAAATATTAATTTTTCAATATTTCCTTATACTTAGGGTTTTATAAGAAATATTCTGTAAGTTTGGACAATGACGATATTATTTCGTTTAGAGCTGAATAGCAACCCTCATTTCCGGTGTGGTTGCTATTCTTTTTTATATACGACTGATTTTTCGTGATAAAGAAATTGATTAGTTATTGATAAAACCATCTTAACACCTAAGCAATTTGATCAATAAGTTATTGCCCGAGCGTTAATATTAGATATAATGTAATCATTACAAAATCTCATTTTTAAAAATCCAAAACCTTATCAATGGCATCATCAATCTCTCGATTAGTAAAACTTTGCTGATAGTTGGCTGTAGTAATTATGGAAGAATGCCTGTAGAGGTTTTGAAGGATATGGATGGGTATCTTATCTCCGGCGATATAACCAAAGGAATGCCTTGCAATATGGTTGAACATGTTCTTCTCAATTTTGGCCAATCCGGCGATTTTTTTCAAGGAATCGTTGAAGTTCTTGGTGGCAGTGTTGATCTTTCGTTCTATATCAACGGGATCTTTCTGATTGGCCAGTTTTAATTCCGGGAATACATACTCTTTCGGACCAGGTTTCTCAGGCCTGTAATGGTCCAGTATTTCTTTTACTTTGGAATTGACCTTAATACTCCCGGGTTTGCTGTTTTTCCCCATCACATAGAACAGCCGTTCATCCTTAAAATCATCCCATTTCAAACGCAGAAGATCTCCGATGCGCATGCCGGCCAGATTAAAGGATAAGAGGAATACATTTCGTGTGTGCCAAAGCATTGTCCCTTCCTTCAGATCAAGCTGTTCAATTCTTTTGATCTCTTTTGCATCCAGACCAATTTTCTGACTCTGCGGGATGCGTATCGTGAGTTTCTTCCGGCCAAAGGGATAGTAGGTCGGTTCCACGATCCCTTCACTAATAGCTCTGTTATATAAGGTACGCAGCAAGATCAGATGGTTGACAATACTTCTGGGTTGTAATTCTTTTGTCCCTTCTAAATAGATTATGAAGTGTTTCAATACATCGGTCGAAATATCCTCAAAGAAGAGGTCACCCTGTTTTAGGAACTCTTTGAAATTTTTAATCCTTGAACTGTCCGAATTGTATACCTTGATCTTCCTCGCCTTGAAAAGACCATCCAGGTATTCCTGGGCATAGCTACTGAAGGTGACCCCGGTCCGATGATGCTTGATCCGTTTTTTCAGTTCTGCAGTGGTAGTAGAGCGGTTTTGGATATCCTGGGTAAGAAAAACTTTTTGCGCCGTGAGCAATTTGTTTTGGAGAAAGGTATTGATAACTTGTGCATTCGGATGGTTCTTTCTGACCCTCTGATTTTTATCGTCCCATTGTTCTTCCAGAACAAAAACGTTCAGGTAGAAGTATTTCGATCGCCTGTCGGATGTGATACGCAGGGACAGAGGATAGGTAGAATCCTCTCTGCGGCTATGTTTCATCAACATTATCTTGAATGACGGCACTTTCAGAGGTTTTTTTGGTAAAACATTTTGTCATTTTCACGTAACAAAGATATTGATATTTAAATCAATAGCTGGTAAAACATAAGTAAAACATTTTGCGGTTTTCCCCTGTCCTTAATGGTCTATATAATACTTTTGAAAATATTTAATAATTTAATAATCTGATAGTTAAGATTTTTTCGGATCAATTGGAAACGTTATTTTTGGGTCTCATAACCCAAAGGTCACAGGTTCAAGCCTGGCCGTCTTTTGGCGGCTCCTGTCCCCGCTACTACAACCCTCAGATATTAGATCAGAGGGTTTTTTTATTTAGAAAAGAGATCTTTCCTCCGATCTTATAGCATTCTGGGCTCATACCCCAATAGAATCGGGACACAGGTTCAAGCCTGGCCGTCTTTTGGCGGCTCCTGTCCCCTCTACCAAGAAAACCGGGCTTTTCAGAAAACCCGGTTTTTTATTCTGAACAGATTATTATTAAAAAAGTCACTTCAACAACAAAAGTACTTTTCAGGTTACTTCATTTACTGTAATTCGCCCAGGATGCAATCGTCGGCATGGTTGCACCATTCGGTACAACCAATATCCAATTTTGGATTTCGAATTATTTTTTTACACTGTGGACAAGTATGATAGGGATCATCTTTCCAAAACTCTATTTTATTTCCGCAACTGGGACATACTACATCATAGATATCTTCAGGTTTCCAAAATCTCTGATCATGTCCCGGACATCGGAGTTTTTTTGTCATATAAATTACTCATTACATTATCCTGAATAAATTTCGTAGTTTAACATGGTAACAGCTTCGGTGGAAAAGACTTTTTTGATACATGAATCAAATAATAATTCAGCGTTACAAGGAAATCCATCATCTCCAATATGGTGGATGAGAACACAGGATATGTTCCTCACTGCATGTATCCTGGTACCGTAATCTCCATTTTTTTCGGTTTCCAGTTAAACTTAGCGATTTTTTTTGAAACAGCTCGATATTATTCCCATTAGTCCAACTAAGAATGCTAAAACGACGCTGTCTTTTTTCAATATTACATTTCATCAGAATCACTTCTCTGTTCAACATTATTCATTTGCTGAAGTAATGCATGTACTCCCGGAAATTTACTTTGGTCGGTATGGGGCATAAAAAGTGCAGCTGTGTATTGATCCATATACCCCTGGGTGGTGCTTAAATCGATATATGTCATCCGCCTGGCCAGATTAATTTGTTTTTCCCTGAAATCCTGCGAGATAAGGATCATATACGAACCAATTAAAGAGGCATTGCCAATATACCGGAATTTTTCCAGCGGCTGATCGGGAATCAGCCCTATCACTTTGGCATTGTTCAGATCGAGGAACCGTCCAAATCCTCCTGCAATATAAATAGTTGAGATATCTTCAAACCTGATTTCCATTTGCTTCATGATCAGAGAACAGGCTGAATAGATGGCTGCTTTAGCCCTGATCACGTTTTCGATTTCCGTTTCTGATATTTTTATCGCCTTTGAGGTTCCGCTCTGTTCAGCCGGGACGATCAGAAAACTGACTTTTTTACCTTCTGTCAGGATTGCATTGCTCTTTCGCTCCCTGTTCAGCTTTCCTGCAGGATCGATCCAACCGTTCAGCAGCAGGTTTGCCAGTAACGAGATGATTCCTGTACCGCAAATTCCTACAGGTTTTGCATTCCCGACGGTTGAATAGCTCACCTCACCACTCAGCCGGTCTATTTCAACTTTATCGATTGCTCCAATGGCAGCACGCATGCCATCTTCAATTCCTCCTCCTTCAAATGCAGGTCCGGCGGAGCAAGCGCAGGAAATGAGAAATTCATTATTGCCCAGGACAATTTCGCCGTTGGTCCCGATATCGATGAACAGGTTTATATCTTCAGAATTTGTGGCAAGCGCTGTACATAACAGTCCGGCTGTGATGTCTCCTCCCACATAGCTACCCACACAGGGTGAAAAATAAAGCCATGCATCCGGATTGATATCAATACCTGCATCTTTTGCCGTGATAAAGGGAACGTGCAAGAGGGTTGGAGTATAGGGTTCAAGCCGTATATATTCAGGCTTCAATCCAAGTAGCAAGTGAATCATGGTTGTATTACCGGACAACACTGCATTGGATATATCGGCTTTTTCGGTTCCTGTTTTGATTCGTACCAGGTCGATAAGTTTATTGATTGTACCGGTTATAAGTTGACTCAATTCTTCAAGCCTTTCGGGACGGTTCGCATAGTTGATTCTGCTGATTATATCGATCCCGCATTTGATCTGGGCGTTATAATCGGTTACAGTGGCAACTACCTCTGCCTGAGAAAGATTTGTAAGCTGAACCGACACGGTAGTTGTTCCAACATCAACTGCAATACCATATAGCTTACCGGTTGTGTTTCCGGGTTCCATGCGGGTAACATAGTAGCCTCCAGGTTCCCGGATCATTGTGACAGTTACTGCTCCATTCTCCTGCCTGAGAATATCTGCTGCCTGACGAATTACAGAAAGAGGATACATAACTTCCCCGGATCCCCGATCGAGCTGTATTTGTCTTGTTAACCGGTCGATGTCCGAAAGGCCATCCTGTTTTTTGGGTGAAGGAACCTGTACGAACCATTTAACGGCAAGCGGATTGTAATCCCTTTTTGAAGGAAACAGCTCCTGTTGAATTAATTTGACATCATCTGGAGCATCGTAACTTTTCCCATCGACGTACGTGACCTGGTTGGGGATCAATACTTCAATATCGGTAGTCTGTATTTTTGTGCGACATGCACATACATAACCCTCACTGATTTCCGATCGTGATAACTTGCCAAAACTTTCGGAATCAACATCCCCGGCCTCAATTTTTACGATACACCTCCCGCATGTACCTTTTCCACCGCAGGGTAGATCGAAATCAATACCTGCTCTTTTAATTAAATTGACAAGCTGATCGCCTGCTCGGGCTTTCATCTTTATTCCTGATGGCCGGAACGTAATTAGCGACATTCTTATTATTTTGACTGTTGCATCGTCAACCGGCAAACTTTAACTTAATGAAGCTTTCAAGATCGGCTGCTTCCTGCGGACCCACAAGCACCTTCCATCCCGGAAGATTTTCTTCAAGTTCGCCACTTATCTGAGAAACATAACCGGGAATCACTATTTCGCGGGTTTCAACCTGGTCTTCAAAGTTCATCTCTTTGATCGCTTTGGCAATGGATGCACCGGAAAATTTCCCGGCTGCCCAGGCTGTTAACACGCTCATTCCTTCGCACTGGGGAACGATCAGCCAGGCACTGATCCCGCTATTTTCAATTTCTCCTGAAACTATAAAATAGGTAAGCGAGAAATTGGTAGTAACAAATACGGGTGATTTTTTATCGGGTTCACCAACCGGATAAGGCTTTGGATCGACCTGTATAGGTTTTTGCGGATCGGTAAAGATATTCAGGCGCAGGGTCATTAAGGATACCAGCTGGGCAGGATTGAATTCCGGTAAAACACAAATTCCACCGTATTTGGATATTTCTGTCAGGGCCATAACTGTATCTTCAAGAAAATCGCCTGAATCGATATATTTAATGCTGGCATATCCCAGGGGCTTATAGTTGTTTTTAATGGCCATTCTGCGTGCAATAGTGTTGGTCTGGAAGTGCTCGGCAAGGGAGCTTGTCTGAAAATTCACAAGCAGGTTGTCAAAACCATCATTCCTGATTTTTTCTGTTAATGCTGCAATTTCGTCCAGGTTTGGGGCAGTTATGGCAAGCACATGACCATTCTGGACAGCAATTTCTTTTAGTTCTTTCCAGTTGTCATGGTTTGCAGAAGCAATAACGCCTGACGATCCCTTAACAGCTTCTGCAGCCTTTTTCAACGCTTCAATATTTGCAGACCGCATGATAACGGGTTTCCGCGTTTTCGACCAGACATTTTTCACAACATCTTCAAATGTGTCAATATCATTACTTTTGTTGGTGACAGAAACCATCTCGATGGTCAGCGTTTCCCCAACTCTTTCCAGTTTGTAGTTACTGATGGAATTGAGAGTATTGTTAATACTTTGGGCATCCTGTGTATCGTCAATGTTGATCGAAAATAAAGTCCTGTTTACAAAAGTCTTTTCGTGCCTGTACAGCACCGTTTCATCACCCAGCCTGAATTCCTTATCCTGACCAAAATAAACGGTCTTTATAGGGGGTTCGCTGGCCGCTCCAAGTATTTGTTTGGCTTCCTCGGAGGCATAAGGACACTCGGAAAGATTTGCTTTTTTCGAAGCCAGTCTCATAGCAAAAGCCAGACAGGTATTGGATCCGCACTCTTTACAGTTTGTCTTGGGTAATAATTTTTGAATTTGCAGTCCTGTTAATGCCATTTTGCTATCTATTTAATTCTTTCCATTGCTTGTTCGTGTTGTGCTCATTTTAGATCCATCAGTTTAGAAATGGTTTGTTTTAAAGCTACTGCTGCCTGAGGATTATATAAAATCAGTATATCGGCTCCTGCATACAGCAGGTTCGTGGCAGTGGCCAGTTCCCAGGCAGCAGCTCTCATTTCCAGGTTACCCCATTCCGGGAAGTCCGATTCGGGGGCTTTATTCTCTTTGATTTTCGCACATTCCTGTCCGGGGGAAACAATCATAGGCCCTGCCAGCATTTTATCTCCATTCATACCTGTAATGCGTATCCTCTCCATGACCGAATAGCAGTATTCGATACCATATCCTACAGCACCAGTCATAGGGTCCATAACAATTTGTTCCTGTTTCAGATCCATATTGGTTAACAGGATGTTTAACTGCTTACCGATGTTTACATCAATGGGACTTTGCGAAACAAGGCTATGACCATAGGCCAGTGCGGCACCGGCAATAGTTTTGTAATTATCCTGTTCCACCCAGTTAAGCAGAAGATTCTCGCCTGCACAGGCCTGTGCAACAGCTTTCATAACTTCGTTGTTCTTCTCATAGTTAGTATGACCCGTAATGATCAGGGGAACATCAACAGCTTCCAATACTGCTTTTACCAGCTTTACAGAATCTTCAGCCGGCTTATTTCCCCGTTCAGGATGTGTTCCATCCAGTCGGACACTTATTAAATCAGCGCCATATTTTTCAACACAGGCTTGTGCCATCTTTGCGGGATTATCAAGAAGATCGCCGTAAACAGCTTTGAGAACCGGAGGATATTTGGTGTTCACAAGATCAAAAACTTCCATGGCAATCAATGGCCTATTCGGCATATCGCCTTCCCACAAATGGAAAGGCATGCAGGTTGAACCTCCAATGGTACAGGTTTTCCCTCTTGTGCCTCCTTCCTTTTTTGTAGCTCCGAGTCTGACGGTCCAGACAGGCACTTCGCATGTATCTTTAGGAAGGGTAAATGTCGTCACGTTACTGATCTTTTCCCTGGCAGAAATGCTTTCAGGTTCTTTTACTATTTCAGGTTTATGTTGTTTTAGCGATTCCGCTTTTTTATCTGTATTGGCTTCACTTTCAACCAGAAACTGATTACTCAAGGAATTGATGATTTCCAGTGCAACTTCCTTGGTGAGGGTAGTTTTTAGCTGATCGGTAATCACACTGATAATTTGTTTTTTTATATCTGTCAGTACCCCGACTGATCCAGACTTTTCTATATTTTCCGGTTTTACTGTCTCCTGCTTTTTCTCGTGTTTTTGTTCTGACTGCAACAAGACAAACTCTCTTACCTCTTCTTTCGTATCTTCGGCAAAGATTGCCATATCATCCATTTCCAGTGCAGGATGTCTCACTTTTTGCAAAAAAGCTTTAATAACATCTGTCTCCGTACCAATGGTCTCATCAGCGATCCTGGTTAACAGATCGGGAACGCCCTGTTCTTCAAATCTTTTGGTAAGATCGGGGGCAAGCAATTCTTTTAATTCTTTTGGCATCCAGACAAGCCTTTTAAAACCGCCTTCCGTGAACAGGAATTTTCTGGATGTCAGAAATACTTTACCGATTCCCATAAATCCGGGGGTCTGCTGTCCTCCGCCCACATTTCCTGCCAGTGCCGAAAACGACATTCCTACCGGTGTATCACCCTGGAACTCCCTGTTTACCACCATAACACCATTCAGTTCCGGCACATAGGCACAGATCGCCTCAAAGCATCCGCAGCTGGTCATCGGGTTATTCATGATGGAATAGGCAGAAAAGCTCTTCACCGATTTATGGCTGTTCACATAAACAAATTCATTAATCCCATGCCAGACGCCTCTTTTCGGATCGAGGCATTTGCCTTTGATTACCGGCTGGTTCGGACCTGTCTCGTCGATCTCGTATGCAGCTTTACCATCCAGCCAGTTATATGCTCCACACAAACCCAGACGTTCGGGAGTTATAATGCATACATGATTGGGCGCAAAAGACTGGCAGAGTAAACAAGAGTAATAGGTATCCACCGATTCGTCGGTCATGGTTTCGAGCCGTCTGTTTCTTTCGTCGTAAACTTTCCGTGCAACTGCCAGTCTCTTATCTACCTCTTTCTGATCAGTGATCAGTGTAACTTTTACTTTATCGACTATGGCAGGATATTCAGAGAGCAGTTTGGCATGAAGGATCTCTCCATAGTGTTTCAGCCGGAGTCCGCTTGCAAACCCGGTTTTTGATATCCGGGTCCATATAATATCGCGCTGTCCCATGTGCCATATTCCTTCAGCTCCGTTAACAAGATGATGTATTTGCCGCTCGAGGATAGGTTCAAAATCGGGCTGCATCTTCCGGCCTGCAACTTCAACCCAGATACCCAGTGGCAATGCTGTGCCTTCTTCGATCGTGTCGATTTCCGGCCCGATAACTTCAATCTCTCCGTCGTTGATGGATTCCAACTCGACACTGGTTACAAATTCAAATGCATGTGTCCTGTTGCCTCCAAATTCGACATGTACATCTGTTTTCCGGATGCGTTCGCCTTCGAAAGCAGGCCCGTAAGCAACGGGTATTGGCACCTTTGTTATTTTAATCTTACAACCTCTGACTTCCAATGCTTTCTCAACCATTGTTTCATAAGGCACATTGGAAACTACATGTTCGTATGTGCATATGCCTGTAGGCAATATTTCAGGTATGTCGGTATCGGCAATAACCGGAAATCCATAGTTTATTGCCCCGGCAACCACGGCATATTTATCAGGAGTGACAGTACCGAATGCCAGCACGAAAGCAAATATTCTTTCTTTGTTGTATTTCAGGTTCCCTCTGAAATCACCCGGTTTGATTCCGCCAAAAGATAAAGCAGCGCGATTGGCAAATCCCAGTGCATAAACAAGTGCTGATACCTCTTTTCCGAAAGGAACAAGACGGGTTTCCCATCCCAGCTGTATACCCTCTTCGGCAAGCTGTTCGGCAAACTGCTTTCCGTCGGTAGTACCTCCCATAAAAACATACAGGTTTTTCTCCTGAAGTTCTTTAGCTATTTTGACAGCAATAGTGTTCGAAGGAGCAGCACCTGTAATAGCAGCAAATCCCGGAGCAGTACCGTCGACAAATTCAATTCCCCGTTCACGCATGATTACATCGTTGGCAGCACCAAGCCAGATACCATCGACAGGATTTGGTCCAACAGCATAGTTGCAGGCTTCAATCACTTCGCAGGAATAAAGTGCTGCCACACCGGCATCGAGCGTATTTCCGAGGTAGGGTAACCAAACATCGGCAGAAGGCCGCGAAGGAAGTAACTCTTTTGCCTTACTAAGCACTTTTCTCAGGTCGTTCAGCGTACTTACTTTCTCACCTGTGAAAGAGTATACAATGGGAAGATAATAGGCTGTGCCCGGAAAACCGACTTCAAAGTCTTCTCCTTTCGATTTGATGGCTTTATCAAGGATTTTCTCTGCTCTTGCAACCCATTGTATGGCACCCTCTATAGCACTGTCGCATATTATCTTCGACATTATAGGTTCCTCCTGTCTTTCATGTCAAATAATTTCCGTTCCGTCTTTTTGTTAATACCCAATTTTTTCCTGGCGTCATCAATAATGGCAAGAACTGTTTTACTTGCTCCAACAGGATCAGGTTCGTAATGGAACGAAGCACCAAAGAGTTTATTTGTCTCATGATTGAGAAAATTTGAGACATTATCAGATCCTGAGATATGAAAGGGTTGTCCGAGGACTACATCAACTCCCGATGCCACAAAGTAGCAACCAATAGCTACTGCTTTTTCGCTCATCCATTCCGGAGCAACACCGACAGCCGGCAGCTGAGAAATATCATCGCCCAGTCCACCTTCATTAACTATTTCGGTAGCGGCTTCAAGTATCCTGGAATTATCAACACAACTTCCCATATGAAGAACGGGCGGCATACCAACTGCTTCGCAAACTTCTCGTAAACCCTTGCCGGCTTTTTCGAGGGCGGCTTCTGGTGTCAGCATTCCCTCTTTGCCCGAAGCAATGGCAGCACAACCGGTTTTCAAAATAAGAACATTCTCTTTGAGCAACTCTCTTGTTAATACATTAATATATTCATCCACTTTCCCTTTCGGATTGGTACAACCCACTATTCCTACAACACCTTTTATACGTCCGGCAATAATTGCATCGTTCAATGGACGGAAAGAAGCACGAAACCTGCCTCCAAGCATATATTTTATTGCATCGACACTGAATCCCGCAATAAGAGGGGAAGAGATATCAGGAATAGTTACCTTTTCAGGAACCCTGTTTTTAAAGTTGTCGATGGCTCTTTTGAGGAGCGTTTTAGCCGATTCCATTGCATTATCTCCATCAAAAGGAATGTGCAGGGCTCCTTCCGTCATGGCTATATCGGTAGTGGAAATAATTTCTGTATGATACGATTTGGCAACCTCAGGCAAGCTGGGCATACAACATTGTACATCGATAATCATCATTTCAACAGCCCCTGTTATGA
>Ga0299912_10004041_pt1 | contig 11981 bp, 10 predicted proteins | sample RVTome_2_FD_207667 | JGI IMG/M metagenome (GOLD analysis project Ga0299912, IMG submission 207667) | Soil microbial communities from uranium-contaminated site in the Upper Colorado River Basin, Wyoming, United States - RVT95D214 (version 2) ... | reverse complement strand
GCCTCAGCCTGGGATTGGGCGTCCGGGTTATTTCCGGCGAAAAGACCGGCTATGGCTATACGAACGACTTCTACTTCGAAAAAATAAGGAAGGCAGCTCAATCCGCCGCGGCCATCGCCTCCTCGTCGTCGCCCGGCCGGTCCGCCGATCTTCGCCAAATGCCTGTTCATCACGATTATTACCGCGTTCTCGTTCACGCCCAAAATGTCGCGCTCGAGAAAAAAATCGACCTCGTCAAAGCGGCCTACCTCGCCTGCCAGGAATCCGATTCCGCTGTCACGAAAGTCAAGGCCGCCTTCCAGAACCAAATGCAGCACCTCCTTATCGCCAATTCCGAGGGGCTCATCGTCAGGGACTCCCGACCGCTCGTCAAACTCACCTGCGTCGCGATCGCCGAGAAAAACGGCAAGCGGGAATTCGGGTTCTCCGGAGGAGGCGGCCGGGTCGGCCTTGAATATTTCTCGGATATCATGACCCCGGCCCAGATCGGCGCGGAAGCCGCCCGTGAAGCGCTCCAGCTTCTCGAAGCCCGCGACGCCCCGGCCGGTGAAATGCCCGTTGTCCTCTCCCCCGGACATGCCGGCGTTCTCATCCACGAAGCGGTCGGACATCTGCTCGAGGCCGACTTCAACCGTAAAAAGACTTCTGTGTTCTGGGACAAGCTCGGAAAAAAAGTCGGCTCGGCTCAAGTGACGATCTACGACGATCCGACGGTCCCGGCATTCCGCGGCTCTTATAACGTCGACGACGAAGGAACCCCGCCCCTTCGAACGCTCCTCATCGAACGCGGAGTCATCCGCGGCCTGCTCCAGGACAAGCTCTCGGCGCGGCTGATGAGCATGCCCCTCACCGGTCACGGCCGGAGACAGGATTATTCGGATATCCCGATCCCCCGCATGGCTAACACCTTTATCGCCGCCGGGACCGACGATCCGGAAGAGATCGTTCGCTCGGTCAAGCGCGGATTCTACGCCGACAGGTTTCAGGGCGGGCAGGTCGAGGACTCGGGCAAATTCACCTTTTCTGTCAGCTCCGGCTACCTGATCGAGGACGGAAAATTGACCTTTCCCGTCAAGCAGGCCACCCTCATCGGCTCGAACGTCGACATTCTCAACAAGATCGAAATGGTCGGCCGCGACCTGACTTTCGGCCTCCAGACCGGAACGTGCAGCAAGGAAGGACAGGATGTCCCGGTGACGGACGGATGCCCGACGATCAAGATCGCGAAAATGACCGTCGGAGGCCGGACATGAGCGCCCGAAAAAAGGCCGACGATCTCCTCGCCCTGGCCGAGCACCTGGTCGAGTTCGGCCGGAAATGCGGCGCCGACGAAATCGAAGTCGGCATCGGAGACGGGAGCGATTTCAGCGTGGACGTCAGGCTGGGCGAGATCGAAAATCTCGTCGAGGCCGGCTCCCGGGCGATGGGCCTTCGGGTGATTAAGGATACAAAGACGGCCGTAGCCACGTCTTCCGACCTGACACCGGATACGCTCCATGATCTCGTCCGGAACGCGGTGCGGCGGGCCGAACTCGCCAGCGCCGACCCCTTTGCCGGCCTCCCGGCGCTTTCCCCAACCCGCGTCGACCCCGAAGCTCTGGGCATTTTCGACCCGGCCGTCCTAGCTCTCGAGGCTAAAACCAAGATCTCTCTCGCCCTCGAGACCGAACGCATCGCTCTCTCCGATAAACGGATAACCAATTCCTACGGCGCAAGCTTTGTCACGAGCGAAGTCAGGTCGGTGCTTGCCAGTTCGAACGGATTCGTCGGGGATTACTCTAAAACTTACTGCAGCTTGAGCGTCGGTTTGCAGGCCGGCGAGACGGACGACCTCGTCGAAGATTTCTGGTTCTCCGCGGAGACCCATTTCAAAAACCTCGAATCCCCCGAAGAGATCGCCCGGACGGCCATCCAGCGCACCGTCCGGCAGCTCCGGCCGCGCAAGGTCAAGACGCAGAGAGTCCCGGTCGTGTTCGAGCCGCTGATGGCCTCGGGGCTGATCGGGTTTCTGTTTGCCTGCGCCTCGGGACCCGCGATCTATCAGAAAGCCTCCTTTCTTGTCGATAAGCTCGGCCAGCCCATCGGCAACCACCGTCTCACAGTCGTCGATGACGGCCTCTTGGCCGGCCGACTGGGGACGAGCCCCTTCGATTCGGAGGGGGTTCCTTCGCGGCGGACGACGGTCTTGGATAAAGGCGTCCTGAAAAATTATCTATGCAACACCTACGCCGCGCGAAAGCTCGGACTCGTCTCCACAGGGAACGCCGACGGCGGCGGCGTCAGCCCTAATAATTTCTACCTTGAAGCCGGACCTTATCCGCCGGCCGAGATCATCAAGTCTTGCCCCGAGGGACTGCTTCTCATCCGAACATTAGGACATGGCCTGAATCCCGTGAGCGGGGACATTTCGCGCGGCGCTTTCGGCTTATGGATCGAAAATGGAGAAGTCGCCTATCCCGTCTCCGAGATCACGATTTCGGGAAACCTCGGCGATTTGCTGAAAAACGTCGATATGGTCGGGAACGACTTTGAATTCCGCGGCTCGGTCTGCGCTCCGACGATCAAGGTCGCCGAGATGCTCATCGCCGGAGAGGGCTCGGTTTAAAACTCAGGGCTAAGGTCACTTAACATAACGGCTGGGCGGGAGATACTAGAGATGATCATCATGTTCAAAGACAAACGCCTCCGCCCGACGCTCCTCCGGCGAGCTTTTTGCTTTTTTCCGAGCACCTGTGCTAATATTTTTCTTGTTGAGAGTGAGCGCCCGGTCCACTCGAAGGAGCGTCCGATGAGGATCACGTCTAACGGTTTTTCACTCCTCGAACTCGTCGTCGTCGTGGCCATCATCGCCATCCTCGCCGCCCTCGTGATCCCCAACGTCACCAGCGAAATTCAAGACGCGAAACAGACCGGGACGATGCATAATATCCAGGAGATCGCCAAGGTCTGTGTGAGATATGCCGCCCTCAACGATGAAGCTCCGGCGGCCGGACTGCAGGAAGGGCTTTTATCGCCGGAGGGCGAGTTTGTCGCGACCCTCCGTAAAAATAGCCTGCCGAATTGCCCGACGAAAGACAACTGGGGAAATCCGCTGCTCGTCTATTCGGGCAACGCCGTGGCCGGCTATCTCGGACTGCCCACGGAAGAAGCCAAGGCCACGGATATTCTGATCATCTCCAATGGCCGCTACAACCAACCCGACAGCTTTCGCTACGACCCGGCCAAGCCCGAAGCCGGAAAATACAAGGTCAAGAAGGACGCCGATTACGCCAACGACCTCATCAACCTGAACGGGAATTGGATTCGCGGCCCGGAAAAATAAGTCGGAGGGAGCGATTTTTCACTCGCGGCCCAGGAAGCGGGGCCGGGAAAGGATAAACGGCGATGGATCGGTCGCGCTCTGATGAGGACATTGCTCCGCAACTTGTGCCCCCGAATTCGGAAAAGACAAACGAGAGACGCCAGGGTCCGGACCGCCGGAAAAATCCGACCCGGCCCGTCAGCCGCTACATGTTTGTCGGGCGGAGGGTGAATTCCCGGCGGACCGACGAATCGGACAACTATTATGTCGATCGGTACCATCCCCGTCTCCTGATTATCATCGGCTTATGCGCCCTGTTCTGCGTCGGGGACTTTTATCTGACAAAACACATCCTCCAAGCCGGCGGATCCGAGCTGAACCCGCTCATGGGCTATCTCATCGGAAAAAACATGCTGATCGTGGAAATCCTCAAATATCTGGTCACGTTCGTAGCCTTGATCTTTCTTTTGTTTCATAATAATTTCCGGCTGTTGCGGGCGATCAAGGTTCAGCTGATCATCTATCTCATTTTCGTTATTTATCTGGCGACGCTGATCTTCGAGATCACGTCCTACATCAAGATCACATCCGTCTGAATCGTTCGCTTTTTGGGCGGGGGTATGTCTTATCCGCGAAAGAACCGCCGCTCCCCGGTCGACGCCCTTGCCTCAGAATTTATTAAAGTGGATCACGGCGTCGAGCGGCCGCTTCGGGACGTGAAACGTCAAGTCCGCGTCCTGCCAGTATCTCGGGGAATCCCGGAGCACCTCGACGAGCGAATTTTGGGCCGGAAATCCAAGAGCGAGCACCGAATCCAGGATGCGGCTTTCGGGAATCTCAAGGAGACGGGTGATGTTCGGTCTGTCGATCGAAATCAACCAACAGCTGGCGATGCCCTCGCTCAGGGCGGCGAGGATCATATTTTCCATGGCCGCGCCGACGTCGTATTCATACTTCTTGTCCCGGATCGCCGCATTGATGAGGGTGAAGATGTAGGCCCGCGGTTCATTCCCGGATTTGGGATCGCCCTCGGGAGCGATATAGGCCGCCCATTTCAAAGAAGGCAATATCCGGCTCCGGACAGTATCATCGTCGACGACGATAAATTCCAGCGGCTGAAGGTTGGCTGCGGACGGCGCCAGGCGGCCGGCGTTGACGATTTTTTCGAGGATCTCCCGGGGCACGGGTCGGGGCGCGAATTGGCGAATCGTCCGCCGCGAGAGGATCAGGTCATAAAAGTTCATACCTACCCCTGGGCAAGGAGGCCCTGAATGCGATCCGCATAGTCCCGGCTCGTCTTGTCCGGGGTCAGGAGCTCGATTTGTTGCGGACCGCTGATGCCCAGCCCGATTTCAACGGCGCGCTGGATCTGATCCTGGGCGAAGATCTTCCTTCCCATGATGATCTCGTTTGAGCCCAGGTCTTTGAGGATCGCCACGCCGACGGCGTCCACGGCCACACGGTCCGTCCCCGCGACCATTACGCCGGCGTCGACCTTTTTCCCCTTCGACGGCCCTCCGTCGACAAAGGCTTCCACGCCGTCCATCACGATCAGATTCGGCTTATACCCCAGGTTGAGTTCGGCGATCATTGTTCTCATATCGCCGTCGCGCTTACCGTGAAGTTCGCGCCTGATGCTTTTCGGCGTCAAACCGACGGCGAGCTTCAGCGACATCGAGATATGGCCTCCGTATCCATGCGTCTTAAGACAGCACGTGGAAACCACGTATTCCGCCGCGGCGACCGCTTTAGGGATAGAGAATCCAGTGTTCCAGTGATTTCCGGGCGGGTTGAATAGCATCCAGCCGTCCTCACCCAGCTCCTCGAAATTCAGGATGTCGAACCCCAATTCCCGGGCTAGCTCCGGAATTCCTTTGTCTTCCATGACCTTCTGCGTCGCGGGAGGACCGCTGCTCTCGCCGAGCGTGATCCGGGCTGCGCCTCGCTCTTTGAGTTCCAGGATGATCTGCCGGAGCGTATCGTTTTGGGTGGAGCCGGGAGCCGGGTCCGCCGTATTGAAATTCGGCTTGAGGAGGACGTTTTTACCCTTGGGAGAGGGAAAAGACACAAGTTTCATAACGTCCTTCACGCCCCGAGCCCGGTCCTGGGTCATGACGATCGCCACGGCGGTCTTTCCCTCCGGGGTGTCCCCCTTTAAAAATATCGGCCGGAACGCGGTCAAAGCGGCGGCTCCGGCGAGGGATGTCTTTAAGAAATCACGTCGTTCCATTTTTCACCTCGTCTTTAACGACGGACATTCTAACACAGGGGCAAAATTCTTAAAATAACGAAGCGACGCTCTAAAATCGTAAGGGCGGAAGGAGTTCCTCTCTAAAAACCGTACACGACCCGAGCGCGTTTGCCGTCCGAGAGGAGATGTCCCTTTTCGAAGTCCTGACGGAGACCGTTCGCCGTTTGATATTCGCCCGAAGTCGGGGATTCCAATCGGTCAAATCCCCAGATGGACATATAGGTGTCCAGGAATTCGCCTTTCACGAGAAAGACCCGCAGCCACGAGCTGTCGAGAAAAAGGAGGCTGGCCCCGCTCGAACCGAAGTGAGGCTTGTCCAGGTCCTGCTGGAAGTCCTGGACAACGCACGTTCCGACGTGATGAACATTAAAAGTCGCTCCGGGATTGGCCGGCCGGCCGATCCGGTCCTGATACTTGCGATAGCCGTTCATGAACGCGGCGGAACGTCCGTCGGCATGCCAGCCGTCGCCGTGGTTGCCGATCGCCATGATGCATTCGATCAAAGTCGCGCCTCGCCCCCCGTCGGCACCGCGCAAAGCCGCGTTCAGGACGGCGAGCGGGAGGCGAAGACCTTTGCCTTCAGGACGGCCGGGATCATGAATTGTCGCACCCGTATCGTCGAGGGCGAAAACGACGACCCACCGGCCGCTCCCCCGCGCTTCATCGCGGAAATAGGCTGAGGGATCGACGCGGCAGACGGCAAGGCAATTCCGGCCGATCGCCAGGCCGATCCTCGCGGTGGTGACCTGATCTTTATCCGAAATTAAAATCGCCGGCATATCCTCGTTGGAAAGTAAGGCAGCCATCTCTTCTCCGCTTGCCTCGGCCCCGTCGTCGGCGGCGAAGCCGCCTGGATATCTCTTGTCCGGATTGTCGCGGCAAAACTTCCAGCGGGCTTCCGAATGAACCCGCGGATAGCGAAGATCGGAAAAGCTGCCGTAATCGAGCGCTATGCCGGTCCGCTTCTTGTATTGGACGAGCATGAGGACGCAGGCCGGGCCGCTGTTTCGGTTCCGAAAGTCCGCGCCCAAAGCCCGGCTCCAGTCCTGGGCTGAGCGGCCGTATTGGCCATGCCACCAATCGTTATTCGATTTCATCATGAAAGGGACGGGAACGACAGTCTGTTGGCCGGCGGAAATCGGGCTAAGAAAAATAACGAGGAAAGCTAATGCTCGGAAGAATCTCATAGCCGGGCCCTTTCAGGAGAGCGATGTTTCAGCGGCAGGGCCCGTGCCGACGGCGCCGCGGCCAAACCGGCGAGGGCCGTGCAGCGCAGCTCCGCGGGCAGCAACCGGCCGGAGGAAAATGCGGCGTCGATCGTCTCGTCCAGCGGGATCGGATTTCGATAGCCGCCAAGGATAAGATCCGCGCAGACAAACGCGGCGGCCGCGGCGGCGGCATTTCTCGTGTGACAGGGAATTTCGCATAAGCCCTGGACGAGGTCGCAGACGGAACCCATCGTGTTTTGGAGGGCGATGGCCGCCGCGTCCGCAGCTTGGATCGCGTTCCCGCCCGCCGCTTCGACCACCGCGGCGGCTGCCATGGCTCCGGCCGCGCCGATTTCGACCTGGCATCCGGCGACTTCCGCGGCGAACGTCGCCCGCTTGGCAACGATCAAGCCGACGGCCCCGGCCGCGAAGAGAGCCGAAACGATCCGCTTGAGGCTTAATTCCCGTGTTTCGGCCAGCGTGACAAGGACCCCGGGAATGACGCCCGCCGAACCGCCGGTCGGAGCGGCGCAAACCACTCCCCCGCTGTTGCCGACGTGCATAACCGCCAACGCCCTGGCCGCGGCGCGGGTATGAATTCCGCCGGCGGCCAAACGCCCCGCTTTTTCGAATTTCATGATTCGGCCGGCGCTCGGGTCCAAGATTTTCATGTGAACGTTGTCATCCCGAAGCCCTTTCGCCACGGATCCGGCCATGATGTCATAGCGGCGGGCCATCTCGGCCTGCGCCGCTTCCTCGCTCAGACCAAGCAGGCCGCCTTCGTAGCGAAGCCCGGCCTGTCCCAACGTCAAACGGCGCCGACGGGCAAAGTCCGTCATTCCCGCGGCGCTCTGGAAGATCGGCTTGCCGCGTCGTATAAAAAAGACGGGATCGGAGGACAGCGTCCGCCATCGTCCTCCGTCCTTTATCCTGACCGCCACGCCGGACTTTCCATCGATTTCGACGCGAATGTTTTCGACCCTGGAGATCATGAAGCTTCCACCGCCCGTGGAGCTTGCCACGAGACGAAGCTCTCTCCCTGTTCGGCCGCGCATCCGGATATGAACCATGTTGGGATGGTCGGAGGACGCGAGGGGAGAGATTTCAAAAGAGAGCCGCAAGCCTTGTTCCGCCGCCGACTTGAGGGCCCTTTCGAACCTGTCGTCCGTCAATTTCCAGCCCAGGAAACCGGCGGCGAAGGCCTTATCCGCGTTTTGTTGGCTGTAGGTTTTGGCGTAGGAGCCCTCGGGATCGAAAGTGCACACCGCGGAAACGGGCTCTTCTCCCAGGAGATCTCGGGCTGTTCTGGCGATGTGATACGACCCCGCCGTGTGAGAACTCGACGGCCCGCGCATGACCGGGCCGAGGACGTCGTTGAAAATGCCGCAAAATCCCCGGTCAGACATGGCTCAGAGATTCCACAAGCTGCAGCGCTTTTTCGGTCAGGGCCCCCCATTCGTTCTTGTCGATCAGCCGCTTATCGAGGAGGGCCGTCCCGACCGCGACACAACAGGCGCCGCTTCGGATGAATTCGGCGGCGTTCTCAAGGCCGACGCCTCCGGTGGGCATCAGCCGGATGTGCGGAAACGGTCCTCGCAGGTCTTTGAAGTACGAAGGCCCCGCCGCCGGGAAGACTTTAACGATATCGGCGCCCTCGTTCCAAGCGGCGACGATTTCCGTGGGAGTCAGGCCTCCGGCCGCGACGAGCGTTCCGTAACCGCGGCAGACCCTGATCACTTCGGGACTCATAATCGGGGAAACGACAAAATCGGCTCCGGAATGAATGACGGCTTCCGCCGTCCCGCCGTCGAGCACGGTCCCGGCTCCGATGAGGATGTCGTTGGACTTTTGCCCGGCCAATGTCCGAATGATGCTCACCGCGCCCGGCGTCGTCAGAGTGATTTCGATCGCGTGAATGCCGCCGGCCTTGATCGCCTCCGCGACCCGAAAAATCTTTTCGGCGTCGCTCATCCGGATGACGGCGATGATTTTTGTCCGGAGAATCGTCGTCAGGGCGTCTTCGCGCTTCGCCATCGCTGCCTCAACGTTTGATCCGGCCGGTTTGGTCGCCCTTCAGGAGAGCCAGTGTTTCGTCCTCGGTGACGAGATTGAAATCGCCGGGGATGGAGTGCTTCAAACAGGAGGCGGCTACGGCGAACTCGAGGGCTTTCTCGTCCGAGGGAAAGACGTCGAAGCCATGGATCAGGCCGGCGGCGAAGGCGTCGCCGCCGCCGATCCGGTCGACGATATCCTCGATCGCGAAACGCGGCCCGGCGATGAATTCCGTCGGATTCCTCAGCCCCCCCGACCAGATATTGTTGTCGGCGCTCCGGCTCTCCCGGAGCATGACGGCCATTTTTTTCAGGTTGGGAAACTTCTCCATGACCTTCCCGGTCAGCCGCTCGTATATCGCCATGTCCAAGCCGCCGGCCCGGAGCGCGGTCTCGCTTTCGATCCCCAAAGATTTCTGGCAGTCTTCCTCGTTGGCGATCCCGATATCCGCGCATTTAAAGATTTCCCCCATGACCTCGGGCGCTTGTATCCCGTACTTCCACAGTTTGCCGCGGTAGTTCAAATCGACGGAGACCGTGATTCCCCGCGTCCGCGCCGTTTTAACGGCGATCATCGTCTGTTCAGCCGCCGAGCGGCTGAGCGCCGGAGTGATCCCCGTCACGTGCAGCCAGTCCATGCCCGACAGGGCAACGGGCCAATCGATCGCGCCTTTCCCGACGTCGGCGATCGCGGAATGTTCCCGGTCGTAAATGATCTCCGAAGGCCTCTGATTTGCCCCCATGACCGCGAAATAAATCCCGAGGCGCTTTCCTTGGCGGACGATATGATCTGTGCGGACTCCGTATTTCCGGAGTTCGCCCACGGCGGCGTCGCCGAGGTCATTGTCCGGTACGACGGAGATGAACCGCGTCTCGTGGCCGAAGAGAGCCAGGGAGACGGCCACGTTCGCCTCGGCCCCGCCGAAAAACGCCCTCAAGCCGGGCGATTGGAAAAGTCTTTCCTTATCCGGAGGCGAGAGCCGCAACATGATCTCACCGAACGTCGCCACGGTTTTCATCGCAACTCCCGGAAAATATTATAACACATGAGCGCGAGACACAACCGCGGCGTTTGAAATCCGGTTTCCTGTTCTTATTTCCCGACCGTTTCCCAGCCGCGCCTGTTCAAATCGGCGTAAATCACGGCGCCGAAGACGAGGCCCGCGGCGGCGAGCGCCAGGCCTAGGGCGATTTGCCCGAAAATGATCTTGCCCGCGCCGAAGAGAAAGGCATAGATCATGAGAACGCCGCAGATCCAATCCATCAGGTTGAATAGTCCGTCTTTCCTCGGAACGATGTCCGTCGCTTTCCGGGCGATCGGGCCCCAGAGCGCCGCGCTCGGCCTGACCCGCCTATAGAACGCCAGGAGGACGTCTTCGGGCTCGGGTTTCGTCAAAAACGTGACCGCCAGCCAGACCGCCGTCGTCACCGCGACCGTGATGAGGACGGTCAGGGCGAATTCCTTCGGTTCGCCTTCGCGAAGATGAAATCCGAAGCGGACCGCAAGGGACGTCACGAAAGCAGCAATCATGGCCGAGACTTCGCTCCAGGCGTTGATCCTCCACCAGAACCAGCGGAGAAGATAGACGAGGCCCGTCCCGGCGCCCAGGGCGATCATGAACTTCCAGGCATCGGCGATGGAGGCCATGAAGAACGTCACCGCGGCGGAGAGAATCATCAGGATCATGGTCATCGCCTGCGAAACCGCGACATAGTGTTTTTCCCGGCGCCCGGGTGCAAGGAAACGGCGGTAGAGGTCGTTCATGAGATAGCTTGCGCCCCAATTCAGCTCGGTCCCGATCGTGGACATGTAGGCGGCGGCGAAGGCGGCCAGCATCAGTCCGCGCAAAGCAGGCGGAAGGTCCATGATCATAATCCGGATATAGCCGGATTCGGGATCGGCGGCGAACGCCGGGTCGCCGCTGAACTTAACGACCGCGACGAGGGCGACCAGGATCCAGGGCCAGGGACGCAGAGCATAGTGGGTGATGTTGAACCAGAGCGTGGCCAGGACGGAATGTTTCTCGTTTTTAGCGCAAAATATCCGCTGGGCGATGAATCCTCCGCCGCCGGGCTCGGCGCCCGGATACCAAGACGCCCACCAGTTGACCGCGATATACACAAAGAACGTGATCAAAGGCATCCAGGCCGAATTCAAGTCCGGGAGAAAAGAGAGCAGCGAGCCCTGGCCCGGAGTCTGTTGCTCGACCGCATGAATTCCGCTGACAAGGCCGGCCATGCCTCCGATCGAGCGGACGGCGAAAACGGCGAGGACGATAACCATGCCCATTTTCAGGACGAACTGGAAGAGGTCGGTGACGAGGACGCCCCATAATCCGGAGAGCGTCGAGATCGAGGCGGTGATGACCATGATGCCGATCGCGATTCCCAGCGCTTGAACCTTGGTCACTCCCAGGACGAGCATCAGGATCTTGACGATGGCCAGGTTCACCCAGCCCATGATAATCAAATTGATAGGAAGACCGAGGTAAAAAGCTCGAAAGCCGCGGAGGAACCGGGCCGGCTTGCCGCTATAGCGGATCTCGGCGAATTCAGCGTCGGTCAGGACGCCGGCCCGCCGCCAGAGGCGGGCATAGAAAAAGACGGTCAGAATTCCGCTGAAAGCCATGCTCCACCAGATCCAGTTTCCGGAAATGCCGTTCCGGGCGACGAGGCCGGTAACGGCCAGGGGCGTGTCGGCGGCGAACGTCGTCGCGACCATCGAGGTTCCCGCCAGCCACCAACTGACGTTGCGGCCGGAAACAAAAAAATCGCTGACGCTTTTTATTGCCCTCTTGCGATAATAGAGTCCGATCCCCAGATTGAAGGCAAAATAAGCCAGGATGACCAGAACGTCGACCGGGGTAAGTTTCATGCCTGGAAATTATTACAGAGTCCGCTCGGCTGTCAAATCGAAGATTCCCGCCTCAATGTGCCCCTGCAGAATTCCTGGTGCCTGTCCAATAAAGTTGCGGCGGAACCTAAAAATCCAGCCTAAGTCCAAGGCGGACCGTCCGTCTGCCGAAGACGGCGCTCGTGATCCCGTAATCAGGTTGCAGAGTTTTCAGGCCCGATTGACCTGCTCCCTCGGCCGCGGGCGCCCACAACGCGACATCATTCAGTCCGACGAGGGAAGCGGTGTTTCCAAGCAGGTTCGCAAAATCTACGTA
>Ga0299912_10004040_pt1 | contig 11983 bp, 12 predicted proteins | sample RVTome_2_FD_207667 | JGI IMG/M metagenome (GOLD analysis project Ga0299912, IMG submission 207667) | Soil microbial communities from uranium-contaminated site in the Upper Colorado River Basin, Wyoming, United States - RVT95D214 (version 2) ... | reverse complement strand
TAAGGCGTGAGGAGTGAGGCGAAAAAATCACCCTCACAAAATTAACGCCTTACGCCTTACGCCTAACTCCTTACGCCTCACGCTTTCTCTTTCACACTAAAGCTCTCACCGCAGCCGCACGTCGCGTCGACGTTCGGATTCTCGACCTTGAACGCTTCCTTCAGGCCCTCTTTGCGGAAATCCAGCACCGCGCCGTCGAGCGCGGCAAGGCTTTCGGCATCGATCACCAGCCGGGCGTCGTGCGCTTCGAATGTGGCATCGTCCGGCCGGATCTCGTCGGCGTAATCGAAAACGTACGCCCAGCCCGAACAGCCGACTTTCTTGATGCCGAGCCGCAGGCCGACGCCGCTGCCGCGCTTCATCAGCGCTTTCCTGATCTGGTTTGCCGCGCTTTCAGTCAATTGAATTGCCATACGTCAACCTCCAAAGTAACCACGGAGATCACGGAGATCAAAGAGAAAAACCTGAGACAAAACGGTCCGAATCAATCTCTGTGCCCTCTGTGTACCCGTCAAGCGGGTATTAAAAAGAATTCTCTGTGGTAATCCTCTTTAAACCGCGATCGCCGTCAGGTGCCGCAGGCGCTTCACCACGCCCGCCAGCGCCCCCAAAAAATCATCCGCCTGCTGCATCGTGTTGGCCGCACCGAGGCTGAAGCGCACCGCACCGTGCGCCAGTTCCGGGGCAACCCCCATCGCCAGCAGCGTTGCGGGCGGCTCGTTACTCGCGCTCGAGCACGCGGCGCCGGAGCCGACCGCGAACCCCGTCTTGTCGAGTTCAATCACCAGCGCTTCGCCAGCGATGCCCTTGAATGCAAAAAAGGAGGTGTTCGGGATGCGCGCGGCGTTGGCGCCGAAAATCACCGCCCCCATTTCGTTCAGGCCGCGCTCCAGCCTGTCCCGCATAAACGCCAGCCGGACACCCAGCTCTTCCATGCGGCTGGCCGCCAGTTCGCACGCCGCGCCGAAGCCGACGATTGCCGGCACATTCTCGGTGCCGCAACGCAGGCCGCGCTCCTGGCCGCCGCCGCTCAGCAGCGACCGCAGTTCCAGCCGCTTGTCGATGACCAGCGCACCGGCGCCCTTCGGGCCGTAGATCTTGTGCGCCGAAAGCGTCATGGCGTGCACGTTCAGCGCGTTGAAGTCGACCGCGATCTTGCCCAGCGCCTGCACCGCGTCGGTATGCATCAACGCCCCCGCTGCGCGCGCCCGCGCGCCGACCGCGGCGACGTCCTGGATGACGCCGGTCTCGTTATTGGCCCGCATCACCGAAACCAGCCCGGTCGGCTCCCTGAGCGCGGCCTCGACATCGGCCAGGTCGATTGCCCCGTCGCGCGTCACCGCGAGCTTCCTGAACTTCCAGCCCTGGCGCGCGAGTTCCTGCGCCGGCGTCGTCACGCACGGATGCTCTACGCCGCTTACCGCAATCTGCGTCGGCTTGAGGTAGGAGGCCGCGCCCTTGATGAAGAGATTGTTCGCCTCCGTGCCGCCGCTGGTGAAGACCACCTGCACCGGCTGCACGCCGACCAGCGCCGCGACCTGCTCGCGCGCCCGGTCCACCGCCTTGCGCGCAACAGTGCCGAACTCGTGACGGCTCGAGGCATTGCCGAACCCGCCGCGCAGATAGGGCAGCATCGCCTCCAGGACTTTGTCGTCGAGCGGCGTGGTTGCGTTGTGATCGAAGTAAACGTGCGTCATGATCAAAACCCGTTACGGGTGATGGGTGATGAGTGATGGATGGCGATTGATGATGGCAAAGCGAAACGATTTCTGCTCATTACCCATCACACATTACCCATCTTGCGCTAGGCGGAGACCGCCACCCGCTTGGCCGCCGCATCGCGCATGTCGTGCACCTGCGCGACTCCGGCTTCTTTCGCCTTCTGGTTGTCGACCAGCTGTCGCAGGTTTACCGATTCGAGGTAATCGAAAATGCGTTCGTTGAGCGTTGCCCACAGATCGTGGGTGATGCACTTCTGATCGTCGTGGCAGTTTTCCTTGCCGCCGCATTGCGTCGCATCGATCGGTTCGTCGACGGCGAGGATGATTTCAGCGACCGACACTTCGGCCGCGTTCTTGGCGAGGCAATAGCCGCCGCCCGGGCCGCGCACGCTCTCGACGAGTTGATGGCGCCGCAGCTTGCCGAACAATTGCTCGAGATACGACAACGAAATCCTCTGGCGCGCGCTGATTTCAGCCAGCGTCACCGGTCCGCTGCCGTGACGCATCGCCAGATCAACCATCGCGGTAACGGCAAATCGCCCCTTAGTCGTCAGTCTCATGGGCCACCTCTAAAATATCATAATTAATCAATAACATACCTAAAAAACCCGATACATGAGTATTTTTATCAACAATATATTACCCGACAGATTTAGTCAACAATTTTATTCAAATGGTTCCCATCGAATTTCGTCGCCCGATGCTCTTCGAGTTGCATGCCCAGGCGCTTCAGATCGGCAAGAATCTGATCAATGCGCTTGTCGGTATCGACGCTATGATCGATGAGTTCGTGCAGGGCCTTCGCCACCGGGTCGTTTGCGTCCTTGCCCAGCGCATAGGCCGCGAAACGTCCGTTCGCGCCCTGCTCTTCGACAATGCGCGCCGGGATGCCGATTGCAGTCGCTCCCGGCGGCACGTCCTTCACCACCACGGCATTGGAACCGATCTTGGCGCCGTCGCCGACCACAATGGGGCCGAGAATCTTCGCCCCGGCGCCCACCACCACGCCGTTGCCGAGGGTGGGATGGCGCTTGCCCTTGTTCCACGACGTGCCGCCGAGCGTGACGCCATGGTAGAGCGTGCAGTCGTCGCCGATATCCGCGGTTTCGCCGATCACCACCCCCATGCCGTGGTCGATGAAAAAACGCCGTCCTATGTTTGCACCGGGGTGAATTTCGATGCCCGTCAGCCAGCGTCCCAAGTGAGAGGTCAAACGCGCCAGCCATTTGAAACCTGCGCCCCAAAGCCAGTGCCCGAGGCGGTGAAACAGCAGGGCGTGGAATCCCGGGTAGCAGGTAATGACTTCCCAGGTATTGCGCGCGGCAGGATCACGCTCGAATACGACAGCAATCTCTTCCTCGAGGCGGGGAAACATCAGATTTCCATGATTTTGGGACGCGGGAGCATACAATATCCTAGTAATTCGATCAACTACTGGCAAGCATTAACAATAATATAATTAAAAACAATATGTTACACGCTATTCAGCGCACACGGACGGGCTAATTGCGCTTCTTGGGATGTCCGAGCGCCTTGAGTATGCCGCGCAGAATATTGACCTCTTCCTTTTCCAGTTGCGCGCGCGCAAACAGGCGCCGCAACCGCGGCATGAGCTTCTTCGGATGCTGGGGATTGAGGAAACCGGTTTCGACCATGGTCTGCTCGAGGCAGGCGTAAAACCCCTCGACCTCCTCGTGGCTCGCCATCACGCGCGGTTCGTCACGCGCGACCTGCCCGCCCGCGGCCATGCGCAACTCGTAAGCAAACACCTGGACCGCGGCGGCGACGTTAAGCGATGAATACCGGGGGTTGGCCGGGATGGTCGCGATCAGACGACACTTGTTCGCTTCGGCGGTGGTGAGTCCATAAGTCTCGTTGCCGAAAACCACGGCCACCGCCTGCGTGCGGGCGATCCCGACCAATTGCGCCGCCGCGTCACGCACTGTCACCTCCGGCACGGCGACCTCGCGGCGGCGCGCCGAGCACGCCACCGCGAATGCCGCCCCGGCAAGCGCTTCATCGAGGCTGGCGCATACCCTGGCGCCGGCCAGCACGTCGGTTGCGCGCGATGCGCGCCACTCCGCCTCCGGGTCGGGAAAGCGTTTCGGCCCGACCAGGTACAGTTGCGACAGCCCCATGGTCTTCAGCGCGCGCGCCGCCGCTCCGATATTGCCGGGATGGACGGTTTCGCACAGCACGATGCGGATATTTTTGAGTGCGGGGATGTTATTCACTACAATACACAACCTTTATAACCACAGAGAACACTGAGAACACGGAGAAAATCACATCAGGATCAAACCTCTGTGAACTCTGTGCTCTCCGTGGTAAAAACTCCAGATCATCATGCACCCGATGCTCAATATTGCGGTGAAGGCCGCACGCCGCGCCGGCAGCATCATCAACCGCGCCACTCGCAACCTCGACATCGTCGCCGTCAAGGAAAAGGCGGCGAACGATTATGTTTCCGAAGTGGATCACGAAGCCGAGCAGGCGATCATACGGATTCTGCATGAAGCCTATCCCGATCACTCGATTCTAGCAGAGGAAAGCGGCGCCTCAGGCAAGTCCGAATATCAGTGGATCATCGATCCGCTCGACGGCACCACCAACTTCCTGCACGGTTTTCCGCAATATGCGGTGTCGATCGCGCTCGCGCACAAAGGCGTGGTCAGCCAGGCCGTGATCTACGATCCTGCCCGCAACGACCTTTTCACCGCCACCCGCGGCCGTGGCGCGCACCTCAACGAAACCCGGCTGCGCGTCAGCAAGCGCGCGGAACTCAAGACCAGCCTGATCGGCACCGGTTTTCCGTTCCGCCAGTTCGAGCACGTGGATGCCTATCTGGCGATGTTCCGCGACATGATCAGGAGCACCGCCGGCGTGCGCCGGCCGGGCTCCGCCGCGCTCGACCTCGCTTACGTCGCGGCGGGACGCCTGGATGGCTTCTGGGAACTGGGCCTCTCCCCGTGGGACATTGCGGCGGGCGGCCTGCTCATCACCGAGGCCGGCGGACTGATCGGCGACCTCGAAGGCAATGAAAACTACATGCAAAGCGGCAACGTCGTCGCCGGCACCCCGAAAGTATTCGTCGAAATGCTAAAGTTGATTGCGCCGCATCTGACGCCCGCACTCAAGCAGAAGTAAATCCCGAATCGGAAGCGTCGGGCGCGGCTTTCCCCGCATCACTCGCGCCGCGCAGACAGTTTCACAAGCTCCGCCGCCAGGCCTCGATCGAGTTTCTCCAGCACTTTCACGATGTCGCCGGCCTCGGCGTGCCGGCCCTGCCGGACGTAGGCGCGCCCCATGCCGAACCACGCCTGCGCAAGTTCAGGGTTCAGCTTTAGCGCCTGCTGATAGGCGTCCACTGCCGCCTGCGGACGGCCGATGTCGTTGTAACTTTCGCCCAGCAGATAAAAAGTCGCCGGCGTATCCTTCCTGACCAGCAAAGCGTTGTCGAGCGTGCTGATCGCGCGCGCCGGCTGGCCCGCTGCCCGATAGGCTTGTGCCAGCAGGTTCCAGCCGGTGATCTCATCCGGCGCCAGGCGCACCGTCTCGGCATAGCACTCGATCGCGCGCGGATACTGCCCGAGCCGGGAGTAGGCATAGCCTGCCATCAGCCACCAGTCGGCGTTCGACCTGTCCCTGGCGAGGTTTTCCTCGGCGAACCGCGCGAGTTCCTCCCAATCGCCGCGCTGCGCCAATTCCGCGAGGCGCTGGCGGTTGCTGTCGCTTACCGCCTCGAAATGGCTCAGCATGATGGGAACCGTGCCGTCCGGCACAAGCGATAGCAATGCCGTTGCTTGCGGCGTACAGGCACAGAGCGCAAACTGCATCGCGAGTCCGGCGGCAAAAACAAGGTTTCTCATTGCGAGGCGGAATCTAACCCATGAATTGGAAATCGGCCTCGGGTCGAGTGCCGCTCACGATATCGGCAATTGCCCGGCCCGAGCCGCACGCCAGCGTCCAGCCCAGCGTGCCGTGGCCGGTATTCAGGAACAGATTCGGATAGCGCGTCCTGCCGATCAGCGGCACATTGCCCGGCGTCGCGGGCCGCAAGCCCGCCCAGCACTCGGCGCGATCGCGTTCACCGGCATTGGGAAACAATTCGAATACCCGCCGCATGATCGCCTCGCATCGAATACGGTTGATTTCCATGTCATAGCCGGCGAGTTCTGCGGTGCCGGCGACGCGCAAACGCCCGCCCAGACGCGAGAATACAAGCTTGTGGCCTTCGTCGGTAAGGCTGACGATGGGCGCCTCGTGCCGCGGGCCCACCGGCAACGTCACCGAGTAACCTTTCACCGGATAGACGGGGATCGAGATGCCGACCCGGTTCAATAGCTGTGCGCTGTAACTGCCGAGCGTCACAATATAGCTGTCGGCGCTCAATACTTCCATGCCGCCGCTGGATCCGATGACTTCGACGCCGGCGGTACTTCCACCCGCAACGCGCAGTTCCCGCACGGCGTGCGCGTAGCGGAACATCACACCGCGCTCTGCGCACAACGCAGCCAGCTTTTGAGTGAATACATGAGCATCGCCCGATTCGTCGCCGGGCGCGAATATGCCGCCCGCGAGGCGCGATTGAGCGGTATGCAGCGCCGGCTCGATCGCCACGCATTCCGTGGCGGTCCTGGCTTCGCGCACGCATCCCCAGGCGCGCATCGAATCCGCCAGCGTGACGGCGCGTTCGAATTCCCGCTGGTCGGTATAAAAACTGAGAATGCCGCGTGCAAGTTCGTCATAGACGATCCCGGTTTCGCGCCGCAGCGCCTTCAGCTCGGCTACGCTGTAAAGCGCGAGCGACAGGATCTGTCGCGCGTTGTCGCGGGTCCGATGCGGCAGGCACTCGAACAGGAAGCGCGCGCCCCACAGCCACTGGTTGAAATCGGCGCGCGGTCGGAACAGCAGCGGCGCATCCTGCCGGCCCAGCCATTTGAAGGTCTGCACAGGCGCCGCCGGATTGGCCCAGGGTTCGGCATGGGACACCGAAATCTGTCCACCATTGGCAAAACTGGTTTCAAGGCCCGGGCCAGGCTGCCGCTCCACTACCGTGACCTCGTGACCGGCCCGGCGCAGATACCACGCGCTGGTGACGCCGATGACACCTGCGCCGAGAACAATGACTTTCATGCACCGATTCTAGCAGGCCGGGAGTTTGTCGGACTTGTGTTCGACAGACTCCTAAAATGAAAAGCACCAAAGAACGGGGTGAAAAGAACGCCATGCAAGGGATGTCTGTCCCGTCCGACACGGCGTTTCGACACGCAAAGCTTCATGTTGCAATATATATCGTAACGAGTTACGATAAATACCATGCTCAAACCCCGGCTCATCCAGACTGAACGCGCCCGCGGGCGGCCGTCGACCGGCCATGCGCAAACCGCTGCCGAACGCATGCGCCGCTATCGCGCGCGCCAGCGCGCGGCAGGCCTGCGCGTGGTCACCCGTCTGGAAGCGCCGGTTCGCACCTTGTCGGGTGGCGCGCTGAAGCACCGGATCATCGAAGCGCGCAGCCTGGCCATGCACTGCCTCGCCGCGCAGAAGATCGAGCACGACCCCGCGCTTCTGGATCAAGTGCGGCGGACCCTGGAAACCTGGCGCTTGCGCTACGGGAAAGACACGCCGCGCGCGCTGGACGAATGGAAAACTATCCTGCGCCGGCCGTGGCCCGAGATCACCGCATTCATCACCGACTCAGGGGAGCGCGCCACGCGGCTGCGGCAGTCTACGCCTTTCGCGGGCGTGCTCAACGCCCGCGAGCGGGAACGGGTGTATGCGGCGTTCCGACCTTGAGCACCTGATCCGTGCCGCTGGACGTATCGCCGGCGAACGCGAACTGGTGATCATCGGCAGCCAGGCCGTTCTCGGCCAGTTTCCGGATGCACCCGTGGCATTGCTCATGTCGATGGAAGTCGACCTCTATCCCCTGTCGCGGCCGGAGCTGGCCGACAAGGTGGATGGCGCCATCGGCGAAGGCTCCGTTTTTCATCAGACCCACGGTTACTATGCGCAAGGCGTGGGGCCGGGAACGGCCACCCTGCCTGCGGGCTGGCGGCGGCGCCTCGTGCGGGTCGATAACCCGAACACCGGCGGCTACGCGGGGCTATGCCTCGAAGTGCACGACCTGGCGATTTCCAAGTATGTCGCGGGCCGCGAAAAGGACCGCGAGTTCACCCGAGAACTCGCCCGCCACGGCATGACCGGCCGGAAAATGCTGCTCGAGCGCCTCGCGGCCACGAGGCTCGACCCCGCGGTCTCGAAGCTGATAACAAGCAGGATCGAAAGAGATTTCCCGCGCGCGCGAAAGCGCTGATGGAACTGCGCCCCGTATAATACCAGCATGATGAAACCCGAAATTCCACCGGCCGGCAGCCACACCCCGATGATGCAGCAGTATCTGCGCATCAAGGCGCAGCACCCGGACATGCTGCTGTTCTACCGCATGGGGGATTTCTACGAGTTGTTCTTCGGCGACGCCGAAAAAGCAGCGCGGCTGCTCGACATCACCCTCACCACGCGCGGCGCTTCCGCCGGCGAACCGATCAAAATGGCGGGCGTGCCTTACCATGCCGTCGAGCAGTATCTCGCCAGACTGGTAAAGCTCGGCGAATCGGTCGCGATCTGCGAACAGATCGGCGATCCCAATACGACCAAAGGCCCGGTCGAGCGCCAGGTCATGCGCATCGTCACGCCAGGCACCCTGACCGACACCGCGCTGCTCGACGACAAGCGCGACAATCTGCTGCTCGCGATCCACCGCGACCGCGCGACCGTGGGGCTGGCCTGGCTGTCGCTCGCTTCCGGCCGCTTCGACGTAATGGAGACCGCCGTCCCGAATCTTGCGAACGAACTGGAGCGGCTCAGGCCCGCCGAGGTGCTGATCGCCGACGACGCGGCATTCCCCGAAGTCGATGGCGCCGGTATCGCAGTCAGGCGTCTGCCGCCGTGGCACTTCGATCTCGACGCCGCGCGGCGCAATCTCGCCCGCCAGTTCGAAACGCTGGACCTTGCGGGGTTCGGCGCCGCCGATCTCGGCGCTGCAGTCGCCGCCGCCGGTGCGCTGCTCGAATACGCGAAGGCGACGCAAGGCATGGGCATTGCGCACGTCAAGTCGCTCGCGGTGGAACATGAAAACGCCTTCGTGCGCATGGACCCCGCCACCCGCCGCAACCTCGAAATCTCGGAAACCATACGCGGCGAGCCGGCGCCGACGCTGCTCGCGCTCATGGACACTTGCGCCACCGGCATGGGCAGCAGGCTGCTGTACCACAGCCTGCATCATCCGGTGCGTGACCGCGCGGTATTGCAGGCGCGGCTGGCTGCGGTGACCGCGCTCATCGGCGATAGCGGCAAGGGACCGTACCGTGCCCTGCATACCCTTCTCAGACAGTGTGCCGACGTCGAGCGCATCACCGCGCGCATCGCCTTGAAATCGGCGCGGCCGCGCGATCTGTCGGGCCTGCGCGAAACGCTGAAGCGCCTGCCCGAGCTGAATGCCGTGCTTGCCGCCGTCTTGACTCCCCGGCTCGCCGCGCTGGCGGCCGCGCTGGCGCCCCAGGACGATCTCGTCACGCTGCTCGACGCCGCGATCAAGCCGGAACCGGCAACCGTGCTGCGCGAAGGCGGCGTGATCGCCGACGGTTTCGACATGGAACTGGACGAGTTGCGCGCAATCCAGAACAACTGCGGCCAGTTTCTGCTCGATCTCGAAACGCGCGAACGCAGCCGCTCGGGCATCGCCAACCTCAAGGTCGAATACAACCGCGTGCACGGCTTCTACATTGAGGTCACGCGCGCGCAGACCGACAAGGTGCCGGACGACTACCGCCGGCGCCAGACGCTGAAAAACGCCGAGCGCTACATCACGCCCGAGCTGAAAACCTTCGAGGACAAGGCACTCTCCGCCCAGGAACGGGCGCTGGCGCGCGAGAAGCTGCTCTACGACAGGCTGCTCGAAGACCTCGCCGCGCACATCACGGCATTGCAGCGCGCAGCGGGCGCATTGGCGGAACTCGACATGCTCGCCGCGTTTGCCGAGCGTGCGGTCGCGCTCGACCTGAGCGCGCCGGAATTCGCCGACGAACCCGTGATCGGGATCGAGGCCGGCAGGCATCCGGTCGTCGAATCCCAGGTCGATAATTTCATCGCCAACGACACGCATCTCGCGGAAACGCGCTGCATGCTGCTCATCACCGGTCCCAACATGGGTGGCAAATCGACTTATATGCGCCAGGTCGCGCTGATCGCCCTGCTGGCGCACTGCGGATCGTTCGTGCCGGCCAGGCGCGCGTGCCTCGGGCCCATCGACCAGATTTTCACGCGCATCGGCGCCGCCGACGATCTGGCGGGCGGACGCTCGACTTTCATGGTGGAAATGACCGAGGCCGCCTACATCCTGCACCACGCCACGCCGCAAAGCCTGGTGCTGATGGACGAGATCGGGCGCGGCACCTCGACCTTCGATGGTCTGGCGCTGGCGTGGGCGATCGCGCACCATCTGGTCGAAAAAAACCGCTGCTTCACGCTGTTCGCCACGCATTATTTCGAGCTGACGCGGCTCGCGGAAAAATTCCCGCAGGTGGCCAACGTCCATCTCGACGCAGTGGAGCACAAGGACCATATCGTGTTCCTGCACAGCGTGGAAGAAGGGCCGGCCAACCAGAGCTACGGCCTGCAGGTCGCGCAGCTCGCCGGCGTGCCGGCCACTGTGATCCGCGCCGCCAGAAAAAACCTCCTCGAACTGGAGCAGAACGCCGCCAACGCCAGCCCGCAGCGCGATCTGTTCGCGGCGGCGCCCACGTCCCCCGCAACGCCGGAGCCCGTCAACCACGCCGGGCATCCGGCGCTGGAGCTCTTGCGCGATACCGATCCCGACGCGCTCACGCCCAGGGAAGCGCTCGACCTCCTCTACCGTTTGCGCCGGCAGCTCGACGAGTGAAAGGTTTTGCGGTGTTGATCTTTCCTGTATTTCCTGCGTTCATCGGCGGTTAACTTGATTATAAAAATACTTTTTAAAACAATATGTTATACATTTCTGTGGCTATCCACTGTCGCCCCAGCCGTGGAATTCACCTTCGGCGCGCTGGGCGACACCCCCTATACGCCGGACGAAGAATCGCGCTTTATAGAAATGATCGGCGAAATGAACCGCGCGCCGCTTGCGTTCGCCGTTCACGTCGGCGATTTCAAGAACGGGAGCAGCGCGTGCAGCGATGAAATTTTCGCGCAACGCAAAGAATGGTTCGAGCTGTCGCATCATCCCTTCGTCTACATTCCCGGAGACAACGAATGGACCGACTGCTGGCGCGCGTTCGGCGTCGATCACAAGCCATTGGAGCGCCTGAACCGGCTGCGCGAAGTGTTTTTCCGCGGCAATACCGGCCTTGGCCAGCGCACGCTGACGCTCGCCCGGCAAAGCGACCCGGGACCATCCGCAGCCCGCACCTATCCGGAACATGCGCGCTGGATTCACGGCCAGGTGCTGTTCGCGACGCTGAACGTGCCGGGAGGCGACAACAATCGCCAGCGCATGCCCGACGAGTATTCGCAACGCAGCCGGGCCGTGCATGACTGGGTCCAGCAGGCATTCCGGCTTGCGCGCGAACAGCGGCTGCCGGCCCTCGTGTTGATGATGCAGGCGAATCCCTGGACGGAGCTGGGGCAGCCGCGCCGCAGCTACGCCGAATTACTGGCCATCATCCAGCATGAAACGCTTGAGTTCAGCGGCGAGGTGCTGGTGATCCACGGCGACACCCACCGCTTTCGCGTCGACCACCCGCTGCGGCACCAGGGGACGCAACGGCAGGTTGAAAACTTCACGCGCATCGAGGTCTTCGGCAGCCCGGCTGTGAACTGGGTGCGGATTGGCGTCAGGAAAGAAAACGGGAAACTGAGATTCGACGCGAGGCCGGGAAGCTGAAGAGCGGTAAGCGGTAAGCGGTAAGCGGTAAGCGGTAAGCGGATTGATGCGCAGTGTTCACGATTGTTCCTGCTTACTGCTCACCGCTTATCGAATTTAATGATGATGGCCGTGCGCGCCATGGGCATGGCCGTGTGAAACTTCATCGTTGGTGGCGGCGCGCACGCTGGCGACGGTGCAGGAGAAATCGAGCGTCTGCCCGGCGAGCGGATGGTTGCCGTCGACGACAACCGTGTCGTCCGCGATTTCGGTGACGGTATAGATGATCACCTCGTCCGAGTTCTCGCCCTGCCCCTCGAACTGCATGCCGACCGCGACGTTCTCGGGAAATTTGTCG
>Ga0299912_10004038_pt1 | contig 11984 bp, 10 predicted proteins | sample RVTome_2_FD_207667 | JGI IMG/M metagenome (GOLD analysis project Ga0299912, IMG submission 207667) | Soil microbial communities from uranium-contaminated site in the Upper Colorado River Basin, Wyoming, United States - RVT95D214 (version 2) ... | reverse complement strand
CAGAGGACGAGAACCGTGGGACCGTCAGGATCGATGGTTCGACGCGCAAGAATGCGGGCGTCGGCCTCGACGAGAAGGTCTCCATCAAGAAGGTCGTGCCAAAGCCCGCGACCAAGGTCACGCTCGCGCCCACTCAGCCGCTCAAGATCATGGGAGGGGAGCAATACCTCCTCCAGACGCTCGAGGGTCGCCCGATCGTGAAGGGCGACCTGATTGAGGTCAACATAATGGGGAGGAAGTTCGACCTCGTCGTTCAGAGTTACCAGCCGGTGTCGGAAGCGGGTGTGATCCAGAGCTTCACAGAGGTCAAGCTGAGCGAGAAGCCTGCGAAACAGGAGGTCGCGAAAGGCCCGAAGGTCGCATACGAGGACATCGGCGGCCTGAAGGATGAGGTCGACAAGGTGAGGGAGATGATCGAGCTCCCCCTGAGGCACCCTGAGCTCTTCGAGAAGCTCGGCGTCGAGGCTCCGAAGGGAGTTCTCCTCCACGGTCCTCCGGGCACTGGCAAGACTCTTCTGGCCAAAGCGGTGGCATCCGAGACGAGCGCCAACTTCACATCGATAGGCGGCCCGGAGATCATGAGCAAGTTCTACGGCGAGAGCGAGGAACGCCTCAGGGAGATATTCAAGGAGGCCGCCGAGAACGCTCCGAGCATCATATTCATAGACGAGATAGACTCCATCGCTCCGAAGCGGGACGAGGTCACAGCGGAGACCGAACGCAGGGTCGTAGCGCAGCTCTTGGCTTTGATGGACGGCTTGGAGGGCAGAGGAAAGGTCGTCGTGATAGGAGCTACGAACAGGCCGAACGCGCTAGATCCCGCAATCAGAAGGCCTGGAAGGTTCGACAGGGAGATCGAGATCGGGATACCCGACAAGGAAGGGCGTCTCGAGATACTCCAGATCCACACGAGGGGGATGCCCTTGGCTGATGATGTGGACCTTGTTCAACTAGCGAACATGACCCACGGCTATGTTGGCGCAGACCTCGCAGCTCTGGCAAGAGAGGCTGCCATGCGCGCATTGAGGAAAGTGCTTCCAAGCATAGACCTCGAGGCTGAGACCATACCGCTCGATGTGCTGAACAGCCTCCAAGTCACCATGGGAGACTTCATGAGCGCATACAGGGAGATGCAGCCATCGACTCTCAGAGAGGTCCTGCTCGAGACGCCGAACGTCAAGTGGGAGGACATCGGCGGGCTGGAGCAACCCAAGCAGGTGCTCATGGAATCCGTCGAATGGCCGCTCAGATACGGCGCGCTGTTCAAGCACATGAACGCAACACCGCCGAAGGGAATACTCCTCTACGGGCCGCCCGGAACGGGAAAGACGCTTCTCGCAAAAGCCGTCGCGACCGAGAGCCAAGCCAACTTCATATCGGTCAAGGGGCCGGAGTTCCTGTCAAAGTGGGTCGGCGAGAGCGAGAAGGCCGTGAGGGAGACCTTCAGGAAGGCCAGGCAGGCGGCTCCCTGCGTGATATTCCTTGATGAGATCGATGCGATCGCGCCCGTGAGAGGTAGATCAAGCGACTCGGGCGTGACGGAGAGAGTGGTCAGCCAGATCCTGACGGAGATGGACGGCCTTGAGGCGCTCCACAACGTGGTAGTCATAGCGGCCACTAACAGGCCCGACATCATCGACCCGGCCCTTCTCAGAGCTGGGAGGTTCGACAGGCTCGTCTTCATACCGCCACCGGACTTGGAAGCGAGGAAGGAGATACTCAAGATCCACACCAAAGGCAAACCTCTCGACAAAGACGTTGACCTGGACAAGCTAGCTGCGAAGATGGAGCATTTCAGCGGAGCGGACATAGCTGCCGTGTGCAATGAGGCCGTGATGCTCTCGATAAGGGACTATGTGCTCGAAGGCGGGGACCTCGACCAGGACAAGATCAACAAGCGCAGGGTGAGCATGAAGTACTTTGTGAAAGCCCTGGAGAATGTGGAGCCGATGAGCGAGGACGACCTCAAGAAGTACGAGAGGCTGTCCTTGAACACCATGTACAGATGATGGACATCGGATGCAATCTTAAAATCGGATGACGCGATATGTGATGGGAGACGAAGGAAACCGATGGTAGCGAAAAGGGAAGAGCTGATTTCGCGGATAAGGGAAACGCTCGGCAGGAGCGGTTTCTTCGTCTCGGACCCGCACAACATAAGGAGCATCAGCTTCGACATAATCGCCCGAAGGGACAAACAACTCCTGATCATCAAGGCGCTCTCGAACATCGATTCCCTCTCGAGCGATGACGCCGAGGAGCTGCGCATACTCGCGAGCGCCCTCACCGGCAGCCCGATGGTCATAGGGCTTCATTCCAGCTCCGGGAAGCTGGACGGCGGTATTCTGTACTCCAGGTTCGGCATACCGATCATCTCCGAGGAGACATTCCACGAGCACATGCTGGAAGGAGTGCCTCCTTTCGTCTACGCTGCCCCCGGCGGGCTCTATGTCCGGTTGGACGGCGAGACGCTCAAGAGGATCCGCCAGGAGAAGAACATCTCGCTGGGAATGCTGGCCGAGATCGCAGGCGTTTCAAGAAAGGCCATCCAGATGTACGAGAGCGGCATGGGAGCCATGATCGAGATAGCTGCGAAGATAGAGGAGTATCTGAACGAGCCGATAGTCATGCCGCTCAACCCGTTCTCCTACACCAAGGAGATGGCAAGGACTCTCCGTACGTTCGATGATTTCAAAGGCCTCAACCGAGACGTTTTCGAGATGCTCAGGGAGATCGGCTACTCGGTTGTGCCGACCATCAGGTGCCCGTTCGACGCGTTGGCGAGCGAGGAGGATGTGCTCCTTCTGACGGGGATAGAGGACAACCCCACCATGACAGCGCGAAAGGCGAGGGTTGTTGGCAACATATCCAGAGTCACTGAGAAGAAGTCGGTCATATTCGTCAGGCAGGAGACCAGCATCGAGGCGATCGATGGCACGCCCCTTATCACGAAGGACGAGCTACGAAGGGCAGACGACGTTGATGACGTCCTCGAGCTTATTCTTCAACGCGAGAAGAGAAAGAAGGCGTGACCTTGGAGAAGTTGAAGGTAGACGGTTGCACGGTCCATATCCTGAGCGTGATCAAAGGGCTGAAGTCCGAGACCGAGAAGGTGCGGAAGGCCTTCGAGGACGCCAAGCCGGATGTGGTCGCGATCTCCCTGTCCAGAGAGGAAGTCGAGGGATTGAAGAACATACCTGATGACTATGAGCCTGAGCTGTCCAGGTACGAGGAGATCTATGCCGAAGGGCTTGGCAGGTTCGGCGAAGTGGCTGCTCCTCCTCCTTGCTACGTCGCGACCCTGGAGCTGGCTCAGCATGAAGGCATTCCCCTGATACCGGTCGACATGGACGAACAATCGTACACGGACCTCTATTGCGCGGTAGTTCCCGGAACGGCGCTGTTCAGGCACTCTACGAGGACATGGCTCCTAAAGAGAAGGAGTTTCAGCGACGACAGCGCTGAGAAGTTCGTGCTGGCCTGGGACAAGGCCGTGAACAACATGGAAGGGTTCAGATTGATCGAGCACAAGCGCGCACAGACCATGGCGAAGGGCATTAGAAAGGCCTGCCATGGGTCGCAAGGTGTCTTGGCAGTGATCGAGCTGGAGAGGGCTTCGGATGTGCTCGGGATTCTAAGAAATGAAGAGTAGAAAGGGGTTTCGACCGGGTTTTCGGGACATCCCCAAAGACGAGGGGCGCTGACTTACGTCGTCACTGTCAGATTGGCTGCAGCCGCGATGGTCATCCAAGGATCCGGCCCGCTGCTAGACTTGTCGATGGACCAGGTCTTCACGCTGAAGTATCGCCAGACCATGTGCGAGCCGTCCCACAGATTCATGTAGAATCCCATGAAGCTGTTGTATTTGTTCGGATTCGGGCCAGTATCGATAGTGTAGTTCGAAACCAGGACATCGGTGAACCCGTCTCCGTTTATGTCGACCGCATCGAACAGAGTCGCGGCGATAGTCGAGAATGGAGTAGTGCACTTGCTACCTGATGTCACATAGAACGAGGATACCGCACCAGGATAAGAGGCCCCGGAAACGAATGTTCTGGCTATCTCAGTCCAGCTAGTGGTGTACCTATACACTGTCCAAAGAGTGTTCTTTGCAGCAACGATCTCAATGTACTGGTCCCCGGTCGGACTGCCGTCTATCGATGCGCCCCTCACGCAAGTCCAGGTTGCGTCGTTCTTGACCAGGGTGGGCGTGTATTGACCGAATATGTTGCTCACGATCTTCGCCATGTCAAGATCGACAAAGTCCGTCGGGGCGCCGCTCGCCGGCGCTTGGTTGGCATCCGTGAACCTCAGGTAGACCGTCTTGCCCGCAACACTAGAAGGCAGGGTGTAGTTGTACCACTTCCAGTCAGTGCTGTCTATCGTGATGACCGGGGTGTACACCGAATTGTCGACTGAGAACCATGCGTAGAACACCTCGTTGGATGTCCCGTTGCCCTCTGAGCCGATCCTCGCGACGATCCTGAGCTCCTGGTCGGGGTTGCTGCTTAGCGGTTCGAACCTCATCGTGGCTGAGACCTTGCCCTTCTGGGCATCGTCCCCCGTATTGTTCTCCACAAACCGCATGTAGACGCTATCATTATCTCGGGTATTGCTCACGAATCCGGTGTACCACGTTCCCGGACCCCACTTGGGGAGGTAGCCCGTAGCGCTGGTGTCAAGGTAGCTCGTTGTCGGGGTCAAAGTCTCGCGCCAGAAGTTCGCGTTGACCCCGGCCGTACCCCCGAAAGTGGCAGCCGTGTCCGCAGTGATTATGTCCAGATGACCATCATGGTCGACGTCCTTGATGTCGAAATCGGTGGTCGTTCCCGTCGATATCGCATACACGCCCTTCTTCAAGGTGCCTTTGTCGACCATGAGAGACGTGTCATAGAAGTATTTCAGGTCGTAGATGTAGATCTTGCTCGCCCCCATGACCACGAGGTCAGAGCGACCATCTCCCGTCATGTCCTGAAGGTATATCTTGTTGATTGGCGAGCTCCATCCCTTCCCAGTGGGAGGAGTGAATACCCAGCCCCTTGAGCCGTAGGTCGTGTTGTATATCACGACCTGGGCGTTGCCGTTGCTGTACGCGAAATCGTTCATCCCGTCGCCGTTCACGTCGCCGAAGGCGATCCATGTCACTATGTACGAATATCCGTCAGGCCTAGAGATGGCGCTGCCAGACTGCCAGGTGCCGAAGGTGTTGAGAGTGTTCTCGAAGAATAGGAGCGCTCTGCCATCCTCCTGGCCAATCAGCACATCCTTGTCGCCGTCACCGTCAATATCGCCGATACGCATTGCCGTGACCGTATAGTCGGGGCCGGGCGGTGTGGCGTCAAACCGCCACATGGACCTCGAAGCGAATAGATTGCTGTTCTGGATGTAGAACAGGTATTCCTTGGATGCGAAATTGCTGCCGCCGCCAGCCATCCCGGTCGTGCCTGCGAAGAAGTCGGCCCTAGAGCCAGCGCCGTTGATGAATATCTGCTCCGAGAGCGAGTACAAGCCTTCGTTAGAGTCGTTCATCTTCGCTATGTGCAAAGTGTAGGTGTTGTTCCCACCCCTCCATTGAACACCGTTATTGAGCCTTAGGTCGATGCTGAAAGTGTAGTAGTAGACCGGCGGGGTGCCCGTGTTGAAGCTGCTCGTTGCGCTGATCATCGATCCGGAGCCGGGAATGCCGTACAGCTCGGAGTTCTGAGAGCCGTCCGATATCCTGATATCGGCAATGCTTGGATTCGGGGGAGTGTCACAGTCCTGGACCTTTATTGCGACATAGACCTTGTACTTGTCCGATGACGTCACCTCGTACGGGGTTGACTTGTTGCCCCAGAGAGTATCGTAAGTCTGATTCTTGTAGAGATATATCGCTGGCCAGAACGAGATGGATGAACTGCTGTCCGTGATGAAGATGGTCTTGTCCGCGCCATAGATGCGCTGGGCCTCACCAGTGCTCGGCTGGTTCTTCAATGATATCCCAAGCGTGAATGCACCCACAGGTACTGGGGAGGTGTTGAACTGGCTCTCATAGACATATACGCCTCCGCCACCAGTGATCGGATAGAACGGTTTCGAGGCCGTGCTGCTGCCGTTGAACAGCGGAGTCGTCTGCAGCCCTGTTCTGATGTCAGTCAACAGCAATCTGTTCTCAGTGAAGATGTTGGCCATGATCTTGCTGGCGAACCTGACAAACACAAGTTGGTCCTTCGCGAAGCTAGTGACGACCACAGTGGTATTTGGTGTTCCCATAGGCGTGCCGTTCAGTATCTTCTCCGCGAATATGCCGAACCCCTGGTTATCGTAGAACCAGCGTATGTATAAGGGCAGGTTGCTGTCTCCGCTCGGATTCGGCTCCTCCGGGCTCAGGTCCTGGTAGTTGATATCAACAGGCAATTGCGTGATGGACATCGTGAAGGATGAGATTGACTGGTGACCATGGGTGTCCCAGGCATGTACGAAAATGACCTTTCCATCCAGCATCGATGCAGTCAGTCCCCGGCCTTCTATGTCCGTGAAGTCCCACTGGAAAGTGTCACCGCTCGGGGTGTAGTCCGTCCTGTGCAGAGAATAGGATGTCGGCCTGTCAGTCTCCAGCTGGGAACTATCTATCCATATTCCGGGAGTCGTCGTGTTGAGGTCGCCGTCAGGGTCAGTGATCGTTACGAAGAAGCTGAAGTCATCGTACAGTCTAACAGGGTCGGCAGTCGAGGTCTGGTTGTCCGAATCGACATATCTCTGCAGTATGTTCGGGGCGTTCCCGCTGGTGCCACCCGTCACCTGGCTTGACCAGATGGCCGACTTCTTGACCATGTCGACCACTGTGACGGCGATCTTGCTGGAATATGTGGTTCCCGTGAGATTGACGGTCCATACGATACCTGTCGACCATGTGGTTGTCCCCTTCAACCCGAGAGTCGGATTGGACATGTTGTAACGTGTGTTGACGCCGTCGACCTCGACCAATGCTATGCAGTCCTTTGCCTTGATGGAGTCTCCACCCGTGTGAGTGACGGTCAGGATGGCATTGGTACCCCCGGTTCCGAAGGTCACCTTCGCGGCGAAGTCCGCCTTGGTCGCCTGCTGGGGGACGGGCATCTGCTGCACGAACGCCATGATCCCGCTGAACAGGGTGACCGTGATCATGAGAATCAGGATGTTGCCGATGATCTCGGATACACCGAACTCGCTCCAAGCCTTCTTCTTCCTAAGTTCCAAATCCATATGGTCAGTCCTCCGGGGAGAGAGAACTTTCTGCTATTGTCCGTTTCAACGTGTTGGACCGTATATAAACGTGTTGAGGTCATTACCAGCTACCAGCCGAGGAATCCACGGACCTTGCGAGCCGCGGAAAAGCCATCACGATTATATAAGCACAGGGGCATCATGCGAATCGATGCCAGAGCCTGGCCAGCTCAACGTGAATGACAGGGTTCTCCTCCACCTTTGCAGGTTTGCGACGGACGTCCCGCCTGAAGAGTATCCCGCGGATTGCACGCAGGCGGGGATAGCTGTCGCCGTGGGGATATCTCGCACGCACGTCCCGCGCGCTGTGAGGGGACTTATCAATGACAGGTTAGTCACCGAGCTCACCGCGAGAGTCAAAGGGCATGACAGACGCATGAACGTGTACGTCGTGACGACGGAAGGCTTGAACAATGTGGATCGGCTGTGGAAGACCCTGTTGACGCTCTCATACCCCGTTCTAGGTGACGGCAAGACCACCGAGATGACGGGGGAGGACATCGAGGAATCTGTCGGCAGGAAGAGGGCAATCGCGGCGATCTCGCAAATGCGAGACGGCATCGTACGGATCTGCGAAACGCGGAGGGCTCCGGTCAGAGAGTTGAAGGACGCGCCCGCCATCGAAGCGTTCTACGGCAGGGAAGCCGAGCTGAAGCTCATGGACGACTTCATGGATTCAGATGCGAAGGTGCTCGTGGTTCTCGGCAACAGGGGGTATGGCACCACTGCGCTCACGAGGAAGTTCATAGAGGGCCAGGAGGAAGAGGATGTCCTTTGGGCGGCCCTGACCCCCGAAACCACGGCAAAGGAGCTTGAGAGCAAGCTCATCGATTTCGGCAAGAGGGTCCGGAAGGATGTCACAACCTTCTCCGACGTGCTCGGACTGGGAAATGCCATCCTTGTGTTCGACGACTACTTCTCAGCGAGCGACGACCTGGTCGAACTTTTCGCGGACGCGGTAGACAACGCCAAGGATGCAAAGATAGTCATCAGCGCAAGGCAGGAGACCCCGGCCTATAGCTGGTTCTACCAGAAGAAACAGGTCGATTCCGGGACGGTCCAGGAGCTGAAGATCAAGGGCTTGGACGAGAACAGCGCGAAGAGGATGCTCGGGAACGACAAGATCGAGAAGGACGCCCTGAGAAGGATAATGATGATGACGAGGGGGCAGCCGATGATACTCAAGATGCTCAAAGAAGGGGACTTCAAGGGATTGAAGAAGAATACGGTCTTCACTACAGAGGAAATTCGATATCTTCTGTTCCTCAAGGACAAAACGCAATAGTCGAAATCACCACTCGATCCCTTTTCTCGCTGCGTGCCCGTCATCGAACGGATTCTTCCTGCTTTCGATTATTGAGACATAGTCCGCGTATTCGATGAACTCGATGGGCGCGTTCCTTCCGGTGAGCACGACCTCGGTCCCCTCCCTGCGGGACCTGAGAAGCGAAAGGACCTCCTCCGAGCTGACGAGGCCAAAAGAAACCGCCACGTTGACCTCGTCCAGCACGAGCAGGTTGCAGTCGCCCTTCGTGAGGATGTCTCTTGCCAGCCTGAGCGCGTCTCTTGCGCAGGACCGGTCTACCGCCGCTATATGCTTCGGGTCGACGAACCAACCCGTCCCGAACTGCGCGACCTCTATTCCCCCGGCCTTCCTCGCATACAGCACTTCACCGGTGGTTTCGCCTGTTTTCAGGAATTGAATTATGCAGACCTTGAGCCCGTGACCCGCGGCCCTCATGGCCAGGCCGAACGCTGCCGTGGTCTTTCCCTTGCCGGCGCCCGTGATAACATGGACCTTCCCAAGGCCTTCGTTTCCAGACATCCAGACCAGGTAAGACTTGCTCATAGAAAAATGGTGCTAACTGAAGACATCCTCATGACGCGGCTTCTCGCCAGGCAAGGAAAACTCCCTCTCGAGAAGGCCGAGCTGCTGTGTCTCGAACGTCCTCGGATCGATGGGCACCAGCAGGAAGGAGCCCGACATCGCTACCTCCTCATTAGTCAGTTGTATGGCCTTCATGACAGGGGCGAACCCGTTCTCCGTTATCAGATACTCGAGGCCGTCCAGTATGACCACCGAGCCTGGATTCGCCTTGATGAAGTCCGAAATGGTGCTGTGTATCTTCATCAGCCGCGTGGGCTCGAGACTCATGATGCCGCCAGTCGGCTTCGACGACTTCGCGATCCACATGATGGGGCAGTCCAAGCTGTACAGCTGTTGCACCCGGTTCGGGTGGGTGCGAGTAATGACTAACCCCCGCTTGCCCTCAGAAACGAGCTTCTTGAACACTTCGAACGCACGAGGAACTCCCTTGTCCGTGAAGAGATATGAGCTCCCGCTCTTGAGGGCTTGGTCATCTTCGCCATTCATGCAGTTTTCTTACCTCAGGCCAGCCTGGACCGCAAGACCCTCGTCCGTGATGTCTATCAGCTGTCTTCCCGTTGTGTGCTTCGTCCCTCTCATCTTCAGGACTTCGAGGAACTTCCGTCTCACCTTCTCCTCTTCGGGATACGACAGCATCACGACGCCATCGACCATGTATGATTCCTGGCTGTGCGAAATGTCATCGTAAGACATCTCCGCGGTCACGAGAGTGAGGCAGTTGAAAGCCTTGAGGTACGCGAATAGTTCGTGCATGAACTCCCTCGTCTCGCCGCGCCATTGAAGCATGTCCGTCATGGGCGTGATCGGGTCAATCACTATCCTCAGCGGCTGGTATTGCTCGATCTTCTTCTTGATGATGTTTAGCATGTCGCTAGGGTTCTTCATCAGCGTCGGGCCGATGTCGATGAAGTTGACGACTCCTTTCTCCACCAGCTCTTGGCTGTAGAACGAGAACGATGACAGGAATTTCTGGACGAGCCACTGCGGCTCTGAGATCGCGGTTATGTACAAGCCCTTCTCACCCTCCCTCGCTCCGTGGAACAGGCTCTGGACCGCGAGCGTGGTCTTCCCCGTACCAGGCTCACCTGCAACCAGGATCGCGGATGGAAACGGAAAACCGCCTTGGAGCATGCCGTCGAGACCAGGTATGCCCGTGGTCTTCCGTGTCATCTCACAACACCTCCGTGTCTATGACAAACACGCACTTGTCATCTCCCTTTGATGCGCACTTGCGCTCGTGACAGTAGACATCCTTCCCAGATCTCTCCTCGAAGACTTTCGCGAGCAGGCCTCTGAGCATGTGGCAGGTGGGGGAATCTGAGTTGGAAACCTCGATCGAGCCGAGGACGGTGATTGTATCGCCCTCGAAGTTGATGTCGGTGACCCAGCCTTCCTTGATCAAGGACTCCTTCAAGCGCAACAGCTCAGTCCCCGAAGTCCTGATGAGCCTGTCTCCTATGATTCGGCCGCTCCTGTAGAACATCCCGTGGGATGCGAAGGTCATGACGGTTTCGTAAAGCCTCTTTATCTCGACGAGCTCCTCCCTGCGGAGCTTTATGAAACGCTCTGGTTGCTCCATACAATCCACCTCAGTCCGGGGAGTCGTTTATCAATAAGTCGAGTATTATACCTTTTGGTACGAGTTCCAGGAGAACGCTGGCTGGCACGAGACAGTTTAATCTAGTTCCTGACTCTACCGAGAGGTCGTGATCGAGGTAGAGTCCAAGTACCGCTCCCCGGGCAACGACAAGGTCGAGAAGACACTGACTCGACTGGGCGCGAAGAAGATATCCGAGGGCGCCATGGAGGACGTCTATTTCGCGCACCCTTCAAAGGACTTCGGCAAGACGGACGAAGCCCTCAGGCTACGCAAGATGCAAGAGCATGCTGAGCTGACTTACAAGGGTCCACGGATGCACACGCAGAACACGAAGGCCCGGGAGGAGATCACCCTCCGGACGGACAACCCGCTCGGAGTTCAAAGGATAGTCGAAAGACTAGGCTTCAGAGAATCCTACATTGTTAGGAAGCGGCGCGTCAGCTATCTCTTGGACAGACTCAGGGTCGATGTGGATGACGTCGACGGCCTGGGCGAGTTCGTGGAGCTAGAAGTGCTCACGGAATCGCCTGAGAGATCGGAGCAGTTGCTCGAGACCGCGAGGAAAGAGCTAGAGCTCGAGAAGCTAGAGCCCAAGACCTATCTTGAGCTTCTGATAGAGAAACTTGCGACTAACAAGAATGTATGAAATGAGAATCATCAGGCGAGAGCCTGTCTCGCCTGGAATCCTTCCGGCCGATCTACATCAAGCAATTGTACGAGAACTATCTCACAGTTTGTTGATCTTCTCGGTAACGAACGCCTTGATGGTCGGGTCGTCAGGGATCGTAATAGATTTCTTGTACTTCTCGCTTCCATCCGGAAGGAAGTAACCCCTGGACACTGAGATGAACTCGCTGTCCCCTTCGTCAGTGATTGCCTTCTTTCGTGCCACTTCCAAGAAGTTGTTCTTCCCAAAGGGAATCTTCTCGGCGCTCAACGTTTCAAACCGTACCTTTGTTTCCTTCTCGTCGTCCATTCGGTTGCCTCCGCGATGTAGGCGGCCCTCGAATATTGTCTCCCAATATAAACGTTCGTTGATGCATTCGCAGTTCTTCTGCTGCGAAGGACCTATCTGGACGTTGGATCCATCTTCGAATTGTGTGGATACTGCGACAACTTCGACGAATACCAAGTGACAAGATGTCTTTCCATGAAATGCGATAATGTAATATAGAGAAGATAATGTAAGTGCGAACAGTGACAGATTATCAGCAGCCAGCTCCTGCTCCCCTAACAGACGATACATGCACC
>Ga0299912_10004037_pt1 | contig 11987 bp, 11 predicted proteins | sample RVTome_2_FD_207667 | JGI IMG/M metagenome (GOLD analysis project Ga0299912, IMG submission 207667) | Soil microbial communities from uranium-contaminated site in the Upper Colorado River Basin, Wyoming, United States - RVT95D214 (version 2) ... | reverse complement strand
AACACCCGACTTATGGAACCGTCTGCACCTGCTTTACGCCCAGTAAATCCGAATAACGTTCGCCTTCTACGTATTACCGCGGCTGCTGGCACGTAGTTAGCCAAGACTTATTCCTCGAGTACCGTCATTATTCTTCCCCGAGAAAAGGGGTTTACAACCCGAGGGCCTTCATCCCCCACGCGGCGTTGCTGCGTCAGGCTTTCGCCCATTGCGCAAAATTCCTTGCTGCTGCCTCCCGTAGGAGTCAGGGCCGTGTCTCAGTCCCCGTCTGGCTGGTTGTCCTCTAAGACCAGCTACTGATCATCGCCTTGGTAGGCCATTACCCCACCAACTAGCTAATCAGACGCAAGCCCATCTTCAAGCGCCCGAAAGCTTTCCTAATAAATGTGATTTAACTTACTAGCACATGCGGTATTAGCCTGCCTTTCGACAGGTTATCCCCCACTTGAAGGTAGGTCACTTACGCGTTACTCAGCCGTTTGCCACTCCCTGATAATCCTTGCGGACTATCCGGGCGTTCGACTTGCATGCATCAGGCACGCCGCTAACGTTCATTCTGAGCCAGGATCAAACTCTCTGAAAAAATCTTCCTTCCACTATCCAGTTGTTAAAGTGCACAATTAAGGCAGACAATCATATTAGCACAACCTGTTCCTCCTGTCAATACATATACACGCCTATGATTTCGAGAGCACGTTTCTCAAAGCTATGATATAATTTCATCCGAAAATAAGCCATGATAAACAGACTCGAATCTATCGAAAAACGGTACGGGGAGTTAAACGAACTGATAGCGCAGCCGGATATCTCCTCCAATTTGGCGCGCCTGCAACCCTTAGCCCAGGAGCAGGCCAGTCTGCAAGATATCGTAACCAAGTACCGCCAATACAAGGCCGTTTCTAAAGCCCTGCAGGAAACTCAAGCCATGCTGGACGACGGCCTGGAGCCCGAAATGATACCGATTGTGAAAGAGGAAATAGTTAATCTGAAGAAACGCCATGATACCATTCTTCACGAACTTCAGCTTTCTCTGTTACCCAAAGACGTTCACCAAAATAAGGACGTCATTATGGAAATCAGAGCCGGCACCGGCGGCGAAGAAGCTTCTCTTTTTGCCGCCACTCTCTTCCGTATGTACAGTCGCTATGCCCAAAATAAAGGCTGGCAGGTGGACATAATCGATAGTAACCAGACCGAGCTTGGCGGTTTTAAAGAAATAATCTTCGAAATCAAAGGCAAAGGCGCTTTCAGTCGACTAAAATACGAGAGCGGAGTCCATAGAGTACAACGAGTACCAGTCACCGAAGCCTCGGGACGAATTCATACTTCTACAGCCACCGTGGCTGTCCTACCCGAAGCAGAAGAGGTGGAGGTAGCCATTAAACCAGATGACATCAGGATTGATCTTTTCAGAAGTGGTGGAGCCGGCGGACAAAATGTGAACAAGTTGACCACTGCGGTTCGCATCACCCACTTGCCTACAGGCATAGTGACAGTCTGCCAGGACGAGCGCTCCCAACTTAGGAATAGAATGAAAGCCATGGCAGTGCTCCGGGCTCGCCTCCTGGACAAAGAGCAACGCAAAAAGAACGATGAAATAACTGAAGAACGCCGTTCTCAGATAGGCAGCGGCGAGCGAGCTGAAAAAATCCGTACCTACAACTACCCTCAAGACCGGATCACTGACCATCGCATCAATCTTACTGTTCATAATTTGCCTCGCGTCCTTGACGGCGACCTCGATGACCTCATCGATGCTCTCGCCACCAGTGAAAAGATGAGACTATTAGAGGGAAGCCGTCTATGACCTTAGCACAGGCGCTTCAGCAATCTGCTTATGTCCTAAATAAAAAAGGCATTGGGGATAGCCGTATCGAAGCCAGGATGCTGCTAAGCCATGTCACAAATCTGTCACCGGTCCAAATATATACCGAGCCCCAACATACGTTAAGCCGGGAAGAAGAAGGCAAATTACAGGAATTGGTTGATAGGCGTCTTAAACACGAACCCGCAGCCTATATCTTACAGCATAGGGAATTCTACGGCCTTGATTTTTATGTCGATTCCCGTGTCCTCATACCCCGTCCGGAAACGGAAATACTTGTGGATACTGCCCTTGAATTTGCCACGAACCGAAGCTGTACTACAAGACCGTTGTTACTAGCCGACATCGGGACGGGCTGCGGAGCCATTGCCATCAGCCTTGCCCTGAACCTGCCCGGCAGTAGAATTTACGCCACCGACCTTTCTTCTTCGGCTCTTGAGGTTGCCGGACTGAACAGTGAGCGTCACAAAGTTACCGATCAGGTAGTCCTACTTCCGGGTGACTTATTACAGCCGCTGCCTGAACCGGTTGACCTGATAGTCGCCAACTTACCCTATATTAAAAATTCAGAGCTACCCGGTTTAAGCCCGGAGATAGCTAAATTTGAGCCCAGGATGGCACTTGATGGCGGCAGAAATGGCCTAGACTGTATTGGACAACTTCTACAGCAAGTAAAAAATAAAATTAACGACGGCGGCTGTCTCCTTCTGGAAATAGGACAAAACCAGGAGAAAGATGTTGGCCGTCTAATACATGGTTGTCTAAACGAGGTGAATTTCAGATTTATCGCGGACTACAATGGTACCAATAGGGTAGTCAAAATTGACCTTTAGGGTAGGGTGCTCAATTTGACAAACAGCGGCGTTTACCTTAAAGTATACGTTTGGTTCAAGCTGACAAACAAAGATTATCTGAAGGAGGAAAAGAATGCCCCTAAACATGATTGTTTGCTGCAAACAGATACTAGATCCGGAGGCACCACCGGCAAGTTTCAAGATTGACCCCTCCACTAATAAGGTGATGCCACCACCAGGAGTACCACCGGTTGTTAGTCCCTTCGATGAGCAAGCGGTAGAAGCAGCGCTCCGAATTAAAGACCAGCAAGGCGGTAAAATTACCGTCTTAAGCCTGGGAAATAACCTGCTCCGCGATGTAATTAAGAAGCCACTTTCCATGGGAGCCGATGAGCTTATCCTCCTTGAAGACGAGGCTTTTGAAGGCGGTGACAGTTGGTCTGTCGCTTTCGCCCTCGCCACGGCTATCAAAAAGATAGGCGAATTTGACATCATCTTCTGCGGCCGTCAAGCAGCCGACTGGGATGCCGGACAGGTCGGCTCGGGTATCGCGGAGATACTCGGAATCCCCAGCGTTACGGTGGCTAAGAAGGTAGAGGCTACCGACGGTAAAGCCAAAGTGGAACGTGTTATCAGCGATGGTTATCAGGTAGTTGAGGTAACCCTACCCGCCTTGATTACTGTCAGCAACGAGCTTGGTGAAGCTCGCTATGCTACCCTTAAGGGGATTATGGCGGCATCGAAAAAACAGCCCGTAGTTTGGAAGCCAGCAGATATCGGGCTAGACGCCTCTAAAATCGGTGCTGCGGGCAGAAAAACCAAGCTTCTCAAACTCTTCCAGCCAGTTAAGGAAGGAAAATGCGAAATCGTTGAGGCCGATACTCCAGCGGACGCTGGTTCCAAGCTGGCTGCGAGACTCAGGGAAGCAAAAATAATCTAGGACTGATAAGTAATCATAGGAGGTTATTATGGCTGAATATAAAGGCGTTATGGTATATGGAGAAATTGTAGATGGCAAGCTGAGCTCTATTTCAACTGAGCTTCTGGGAGGCGGTCGCCATCTTGCAGATGAATTGAAGGAAGATTTGGTATGCATACTGGTAGGCGACAAATTAGGTGAAGCACCCAAAAAGGCTATCAGCTATGGGGCTGATAAGGTCTACACTATTGAAGACACACAGCTTAAAGATTATCAAACCGATGCCTATATAGCCGTGATGGAAAAAGCGGTGAAGGATACCTCACCGAGAATACTGCTCTTTGGACAAACTGCCGTGGGACGCGATTTATCTCCCCGGTTGGCCTTTAGGCTGGGCACCGCCCTGTCCATGGACTGTATTGAACTCAGCATCGACCCTTCTTCCAAGCTACTACAGGAGACCCGGCCTGTTTACGGCGGCAATGCCAGGGCTACTTTCGCCTCTGAGCTTCTCCCCCAGATGGTAACAGTGCGGCAAAAAGCGATGTCTCCGCTGGAACCCAACGAAGCCAGAAAGGGAGAGGTTGTAGCCATCAAAGCTGAGCTGGACCCGGCAAAGATAAGGACAAAGGTGCTGGACACAATTAAGGAGGAAGTTGCCGGCGTAAAACTCGAAGATGCCACAATCATAATAGCCGGCGGCAGAGGCATTGGCGGACCCGATGGCTTTAAACAACTGGAGGAGCTGGCCAAAGCAATGAAAGGCGCAGTGGGAGCGTCCAGGCCTCCTTCAGACAATAAGTGGGTCCCGGAATCATGGCAAATAGGCCTTACCGGCAAGATAGTGACGCCGGAGGTCTACATCGCGGTAGCGATTTCCGGAGCTAGTCAGCACCTGGCGGGATGTTCCGGCTCCAAAAACATAATAGCCATAAATAAGGACCCGGAAGCCAATATATTCAAAGAAGCTCGCTTTGGTGTGGTAGGCGATTGGAAACAGGTCCTGCCGACGTTTACTCAAAAGGTCAAGGAGCTTTTAGCCGGCTAACTACACGGCGGCTTTTTGACTGGTTTTCTGGGCTATAATCTTCTGGGCGATTTGAGCCGGCACTTCTTCATAGTGGTTGAACTCAGTGGTGAAAGTGCCGCGGCCCTGTGTCATTGACCTGAGGTCTACAGCATAACGCTGTACTTCTGCCAGTGGTGCCTGTGCTTGAATCACGTTTACCCCGTCGCCAGGATTCATGCCTGAGACACGGCCTCGTTTGGTGTTTAGGTCGCCGATTATGTCGCCGGTAAGAGTATCAGGCACGGTGATTGTCATGTTCACAATCGGTTCCAGCAAAACAGGCTGCGCTTCAGCCATCCCCTTTTTCAAAGCCTGGGCTGCGGCAATTTTAAAAGCCATTTCTGAAGAATCTACCGGGTGAGAGCTTCCATCAACAAGCGTTACCCTGACGTCAACCACAGGGTATCCACCTAAAATACCCTCCATCCTGGCTTCATTCACTCCTTTTTCCACAGCCGGAATATAGTTCCTCGGCACTGCTCCGCCAACCACTCTTTCTGTAAACTCAAAACCGGTACCTCTGGGCAATGGCTCCAGCTCCAAAACGACATGCCCGTACTGACCGTGTCCGCCGGTTTGCTTCTTGTGTTTATATTCCGCTTCGGTTTGCGCATTAACAGTCTCTTTATAAGGTACCTTCGGCCGTTGCAGATTAACATCCACACCGAACTTGCTTGACAATTTCTCTGCCGCAACATCAAGATGTGTTTCTCCCATTCCCCAGAGAAGTATCTCACCGATGTCAGCCTCTCGCTGCACTTTTAAAGTGAAATCTTCTTCACAGATTCTAGGCAGCACTGTGCTCATTTTGTCCAAATCACCCCTGGATTTGGGATGGACCGCCATACTCAATAGCGGCGCCGGAAAAACAATAGGAGCAAATTTTAGCTGGTGCTCACGCGCACCAAGTGTGTCCCCTGTTGTCGTCGAGGCCAACTTAGTCACCGCGCCGATATCTCCGGCAATTAGTTGCGGTGTTGCTTCCTGTGTTTTACCCCGCAAAATAAATAGCTGCCCTATACGCTCGGTAGCGCCCTTATTAACATTCCATACCTGCGAATTGCTGGAGATGGTCCCTGAATAAACTCGAAAATAGCTGAACTTGCCCACACGAGGGTCATTGGTTGTCTTAAAAACAAAAGCCGATAAAGGTGCACCTGAAACCGGTTCAACAACCTCTTCGGCACCCTTAGACGCATTTGTTGCTTTTAATTCGCTCCGCTCCCTGGGTGACGGCATATAATCACGGATAGCATCCATCAACGGTGTAACTGCAGTGTTTTTCAGGGCAGAGCCAAGCAGCACCGGAACAACTTTGCCCAATCTGGTGGCTTCTTTTATACAGCGGTGAATCTGTTCTTCGCTTATTTCCTCCCCATCCAGATACTTGGTAATAAGTTCATCATCCACCTCCACCACCGCTTCAACCAATTTTTCCCGGTAGGAATCGACCTCTCCTTTTAAATTCGATGGGACTTCAGCCTCCTTCAACGGGTTACCGGTATAAGCCTTCCTGGTCACCAGGTCCACTATCCCCTGAAAATCTTTCTGTGAACCTATAGGTAACTGAAGGGGCAGGCATCTGTCTCCCAGTTTGGTCTGAATATCTTTTAAGGTATTAAAGAAGTTAGCATTGTCCCTGTCCATCTTATTCACGAAAATAAGGCGCGGTAATTTGGCTTCGCCGGTATATCTCCATACCTGCTCGGTACCGACCTCCACCATAGAGACAGCGCAAACCACAATTACAGCACCTTCGCTGACCGCCAAACCCGCTTTAACTTCAGCCACGAAATCAGAATAGCCCGGCGTATCAAGAAGATTAAGCTTACAATCCTTCCACTGGCACGGCAGCAAAGACAGGTTAACGCTTATCTGACGCTTAATTTCAGGAGGGTCATAGTCGGAAGTGGTTGTCCCATCGGTGACGCTGCCCAGGCGGCTGATGGCCCCTGAATCGAAAAGCATGGCTTCAGCCAGTGACGTTTTTCCAGCGCTGGAATGTGACAGTAAAACAACGTTGCGGATTTTGTCTGGTTCGAAATGATGCACTTAACGCACCTCGTTCCTAGTTGAATTTTACCCAAAAGGGCATTGGCATTGTAGCAATGTCTGCCTCTAACCGTCAAGGCAGCGATAGGAGCCATTGTCGTGAGTATTTGTAGATTATGTCGACCAATCCCGAGGTCCGTGGCTGCAACTTTATGTTATAATGTCCAATATCCTAACGATACGGGGCAAAGTGACATGAAGCTAAGTCGCAAAGAAGTACAACACATAGCCCTTCTGGCCAGATTGGGGCTGAGCGAAGACGAAGTTGAGAAATTTAGAATTCAGCTATCCGACATTCTGGAAAACTTCGAGATACTAAAACAAGTCAATACCGCCGACCTGCCACCCACAGCCCAATCTATTGCCCTTGAGAACGTTATGAGACCCGACGAGGCAAAGGCATCTTACCCGGTAGAAGATATTCTTAAAAACGCGCCTCAACGGGAGGGCAACTCCTTTAAAGTTCGTGCGGTTCTGGAATAAACCATGAATGACCTCCATCAGCTAACTATCAGCCAGGCCCACCAGCTGCTGAAAGAAAAGAAGATATCGGCTGTCGAACTAACCAGAGCCAGCCTGGCACGCCTGGCTAAAATGGAGGACAAAATCCAGGCTTGCGTCACCACCTGTGAAGATGTAGCTTTAGAGCAGGCAAAAGAGGCAGACAAAGCCATAAGCAACGGCAAAATAAAGCCGTTGACCGGCATTCCCGCTCTGATTAAAGACGTTATTTGCACCAGAGGCATCAAGACCACCTGCTCCTCGAAAATTTTGGAAAATTTCGTACCGCCTTACGATGCTACGGTTATAGAGAAGCTGAAAGCCAGCAACTCAGTAATCTTAGGCAAGACCAACATGGACGAGTTCGCCATGGGGTCATCAACCGAGAATTCGGCATTCTTTCCGACACGAAATCCCTGGGGCCTGGACCGCGTCCCCGGCGGCAGCAGCGGCGGCTCGGCTGTGGCTGTAGCTGCAGATGAAGCCATATACGCACTCGGCTCCGATACCGGCGGCAGCATACGGCAACCTGCCGGGTTCTGCAGCGTGGTCGGCTTGAAGCCAACTTATGGCAGGGTGAGCCGGTTCGGCCTGGTCGCCTTCGCCAGTTCGCTGGACCAAATCGGCCCTATAACTAAAAATGTATCTGACTGCGCTCTGGTGCTCAACACCATCGCCGGCCATGACCCTAGAGATTCTACATCAGCTCCTCAGCCGGTTCCCGATTACACCAAATCGTTGAATCCGGACATTAAGAATCTGCGAATAGGCATACCCAAGGAGTACTTCGTAGAAGGCATGCAGCAGGAAGTAAGAGCCAGTATAGAAGCCGCCATAAAAAAATTACAGGAACTGGGAGCCAAAGTAGATTGGGAAGCTTCATTGCCCCTCACTAAGTACGCACTGGCCGTTTATTACATCATCGCCCCATCAGAAGCTTCCGCCAACCTGGCCCGGTATGACGGCGTAAAGTATGGCTTCTCTTATCAAGATACTACAAATATGTGGGAAGCCATGGAGAAAACGAAACAATTCGGCTTCGGGGCTGAGGTCAAAAGGCGTATTATGCTGGGAACGTATGCCCTATCCGCCGGCTACTATGATGCCTACTACCTTAAAGCTCAGAAAGTACGCACACTGATAATAAGAGAATTCAAAGATGCTTTTGAGAAATATGACGCGCTGGTCACCCCGACATCACCTACCGTGCCCTTCAAGCTCGGTGAAAAGGTGGACGACCCCATACAAATGTATCTGAGCGATGTTTGCACACTCCCTATAAACATCGCTGGCCTTCCCGCTATATCTATACCGGCTGGCTTCGCCGATGGTTTACCCATAGGTATGCAGATTATCGGCAAACCTTTCGATGAGGAAACCATACTTCATATTGCCTTCGCCTACGAGCAGGCCACCGACTGGCACAAGAGAAAACCACCCATCTAAAGCAAGGGGGGTTCTAGAGGGGATGGGGTTGCATAAGATTGAAGTCAAATGCTATTCAGGTCATACCTATGCTCAGCGACCGGAATCATTCTTCTGGCAGGACAAAGAGCACCATATATCAAAGATAGAAAAGGAATGGCTGGAGCCGGGCAAGAAATTTTTCAGGGTCGTCGCCGAAGATGAGAAGCTTTTCGAACTCTGCTATAATGAGGCGCAAGATAAATGGTGGCTAATTTGTCAGGAGCTGAGGAGGTAACATGAAACAGATTTTTGAAGCACTAGAAAAAGATGCCCGGCTAACACCCGAGCAAATCGCAGCTATGACCGGAACGCCGGTCGCCGATGTTAAAAAGGCGATTAAAAAGGCTGAACAAGACCGGGCTATTCTAAGATATAAGGCCATCATCGATTGGACTAAACTGGGTGAGGGGGAGGTCCTGGCACTTGTGGAGGTCAAGGTTGTTCCTCAGCGCAATGTTGGCTTTGACGCCATAGCTGAACGCGTCTATCGTTTCCCTCAAGCCCGTTCCGTATACCTAGCCTCGGGCACCTATGATTTAGCAGTACTGGTAGCCGGTAAGACTATGCAGGAAGTCGCTGTCTTCGTCTCTGAAAAACTGGCACCTCTGGATGCGGTACAGGGGACCGTTACCCATTTCATACTTAAGAAATATAAGGAAGACGGCGAAATATTTGAGGGTGGGGAAGAGGTCAAGCGCCTGCCCATAGCCCCTTAACCGCAAATTAATTTCCTGCTTGCAGGCAGGAGGTTTCTGTGTCCAAAAGCGAATCCAGTAATATTAAATTATCTCAAAGTCGCCTATCCGAGAAGGTGAATGCACTTCCACCTTCCGGTATCAGGAAATTCTTTGATTTGTTGTCTTCCATGGAGGGTGTAATTTCCCTCGGCGTTGGGGAACCTGATTTTGTCACGCCCTGGTACATTCGTGAAGCCGCCATATACTCGCTGGAAAAAGGCTACACCATGTATACCTCCAACAAAGGCACGCCGGAATTAAGAGCCGAATTAGCCAAAGACCTCGAAGCCCGCTACGGTTTGACTTATAATCCCGAGGACGAAATACTGATTACCGTCGGCGTCAGCGAAGGCCTGGACCTGGCTGCCAGAGCTATACTTAACCCCGGTGATGAAGTCATCATGCCTGACCCCTGCTACGTCGCTTATCCCGCCGCCATCAGCCTGGCCGGTGGAATACCCGTCCAGGTGGCAACCACGGTGGAAAACGATTTCGAGATAACCGCCGATGATATAGAGTCATGTATCACCCAGAGGACAAAAGCCATTTTAATCGGCTATCCCTGCAATCCTACCGGCGCAGTCCTGCCCAAGGAGGAGCTGATAAAAATTGCTGAACTGGCCAAGCGATATAATCTTCTGGTGATTTCAGACGAGGTCTACTGCCGGCTCGTCTACGGCGTCGAGCATACCTGCCTGGCTTCTTTGCCGGGTATGAGAGAACGTACCATTCTATTAAATGGATTTTCCAAAGCCTATGCCATGACAGGGTGGAGAATCGGCTACGCTGCATGCGACAAGGAAATAGTGGGAGCTATGACCAAAATTCATCAGTACACCATGCTGTGCGCTTCCATAATGGGACAGATGGCCGCTCTTGAAGCCCTGAAAGCCGATGACCGCGAAGTAGACGCCATGGTGAGAGATTACGACCGACGTCGCCGGATTATCGTCAAGGGATTCAGAGATATCGGCTTGTCCTGCTTCGAGCCAAAGGGCGCCTTCTATGCTTTCCCCTCTATAAAAGTCACCGGCATGACCTCGGAAGAGTTTGCTGAAAAGCTTTTAATGGAAGAAAAAGTAGCTGTAGTCCCCGGCACGGCTTTCGGTCAGTGTGGTGAAGGATATATACGATGCTGCTATGCCACCTCCCTCCCCGAAATCGAAGAAGCCCTCAAGAGAATGGGCAGATTCATAGATAGACATCGTAAAAAATAAAGGCTGAGACAAGGCAATTTTTATAATAGTCTGTTGCAGGACGTTGCCGCCATGGATTTTCAACTGACCGAGGAACAAAATTTAACACGTCAGGCAGTTCGAGATTTTGCCGAAAAAGAAATAGCCCCAGTCTCCAGAGAGCTGGATGAAAAAGAACAGTTCTCCATTGAGCTGACGCAGAAAATGGCTGAACTGGGCCTGCTGGGCTGCTTCATACCGGAGAAGTACGGCGGCTCAAACATGGGGTATATCTCATATATCATTGTGGTCGAGGAACTGGCCAGGGTGGACGGTTCACAGGCGGCTACCATCGCTGCCGGAAACTCTTTAGGAATCGGGCCAATCTACTATTTCGGTAACCAGAAACAGAAGCAGGAATGGTTGCCCAAGCTGTGTTCAGGAAAAAATCTGGCAGCTTTTGGTCTCACCGAGCCCGAGGCCGGTTCTGACGCCGGCAGCTCTCGGACTTCAGCCGTACTTAAAGGAGACCACTGGATTATCAATGGCAGGAAAATATTTATCACCAATGCAGCCTGCCCCTTGACCGGTGTCATCGTCGTCCAGGCCGTAACCGGCAAGCGGGAGGGTGGTCACGCAGAGCTCAGTTGCTTCATTGTGCCCAGGGGTGCCCCCGGCTTTACTGCCAAGGAAATGAAGGGCAAAATGATGTGGCGCTCGTCTAATACCGGAGAGCTTTTCTTTGATGACTGCACGGTTCCAAAGGAAAATCTTCTGGGGAAGATAGGCGATGGTTTCCATCAGATGCTGGCTACCTTAGACGGTGGACGACTGAGCATCGCTGCTATGGGACTCGGCGGTTCTCAAGGAGCCTTCGAGATAGCTTTGGAGTACGCTAATTCGCGTATACAGTTCGGCAGACCTATCAGCTCTTTCCAGGTCAACGCCTTTAAGCTGGCGGATATGGCACTTGAGCTTGAACTTGCCCGGAATTTTCTGTACAAGGTCTGCTGGATGCGGGAAAACAATCTTCCCATTACCAAAGAGGCGGCTATGGCCAAACTTTATTGCTCGGAGGTTATGCATCGCTGCGTTCATCAGGGTTTACAACTACACGGCGGCTATGGGCTAATGAAGGATTTCAGGATAGAAAGGTTTTATCGAGACCAGAGGCTACTCGAAATCGGGGAAGGGACGTCGGAGATTCTACGAATTGTGATTGCTCGACATATCGGTGCGGCTGGGAGGGCAATCTAGGAGGCATACATGAAAACAAGTAAGTTCACTAGACCCGCCGACAAAGCGACCTCAGCAAGAAAGAAGCCCATCAAACATGAAGATTTTATCACCGATGCTTCCCGTATGGCACCTGCTCAGCCGTTTAAGAAGGAAAGCGGTGTTCTGGGTGAACGAATACGAACAGCCCGCGAAATGCGCGGCCTGAGCCT
>Ga0299912_10004036_pt1 | contig 11989 bp, 12 predicted proteins | sample RVTome_2_FD_207667 | JGI IMG/M metagenome (GOLD analysis project Ga0299912, IMG submission 207667) | Soil microbial communities from uranium-contaminated site in the Upper Colorado River Basin, Wyoming, United States - RVT95D214 (version 2) ... | reverse complement strand
TGCTCGTCACATATTCGCGGTCAAGCCCGAGGCAATCGGTGAGCTTGAGCCAGCGCTCGATTCCACCATGCTCCTCGGGGAGCAAACCGTCGTGGTCATGTATGCGGTGGATCCACTCGCGGCGAAACTCGCGGTCGTAGACGCGGCTCATGAGAGCGGCGTCCTTTCTCGGCACCGCCTCCTGATAGCAGTAGCGGTTGAGCGCCCAGGCAGCCACTTGGCCTTTGTTGAGCTTGCCGCCATGGAGCATCTTATGGAACGCGTGCTGATCGTGGTACCGCTCCGCGCCGACGGCGCGGATCTTGGCTTCGAACTCCTGCGGGCTCCAGGGCTGCTCCAGGGTCTCAAATTTCGTGACGAACTCATTCATAGGTGCACCTCCATGCCGTCGTATCCGATTTCCCAGCCGGCAGCCTCGACCGCTCTGCGCTCCGCAGAGTTCGCGTCGAGCACCGGATTCGAGTTGTTGATGTGAACGTAGATCTTGCGCTCGACCTCGAGGTCGCTGAACGCGGAGATCGAGCCCAGCGGACCCTCGATCGAGATGTGGCCCATGCGCGCGCCCGACTTGTCGAGCAGACCCTGGCGGATCATCTCGTCGTCGGAATAGAGCGTGCCGTCGAAGAAGACGAGCGAGGCACCCCTGAGGCGCCGGCTCAGCGTCTGGTCGACCTCGGCGCAACCAGGCACGTAGAAGAATTCCGCTCCCGTCGCGGCATCGCTGATCTTAAGGCCGATGGTGTCGCCGACTTGCGTGCCGAAGGCTGGGCCTGCCGAGGCATCCTCAAGGTAGAGCGCAACCTTGCCCGGCACGTCGAAGGCCTCGAGGGTAAGCCCCAGATCGATGCCGGCGCCGGTCAGCGGGATACTCGCGCCGAGCTCGAGTGTGATGCGGGAAACGACGTCGGCGGCGAGAATGCCGAAGACCGAATTGGACTTGATGACGTCGAGCACGCGCGGTGTGGCATAGATGGAGAACGGCTGGGCCTCGCGTAGATTCATGAGGCCCGCGATATGGTCGACGTCGCCGTTGGTGAGCACGACGGCCTTGATCGGGCTTCCGCGAAGGCTGCCGTTGCCGGGGGTGAGCGCGGGCGCCGCGCCGATCTGCTGTCTCAAATCGGGGGAAGCATTGAGCAGCACCCAGTCCTTGCCGTTGCCGCTCACGGCGAGCGAGGACTGCGTCAGTGCCTTGAACTCAGGCTTGTCGCACCTGACCGAGGAGCAGTTCGGGCAATTGCAGTTCCACTGCGGAAATCCGCCGCCGGCACCGGACCCGAGGATCCTCACGATCATGTGGCTCATGCCCTTCGAAAAGAAACGGAAGACCAGCCAGTGTTAGGCCTAGTTTCCTGGAAGGAGGCACAGTGATCGGATCGGCCTGCACGCGCTTGATCCACATCAAGAAATCGGATCACGCGGTGTCAAAGCTCTGTGATGAGCAGCGATGTACGCGTTAGGCTTGCTCGCCTTCCGCCATGGCCCTCAGCACGCAGAGATCGGGCACAATGACGTTGCGCCGGCCGGCGGTGAAAATCACGTCCATCGATTTGAGGTGGCGGATCTCTCGGCTCACGGTTTCGATCGTCAGGCCAAGCGCGTCCGCAATCTCATTGCGCGATAATGGAAGGTCGAAGCGGAGAGCGGCGGGTTGGCAGTCCGCTTCGTTCTTGGGTTGCGCGAAACGTGCGGCAATCGAAGACAGCAAGCTCGCCACTTTCTCGCGAGCCGTCTTTCGACCTAGAAGGAACATCCACTCGCGCGATGCGTCGAGCTCATCGAGCGCGCGCCGAAGGAGCGCCTTTTCGAGCGCGGGATGCTCTTGCATCAGAGCCTCAAATGCGCCCTTCGCAAAGCAGCACAGCTCGAGATTGGTGGTCGCCTCCGCAATGAGGGAAAGCTGCGAAGTATAGGGGCGCCCGACAAAGTCGGAGGGAAATTGTAGACCTACGATCTGCTGGCGTCCGTCCTGCTGCGCCTTCACCAGCTTGACGACGCCCGAGACGATGATCGCAAACCAGCTCAGCCCCTGGTGCTCGCTCTGGATTATCTGGCCGGCAGGAATGCGCCTGTAATGCGCAATTCGACTGAGATCGACCGCCGCCGAGGGGGGCAGCGCGCTACATAGAGCCCGATCCCGGATGGCACATTTATCGCAGTAATGCCGTGCTCTCATGTTCGTACTTCATTCCGCGCCTCGTTGGGCACTCCCCCTGCCGATTTCCATGCCCGTTTGTGGTCCGAGTGTCATTGGACCCACTCTGACTGCGGGAACGGTGCCGCGGCTTTGATCCAAGTCAAGCTCTAGCCCCGTGCGGCCACCCGCACGCTTGCGTCCCGGGTTGGTGGGGCAACATCGCGCTCACGGCGCATCAATGAACGCCAGACCGTCACCACGAACATCACGCCGCCGATGATGGCGATCAGCGCGCCGATGCCGTGCAGGTACATGCCCGTGACGGCGCCATCGACGAGACTTCCAGCGCCGGTCGGTGTTTTCCGCGGCGCGCCATAACCGCCGGCCAAGAACAGGCCCAGACATGCAACGAACTGGCCGACACCGAACAGCAGGATCTGGGCTCGTATCGCCCGGCTCGGCACGACGGATCGTCCAAGGGCCGGCAGGCAGTACGTGAGGAAAAGCCCCATCAAGGCCAGGTTCACTCCGGCGATGACGCCGTGATAGTGGGCCGGCGTGCGCGTGTCGGATCCGGTGATGAGCAGCCCCATAATGCCGCCGGCTCCGAACACGATGGGGGAAAGAATAAGAGCGAGGAACCCCGGGTCGTGCCACGGCAGCGCGCCGCGGCGGCGCGCCGCAAGCACGCCGCTGAGACTGCCGACGGCGACGATCAGCGATGGCAGCGCTACCACGAACTGCAGTCGACGGAAGGCTTCCGTCTGCAGCGCCGAGAACGGTTCGAAGATCTTGTAGAAGGCCAGTCCCGGCAGCGTAAACACGGCGAGAAGAACGACCGCCAGGCGGAAGACGTCCGTGTCGAACGATTTCTCACCGAGCGAAGACCGAAGGAGGATGAACCACCCCGTCAGCATCAGCAGGGCGTACAGGAACTGCAGCACGTGCCCGCCCCCCCAGAACAGGTGCTCGTGAAACGTGCGCACCGGCTCCGATCCCCAGGACAGCTGGAGCGCAAGCGCGATGCAGATTAGGGCTATGAAATAGATGACGGCGCCCGCACTCATGGCCAGCGGAAGAGGGCCGATGTTGCCGAGCTGCAGCGAAAGGACATTCGCCAGCAGCCGTATCGCCGGAAAGGCGATGCCGAGCGCTAGCAAGGTCAGGCCGAAATAGTACGAGCGGTGGACGATGACGGGAATGTAGTTGTTGAGCGATGCCACGCTGTCGTCGAAGAAGGCCGGCGCAAACAGACAGGGAAAGGAGATCGCCACCAGATGCAGGCCGATGCTTCCCAGCGAAGCGAGCCGCGGCTCGGAGCCAGAGGTCTCGAAGGTCGCGATCGACACGATGAGCGCGAATGTCGCCAGGAACCAAACGACGAGCGAGAAGATCACGTGGATGACGAGGCCCTTGGCGAAGAAGCCGACGGGCCAAGGCAAGACGCGTTCGATGCCGGGCAGCCGCGAGACGGCAAGCATGAATGCGAAAACGCCGGCGATAGCGAGCGAGCCGATGGCAAGCATCGCCCATCCCTTGAGCTCGCTGCGCGCGGTCCGCTCACGCTCGGCGGCGCTCGCGTCGCCAACCATGCTCCCGGCACCCGCGCCGCAGGCAACATCCGTCATGGCCCGGGCGCCTGATAGGGCCAGATATGAATCGTCATCACGTAGACGACGATGCCGGACACCGAGACGAACATCCAAAGGTTCCAAGCCCGCAGCGCAATCCGGCGGTGAGCATCGATGCGGCCGCTCAGCGCCCGGTAGACGATGAGCGGAACGAGCGGGGTCGCGGCGGCCGCCGCCATGATGTGGATGATGAGGATCGTGAAGTATATCGGCCGGATCATCCCGTGGCCGCCGAATTTGGCGAGCCCTGCGCCGAAGTGATAGGTGAGGTAGAATGCCAAAAATGCCGCACCGAGGGCGACTGCGGCCAGCATGTACTTGCGATGCAGCTCCCGCTGCCCGTTGCGTATGGCCAGGTATCCGCCGGTGAGCGCAGCGATGGTCGATACGTTGATTGCCGCGAGAACGTGCGGCAGCACTGTGTTGAGGCTCATTACGAACTCAAGGGCCGTAGTTGATGATCTTGTAGAGGATGCTCACGTACATGAGCGCCGAGAGTCCGAGGAACGCCACGAGCGCGATGCGGCGGCGCCCTCCCCCCTTCTCCCTTGTGTGTGTCGGCATGACCTGAAACAGCCTTCTGTGACCCTCACGCCGAAGCTGGGGCCGGAGGCTCGACGCCTCCGGCGCTCCAGCTTCGATCACTCAGTTGTAGTTGTAGGGTGTCCAGCTCTCATCGAGCCGAACCGGCTTCGGAAAGTTTCCGGGGCCCGGAGGGCTTTCGGTGTGCGTCCACTCGAGGGACCTCGAGCCCCACGGATTGGTGCCGACGATGGGGCCCCAAATCGCCGAGTAAATCCAGCCGGCGAGCATCAGAAGGACGCCGACGCCGATCATCGCGGCTCCGAACGTCGCGACCTCATGGTAGACCTCGAACTGCGGGAACATCGAGTAATCCCAGTAGCGGCGCGGCATGCCTTGGACGCCGATGATGAAGAGCGGCCAGAAGGTCAGCTGCGTGCCGACCACCTTCAGCCAGAACGCGGTCTTGGCGACACGATTGTCCGCCGAGCGGCCGGTGATTTTCGGGAACCAGTGATAGACGGCGGCAAACACCGCGAACGTCGCCATGAGCCCCATGATGAAGTGGAAGTGGGCGTGGACGAAGCTCGTCTCCGAAAGGTGCACCGTGAGCGAGGTCACGGCGAGCGGAATCCCGGTCAGGCCGCCGACGAGAATAAGGAACAGGCAGGCGACCGCGTACCACATGGAGACGTTGTAGGTGATCGCCCCCTTGTACATCGTGCCCCATAGCGAGATGAGCAGCAGGCCGACCGGGATCGAGATCAGCAGCGTCGACACCATCATGCCGATGCGGATCCAGTCCGGCATGCCCGCGATGTAGAGGTGGTGCACCCACACCTCGCCGGTGATGACGAGGATGCCGATGATGCCGCCGTAGACCGCGGCCGTGTAGTTGAAGACGTGGTTCTTGGCCTGCGTGGCAATGATATCGAACAGCAGGCCGACTGCCGGCAGGAAGATCACGTAGACCGCCGGGTGCGAGTAGAACCAGAAGAGGTTCTGATAGAGCAGCACGTCGCCGCCGCGCGAGGGATCGAAGAACCCGGTGCCGGCATACTTGTCGAGCAGCAGTAGGGTGACGGCCGCGGCGAGTACCGGCACGAATACGATCTGGATCATGAACGCGGCAAACGTGGTCCAGACGAAGATGTTCATCTGGTTCCAGCCCATCCCTGGCGCGCGCATGTAGATGATCGTGACGAGGAAGTTCACCGCACCGAGGATCGACGAGATGCCGATGAGGTGCACGGTGAAGACGTAGAAGGCGGTGTTCGCCGACGTCTTGACGGAGTAGGGCGGATAGCCGGTCCACATGACGTCGGGCTTGTCCGGGATTAGAAACGTCATCAAGGCCACGACGATGCCGGCCCAGAAAAGCCAAAGGGACAGGGCGTTGATGCGCGGGAACGCGACGTCGGGGGCCCCGATCATGATCGGCACCAGGTAGTTGGCGGCAAAGCCGGTGAGCGCCGGGATGAGGAAGGCCAGGATCATCGCCGCACCGTGGAAGTAGAGCGCGACGTTGTAGGCCGTCCCCGTCGTCATCGAGTTGGCGAAGTCGCCGACGAAATAGTTGATGAGGCCAGACTCGCCCAGATGCATCTGCTCGAGGCGAATGCCAAGCGCCATAATGCCGGCGACGGCAAACGCGGCCATGGCGCCGACGAGGTACAGGATGCCGACCCGCTTGTGATCGGTCGTGAAGATCCATTCCCTGATGAATGAGCCGCTCGGCGCGCGCGCGAATTCAGCTGCGGTCGTCACTGCATTTCCTCCTGTCGCTCAAGGCGATGTTTGCTCGGCGGCCGGCGGGGCTGCTCCGCGCTCCGCCTTCTTTTTTTTCCGTTCAAGCTTATTGGCGATCCAGGCGTCGTACTCGGCCCTGGGAACCGCCTTGACCTTGTTGTTCATCTGGGAGTGGGCGTCGCCGCAGAACTCCACGCACACGACCGTCGTCTCGAGCGGTTTGTCGGGATAGAACCAGAGGTGCGTGATCCGGCCCGGCATGATGTCCTCCTTGAGCCGGTATTCGGTGAGGCCGAAGGAGTGGATGACGTCGTTCGACGTCATGCGCAGAACGACGGGCTGGCCGACTGGGACGACGAGCTCGGTATCGCTGACGCCGCCACCGTAGTCGTACTCGAAGTACCACTGGTTGCCGGTGACCTTGACCTCCATCGCGCCGGCCGGCACCTGCCGCTGGATGGTCCATAGAGACCAGCCCTTGGCGGCGAGCAGGAAGTCGTCGGCCATGAAGAGCGCGGCCGGCACGAGGCACCAGGCGAGCGCCTTGTCGAGGTTGAGAGGCAGGGCGGTGCCCACCGCGCCGGGACTCTTGGCGCGGTAGCGGATCAAGAGGTAGACGGCGACGATGGCGAACACGCCGCCGATAATCCAAAGATCCCAGAGAACCTCGTCCCAAGCGTGATTCCAGGCCGTTGTTGGATTCTGGATCCCCTCGCTTGCGACCTCCGCGTACGCTGTTCCGCCCCATAGCAGAATGGCTGCGAGCAGGCCGACAATCATCTCAAGCCGCTTCGGCATAGTCTCCGTCCCTTGTGCGTTTCATTCGTCTTGTTGATTTGAAGAAGAGGATCGACCCGAACAGCGTGCCGAGGCCGACCAATAGCGACCCGATGCCGACAAGCACGGGAATGCTTAGGACGTATTTTCCGTCGTGGTAGCTGTAGCTGTAGCAAAGGCTCAGCGCGAAATTGATGATCTCGGCCGGGCGGAATTGGCCTTGCTTGGCGTCGAGGACGGCGAACTCGACATCACGGCTTTCGATCGCCTCCTGGTAGAGAACCCGGATCAGCCGCCCATCCGGCGAGAAGAAGAGAAAAGCTCCCGGATGGAGGAAGACGCGATCCTCTGGCGACCAGAAGAACTTGAAGCCGATCCGCTCCGTCTGCGTCTTGAGGTCCTCGGCGCGTTTGAACGTGGCGAAGGTCCAATGCTCGGCCAGCTGACCGGCAAGCTCGAGGTGGCCGCGGAACGAGCCGGTCGTGACCAGGTTGTCGTGATTGTCGAACGACAGCGTCAAAATGCGAAAATCGCGGCCCGGCACAACGAGCTTCACGTCCTTCAGCAATTCCGCCAACGTGGCGTTGATGACTGAGCAGCTGCCGTCGCAAGTGAAGTAGGAAAGCACGAGGATGAGCGGCTTGCCCTGCACGTCCTCCCAGCGGAACTCTTTGCCGTTCTGATCGATGAGGAGCGTTCCCCCGTCGATGCGCGCGCCGAGCACCGCGTTCTCGTCGATCGCCATGACGCGGGGGTCGAGATCAGAGACGGGCCGGCGGAAATATTGCCCCCAGGCGTCAGCAGTCATCGTCGAGCAGAGGAGCGCCAGCGCGAGGCATGCCGCGCTCGAACGCATAACAGCCAGCATGCCCAAGCCCACGCCTGCCTCACCAATAGTAGACCTGCGTGGCCACGAAGAACCAAACGACGTCGACGAAGTGCCAGTAGATGCCGGCCACCTTGACCAGCATCTTGTGGACGTTGCCGAATGTCATGCCGACGAGAATGGCGAGGAAGCTCGCGAGCCCAACCAGCACGTGCGAGCCGTGAAACCCGGTCAGCGAATAAAATGCCGCCGAGAACTGGTTGGTGCCGGGCAGGAAGCCTTCCTCGATCAGGTGCGTGTACTCATAGACCGTGCAGCCGAGGAATGCGGCGCCGAGCACAATGGCGGCGCAGAGCCAGAGCATGAAGGCTCCCTTGCGCCCCTCATCCAGGTGATGCTCTGCACGGTGATAGGCGAGGCTCGAGCTGACGAGGATCGCCGTCATCACCAGCGGCAGCACGAGGTTGAGGTGCGGCGTGCCCGGCGGGGGCCAAGGTGCGCCATCGACGCCGGCCGAGATGCGCAACACCCAATAGCTGGCGAAGAGCCCGAGGAAGATCAGAATCTCGCCGATGATGAACACACCGATGCCGACCGGCGAGATGTTCGAGATCGCCGGGTGCTGTGTCGCGCCCTCGTGGATCCACTTGGCGACACCGGCCAGCACGAGCGGAGTGCCGATGCCCGCGGCGATGATTGCGGCCAATGGCTGTTGGTACACGAACTGCATCGTGAAGGCGGTGGGGAGCAGCAGAAGCACGCCGAAGGAAATAGCCATCGGCGCCCAGCTTGATTCCCAGTGGTGCTCGTGGACCGCATGCACGGATTGAGCGCGCACTATTTGATGCATTTCGTCCCCTCCCGCCTCCACCGACGCGCGTCTGCGCAATGCCCCCAGTGGATTTTCCAGCCCTTTGAGTCAGGCCTTGAAGATGAGAATTTGGCGTCTCACCGCGCTCAAAACTTGATGTGCATCAAGTATCGCTGCGGCAAAAATGCTTTCGGGGCGGACTGTCGTTCGCGCGCAACAAATCTCGCGGTTTGAGCGGGACATCCGCTCACATTCGTTGCAGCTATTTCCCTATCCGCTTGCCGGATTTTCTTGAGCGCTTTTCCAGCGCGTCACGACGATGCCGTTGGGACGAACGTCGGGATGCGTCCGCCGGGACCGTGCGGCAATTCGCACTCGCAAGCTTGAGCTACCTCAAGTCGAGCGCACCTCAATTCTTCAAGCTCAATTCTCGATTCGCTGACGCTGGGGCAACTGGTGCACTACGATTTGGTGATCGTCGGCGGTGGGCCGGCAGGCTTGAGCCTCGCTTGCCTCGCGGGTGGGTTCGGCCTGCGGATCGCCGTCATTGACCAGCAATGCCTCGATCAGCTTGCGTCTCCCGCTCGCGACGGCAGGGACATCGCTCTCACGCATCGCTCGGTTCAGATCCTCGAAAAAGCCGGCGCTTGGAGCACCATAGCCGCCGAGGACATCGCCCCCATCAGGCGAGCATGCGTCAAGAACGCGGATGAATCACACGTCTTGAGCTTCGACCATGATTGCACCGGGCGGGCGGCGCTCGGCTATCTCGTGAGCAATCAGATCCTGCGAGCGGCGCTCTACCGTGCGGCCAGGAACGACGAGAATGTCGAGTTCATAACCGGCGACACCGCAACAGGTCTGGAGCTTGGCGGGCCTCTTGCCGGGATTTCGCTGACGTCGGGAAAGACCCTCACCGCACCTCTGGTGGTCGCGGCCGACAGCCGTTTCTCCGCGATGCGCCGCAAGGCGGGAATCGGCGCCGATATCCGGGATTTCGGACATGTCTGCATCGTCTGCCGCTTGAAGCATGAAGAGCCGCACGACGGTACGGCGTACGAGTGGTTCGACACCGACCAGACGCTCGCCATCCTGCCGCTCAACAATCGCCAATCCTCCATCGTCATCACCCAGCCCGCAAATTCCGCGGCGCGGACCATGGAATTGCCGCCGCAAGCGTTCGCGGACGACGTCGAGCGCCGATTTGCGGGCCGCTGGGGACGGATGGAGTTGTCGTGCGATCGCCATGCCTACCCATTGGTCGCCGTTTATGCCGACCGCTTTTATGGCGACCGCTTTGCGCTCGTCGGCGATGCTGCCGTCGGCATGCATCCGGTGACTGCGCACGGCTTCAATTTCGGGCTCAGGGGAGCAGAGACCCTGGCAGGCAAAGTCAGGGAGGCGATCGGCGCCGGTTTAGACATCGGCTCTGCCGCGGTGCTCGAAAGCTACGACCATGAGCACCGCCGGACCACCTTTCCGCTCTACGTCGCCACCAATGCTCTGGTTCGCCTCTACACCGCCGACAGCTTCCCGGCGCGGATCGCACGGAGCGGGATATTGCGGATCGGCGACCGCCTGTCCCCCATCAAGGATTTCATGCTGCGCAGGTTGACGGAGCTTGACGAGCGACTGCCGTTGAATTGACGGGCTCTGCATCTCCCTCGCATCGCATTGCGCGGAGACCAACAGGGACGAACCCTCGCACCCCGGAGCAAGAAGACTCAGGAGCAGGCCATGACGAGTGAAGCGCGCGCTTATTCGCAGACACTGGGCGAGGAACAGAGCGTCTGGTTCAAGATATCTCCCTTCATCAATGCGCATGACCCGATGGCCGTGCTGATGCGCCTCAGCGCGCGGTACGGGGGCTGCATTCCCATCAATCTGCGATCCGAGAAGATTTACATTCTGAGCGAGATCGAGCACGTCCGCCGCGTCCTCGTCGACAACGTCGACAACTATGTGAAGTACTTCGACGGCCTGAAACCGATCTTCGGCAACGCAATGATCACGGTCGACGGCGCGCTCTGGCAGAAGGTGCGTCAGCCGCAGCAGGCCCACTTCCATCCCAACGTCTACGCGGAATACGTCCCTTATCTGCTGGTTTCGCTGCGGCGAAAGATCGACGAGTGGAGCGCGCTAGCGCGCCGCGGGGAGACCTTCGAGCTCTTGGAGCAGACCTGGAGCTTGGCCGCGGACATGATCTGCCGGGCGCTGTTCGACCGGGAGGTCCCGTTCAATCCTCAGGCTGTCTTCGGCGCGGTCAAAGCCTACACGGACGCTTCGAACCACCGCTCCATCCGCCTCAAGAAAGTGAATGGAGAGCTCACGGACGTCACCGAGGAAGAGCCGCCGGCGCAGGCGATCGGCGCTTGGCTCACATTGCCTGAGGCGGTGATCTCTGCCGCGCCATGGCAAGGACGCGAGCGCACGCTCCTCAAGATGATGCAATCTGCCGAAGCCGACCCATCCATGCCGGCATGGGATCATCAGCAGGTGCAGGACGAGATCAAGCAGTACCTCTGGGCCGGCACCGAGACGACAGCGCTCACGCTCGGCTGGGCGCTTTATCTTCTCTCCCAGCACCCGGAGGTCGCCGATCAGATCCGCCTTGAAGGCGAGCAAGTGTATGGCGAGCGGGATCCGACTGCAGCCGATGTGGAGCGCCTGGACTACACGCGCTCCGTCATGCTGGAAGCGCTGCGGCTCTACCCGCCGGCATGGGCCCTCATTCGCACGGCGGCGGGCGCCGACGAAATCGCGGGCCACAAGATCAACGCGGGGGACAGGATCGTCCTCTGCCCCTATGTCGTGCACCACGATCCGAAATATTGGGACGATCCCGAGGCGTTTCGACCGGAGCGGTTTGCCCCCGGGCGCATCAAGAAGCGCGTCAAGTACAGCTATCTGCCGTTCGGTGCCGGCAAGCGCTTCTGCCTGGGCGGACAACTTTCCCAGGTCGAGACCATACTGACGCTCAGTCAGCTCATGCGCCGCTTCCGGCCCGAGTATGTTGGCCGCATGCCGCCGCAAATCGCGGCGAGCGTGACCCTCATGCCGCTCGGCGGTTTGCCCTTCCGATTCCACGAGCTGACGTGAGCGGAGCCCCGCGCATGCGCCTTTGCACGATCAATCCCACCATCAAGACAAGGAGAGAGCGATGCCCGTTGAGGTGATAGCAGCGCAACTCAGCCCCTATCAGGTCGAGGTCGAAGAGGGGCGCACCTACAGATGGTGCCGATGCGGGCGCAGCAGTGCGCAGCCGTTCTGCGATGGCTCCCATGCCGCCGTCGGCATCGAGCCGGTGGTGTTCGTGGCCACGAAAACGGAGACCGTCAATCTCTGCGGCTGCAAGGAAACCGGCAATGCCCCGTTCTGCGACGGCACGCACAATGTCCTTTGATGCCGGTCATGCGTGGGAGCTTGCTTGATCGGATGAAACGACCGTGTGCAGCCGGCGAAGGGCGTACCTTGTGGGCATTGGACATGCCGACCGTCGTTTGGCGCGGCGCGCTGGCATGGCAATGGGGCCACAC
>Ga0299912_10004035_pt1 | contig 11989 bp, 7 predicted proteins | sample RVTome_2_FD_207667 | JGI IMG/M metagenome (GOLD analysis project Ga0299912, IMG submission 207667) | Soil microbial communities from uranium-contaminated site in the Upper Colorado River Basin, Wyoming, United States - RVT95D214 (version 2) ... | reverse complement strand
ATTTGATGATATCCCCTGAAACGAGCCCTGCTTTTTCGGCGCCGGTTCCTTGATGGATTTGTGCTACCAGAACTCCCTCCTTCTCTTTTACTTGAAATTGTTCCGCCATCTCAGGAGTGAGGTCTTGTACGCTGATTCCCAGCCACGGTCGGACCACCTTTCCCTGCTTGATGAGATCGTTCAAGATCTGTTTGGCCATATTAATGGGAATGGCAAACCCAATGCCGGTACCCGGCTGGATGATCATGGCATTGATACCAACAACCTCTCCATCGATGTTGATCAGGGGACCTCCGGAGTTGCCCGGATTGATGGAAGCATCGGTTTGGATGAAATCTTCATAGTTTCCCGTTCCCAACCCCGACCGGCCTTTCGCACTGATCACGCCCACCGTCACCGTATGGTCTAGGCCAAAGGGGCTTCCAATAGCAATGGACCATTCTCCGACCTCCAGTTTATCTGAATCACCCAGAGTGGCTACAGGAAGATCTTTGGCCTTGATATGGAGGACGGCAAGATCTGTCCTTGAATCTTGACCTTTGAGCGTTGCCGTAAATTCCCTTCCGTCATTGAGACGTATTTTGATCTTATCTGTATCTTCCACCACGTGATTGTTGGTCAAAATATAACCTTCTTTATCAACGATGACCCCTGACCCACCACTTCTCTGTTTATGCTTATATTCCTTTCCTTTCTCTCGGGGTGAAAAACCGAAACCTCTGAAAAAATCCTCGAAAGGACTCCCCTTAAAGAAGTCTTCTCCGTATCTGTCCCAGGGTCTCATGGTAACGGTTTTTTCTGTTGTAATATTGACCACGGCGGGTTGGACTTTTTTGGCCACTTCCACAAAGGCCCTGCCGAGGGACTTCGCTGTTGTCATTTTTCCCTTGTCATCTTTGGTGTTGCTGAGGGAATTGGCCCGGTCGTTATTAATACAGAAGAAGAGGCCGAAGAGAAGAGCAACAAAAGCGAGACCCATCCCCAAACTTTTTGCCATTTTCATGACCATCGTTTGCTCCTTAAAATTAATTGTATCCATAATCTATCTTTTTTTGCTTGGATTGTCAAATGACGTTGAAAAACGGATGAAGGAAAGGGGATGTTCTAAAAAGAAAGTTATTCTTTTATCAATTTCCGACCTTCTAAGAATCCCTTTTCGAATATTTTCAGACTGACTTCCCGAAACTTTTGAGGTGTGACCTGTTCTACGGCGTCTCTGAGTTTGTCATGGGGAAACGGAAACCTGGGATGGGCCATGGCAAAGCCGAGGAGGGCAATATTGGCTGATTGAGCCGATCCCATTTCTTTTGCTAACTGATTTGCCCCGAACACATAAGTGATAATCCCTTTTTCCTTTAGGGCGGCCTTGATTTCAGGGCTCATATCGTCCCGATCTGAGGCATTGACAAAACAGAGGCCGCCGTCTCGACCATTTGAAGAGGGCTTGAGATAACAAAGGGTCTTATAGGCTTCATTTTTTTCAAGAGATAGAAGGATGTCCGCTCCTCCTTTCTTTACAAGGGGACTATTGAAATTTCCAATCTTCAAATGGGTCATCACGGACCCTCCCCGCTGGCTCATCCCGTGGTCTTCTGAGCCAATGAGAGGATATCCTTCCCGAAGGGCAAAGGCCGCAAAGATCCGTGTCACCAGCAGGACACCCTGCCCTCCCACACCCGAGATGATCATTTGAACATTCATATCATAAATCTCAATTTAAGATTTCTGATTTTAGATTTAATTTTTTCTCAATCTGCAATCTGCAATCTGCGATCAAGCGATTTGAAAAATTCCTCCCTGGCCGCAAACCTCAATGCAGAGGCCACAATCCACACAGGTCAATCGATCAATCTTCACGCGGCCGTCCTCTCCTCTAATCAAAGAAGGACATTCGAACCGTTTGAGACAGTATCCGCAAGCAATACAGGCGCCCACCGTCGGCATCTCGATGGCTGAGGTTGGGCACTCCTGGACACAGACGCGACAGCCTGTACATTTATTGTAATCAATGACATAACCGTCCTCGGTCCTGGAAATCGCTCCCTCAGGACACTGGATCATACAGGTATCGCATTGATAACAGGCGCCGCAGAAAAGACACCTCTTTGCCTCTGCAAGCATTGCCTCTTGGGAGGGGAGAAGCTTTACTTCCTTGAAACTGCGAGTCCTTTCCTCCAATGGAAGGATTGGCTCTTCCACTCTTTGCTGGGTTTCGATCTGATCGATTTTAACAGAGACCAGTTCTGTAGAAATGCCTTCCTCCTCCCGGTTTGCTCTCATGTTCTCTCCACGGAGATAGCGATCAATGGAGAGAGCCGCCTTTCTTCCTGAGGCCAGGCCTTCGATGAAATTCTTCGGGCCAGTGACAGCGTCTCCGGCGGCAAAAAGCCCCTTGTTCGAGACAGCTAAGGTCAGAGGATCAACGCGAACAGTGTCCCAAGCAGTTCGAGGCACTGCATCGCCGAAAAGAGAAAGATCCGGGACATAGATGGGTGAAGTGATCACCAGATCAGCCCTTAACCTTTTTTCAGGACCCAGTGTCGAGACCAGTCTTTTTCGTCCGAGGCTTGTGGGTTCGCTGAGAATCGCCTTTTTGAAACAGACTCCTGTGGCTTTTCCATTAGACGTGGAAATTTTTGTCGGAACGGATAGAAACTGAAATACGATACCCTCTTTTTCTGTCTCATTGATTTCTAAAGCTTCAACAGGCAACTCCTTTTTGGTACGAGTAAATAGAACCGTCACTTCCTTGGCTCCAAGTCTAAGGGCTGCTCGTGCCGCATCCAAACATCGCTCATTTCCTCCCAATACGACCACTCTCGAAGGAGCAGGGATTTTTTTGTTGAGGGCAACCCTTTTTAAAAAGGTGAGGCAGTCCATCACTCCCCTTCCCTCATAGCCTGGAAGATTCAATTTTTTCCCTTTATGAGCGCCGACGGCGAGGAGAATAGCCTGATAACCTTGAGCCTTTAGGTCATCAATGGCATATTCACTACCCATACGCGTGTTCAATCGAAATTCAGCCCCCATTTTTTTAACGATTTCAATCTCTCGATTTAGAACATCTTCTGGCAATCGGAAGCGACCCGTTCCGACAGCCATTGTTCCGCCAGGAATGGGAAGAGCCTCGAAGACGGTTACTGGATAACCATATCGCCTCAGATCATAAGCAGCCATCAAACCTGTGGGGCCCGATCCAATAATCGCAACTTTTTCCATCTTTTCAGGACCGGTGGCAGGATTCGGGGCAGAGGGCTTCTCGCGATCTGCAACAAACCGCTTCAGGAGATCAATGGCAATGGGCTGATCTACGTCTCCCCGTCGGCATGCCTTTTCACATGGCCGGGCACAGAGTCTGCCGGTAATTCCGGGAAATGGATTCTTTTGACGGACAAGGGCAAGAGCTTCCTCAAACTTCCCTTTTGCGATCAGAGCAATATAACCTCGGGCATCTACCTGAATGGGACAGGCTCCAGTGCAGGGAGCAGTTTTATCTCGATAGACCGGGAGAAGCGATGGGGGCAGGGTCCCGCTCTTGATCTGAGGGAGATCTTTCTCCGGAGGAGGGGTGTGGCGGATGTCGACCTTCATCGGGTTGATCTTGAGGACATCCTTTTGATAAGTAACACAGGGATGGCGAGAGATGATGACGGCCATTCCGCCGCCCGGCTGCTGGGTATATTGGCGTGCCTTTTTGACCTCTCGAATCATGCCTTTGATATCGTAAGGGTTCACCACACGAACGTATTTTACACCACATCCTTTGACCAGTTCTTCGATGGAAAGGGATTGACCGGGATGACCGTCGGCTGTGATTCCAGATTCCGGCGTCGGTTGCATACCTGTCATCGCGGTAATGGAGTTATCGAGGATGACGAGAATGAAACGGGAACCATTATAAACGGCATTCAGGAGTCCCGGAGCGCCCGAATGATAGAAGGTTGAATCTCCAATGGTGGCAATGATGGGAATATCTTTGCCTTCTTGATGATAAGCCTGATAAAGCCCGCTCGCAAAGGTGATGGCCGCTCCCATGTCGTGGCAGGTATCGACGGACTCCATGTTCATTCCGAGGGTGTAACAACCGATGTCACTGGGGAAGATCCCATGAGGAAAGGCTTTTTTAAGCGCAAAAAAAGAAGAACGATGAGGACATCCTGAACAAAGAGTGGGGCGACGAATGGGCAAACCGAGATCAGCCACCAACTTTTCAAGAGGTGCTGTAGAAGAAACTTCTCCCACGGGAATGGAGAACTTTTTACAGAGATCAGAGACGATCTGGATGATGGCTTCGGGAAGCATCTCCCCTTCGTTGGGAATGAGGCCATCCAATCGTCCGCAGATTTTCGTCTTATCCCGTATCTGAAGCTCGATCACGGGCTCTGTCTCTTCAAGGATCAAGACATGATTACATTTCTCGATGAAGGCTTCGATGATTTTCGTGGGAAACGGGAAAGGGGTTCCTATTTTGAGGACAGGAATCTCTTTCTCAAGACCCAAATCAGAGAGGACATCTCGAGCTATGGCATAGCCAATCCCTCCAGCGATGATTCCAAGAATAGCTCTTTCTCGATCGTTCTCAATGAAATTGAGAGTGGTCAGGGAGCTGAACTCTTCGGCAATATTTTTGAGCTTTACATTGAGCTGTTTATGGAGGATGAACCGAAATCTGGGCGTTGCGCTCCATCGCTGAGGATTATGCTGAAAGGCTGCCTTCCTTTCCGTTTTACGAATGGGATTAAAGGTGATGGTTTGCTGGGCGTGAGAAACCCGGAGCACCGGACGTACGATGACAGGGATCTGGTATTTCTCGGAGAGTTCAAAGGCGATGGGAAGCATCTGCTGGGCCTCTTTTGGATTGGCCGGATCGAAAACCGGGACCTTTGCAAACATGGCCATAAAGCGAGTATCCTGCTCGGTCTGTGAAGAAAAAGGTCCGGGATCGTCGCAGCTGATAATCACAAAACCACCGATGGTTCCGATATAGGCAGAACTCATCAGGGGATCCGCGGCGACATTCAGCCCTACTTGCTTCATAGCCACAGCAGCCCGTTTCCCCGTATAAGAGGCCACTAATGCATTCTCAAAAGCCACCTTTTCATTCGTGGACCACTCGACGTAGAGGTCAAGGTCATTTTCCTTTTTGAAACGAACGAGAGCGGGAAGGATCTCTGAACTGGGAGTTCCGGGGTAAGCCGTAAAAAATTGGCATCCGCTCTCCACAAGCCCCCTGGCAATCGCTTCGTTTCCGAGAAGGACTCTTTCTTCTTTATCTGACATCATGAACCTCCCCCCACCCCTGCCTACCGGCGGGCAGGCATTCCCTACCCCTCGAGGGGGAGGGTGAGGGAGCGGGTGCTATTCATCTTAGAGGGTAAGCAAGGCCTCTGCCAATTTGTCCCAATGTTTTCGGATAATCGTTCGAATCATCTGTCCGTCTTGAGTCTGTTCCTTCTTAGAAGAGCGAGGCGCCCATTTCATAAAAAGGGAAGCCAGGTTCTCGGCCTCTTTTGTAAACCATCGTTTTGCCGAATCACCCGAATAGAGCTGGGAGATATCTTCCAAATGGTCCGGCTTGATCATCAGCAGCCATCCCCTTTGATAGGGATCTCTCCAGGCGAGATCGGGTGCCTCTTCCACATCCCGATTCACTGCGACAACCGTCCCGGTGAGAGGAGAAATGAGATTTGCCTTTTTCCCCTCCACTGTAATCTCTGCAAACCCTTCTCTCTTTTTTAGAGGACGGCCCACAGAGGGAAGGCTGATCATCTCTGCCTCCATGGCAAAGTGAGAGGCCAGGTCGTCGAGCCCTAATCGAATCAACTCCTCCATGGGTTTGGCCCAGATATGTTCTGGGCTATAAAAGAACTTCGGATAGAAAGTAAATCCGCTCACTTGGAAAGATTGCTTGTTTTTCCCGGGTTTGAGGGCGAAGGCAGGATGAGTTCCAAACCGGTCCTCCATTTTCTGGTCAACATCACACCGCCAGCATTCAAAACCATTGGAGCAGATCATGAAATCGATCAATCCTAAGCGCATATAGCGACAATATCGTTTTATTCCGGTGTCGGATTGTCTGACCTTTCTGATCCTATCCATCTCCATCTTCACGGCCCCTGTGGGACAGATATATTCGCAGGCTCCACAAGCCACACATCGTTCCGAATCGATCTCAAAGGGCGTTCCGATCTTTTTCTGAGTCCCTCTTCTCGAGAAACCAAGGGCATGGGCTCCTACGATCTGTTCGCACGCACGGACGCAGAGGCCGCAGAGGATGCAATCGTTTTCCAGGCTCTCACTTTTGTATGGAGTTTTTTCAACCCCCAGTTCACGGGCAAGGTTCTGAACGAAAGGAACCTGAGGGCATCTTGCCAAAAGGAGCTCGATAAGGATGCGTCGTGCTTGGAGGGTCCTTTCAGAATGGGTCTCTACGTTGATCCCTTCCCGAACAGGATAGTTGCAGGCCGTGACCATTCGTGACCTTCCTTTTTGGGATACTTCCACGGTGCAGAGTCTGCATGAACCTTGAGGCGTCAGATCCGGATGGTAACAAAGGGTCGGAATGGAGATGGACATCTTTTGGCAGATTTCCAAAAGGGTTGAATTCTCTTTGGCCTTCACCTTCTTGCCGTTAATCGTTAGAGTGACCATTAAATAAACCTTCATATCCCCTTGCTCCCCCTTTTCTAAAGAGGGGTGAAGGGGGATTATCGAATTAAAACAGCATCAAATTTGCAGACCTCATAGCAGGCCCTGCATTTGATGCATTTATTCGGGTCCAGTTGATGGACTTTTTTCTTCTCCCCCATGATCGCATCCACGGGGCAGATTCTGAGGCAGGCTTCGCAGCCCGTACAATTTTCAGGATCGATTGAGAAGAGAATGAGTTCCTTACAAAATTTTGCAGGGCATCTTTTCTCTTTGATATGGGCCTCATATTCATCTCTGAAATACCGAATCGTGGAAAGGACAGGATTGGGGGCTGTCAATCCTAAACCACAGAGAGAGGTATCGACCATCACCTGGGAGAGGTCTTGCAAAAGGCCCATGTCTTCCTCCTGACCGTTTCCCTTGCAGATGCGGTTGAGGATCTCGCCCATCTGTTGTAGTCCTTCACGGCAGGGGGTACACTTTCCACAGGACTCTTCCTGCAGAAACTGAACAAAATAGCGGGCCATATCCACCATGCAGTTCTCTTCATCCATGACGATCATGCCGCCTGAACCCATCATGGACCCTGCTTCCTGAAGGCGATCGAAATCCACGGGAAGATCGAGAAGACTTTCCGGAATGCAGCCACCCGAGGGGCCGCCCGTCTGTATCGCCTTGAAACGCTTGCCGCCTAAGATTCCTCCGCCGATATCATCAACGATTTGGCGGAGAGTGATTCCCATCGGAACCTCGACAAGACCCGTATTATTAATCTTTCCCACCAAGGAAAAGATCTTCGTTCCCTTTGATCCCTCCGTTCCGATGGAGCTGTACCAATCTGCGCCGCGACGGATCACGATCGGGACATTGGCCCATGTCTCAACATTGTTAAGATTACTGGGTTGATCCCAAAGGCCTTGCTCAACGGTATGAATATATTTTGCCCGAGGCTCTCCCACCCTTCCTTCCAGAGAGGCCATGAGGGCTGTCGATTCACCGCAGACAAAGGCTCCTCCGCCCCGATTAATCTTAACGGTGAAAGAGAGTTCGGACCCTAAAATTTTCTTTCCGAGAAGGCCGGCCTCTTTTGCCTGTTCGATGGCGCGGCTGAGGTTGGAAACAGCGAGAGGATATTCGTTACGCACATAGACATAGCCTTCTTTGGATCCGATGGCGTATGCACCAATGAGCATTCCCTCAATAACACTGTGAGGATTCCCTTCCAGTAAGGAACGATCCATATAAGCCCCTGGATCTCCTTCATCGGCATTACAGATGACAAACTTCTCCTTACCCTTTGCTTTTCGACAGGCCTCCCATTTTGCTCCGGTCGGAAATCCTCCGCCCCCTCGACCTCTCAGACCGGATTTTTTGACGGCCTCGATCACCTCTTCGGGTTTCATTTCCGTGAGGATCTTTTCCAGAGCCTGATAACCCCCAATGGCAATATAGTCGTCGATTTGAGTCGGGTCGATCTCACCATTGCTTCCGAAAACGATTCTTTGTTGGAACTTGTAGAACGGAATATCCCCTTCGTGGACAATCTTCTTTTTGGTCTGGGGGTCTTGATAAAGGAGATGGTCAATGACCTTACCCTTGAGGACCGTTTCAGAGAGAATCTGAGGAATGTCTTTTGTCTCAACGTTTATATAACAGATCATTTCAGGACGAATGACAACCAGAGGACCCCGTTCACAGAAGCCGTGACATCCGCTGGCTCGAAGGGCTATTTTTTCCTCCAGGTGGAGGTTCACGATCTCTTGTTTAAACGCCTCCACCACTTCTGAAGCCCCCGTGGCTTGGCAGCCTGTGCCCGCACAGATGGTGATGCAAGGTTTATTTCCGTCTCTCGATTTTTGGAGGGATTGACGAAGGGAACGAAGCTCTGAAATACTTTTAAGGCAAGGGCTCAATTCTTCAGATCCTTACTGATATTTTTTCAAAATGGACTCAATCTTTTGGATATTGATCTTCCCGTAATATTTTTTATTGATCACCATGATCGGTCCTAAGGCACAGGCCCCCAGACAATTGACCGTTTCGAGGGTAAAGGCATAGTCTCTCGTAGTCCCTCCTGACTTCACCTCCAATCGATTTCCAAGATAGTCGAGAATTCGAGCACCTCCCCTTACATGGCATGCTGTTCCCAGGCATACTTGGATGGTATGTCTCCCTTTGGGCTCGAGACTGAAGGCTTTATAGAAAGTGGCCACCTCGTAAATGCTGGTTAGAGGGAGATCGAGACTGTTTGCCACCTGAATCAGTGCCTTCCGAGGAAGGTAGTTCATTTTTGTCTGGATATCCTGGAGGATTCCGATCAGAGCGGCCTTCTGGTAACCGTGCCTTTCAATGATCTCGCACACTGCCTGCAAATCGACCGGCATCTATTTTTCTCCCCTGGAAGACTGAGAGTCAATCAGTCAATAAGTCATTGAGTCAATATTAGAGTCCTTTTCTTTATCTATGAACCACAATGACCTAATCACTTAATGACTGAATAACTAATTTAATTTTAGCTGATTCGATTAAGGGTCTCAATGCCTTTTTGAAGGGTTTCATCCGATGCCGCAAAGGAGATCCTCACATGGGTATTTCTTTTGGAAAAGACACTTCCAGGGACGATAAAGAGATGATGTTGAATGGCCTTTTCCACGAAGGCCTCTCCGTTTCCTCCGGGCACTTCAGGAAAGATGTAGAAGGCGCCCTGAGGTTTCTGGGCACGAAACTTTTCCTTCAATCCCTCATAGATCAGATCCCTCTTCCTCTTATATCCTTGGATATAGCTGTCGACGTTGAAATCTAAAGCTTTGACCGCTGCTTTCTGGGCGAAGGAATTGACGCTGGAGAAAGTATATTGTTGAAGAATGATCATCTGCTGGACGATTTCACGGGGTCCGGCTGCATAGCCCAGCCTCCACCCGGTCATTCCCCAACCCTTTGAGAATCCGCCAAACGTTAATGTGTTCTCATAGAATTGTCCGATACAGGGGCAGGAAGGGGCATCAAAAACAAAGTTATCGTAGATGTCATCGGAGAGGATTAAAAGATTTCTTTCCCTGGCGATCCGGACCACCCTCATTAAATCTTCCTTTGGATAGATCGTCCCTGTCGGATTATTCGGACTGTTGATGATGATCATTTTTGTTTTCTTTGATATTTTTTTAATAAATTCTTCTTCTCTCAGACGGAAATCAGGATAGGTATCGACAAAGACAGGAGAGCCTCCCATCAAAAGGATCTGATATTCATACATCACAAAAAAGGGATCGGGGACGATGACTTCATCTCCCGGGTTGATCAGGGAAAGACTGGCAAGCAAAAGGCCGCCGGTCACGCCAGCTGTGACCATCACCTCCTCAAAATGAACCCCCTTCTTTTTCAAATGAGAAGCGATCTTCTCCCTCAACTCGGGTATGCCTTGAGTGGGAGTATATTTGTTGAACCCTTTTCGAATCCATTCGATCCCTTCTTCCTTCAGAGGCTGTGGAATGTCAAAATCGGGTTCGCCGATGCTCAGATTGATGGGATCTTTCATCTGACGTGCCAGATCAAAGATACGCCTGACACCAGATGGTTTAATATTTCTCAGCCGATCAGAGATAAGCATCTTGTCAATCTTCTTCTTCTTTTCCCTTCTTTGCTTTTTCGATGAGCTCGAGAATCGTATCAAGCCTCGTCTTGGTCGGAGGTGTCAAGGCACATTGGATTTGGTCCATCGAATAATGTTCGCCCAGGAATTTTGATATCTCCATTCGAAACTCCCAGCAGACCATTATTCTCCGGCATGGCAGGTTTTCATTAACGGTTCGACAATACCGGAAGGGGACTTCGCCGCCTAATTGAGGGCAGCGGATAATGAGGGTATCATGTTCTTCAATCATGGATGCTTCGGTAGACTTTGAGGAATTCGGTACAAGCTCGCTCAATAAAAAATCCTACGGACCCAAAAGGGCCCGTAGGATTTGATTTTGATTAAACTGTTTTACCCTTTTTCAATGCCTTCGGTTTCGGCAATCCTTCAAGAGGCTTGAGGAATTTTTTCATCTCTTCTTCCGGTAATGCATAGTCGACGAGTTTCCCACTGAAATAAGCGTCATAACCACCCAGATCCATCAAGCCGTGGCCGCTCCAATTGAGAAGGATGACCTTTTCTTTTCCTTCTTCTTTAGCCTTTTTGGCTTCCTCAATCACTGTACAAATGGCATGACTGGTTTCTGGAGCAGGTATGAAACCTTCGGTCCTCGCCCATTGGACAGCAGCGGCATAGGCCTCCAATTGATTGTAAGCCCGAGGCTCAATCAATCCTTCAATAATCAACTGGCTCAAAAGGGGAGCGATGCCATGATACCTCAACCCTCCAGCATGGATAGGGGCTGGGATGAAGGTATGCCCGAGGCTGTACATGGGAAGGAGAGGGGTGGTGGCGGCGGTATCACCAAAATCATAGACAAAGGGTGCTCTGGTCATGGTGGGGCAGGAAGTCGGCTCTGACGGGATGATGGTGATATTGGCCCCGTTGATCTTATCTAAGACAAATGGAAAGGCAAGCCCAGCAAAGTTGCTTCCACCACCTGCACAAGCTGCTATTACATCAACCTTCTTCTCCCCAAATTTCTCTAATTGTTTCTTGGCCTCGAGTCCGATAATCGTTTGATGCATCATCACATGGTTCAGGACGCTTCCCAATGAGTATCGAGTATCCTTGGAAGTAACGGCATCCTCAATGGCCTCGCTGATGGCGATCCCGAGGCTTCCCGGAGTATCCGGGTTTTGTTCCAGAATCTTTCTGCCTGCATTGGTATCTTTGCTCGGGCTGGGGACACAGTTGGCTCCCCAGGTATTCATCATCATACGACGATAAGGTTTTTGATCATAACTGATCCTGACCATATAGACCTTACACTCCAGGCCAAAGAGACAACAAGCGAAACTAAGTGCGCTTCCCCATTGGCCTGCACCCGTCTCGGTGGTGATTCGTTTAATCCCGAAGGCTTTGTTGTAATAGGCCTGAGCTATGGCTGTATTGGGTTTATGACTTCCCGGAGGGCTCACCCCTTCATTCTTGTAATAAATCCTGGCTGGCGTTCCCAGGGCCTTTTCTAAGGCGTGAGCTCGGTGGAGTGGAGTGGGTCTCCAGATGAGAAGTTTCTCCATTACCTCTTGGGGAATATCGATCCATCGTTGTGTGCTGACCTCCTGTTCAATCAAATTCATTGGAAAAACGGGAGCGAGATCTTGAGGACCGATTGGTTTCCCCGTGCCGGGATGGAGATCCGGTTGGAGGGGTGTGGGTAGATCCGCTTGAATATTGTACCACTGCTTTGGAATCTCATCTTCT
>Ga0299912_10004033_pt1 | contig 11993 bp, 6 predicted proteins | sample RVTome_2_FD_207667 | JGI IMG/M metagenome (GOLD analysis project Ga0299912, IMG submission 207667) | Soil microbial communities from uranium-contaminated site in the Upper Colorado River Basin, Wyoming, United States - RVT95D214 (version 2) ... | reverse complement strand
GAGCGTACCCGTGAACCGCGGTTCCGCGGTGTTACGAGGCCACAGACCGTCGGTCGGCCCGGCGCGTTCGATCCGGTCATGCGCAAGTTGTGGCTCGGACTGTTCCCCCTCGCCGTCACGGTCTCCGTCGCGGCACCTTCGGTCGACACGAAGGACAAGCCTGCCCCGAAGCAGATCGCCAGCTCGAAGGCGGCCCCGATCATCGAGAAGGGCAACGGCTGCTTCGATGATCAACAGATCGCCGATGGCGGAGCCCCACGCGGCGGCAAGGGCGATGGCGGGATGCGCAAGCGTGCCTCGCGTGACGACGAAGGTGATGCGGACATGGCCCGGGAGGCGACCAGTGATCGAGCGTCACGCCGACCCGCGCCACCTTCGACGACGGCCACCGGCAGCGCCAGCATCCGCCCGGGCAGCCCACCTCCACCTCCCGGCAAGGTCGCGCCGCGCCCACCGATGCAGCAGCCGAGTGGCGTGCGTGCCGGCGAGTGGGATGACAACGCGAACTACCGCGACTACGTGAAGTGGCTCGCGAGCTCCACGCGGGTGAACGGCAGCCTCGACATCGGAGGCCGCCAGTTCCTCGTCGTCAGTGACAAGGATGGCAAGCCTGTCCCGAACTGCTCGATCACGGTCAGCGGCAACGGGCAGGGCTCGACGCAGCTCGTGACGATGGCCTCCGGTCGCGCGCTGCTGTTCCCGAAGGCGATGGGCCTCTCCGGTCAGCTCACGGCGACCGCCTCGTGCAACGGTACGACCGCGACCGCGCAGGTCTCGACGAAGGACCTCGACGGGGTGGTGAAGCTCTCGCTCGGCACCGCACGGGCGCTGCCGGCGAAGCGCCAGATCGATCTCGCGTTCGTCCTCGACACGACCGGGTCGATGCAGGAGGAGATCGAGGCCGTCAAGACGACGATCCGTGCGGTCGCCGACCAGCTGTCGTCGGCGCAGACCGATGTCCGGATCGGGCTCGTCGAGTACAAGGACCGTACCGACTGTCTGCTCACGCGCACGTTCCCGTTCTCGTCGGACCTCGCGGCGTTCTCGACGAGCATCGCGAACGTTCGCGCCGAAGGCGGCGGCGATCTCCCGGAGGACATGCACAAGGGTCTCGACGCGGCACTCGACAAGCTGCAGTGGCGCGCCGATGCGGTCACGCGCATGGTCATCGTGATCGCCGACGCACCTCCGCAGTTCTATCCGCAGGCGAAGAGCTACGCCGACGCCGCGAAGCGCGCCTCGGCACGTGGCATCAAGCTCTACACGGTCGCCGCCTCGGGGATGGATGCCCTCGGTCAGGTCGTCATGCGGCAGATGGCGCAGTACACCGGCGCGAGTAACATGTTCGTGCTCCGCGGCGGCGCGGGTCCGCAGTCCGTCGGTGGTGGCGATCCGAAGTCGTCGTGCGGTGGCACGCACCAGGACTTCTCGAGCGGCAAGCTCGATCAGCTGATCATGCGCAAGGTTCGTCAGGAGCTCGCGTCGCTCGACGCCGACCCGATGAAGATCCCCGGTCGCGGCCAGGACGAGAACGCCAAGCCCTGCGAGCAGCGGCTCGTCGTCGCGAACTGATCAGATCGAGGCGACGGTCGCGCGGTCGACCTCGGCGCGCGGTTCGGGCACTTCACCGGCCTCGCGCCACCACGGCTCGCCGGCTCGAATGGCGAAACCTCGACGCTGTTTCGACCTCGGATCAGCGCCCGCGTGGCAAGGTCACGCGACCGCCGCTGTACTCGTCGCCGCGAGGATCTCGCGAACCTTGTCGAGCAAGTCCGTGCGACCGAACGGCTTCGCGATGAACTGCGAGTTCGAGATCGGCGCGTGCTGGTGGTACCCGGACATGAAGATCACGCGGATGGCCGGGCGCTCGACGGCGACCTCGCGCGCGAGATCGCGGCCCGACATGCCGGGCATCACGATATCGGTGAGCAGCAGATCGATCGTGCCCGAGTGCTCGCGCGACACCCCGATGGCGGTCTGACCGGAGTTGGCCGAGAGCACCTGATAGCCGGCCTTTCGGAGGATGCGCTCGGTGACGCGACGGACGTCGTCGTCATCGTCGACCACGAGGATCGTGGAGCCACCGCTTGGAGTCGCTGCGGTCGGGCGGGCTTCCTCGGTGACCTGATCGGTCGCGGGCAAGAGGATGTGAAACGTCGTGCCCTGACCGCTGACCGACTCGACCCGGATGTCGCCGTGGGCCTGCTGCACGATGCCGTGCACCGTGGCGAGGCCGAGGCCGGTGCCCTTGCCCCGCGCCTTCGTCGTGAAGTACGGCTCGAAGATCCGAGCGATCACATCGGGCGGCATCCCCGAGCCGCTGTCGGCGACGTCGATCGCGACGTAGTGGCCCGGCGAGATGGCGCGTAGATTCGCGTGCTCGGGATCGATCTCGACGGCGTTGACGGCCAGCGTGACGCGGCCGTTGCCGAGCATCGCGTCGCGCGCGTTGACGACCAGGTTCATCAGGATCTGCTCGAGCTGCGCGGTGTCGATCAGGATCCGCGGGATATGCGGTCCGATCGAGGTGACGAATTCGATCTGCGGGCCGAGCGTGCGCACCAGCATCTTCTCCATGCGCTGTGCGACGTGCGTGACATCGACGACCCTGGGCTTCACGAGCTCGCGGCGGCTGAACGTGAGCAGCTGCCGCGTCAGCTCGGCGGCACTCGTCGCGGCGTGCGTGATCTGCTGGACGTCGTCGCGCTGCTCCGGATCCGGGACCGACTCCTCCAGCATGTGCGAGTACGTGAGGATCACGTGGAGCAGGTTGTTGAAGTCGTGCGCGATGCCGCCCGCGAGCTGGCCGATCAGCGCGACGCGATCGCGGTGTGCGGCCTGGTTCTGGCGCTCGCGCTCCTCGGTGATGTCGTTGATGACGATCACCGCCTCGCAGCCGTCGCCCATCGTGCTCGTCGTGATCGAGAGGATTCGTTCGGAATCGGTCGTGACCTGCATGCGGATGTCGTTGCCGATCAGCTGGTCGCACGGAACGCCAGCGATCGCGTCGACCACCGTCCCGGGATGGAGCTCGCCGAGATCTGCTTCGCGCGCGGTGATCCACGGGTTCACCATCACGCAGCGGCGTCGATCATCGAGCACGACGACCCCGAGCGGCAGCCGGCGCACGATGCGCTCGAGGCGCCGGCCCTCTTCGCTGATCACCGACTGCACCTGGCGCACGAGCATCGCATTCTTGATCGCGAGCGCCGTCGGGCCGGCGATCGCCCCGAGCAAGTCGAGGTCACGCGGCCGGAACACGTTGGTCATCGCGCTCGAATCGAGGACGATCACGCCGAGCCACTCGGTCTCGTTGGCCTCGTAGCGCAGCGGCACGGCCATCACCGAGCGCACGCCGTGGGCGGTGAGGCTCTCCGACCGCTGCAACACGACGTCGCTGTCGACCTCGGTCCGCAGGTACGGCTGATGGGTGACCATCACCTGACCGAGCACGCTCGTCGAGACGGGAAACGAGCCCTCGATGCCGGAGCACTCGCGTGTCACCGTCATGAACGGTGCCTTGGAGTGCGGCTGGTAGATGACGATCGCGCCACGGTCTGCGCGCAGGAGCTGGAAACACGTCTCGAGTACGCGCACGAGCAGCCGATCGAGATCGTGCTCGACGCCGACCGCTCTCCCGAGCTCGACGATCGCGCGCAGCCGGACGAGCTCCTCGGGCTCGTTGCCGTGACTCGTTGCCTTGTCTTCGTCCTCGAAGCGCAGCCGGACCGGACCGATCAGGAGCTCGTCGCCATCCTTGAGCGGAGCCTCGGTGACCTTGCGCGAACCGACATAGGTCCCGCGCCGGCTGTTGAGATCGCGAAGCTGGTAGCCGTCCGCCGTCTTGACGATCGCCGCGTGGCTCGCGGAGACCAGCGGGTCGTCGACGCGAATCTGACACGAGTCACCGCGACCGATGATCGTGTTCGGGCCCAACACATATCTGCGCTTGGTGTCGATTTCGACCAGTATCGCCATGCGATTTCCTCGTCATCCTGCCGTGACGTAGCGGATCAAGGAAGTGTATCGACCGCTCTCGTCACAAATAGGTGGCCGATCGGGTAGCACCGCAGCCGAGTTGCGCACACACAGCTGCCTACCGATCAGAGTGTCAATAATCAAGGTGTTGCAGCGACGTCGGATGCACACCGACCTCGGGGCTAGGGGGGCGGGCTCGCGCAGAGCCGCACCCCGAGCGTCGCATCGTGCATGTCGGCGCCGAGATCGGCGGGGATGATGTTCCGATTGGTCAGGTTCGCCGTCTTGCGGTCGTGGTAGTAGCTACCGCCCTTGGCCACGTAGCCCCCGTGCTCGGCGCGGGTCCATTCGAACGCGTTCCCGATCATGTCCTCGAGGCCGAACGGGCTGGCGGAGGCGGGATGAGATCCGACCTGATCGGGTCCCATCTGCTCGCGCCCATAGGTGACGTCGACGTTGACGTGGTCGGGGCGATCGCCGTGTGGATAGTGGCGAGCATCCGCGCCGCGCGCCGCGCGCTCCCATTCGACCTCGGTGCACAGCCGCGCACCGACGACCCGGCCGGTTCGATCGAGCCAGGCGGCATAGCGGTCGATGTCCTTTGCGGAGATGCCGGTGATCGGAAACTGACTCCAGTCTTGCCTGGCGCGCGTCGCGCGTCCGGCATAGTGGAGCGGCTCGTTCCACCGCGCGGTGTACTTGCGCTGCATCGGCTGTATCGAGATCCGCCAGCCATCGCGATCGCGGTCGATCACCAGCGCGCCGCTGAGGTTGGTCGAGAGTGCTGGTAGGAGCTGCGCGCGCGCCGCTTCTGGCTGCGCCGACACGTACTCGAGCCAGTCGGCGATCGTGGTCTCCGTGCGCGCGATCAGGTAGGCGTCCGTCGAACGTCGATGCAGGGGCATGGTCTGGTAGAAGACCTGCCGCGTGTCTTCGTCGGCGTGGCTTCCGAACAGGAACGCACCCGCCGGCACGTACACGTAACCGCGCGGGATCGACCGGGCCGGCGGCATGGCGAGCTCGAGCTCGGTCCGGCCGGCGCGCTCGACCAGCACCGGCATGCGGACGGCTTCGCGATCGGCGGCACGGAGCACCACGACGTAGGAACCGGGCGCGAGCTCTGCCGTCGCGCTGGCGATACCCAGCCGCCGTACCGAGGACCCACCTTCGAGCAGGATCTCGGCGCCAGCCGGCGCGTGCACGACGAGGGTTCCGGGACGTGCCCATTGCGCGAGCCGGGTCCCTTGCGTGTCGTACGCGGGCAGCCGCGAGACGAGCTCGTCGCGACGGTCGAGGTCGTGGAGCAGGTCTGCGAGCACCGCGCGTTCGTAGAGGATGTCGGCAAATACGTCGCGGACATCCTCGCGAGTCGGGTCCTTCGCGAGCGCGGCCTCGATACGGCCACCGGCGGCGCGGTACGCGGCCTGCGCGGTTGCCCGCGCGGTGACGACTCCTTTCCACAGCTCCTCGGCCGCGGTCGAATCGCCGGCATCGAACCGTGCGAACGCCTGCGTCTCGAGGGCTTGTCGAGCGCGATCCGCGGTCCGCGCCTTCTCGACGAAGACGTGCGCGGCATCGACCTCGACGGCGACGGACTCCGCGAGCCGATCGTGGGCGACGTGGCGCTGCACGAAGTACGCGATCACGAGCAAGCCGATCACGCCGGCGATCGCGGCGCGGCGAAGCCAGATCCGCCGCTGGGTCACGCGGATCGAGGCGCCGATGAAGTCGCGCTCGAGCGTGGTGAGGTTCGTGATGTCGAGGGAACGCGCCTCGACGAGCGCCGGGCCTCGCCACGTCACGTCACGGCGACGATCGACCCGTTGCCACTCCGCGGCCGCGGCCGCGACCCGCTCTCGCCGAGCGCGGTCCTCCGCGTCGTCGGCGAGCCACTCACGCAAGGTGCCCCAGCCTCGAACGAGGACCTCGTGCGCGAGCTCGTACGTCGCGCCGTCCTCGCCGTCGTGGACGACGAGCAGCCGTCCCTTGACGAGGGCGTCGAGCGCGATCCGTGTGCCCTGGCTGACCGAGAGCTCGGCTTCGGTACGGCGGACGCGCGTGCCGAGCGAGGTCACGAGGCGCAGCAGGACGCGGCGGGCATGGGAACGATCTCCGGCCGGCATGCCGGCGAGGACCGCATCGCCGTGACGAGCGAGCGCGCCCGCGACCCCACCCATGGTGTCGAGCTCGGACTGCGTGATGAGACCGCGTTCGCGATCGCGCGCCTCCCACAGCTCGGCCAGGGCGAACGACAGCAGCGGGAGCCCACCGCTACCGGCCTGCGCCGTCGCCTCGACGAGCTCCGCGATCATCTCGTCGGACTCGAACTGCACGCCGGTCGCGTTCGCGGGGCCGGTGATGACATCGCGGATGCGCTCGGGCGGAAGCGGACTGACGAAGAACAGCAGGCGCGAGAGCTCGCGGCCGAGGCGGGGCAGGGCGGCGATGCGCGACAGGAAGTCTGCGCGCACGGTCGTCACGAGCCGGACGTCGGGGATGCCCTCGCTGATCCGCGCGAGCCCGGCATCGAGGGCCGCGACCTCGTCGGGATCGCCGACCGTGACGAGCTCCTCCATCTGGTCGATGAACAGCAAGATGCCGCGGTCGCCGGCGCGCCGGCGTAGCTCGCGCGGCAACGCCTCGGGATCTTCGAGCACGCGCGCGGCGATCGTCGGATCGCCGAGCGCGGCGGCGAGCGCGGCGAGCGGGCGCCGGCCGGGCAGCATCGTGATCGATTCCCATGCGCGGCCCGCACCGAGCGCACCGTCGAGCACGGCCGGCACCACGCCGGCGCGCAACAGCGAGGACTTGCCGACGCCCGAGTCGCCGGTGACGATCACGACCGAGTCCGTACGCAGCCGCTCGACGATGTTCCCGATCTCGAGGCCGCGGCCGAAGAACAGGCCGCGGTGAGTCGCCTCGAACGTGCGGAGCCCGCGATACGGATTCTCGGTCAGCGCATTCGGACCGACGACCCGCGATGGATGGAGCTGCTCGAGCGCCTCGCGAAGCTCCTCGCCGCTCGGGAACCTCAGCTCGGGATCGCGCTCGAGGCAGCGCGCGACCAGGCGGGACAGCCGCACGTCGACCTCGGGCGCCTTGTCCTGCAGCGCCGGCGCCGGCCGATCGCGCACCACGCGGCTCAGCTCGCGCGCGTCGATCTCGCCGAACGGCGTCGCCCCGGCGATCAGCTCGAACATCACGGCGCCGAACGAGTAGACGTCGGAGCGGCGCGATGGCGCACGGCCGCCCCACACCTCGGGCGCCATGAAGTCGGGGGTGCCGACCATCGGGCCACTGTCGGAGTCGACCGACTCGCCTTCGTGCACGACGCGCGCGAGGCCGAAGTCGACGAGCTTGGCGACCCCGTCGTCGGTGACCATCGCGTTGCCGGGCTTGATGTCGCAGTGGACGACGCCGCGCCGGTGCGCAGCGGCGAGGCCACGGGCGAGCTCGATCGCGATCCCGAGCGCTTGCGCCCACGGCATCGGGCGGGCGTGGTCGGCGAGCGACTTGCCGCGGATCAGCTCGCTGACGATGTAGGGCCGATCTCCGAGCTCGCCGACGCGATACACGCTGACGACATTCGGGTGCTGGATGCGGGCGGCCGCGCGTGCCTCCATGAGGAAGCGCTGGCGTGCCGCGAGATCCGGGTCGACCCCTGCGATGAACTTGATCGCGACCGGTCGCGCGAGGACGGCATCCTCCGCCAGGTACACCTGGCCCATCTGCCCTCGTCCCAGCTCCTGGATGATCAGGTAGTCGTCGAATTCCTTCGGCGGCTCGAAGTCAGGCGCGTGATCGAGCAGCTCGCTCACGGCGTGAATCGTCCGCGAGCGCGCGTGGTGCAGGTGGGAGGCTGGGCGGACGTGGTGGAGACCTGGGCTGTCGGCGAGTTGACACGATACACCGTCACGACGTAGCGAGTGATATGCGGCGTGTTCTCGTGCTGTTCGCCCATCCGGTCCTCGAGCGCTCGCGCGTGAACCGCCGGCTCGTGGAGGCGATCCGCGAGGTCGAGGGCGTCACGATCCACGACCTGTACGAGGAATACCCGACCCTGTGGATCGACGTGGCGCGAGAGCAGGAGCTGCTCCTCGCGAACGATGTCATCGTGTTCCAGCATCCGTTCTACTGGTACTCGACCCCCGCGATCTTGAAGGAGTGGCAAGACCTCGTGCTCGAGCACGGGTGGGCCTACGGGGAGGGCGGGACGAAGCTGCGCGGCAAGCTCACGCTGAACGCGATCTCCACCGGCGGCCCTCCGCAGGCGTACGAGAAGGGCGGCTACAATCGATTCACGATCCGCGAGTTGCTCGCACCGTGGGATCAGACGGCGTACCTGTGCGGCATGAAGTTCCTCGCGCCGTTCGTGGTGCACACCGCGCTCAAGTTCGTCGGCGATGACGTCGCGCCGAAGGCAGCCGGCTATCGACGGTTGATCGAGGCGCTGCGCGATGATCGGCTCGATCTCGAGCGCGCCGCGAAGGCGGAGAATCTGTACGACGAGCTCGACTCGCTCATCGGAGCCCGGGAGGTTGCATGACCGACAGCGTCCTCGCGATGGCGTTCGTCTACTTGCTCGCGGCGGTGGTGTGCGTTCCGATCGCGAAGCGCATCGGGCTCGGCGCGGTGCTCGGCTACCTGGTCGCCGGCGTCCTGATCGGACCGTGGGTGTTCGGCTTCGTCGGACGCGAGCACCACAGCGTCGGGCACTTCGCCGAGTTCGGCGTCGTGATGATGCTGTTCCTCGTCGGCCTGGAGCTGCGGCCTTCCTTGCTGTGGCAGCTGCGCAAGCCGATCTTCGGGCTCGGCGGCTCCCAGGTCATGTTGACCGCGGTCGTGGTCGGCGCGGTCGCGATGGTGCTCGGGGCTCACTGGAAGTCGGCGATCGCGGTCGGCCTGATCTTCGCGAGCTCGTCGACGGCGATCGTGCTGTCGACCCTCGCCGAGCGAGGGCTGCTCAAGACCACCGGCGGGCAGGCGAGCTTCTCGGTGCTGCTGTTCCAGGACATCGCGGTGATCCCGGTGTTCGCGGTGTTCCCGCTGCTCGCGACGATCGCGCCGGATCCCGCCCTGGCTGCTGCGGCGAGCGACGGCGGCAGGCCGGCGTGGCAGACCGCGCTCATGCTGCTCGGTGCGGTCGCGGGGGTCGTCGCGATGGGCCGGTTCGTCGTGCGCCCGGTCTTCCAGTTCCTCGCCGCGGTGAAGGTGCGCGAGTCGTTCACCGCCGCGGCGCTGCTGATCGTCGTCGGGATCGCGCTGCTCATGCAGCAGGTCGGGTTGTCTCCCGCGCTCGGCACGTTCCTCGCCGGCGTCGTGCTCGCGGACAGCGAGTACCGTCACGAGCTCGAGACCGATATCGAGCCGTTCAAGGGGCTCTTGCTCGGCTTGTTCTTCATCTCGATCGGCGCCCAGATCGACTTCGGGTTGATCGGATCCGAGCCGCTCATGATCTGCGGCATCGTGCTCGTGACGATGGCCGGCAAGCTCGGCATCCTGTGGCTCCTCGGGCGGCTGTTCCGGCTCGATCGTCCGGGCCGCTGGCTGCTCGCGTTCTCGCTCGCCCAGATCGGCGAGTTCGCGTTCGTGCTGATCGAGCTGGGGAAGTCCGAGCGCGTGTTCTCGCCGGGGTTCGCCGCACCACTCACCGCGGCGGTCGCGCTGTCGATGGCCCTCACGCCGCTGCTGTTCGTCATCCTCGAGCGATGGGTCCTGCCGCGCGTCAGCCTGGGCGAGCCCGAGCGGCCACAGGACGAGATCGCGCATGCCGATACGCCGGTCGTGATCGCGGGCTACGGCCGCTTCGGTCAGATGGTCGGGCGCATCCTGCGCGCCAATCGCATCCCCGTCACGATCCTCGATCTCGATCCGAACATGGTCGACGTGCTCGGCCGCCTCGGGGTCAAGGTCTACTACGGCGACGCGTCGCGCGTTGACCTGCTTCACGCCGCGGGTTGCGCCCGCGCCAAGCTCTTCGTGCTCGCCGTCGACGATCCGGCCGAGGCCACCAAGATCGCCGAGCACGTCCGGCACCACTTCCCCCACCTCACGATCCTCGCGCGCTGCCGCAACCGGCCGCACTACTGGGAGCTGCGCAAGCTCGGCTGCGAGAAGGTGTTCCGCGAGACCTTCGGCTCGGCGTACGAGACCGGCATCGAGGCCCTCGTGCAGCTCGGCTACCGGCGCTACACCGCGCAGCGCCTCGCGCGTCGCTGGCGAGATCACGACGAGCGCATCATCGAGGAGCTCGGCAAGCTGTGGGGCACCGAGAGCTACCTGGAGCGGTCCAAGCTCGCGATGGACGAAGCCGAGCGCCTCATGCGGGAAGAGGACCCGGCCGTCTACCTCGACCGCGACGCCGCGTGGGACAACGAGTCGCTGCGCGCCGATCGCAAGGTCGATGCCGCGGCGGCGGGCCCTGACCCGTAGGTTTGTGAGCGGCTGTCAGCACGTGGCCACAACCGCGGTCATGGTCGTGCGTCTCACGACGGATGCGAGGGTTCCCGCTCGTCTTGCTGTGCATCGTGGCCGAACCGGCCTCGGCGTGCCCCGAGCAGTGCCGCGCGATGGACGAGCCGGTCGAGGTTGCGACCCGGCCCGCGATCGAGTGGTCGACGTGGTTTCGGCTCGGCTTCGGCATCGAGCCCGAGGAGCCAGCCGGTGCGATCCCGCGCGCGACCATGGCGCCAGCGGTCGAGCACGGAACGGGGTGGGCTGCGGCGCTCGGTGCCGAGGCCAGCATCGGCCTGGGCACACGCGGTGATGTTCGGCTCGGTGTGTGGGGCGAGCTGCGGGGGCTCGAGCCGATCGGTGGTGCCGAGGTCGTCCTGACACGCGTCCCGAAACGCCTCGACATGTTCCTCTATGACGGCCAGGGAGTCCTCGCGCTGCGCGGTGGCGGCAACCACGAGCGCGGCACCGCGGCGATCGCATATGGCTACCTCGCGCCGTGGAAGCTATGGGGGCCGTGGCGCGGACCGACCCGCTACATGATCGGTGTGCGCGCCGTCGCGACCGTCACCCGCGCGTGGGACAACCCGCGCGACTGGTCCGCCACGATCGGGCTCGAGACCGAGCCGGTCGGCGCGCTGCGGTACCTGCTCGGGATCCGGTCCTGGTACTAGAACCGGCCGACAATCGCGGCTCCCTTGCCCGACGGGACCAAGGAGATCTTGCCCGGCAGCGAGCCCGTGAGCCTCGGGATCAGGTAGCCGCCGGCCGCGCCGATGGCACTTCCGACGAGCACGTCGGTGAGGTAGTGCCGGTCGGCGGCGATGCGAAGGTAGGCCGTGACGGCGGCGAGCGAGAGCCCGGTGGCCCAGATGACGGGCTCGAGCGCGTAGCCGCGGCGGTGCGCGACCACGCCCGAGCTGACCGCGATCGAGAACACGAGCGAGCTGTGTCCCGAGAAGAACGAGAGGTTGTCCTCGTTGGCGGGCGTGAACGGCTCGGTCGCGAATCGCGCGAACGGCCGCTGCCGACCCACCGAGAACTTCAAGATCTGCGTGAGCAGCTGCGTGTAGACGACGGCCTCGGCGATCGGAATGGCGTCATCGACGAGCCTGAGCGCGCGGCCTTCGGCGACATCGTTCGACGCGAGCACGAGCAGCGCGCCGGACACGGCCGGCAGGGCCGCGTAGCCGGTGAAGTTGCTGATCTGACCGGCGCGTGCCGGGCGGTCCCAGACCAGGCTGTTGCGAACCGACTCGTCGACCCCGGGCGGGGTGCACCAGCGACAGCGATCGGCCGAGAGCTCGTCCTTCACGAGGAGCTCCGAGGCGGCGTACACGAGCCCGCCGGCCGTGATCGCGAGGAGCCGCGTCGTGCGCCGCTGCTCGACGACCGGCTCGGCGTGGGCCGTCGTGCAACACAGCACGACGAGGGTGGCGATGATCCGGAGGGTCACGGGGCAACGATCGCATGTGGATGCGCGGCACCGGTCGGCAACAACCGCATCATTCTGTACCGATTCTCGCTCCCTCGGCCGGACGGGCTTTGGTCACTGCGGCCTC
>Ga0299912_10004032_pt1 | contig 11996 bp, 10 predicted proteins | sample RVTome_2_FD_207667 | JGI IMG/M metagenome (GOLD analysis project Ga0299912, IMG submission 207667) | Soil microbial communities from uranium-contaminated site in the Upper Colorado River Basin, Wyoming, United States - RVT95D214 (version 2) ... | reverse complement strand
CCTACTTTGTCACCAACCCGGAGAAGATGGAGGCCGATCTCGAAGATTGCTACATCCTGATCCACGAAAAGAAGATCAGCAGCATGAAGGATCTCCTGCCCCTGTTGGAGCAGATTGCCAAGATAGGGAAACCACTGGTAATCATCTCTGAGGACGTGGAGGGCGAGGCCCTTGCCACCCTCGTGGTGAACAAGCTCAGGGGTACCCTTAAGTGTGCCGCGGTCAAGGCCCCTGGTTTTGGTGATCGCCGCAAGGCCATGTTGGAGGATATTGCCATCCTCACCAATGGACGCATGATCTCCGAGGATTTAGGGATTAAGCTGGAGAACGTCGGTCTTGAAGATCTCGGGAGGGCCAAAAAGGTCCACATCGACAAGGATAATACCACCATCGTCGAAGGGGCCGGCACAAGGTCTGCTATCGAGGGCAGGGTCAAACAAATCAGGACCCAAGTCGAGGAGACTACCTCTGACTACGACCGTGAGAAGCTGCAAGAGCGGTTGGCCAAGTTGGTCGGCGGGGTGGCGGTTATCAACGTCGGTGCAGCCACCGAAACAGAGATGAAGGAGAAGAAGGCCCGGGTCGAGGACGCCCTTAATGCCACCAGGGCTGCTGTAGAGGAAGGGATCGTCCCCGGTGGTGGGGTAGCCTATCTGCGGACCATCCCGGCCCTCGAAAAGCTCAAACTCGATGGTGACCAGCAGATCGGGGTGAACATCGTGAAGCGGGCTCTCGAAGAGCCGGCACGGCAGATCGCCGAGAACGCCGGCAAAGAGGGTTCTGTCATAGTGGAGAGGCTGAAGGCGGAAAAGGGTGCTTTTGGCTTCGACGCTGCCAAGGAAGAGTTCACCGATATGAACAAGGCGGGGATCATCGATCCTACCAAGGTGGTCAGATTCGCCCTGCAGAACGCGGCCAGTGTCGCCTCCTTACTGATTACCACCGAGGCTATGGTGGCGGAAAAGCCCAAGAAGGAACAACCAATGCCTCCAATGCCACCCGGTGGCGGCATGGGTGGTATGGATATGTACTAACCGAAGAAGTTCGTGGGGAGCATAGGGGCCGCTTCCCCCTCTGGGGAAGCGGCCTTTTTTGCCCTGTTTGGGAAAGTTCTTGACAAGCAAGGGAAAAGAGGTTAAATAATCTAATCCGAGAAAAGGAGGGAGATCTCCATTGGCCGTTCATAAGTCTGCTGAAAAAAGGATGAGACAGAATGAAACCCGCCGCATGAGAAACCGTCATATCAAGACGGGTATCAAGACGATGGTCAAAAGGGTGCGGGAGGCTGTTCAAGAAAAGAATGAGGCCAAGGCAAAAGAAGCCTTGGCCCGGATTATACCCCTCGTTGATAAGGCGGCGAGCCAAGGGGTCATCCACTGGAGGAACGGCTCGCGCAAGATCTCCCGCTTGACCAGGCTGGTCAACACCATGGGGGCGAAGAGTTGAGGAGTGATTGCGAAGTACCATTCCGGTAGTCCTCTTACCATAGTATTCGTGCCATAACGTTATATCTTGATAAAAAATTTACGATACTGCGTAACGCATACCCCGCAGCTTGCTGCGGGGCTTTTCACGTAAGGGTGGTTTTATGGTTTGCTCTGTGCGGCGCAGAGTGATTGACGAGAGGAAGAGAAATGATAGTAGAAGTCATTTACTATAACCCGTCCGCTGGCGTCGCAGCGGATACCTTCCATTGCGAGCAACGTCCTTTTCATTATGCTTCCACCCTGGTATCCCCCGAGCGTTCTATCGGAGCGTACAGCACGATGACAGGGGATAAAGATCGGAAATGGATTTCTGGCCAAGGCTGTGCCGACGGCGCGGGCCGCCAAAGGGCGGCCGAGAAACGCCGCAATAAGGCCATAGGTGCTGACCTGTCCACGAGGTATGCCGTACTCGGCAAGCAATACATTCCGCTGAAAATCGGAACAAGTATCCATGCGAATGATGTCCAGGGGGAAATGAAGATCTTCGCCATTCAGGAAGGCCTCGATTAAGTCAGCAGCCCCCTCGATCTCCGAACAGGTGTCTGCCTTTGCGCTGCCGAACAAAGTATGGAAAAATCGCGCAGCTGAGGCTCTGGGTTTCAAGAGGGCAATCCGCAAGATCCTTGGTTGATCTTCGTGGATAGACCATAGGATGGCAATCGGACCGAACGGTGTCTGCCGAACATCATACGCCGGCTTTTCTAGCTTATTTTTTTTCACACGCTCACGACTAGTTGTCAATGCCACAATTTTGCTGGGAACAGCTCCACTAGCTCTTACATTTTCCTTGTGTTAACTATATATGGTAATATCATGAAGGGAAAGAAATATTAGTCTTACTTGTAAATATCTTTACAGCCCCCTTGAGGGGCCCTATAATGGCTGCAACAGAATAGAATTGTAGGAGATAACAAATGAGGCATTTTTTTGTTCTGCTGGTTTTGCTGAGTCTTATCGGCGCAGCTACATCTGGTCTGGCTCAGGAGCAGGCCGCGCCGTTCGCCATCGCTCAGTTCGATAAAGACCGACTTTTAAACCGCCTTGCCGACCTTAAACCATTTCAAGCAGAAAAGAGAGGGACTGTTCCGGGGTACGCCTTCCCCGTCACCAAGGAGGAATTTAGAAATTCCTTGCTCTTTCTTTCATCGGAGCGGACGGATGAGGTGATGAATGCATTTGGCATAGCCCTGGCATTCTCCTTCAAGGATAACACTCAATTTTTGATCCTCACCCAGTGGCGGGATCAGAAATCTGCCGAACGCTTCATGCAGGTAGAAGGCGAGTTATGGCGTTTAAAGGATGAAGAATATAAGAAGTATATTAAAGAGGTGGACTAGAAGGATATAGAGATAGCCTCTGGTGAAAAGGCCCTGGTGACCAGAAAGACGCTTGAACAGGGCGGGCAAAAACAGGATGTTACCTCGTTTGTCTCTGCGAGGAAGGCCTACTTTTTTGAATGCACCCTCATGGGGGCTTATGAGAGCAGCGAGGTGAAGAAATTAATCCTGCAAATCTGGAAGATCGTTGAATCAGAGGCCAAGAAAGGGACACGATAAGCCTTGTCGGCAGTGAAGGCGCTCATAGCCCGTTATGAGGGCGTGGCCAGTTTTATGATCAATCCCTCCAGTAGGAGCCGTCTTGGCAGGGAGCTCCTCTTGAGTTTCAAATCTGCCTGCCACAGGGTCTTTATTGCCCTTTGCAAAGAGGCCGGAGAGAAACCCTTGGCTTGGGCAGTCAGCTCCCTGAGATAGTAAGGGTTGGAGATCCCGAGCTCTTTTTTGACCTCCTCTGTTCCACCACCGTGTGTCAGGACCTCCTTGGTCATCAGGAGGTGACGGAATTGCCGGGAGATCATCCCCAAGATCTTCAAAGGGGGTTCCCCGCTCTCCCATATCCGCTCAAGGGCTCGAAGCGCCCGCTTGAGATCCCTGTCGCCGATGGCCTTGGTGAGGTCAAAGATGGTGGTGACCCGCACTTCGGACACCAGCCGTTCCACATCCTGCAACTCTATCCGCGCCCTCTCACCGATGTAGAGGGAGGCCTTGGAAAGCTCATGGTAGATTCCTTGTAAATCCCTGCCGACTGCCTCTTGTAAATAGCCTGCCGCCTCAGCAGTGATCTCCTTGCCCAGTTCCTGCGCGATCGTGCGGATCCACGGGATGACCTCTTTTTGTGGGGGGCGCTCGAGATGAAAGGCACCATCTTTTACCTCTCTCAGGAACTCCGCCGTCATCTCTGCGGCGATGAAGATCAGTGAGGTCGTGGGGGAGGGGGATTGCAAATAAGGGCTGAAGGACTTCAGGTCGCTTTTGCTGTATTGATGAGCATTCTTTACCAGGACTATCCGGCGCTGGGCCATGCAGGGGAGGGTATTGCAGGCATTGATGACCTCCGAGGGAGGAGCTTGGCCCGCATCATACGAGGTATAATTGAGTTCTCGCAATTGGGGAAGAAGGGTATCTACTATTCGCCCTTGAGCCCTTTCTACGAGATACCCCTCATCCCCGTAGAGGAGATAGAATGGCCGGGCCCTACCCTTGGCCAATTCCTCTTCCAACCGTGCAAAATCTGTCCCCAGGTCTTAAAACCTCTCTTTGATCATGATATAGATCTTTTCCGCCAGATCAGCCGCGATCTTTTGGATGGCGGTGTTTTTGTTCCCCTCATTGACCATCACGTCGAACGAGGCCTTATAGTGCCACGTGGCCGCGATTTTGTCACCTTTCCAGAGGACAGCATTGTTTCCCCGGCGGACGAGGCGTAAGTCCAGGGTAATGGTGATGTCATACTCTATAGCCCGCCCCTCGCTGTTATAGGCAGTAGAGACAATGTCTATGGAGTTAATGGATCCTTGAAGTGCGGCCTCTGCCTTTTCCTCCGCTACAATCTCCACTTCACGCCGAAAGATAAACTCACGGCGGAGGGCCGAGGTGAAGATGGAGGTGAGATTGGGCTCCTTGGTCTTGTTCTCCAAAGGGATGATAGCCAGCGAGGTAAGCCCTTCAGGAAATTCTCCCCCTTTACCCATGATATGATAACCACAGCCGAGGGTGGCGGAGAAGAGGATGATGATAGAAATAACAAAGGTTATAGTTTTCATACGCATACGATATTGACCAACTTCTTGGGTACGAAGATGGTCTTTCTAATCTCCTTTCCTTCAATATGTCGTCTCACCTTGGGACTGGCCAGGGCCATTTCTTTCACCTTTTTCTCCTCAGCCGAAACAGGGATGAGGAGGCGATCCCGGAGCTTGCCATTGACTTGAACGACAACGATGACCTCCTCCTCGACGATGGCCTCCTCGTCATACTGAGGCCAGGGGGTCTTGAGGACGCTTTCGTCGTGCCCCACGGCCTCCCAGAGTTCCTCGGCGATGTGGGGGCAAAAGGGGGAGAGGAGCACGATAAGTGCTTCGACAGTCTCCCGCCAAACCGAGGTGGCCTGAGGTGTTGCCTCGATACCATCCTTAGTCTGGTAGATATGGTTCACCAGCTCCATGATGGCGGCAATGGCGGTGTTGAAATGAAACCGCTCGATATCCTCTGTCACTTTTTTGATGGTCTTATGCGCCTTGTGACGCAGCTCTCCCAGCTCAGGGGGAAGGTCAGCCGTGATTACGGATGAGGGCTGCCCGGCGATGCTGTTCCTTAATTCATAGACCAGCCGCCACACCCGATGAAGAAAACGATAACCGCCCTCTACCCCTTCTTCCTGCCACTCCAGGTCCTTTTCCGGTGGGGCGGCGAAGAGGCTGAAGAGGCGGGTGGTATCGGCCCCGTATCTGTTGATCATATCTTCGGGGTCCACGATATTCCCCTTGGACTTGGACATCTTTGCCCCGTCCTTGATCACCATCCCTTGGGTAAGCAGGTTGATGAAGGGCTCATCCAAGGATACCATGCCTATATCCCTCAACACCTTGGTGAAGAAGCGAGAGTAGAGCAGGTGGAGGATGGCGTGTTCTATCCCCCCGATGTACTGATCCACGGGCATCCAGTATTCCAGCCGCTTTCTATCGAGGGGCCCCTGGTCGTAATCGGGGCAGGTGTAGCGGTCAAAATACCAGGAAGACTCCACAAAGGTATCCATGGTATCCGTCTCTCTTTTGGCCGCCCCTCCGCAGGCCGGGCAGGTGGTCTCGACAAAGGAGCGCAGGTCTGGTAGCGGCGAGGCGCCGTTTTCCTTCGGTCCAACATCCAGGGGGAGGACTATGGGCAGGTCCTCTTCTCGAACAGGCTGGATACCGCAGCGATCGCAGTAGATGATGGGGATAGGGGCACCCCAATACCGCTGGCGGGAGATACCCCAGTCCCGAAGGCGGTAATTGATGGCCCTCTGCCCGATCCCCTGTTCCTCCAGGTAGTCGGCAATGGCCTCCATGGCCTCGCGATTGTTCATGCCATTGAAGGGACCCGAATGAACCAGGACCCCGTCCTCTGTATAGGCCTCGGTCATGAGAGCTGGGTCGAGGGCCTTACCAGGCGGTTGGATCACCACGATCATCGGTATCCCGTATTTTTTGGCGAACTCGAAATCCCTCTGATCATGAGTAGGCACGGCCATGACGGCGCCGGTGCCATACTCCATCAGGACGAAGTTGGCAGTATAGAGGGGCATCCGCGTCTTGGTCAAGGGGTTAATACAATAGGTGCCCAGAAAGACCCCCTCCTTTTCCATATCCTCGGCAGTGCGGGCAGTCAGATCCTGTCTCCTTACCCGTTTCACAAAGGCCTGCACCTCGGCCTCTTGTCCCCCTCCTTTACAAAGCTCTAACACTAGGGGATGTTCAGGCGCCAAAACCATGAAGGTGGCGCCAAAGAGGGTGTCCTGACGAGTGGTGAATACGGTAATGGCCCCCGAGCCGTCGTCCAAGGGGAATACCACATCCGTCCCGACACTCTTGCCGATCCAGTTCTTCTGCATGGTGATGACCCGCTCGGGCCAACCGGTGAGTTTATCGCAGTACTCCAGCAGCTCTTCGGCATAGGCGGTAATCTTAAAGAACCACCCCGCGAGCTCCTTTTTTTCCACCTCACCGTGGCACCTCCAGCAGGTGCCGCCTTCCACCTGTTCGTTGGCCAGGACCGTTTGGCATGCCGGACACCAGTTAATCAAGGCCCTTTTCCGGTAGACCAACCCTTGCTCGTACATGCGGATGAAGATCAGCTGTTCCCATTTGTAGTAGTCCTTATCGCAGGTGGTCAGCTCTCGCTCCCAGTCATAACTGAAGCCCATCCGTTTGAGTTGAGAGCGCATGTGGGCGATGTTGTCATAAGTCCATTTTGCGGGGTGGATCTTGTGTTCCAAGGCGGCATTTTCCGCGGGCATGCCGAAGGCATCCCACCCCATGGGGTGCAGGACGCTGTATCCCTGCATCTGCTTATAGCGGGCCACCACGTCGCCGATGGAGTAATTGCGGATGTGCCCCATGTGGAGCTTACCGGAAGGATAGGGAAACATCTCGAGGAGATAATACTTCACCCGCTTCGGATCCTCCAAAGCGCGGAAGAGTTTTCCCTCTTCCCAATACCGCTGCCATCGTTCTTCGATCTGGAGGGGGTCATACCGCTCCTTCATCGGCCCAGCAACCTCCTTATCCTGAGCCTCAAGGCGTTGAGCCTGATAAAGCCCTCGGCATCTTTTTGTCGATAGACCTCATCCTCCTCGAAGGTGGCAAAACCGCTATGGTAGAGGGACTTTTCCGATTTCCTGCCGACCACCATGCAGTTTCCCTTGTAGAGTTTGAGCCTGACAGTCCCGGTGACGTCGTGCTGGGTTTCATCCACGAGCTTGCGCATCAGCTCCATCTCCGGAGCGTACCAATATCCGTAGTAGACGAGTTCCGCTATCTTGGGGATGAGGCCGTCGCGCAGGTGCATTACCTCACGGTCCATGGTGATGGATTCCAGGGCGCGATGGGCGCAGTGGAGGATCGTACCCCCCGGCGTCTCATAGACACCCCGGGACTTCATGCCGACATACCTATTTTCTACCAAATCCACCCTGCCGATGCCATTGCTACCCCCGATCTTGTTGAGCCGTACCAAGAGCTGGGCAGGTGCGTACTTCTTTCCGTCGAGGCGGATCGGGATGCCTTCGGCAAAATCTATCTCGCAGTAGAGCGGCTTGTCCGGCGCGTGCTCCGGGGCTGTCGTCAAGCAATACATCGCCTCATCGGGCTCTTGCCACGGGTCCTCCAAGATCCCACCTTCGAAGCTGATGTGCAAGAGGTTTCTGTCGCTGCTGTAGGGTTTTTTCGGGGTGACGGTAACCGGAATACCCCGATCCTTGGCATAGCGGATCAGGTCCTCTCGGGAGCGGAGCTTCCACTCCCGCCAGGGGGCGATGACCTGTATATGGGGGTCGAAATGGTAGTAGGTGAGTTCAAAGCGCACCTGGTCATTCCCTTTGCCGGTGGCGCCGTGGGCCACGGCGTCTGCCTGCTCCTTGCGTGCCACCGCCATCTGGGCCTTGGCGATGAGGGGCCGGGCAATGGCGGTGCCGAGAAGGTAGCCCCCTTCATAGACGGCGTTGGCCTTGATAAGGGGGACGACGAAGTCCCGGGCGAACTCCTCTTGAAGATCCTCGATATAGACCTTGCTCGCGCCGGTGGCTACGGCCTTCTGACGCACCTCTTTAATCTCTCCTCCCTGGCCGATGTCGGCGCAAAAGGCGATTACCTCAGAGGCATACTCCTCCTGCAGCCACTTGAGGATGACCGAGGTGTCCAAGCCGCCTGAATAGGCCAAGACGATCTTTTTAACTGCTTTTTTCATCGTTCTACCCTTTTCCCATCAAAAGGGTCAGGATGGCCTTTTGTACATGGAGACGGTTCTCCGCTTGATCGAAGACCACAGAATGAGTGCCATCCATCACCTCGTCGGTGATCTCTTCACCCCGGTGTGCAGGAAGACAGTGCATCACTATTGCATCCTTCCGGGCTTGGCGGAGGAGATCGGCATTCACCTGATAGCCCTGGAAGGCCTTTATCCTCTCCGCGCGCTCACCTTCCTGCCCCATGCTGGCCCAGACGTCGGTGTTGATCACGGAGGCTTCCTCGACTGCCTCCTTCGGGGCGTGGGTGAGGACGATCCGGGAGGATCCCTCCTCTTGAGCCCGCGCCAGGATCCGCGCATTGGGTTCATAACCCGGCGGGCAGGCCAGCCAGAGATCAAAGCCAAGCCGCAAGGCCCCATTGATCCAGGAGTTGGCCACGTTGTTGCCATCCCCCACATATGCTATCTTCAGCCCGCCATACTGATGCCCCAGTTTTTCTGTCATCGTGAAGATGTCGCTCAAGATCTGGCAGGGGTGCAGCAGATCGCTCAGACCATTGATCACCGGGATGGTGGCAAAGCGTGCCATCTCCTCGACCCGCTCCTGGGCAAAGGTCCTGATCATGATGCCATCGACATACCGGGATAGCACCCGGGCCGTATCCGCGATGGCCTCCCCCCGGCCCAATTGCGTCTCTTGGGGGTTTAAAGAGAGGGCATGCCCGCCTAATTGAAACATCCCCACCTCGAAGGATACCCTGGTCCTGGTCGATGGCTTCTCAAAGATCATGGCGAGGGTCTTCCCGGCGAGGGGTTGATAGGGTTTTCCCTGTCGCTGCATCTCCTTGAGCCCTGCCGCCTTCTGGAGGATGGCCTCTATCTCCGCCTTGGTTAAGTCATATATGGTGATCAGGTCTTTCTTCATTGCTCTGCGAATACCTCGTCCAGACATTTGAGCAGGCAATCGACCTCCCCCTTCGTGATGATGAGGGGGGGGATAAAACGCAGGACCTTGCCTGCGGTACAGTTGATGAGGACGCCCTTCTCCATGCAGCGTTCAACTATCTTTTTGCCCTCAACCTCCAGCTCGCAACCGATCATCAGCCCCCTGCCCCGCACTGCCTTAATAAAGGTGTATCGCTCCTTGAGGTCGAGGAGCCCTTGGAGCAGGTAGTTGCCCATCGCCTGGCAGTTCTCGAGGATACCGTCCTCTACCAGGGCGTCAATGACGCAGCATCCTGCCGCGGTGGCCAGGGGGTTACCGCCGAAGGTGGTGGCGTGGTCGCCAGGGACAAAGGCCTGCGCCACCATATCCGTGGCCACCAGCGCGCCGATAGGCACCCCGTTGGCCAGGGACTTGGCCAAGGTCATGATGTGGGGAGGGGTTGCATAGTGCTCATAGGCAAAGAGCCTGCCTGTCCTACCCATCCCGACCTGGACCTCATCATAGATCAGCAAAATCCCTGTCTTATCGCAGAGTTCCCTCAGCCCGTGCAAGTAGTCGGGGGCCGGGAGGATTACCCCACCTTCCCCCTGAATGGGCTCCACCATCACGGCGCAGGTTTGGGCACCGATGGCCCGGCTGACGGCCTCGAGGTCGTCAAAGGGGCAATAGGTAAAACCCGGCAGCAGGGGTTCAAACCCCTTGTGGAACTTTTTTTGCCCGGTAGCGCTCAAGGCCCCCATGGTCCTCCCGTGAAAGGAGTTTTCCATCGTAATAATCTCGTAGCGCTCAGGGCCATAGTGCGCCTTAGAGTATTTTCGCGCCAGCTTGATAGCTGCCTCGGTTGCCTCGGCCCCGCTGTTGCAGAAGAAGACCCGCTCTCCGAAGGAATGTTCGCACAGGCGCCTGGCCAACTCCACCTGCGGTCCGTTGTAGTATAAGTTAGAGCAGTGGATGAGCTGCCTGGCCTGTTCCTCCAGGGCCTGGACCACCTTGGGATGGCAGTGTCCGAGGTTGCATACCGCAATCCCCGCGACAAAGTCGAGGTATTCCCTGTCGTTGCTGTCCCATACCTGTGCTCCCTTACCCCGCACGAGGAGGATGGGATATCGGGCGTAGGTGTTGGCCAGCACTTGTTGCCCCACGCGGATCAATGCTTCTCCCTTTATGACCATAGTTCCGTTCCCACACCTGTATCGGTGAAGATCTCCAAGATGAGGGCGTGTTTCACCCTCCCGTCGATAATGTGGGCCTTTGCCACCCCTCCTGCTAGGGCCTCCAGGCAGCAGGTGACCTTGGGGATCATTCCCGCGGAGACGACCTCCTGGGCTATGAGGCCTTTGGCCTCTTTAGCCTTGAGGCTCGCGATGAGATTGCCACCCTTGTCCAACACACCCGGCACATCGGTGAGGAGGATCAGTTTTTCCGCACCCAGGGCTGCTGCTAACTTTCCCGCCACGAGATCGGCGTTGATGTTGTAGGTCTTGCCATCCGCGCCCACCCCGACCGGGGCGATGACAGGGATGAAGTCACCGTCATCCAGGGTCTTGATGACGTCGGAATTGATTCCCTCTACCTCCCCCACCATCCCCAAATCGACGATCTCCGGCGGGGCATCCTTCTCCCCTTGGGGTGAGAGATGCAGCTTTTTCGCCCTAATCAGGCCGCCATCCTTTCCGCTGAGTCCCACGGTCTTTCCCCCACAGCGGTTGATGAGATCCACGATCTCCTTATTCACCTTGCCCACGAGGACCATCTCTACCACATCCATCGTCTCTTGATCGGTGACGCGCAGCCCCTGCACGAAGGTGGATGACTTCCCCATCCGTTGGAGCACCTCGCTGATCTGGGGGCCGCCGCCATGCACCACCACCGGATTCAAGCCCACGTACTTCATGAGGACGATATCCATGGCAAATGCCTCTTTGAGCCCCTCCTCTGCCATGGCAGCCCCTCCATACTTGATCACCATGGTCTTGTGATAGAACCGCCTGATGTAGGGGAGGGCCTCGATCAGGACCTCCGCCTTTTCAATGAGCTTTTTCATCACAAGATATACCTGCTGAGATCCTCGTCTTTAAGGAATTCTTCGAGCTTCTTTTTTACATAGCCGGCATCGATGACGATCTCTTGGCCGGAGAGATCGGGGGCGTCGAAGGATACCTCATCGAGGAGCCTCTCCATGATGGTATAGAGTCTGCGGGCCCCGATATCCTCCATCTTGTCGTTGATCTTAGCGGCGGTCTCGGCGATCTCCTCAATGGCCTCCCGAGCAAAGGAGAGCTGCACCTCCTCGGTCTTCATCAACTCCACATACTGGGTGATGAGGGCGTTCTGGGGCTCGGTGAGGATCCTGACGAATTCCTCCTTGCCCAGGGGCTCCAACTCCACCCTGATGGGGAAGCGGCCTTGCAGCTCGGGGATGAGGTCGGAGGGCTTGGAGACATAGAAGGCACCGGCGGCGATGAAGAGGATATGGTCGGTCCTTACCATGCCGTATTTGGTCATTACCGTCGTACCCTCCACAATCGGCAGGATATCCCGCTGGACACCTTCGCGCGAGACGTCGGGGCCATAGGTCTGCTCACGGCTGGCAATCTTATCGAGCTCGTCGAAGAAGATGATCCCCGACTGCTCAACCCGCTGGATAGCCTGTTTGATCACCTTGTCCATATCAATGAGCTTTTGTGCCTCTTCCTCGACGAGGATCTCCAAGGCCTCGGGCACCTTGACCTTCCTCCTTTTGGTCTTCTTCGGAAAGAGACCCGAGAGCATATCCTTGATGTT
>Ga0299912_10004031_pt1 | contig 11997 bp, 10 predicted proteins | sample RVTome_2_FD_207667 | JGI IMG/M metagenome (GOLD analysis project Ga0299912, IMG submission 207667) | Soil microbial communities from uranium-contaminated site in the Upper Colorado River Basin, Wyoming, United States - RVT95D214 (version 2) ... | reverse complement strand
ACAGATACTCCAGGTTTCACAGACTGATTTTTCAGTAATAATTCAGGGAGAAACAGGCACAGGGAAATCTTTTGTCGCCAGTGCAATACATAATATGAGCAAAAGGACAAATAAACCTTTAATAGCTGTGGATATCGGATTGATACCCGACTCCCTTGTTGAAAGCGAACTCTTCGGCCATAAAAAAGGAGCATTTACAGGCGCTGAGAAAAACACGGCCGGGTATTTTGAGGTTGCACATCACGGTACCATATTCATAGATGAACTTGAAAATATGTCGCCCCATGTGCAGGGCAAGCTCCTTACCGTTATCGACAAAAAAAAGGTCTATCCCCTCGGCAGCACAACGCCTGTCGAAACAGATGTCAGAATCATAGCCTCAACAAATAAAGATATCAGGCAGAGTGTCCTAAAAAAAGAATTCAGGGAGGATTTATTCTATCGCCTCGGTGTATTTATCATTGACCTTCCGCCGTTAAGAGAGAGGAGCGACGATATCCCGTTTTTTACAAAAAAATTTATTTATGAGGCAAGTATAGAGTTAAATACACAGATTAAAGAAATCACTGAAGACGCACTTGTTCTGTTGACTAACCACAATTGGCCCGGTAATGTGAGAGAATTAAAAAATGTGATGAGAAAAGCCTTGCTTCTCGCTAAGAGCGACGTTATAGGTCAAGAATGCATAGAATTTTTGATTATAGAGCATGACAGTGATAAAGACATTTCTCCCCGTTCATCTCTTAAAAATGCTGTGAGAGCCCTTGAAAAACAACAAATCCAGGCGGCATTGAAAAAGACCGGCGGGAATAAAACAAAGGCTGCTGAATTACTCGATATAAGTTACAGAACCCTTTTTGAGAAAATAAAAGAATATGGTCTCACCTGATTACCTGTCCACTCAACTACAACTATATACTTTTTGCATACAGTATGAGGTTTTCCGCATAGTTTTTCTTTCATTTCATCCCTGTCTATAAAAACATTTATTTAAAAATCAAGGAGTTGTTATTTCTTATGCGATTGGTATTACCCTTGCTATATTTATATAACTAATTCATTTCATTCCTAAAAGAATGAGGGGTAAAAAATACCGGATTAAGGTGGAACATTATGGAAAATGAAGCATTTGGAAATAATACTTTTTATGAATTAGTACCGGCTGAAACTGCTACGCAACGAACACAAACACATCTCATTTTCAAAGGAAATATCCTCATAATGGATGACCTCGAAATAATCAGGTTTTCTCTCTATCTTATGCTCTCGGGACATGGATTTAAAGCCCATCTTACCTCAAACGGCTCTGATGCAATCGAAAGTTATATCAAAGCTAAAGATTCAGGACAACCTTTTGATGCTGTTATCATGGACTTAAATATTCCAGGTGGTATGGGAGGTAAAGAAACTATTAAGAAATTGCTTGAAATTGATCCGGAAGTAAGGGCAATTGTTTTAAGCGGCAATCTTGATGATCCTGCAATGACTAATTACTGGGAGTACGGTTTTAAAGGCGCTTTACACAAGCCTTATGTCGAAAATGAGCTTATACAAACATTATACGAAATAATTCAATAAACCGGGTGCTACGATAAAGGTTATTACGAGGAAAAATGACAAACGACGGTAAACAAAAAAAGGCAGGAAAGGAATTCAGAGTCAATAATTCAATATTTCGAATACTAACAAAAACTGCGCCATCTGCAATCTTTATTTGCCAGGATGAGAAGTTTTGCTATATCAATCCGGCAATGGAAAAAATTACCGGTTATTCTAAAAAAGAACTTTGTACAATGAATTTCTGGGACCTTGCACATCCTGACTTTTGGAGTTTTGTAAAAGAGGCAGGATTTGCAAGGCTTCAAGACGGATGGACGCCATTTCGTTATGAAGCTAAGATCCTCACTAAAAGCGCTCAGGAACGATGGATTGATGTTACTTCAACATCAATCCAGTTCAGAGGGAGGCCTGCTGTATTGGCAATGGCATTAGATATTACGGAGCGCAAACAGACCGAAAAGGCGCTCCTGGAGAGCGAGGAGCGCTATCGCACTATTGTTGAGGATCAAACTGAATTAATCTGTCGCTTTACCCCTACCGGGACGATCACATTCGCTAATAATGCATTCTATCGCTATTTTACGAAGAATCAATATTGTCCGGAGGGTAAAAACTTCTATGCATTTATACCGGTTGACGAATTTGAACGAATAATAAAGCACATAATCTCTCTGAACTGGAAAAACCCTGTGACTACTTATGAATGCAGGGTTTTAGCATCGAACGGAGAAATTCGCTGGCAACGATGGTCAAATCGGGCTTTTTTTGACAGTAAAAAGCGCCTGATAGAGTATCAAGCAGTAGGGACGGACATTACTGATCGAAAAAAAGTGGAAGAAGAGCTTCGCGCTATGGCGCTCCTTGATGACCTAACAGGCCTTTATAACCGGAGAGGTTTTTTTACCCTTGTTGAACAGGAGCTGAAAATTGCAAACAGATTGAAAAAAGAAATGCTGCTTCTCTATCTTGACGTTGACCATTTAAAGGTAATTAATGATACCTTTGGACACTATGCCGGAGATTTAGCACTAATTGACATTTCATATATCTTAAAAGAGACATTTCGCGAATCTGATATTATTGCCCGGATTGGCGGAGATGAATTCATAGTCATGGCAATAAAAACTAATGATACAAATACTGAAATTCTTCATACTCGTCTCCGGAACAATATTAAGTCTTATAATGCAAACGGCAAGAAACGCTTCAGAATTTCGATAAGTATGGGCATCGTAAACTATCATCCGGAATCTCCTCGTCCAATTCATGATCTGCTCAGAGAGGCTGATACCCTAATGTACGAGCAGAAACAGAAAAACATGGAATATCTCAATCTTTAGAAGGCTCCCATGTTCTATATACATTACAAATATTTTATCTTCTCCATTGCTCAAAATGAATATTTTTGGGAAATACAATAATTTATAAATAGAGGCGGTATCGATGGGTGACGATCATCCCATAAGGGAGTATGAAAAGGAAATAGGAAAAAGGAAAATAAAACTAAACTATGATGGGAAAAAATCCACTTTGTATTTTAATTTTCCATTGCCGAGAAGTATTGTTAAAAATGCAGAGGAGCTTGGTAAATTAAGCGATTATTTGGAACAAATAGGATTGTCGCCCGATTCAGAATCGCTTGGCAATATAGTTATGGTTAAAAAAGAAAATATTAATTCCTGGGAGATTGCCGATATCATGTCATATGCGGAAGCCATAATTAAAACGGCTGAAAAAAATTTTAGTCACGGCTCCAGAATAGGTGCAAGTAATCTTATTGGGCAAATAGAACAAACACAGAAAGAGATCAGGAAAAATTTCAGATCGGAAAGCTCTATTCTCGGCATAAGGACTTCAGAAATTCTATCGCCACAGAATCTTTATTTGAAGACAAAGAAACAAAAGCATTCTAAAAAATTATTCCGGCTATTTTAATCCACGAGGATCAGATATTACAGATCCCCTGTGAGTCTTTTTAATCTTCTCTATTGCTCAAAAACAATTTTCAATTGCATTACCTTGATCAAGATATTAAAATTCTACCAGGCATGATATCTCACATTCATAAAACAGTTTCGGAGGTCAGCGTAGAAAGACTTAAAAGATATGTGACTGCCGTTGAAGGATTACGCCACGGATGGGAGAATTATGATGCCCTGGAGGAAAAAGCCAGGTTCATTGAAGAAACCTTGCGATCTTTTAATCTTAAAGTGGAAAATCAAGATGTACCTTTTCATGGAAGAACTTATCGTAACATCATAGCTGCAACGGAAGACATTGATAAAGAAAAGGACGGGATACTTTTAGGTGCCCACTACGATGCTGCATGGGGGAGCCCCGGTGCCGATGACAATGCCAGCGGAGTTGCGGTATTACTTGAAGCAGCAAATATATTGAGCAAGCAAAAGCTTAACAGAACCGTTCAATTTGTTGCCTTTACCCTCGAAGAACCCCAACCGCAGACTATTAATTTTTTAATAGGCAGCGACCATTTCGCCCGTGAAGCAAAAACCCAGAGGAATAAATACAGGGCTGTATTCATTCTTGAGTCAGTCGGCTACACCGACAATACAGAAGGAAGTCAGGTTGTGCCTGTTTTTGTAAGGATACCCGTACCTAAAAAAGGTAATTTTCTTGGCGTTATTGCAAACCGGAGGTCTAAGGCCATGATGGACACTTTCTATCACGTAGCGAACGACTATGTTCCTGAACTCATTGTTGTTTCTTATAAGGTACCTCTATCAGGCCGTATCATCCCGGAAACGCGGTTTAGTGACCATGCCTCATTCTGGAATTGTGGATACCCGGCACTTATGCTGACCGATACGGCAATGTTCAGAAATCCCCATTACCATACTTACCATGATAAGAGTGAAACACTCGATTTTACTTTTATAGTTAACGTCACTAAGGCTGTGGTTAGTGTTATATTGAAATTGAGCTCTGGTCATACATATGGCTGAATTTTAACAATCTCTGACTAAAAGTAAAAAGATAATGAAACAAGGACTATATACTAAGAAGTGTATAAGTAAGGCATCATTAATTGAAAAATCTCCCCTATCCCCTCTTTGCCAAAGAGGGGCGCATTTCCTCCCTTTAGCAAAGGGAGGTGAGGAGGGATTTTATAATCAATGTCTTCATACTTATGACCGTATTAGTAAAAATAAAATTCCTCATGATTTCTTGCTCGTTTTGGTATAAAAAGACGTAAGTTTCTTTACTACATTATCGCTCTTACAGTGGGAGCATTTGATCTTCGGTTTAGCTTCAAATTCTTTAATCAAGAGGAACACTATAAACTCTCTTTTACAGTCGTTGCAGACATATTCATATGCTGGCATAAAAACCTCCCTTTCAGGTTTACCTACTTTATTAAGTTTCTTGTGTTTTTAGAGTTTATAACACAAGAAACCATACAAACTCAAGAAACTGTGCTAACCAAGTATCCCTTTCAAGACATCTCCATGCACTGGCCCGTAGACTGTAAGCGAAAACCATTCTTTTTTGACCAGTCTTTCAACAAGCTCTCTGATCTGGTTCAGAGTGATTGAATCAATCTTCTTCATGATTTCCTTCGGAGAGTAATACCTGCCATAATATATTTCCTGACGCGCAATATTGTTCATTCGACTGCTTGTTAATTCAAGCCCAAGGATTATATTCCCCTTAAGCTGATTTTTTGCACGTTTCAGTTCTGTCTCGTTAAGAGTATCCTTTAAACTATGCATCTCTTTAAGAATTAACTCTAATACCTCCCGCACCTTTTTTCTGCTAACGCCGGCATAGACACCCCACACACCTGCATCAAAATATGATGACATAAATGAATATATCGAGTATGCAAGCCCCCTTTTCTCCCTTACTTCCTGAAAAAGCCTTGAGCTTATACCGGCACCAAGAATGGTGTTAAGTACATAAAGTTTATAACGTTCTTTACTTGCCTGAGGAAGACTTTTGACCCCCAGGCATAAATGAACACCGGAGAGATCCTTACTGAACACATCGACCTTACCTGTAAAATCAGGTAGCGCACCTCTGTCAGGCTCTGAACCCCGCCTTAAGTTGCCGAGATTTTTATTGAGCATAGAAAGCAGATGATCATGTTCAAAATTCCCTGCACAGGATACAACTATATCTTTTGTGCCGTAATACTTTCTTATATGTGAGAGGAGGTCATCTTTTGTGAATGATCTTACAGTCTCCCTGTGTCCAAGAACAGGCTGCCCGAGTCCCGAATGGCCCCAGATAGTCTGGTTGAAAAGGTCATGAATATAGTCATCAGGGGTATCTTCGACCATTTTTATCTCCTCTTTTATTATTTTCTTCTCCTTCCCGATATCATCTTCAGGAAATGTCGAGTGGAGGAAAACATCTAATAATAATTCAGCGCCTTCTTCAAGGTATTCGTCAAGCAACTTTATATAGAATGTTGTGCTTTCTTTTGATGTGAATGCATTGAGGTCTCCACCGAGAGAATCAATCTCGATTGCGATGTCCCTTGCAGTTCGTTTTTTTGTCCCTTTAAAAAACATGTGTTCGAGAAAATGGGATATCCCGTTCTTTTCAGGTGGCTCGTTCCTCGAACCCACCTTTACCCATATGCCAAGGGCAACAGATCGCATGTTCTTCAGCGATTCCATAACTACAGGTACCCCATTGTATAGATGTTCTTTTACAAACATATATTTATATCATTAAACCATAAATTTCAAACTAATCCAAATTATCCGTAAAATATGTCGCATCCACCGAGGATATAGTATTTAAGCGGATTCTTTTGGCGATAGTCAAATGAATTATCTGAAAACAAAGAGGCAAAAGCCCTCGCAGGTCGGAACGACCGAGAATGAGCGGAAATACTATATCCTCGGTGCAGTTATAAAAAATCTATTAATAATCCGGGCTAAAAGCGCAAAATTCCGACTAAATTCCGATTTTTATTGAGGCAGCAGTTTGAAATACAGGTTTATTGCAGATCCTGCTGCTTCAATTTACCACTTTCCCTCAATGCCTCTTTCCTGGACAGGCGTATCCTCCCTAACTTATCTATCTCTATAACCTTTACAAGAACCTCGTCTCCTTCATTTATCTCGTCTGTTACCTTTGCTATTCTCTTTTCTGAAACCTGCGATATATGGAGCAGGCCTTCTGTTCCAGGAAGGATCTCTACAAACGCACCAAAATCAACAATTCTCTTTGCCTTGCCGAGATATATCTTACCGAGTTCGGCCTCAGCGGTAATACTGTTTATTATCTCCATCGCCTTTTTTGCCGATTCCCCGTCGGGGGAGGCTATATTTATGAGACCGCTATCGCTTATATCTATCTTTACCCCTGTCTGTTCTACAATACCGCGGATGACCTTCCCACCTGTGCCTATTACATCACGAATCTTATCTTGCTTAATCTGCATTGTATAAATCCTCGGGGCATAAGGTGAAAGATTGTCCCGGTGTACACTGATTGTCTCGCTCATCTTAGCAAGTATATAGAGTCTGCCCTGCCGCGCCCGATCGAGCGCCTTTTCCATTATCTCACGCGATATACCACTTATCTTTGTATCCATTTGGAATGCAGTAATACCTCTTTCTGTTCCGGTCACCTTAAAGTCCATATCGCCGAGATGGTCTTCAAGGCCGAGAATATCGGTAAGAATAACAACCCTGTCGTCTTCCTTTATAAGTCCCATTGCAATGCCGGCAACATGAGACTTAACAGGGACACCTGCATCCATCAATGCAAGGGAGCTACCGCAGACTGTTGCCATGGACGACGATCCGTTAGACTCTAATATATCTGAGACTATTCTTATTGTATAAGGAAATTCTGCCTTTGTCGTGATCACAGCCTTAACCGCCCTCTCCGCAAGCATACCATGGCCTATCTCACGCCTGCCAGGAGATCTCAACGGCTTTACCTCACCAACACTGAAGGGTGGGAAATTATAATGCAACATAAATGTCTTTGAAGACTCACCATCCAGTGAATCAATCCTTTGTTCATCCTCTGAGGTGCCAAGGGTCACAACCGCAAGACACTGGGTCTCTCCTCTTATAAACAGCGCCGAGCCATGTGTTCTTGGAAGGATGCCAACCTCAGAACTTATCTTCCTTATCTCTTCCGGAGACCTTCCGTCTACCCTGATGTTTTCATTGATAATCATGCCTCTTACAAGGTCTTTCTCAATATCGTTAAATGCAGCAACTATATCCATTGTTATATCTTTCTCACCAGTGTTCAGCTTCTCGATTACCTCTTTAAGTATCTCATCAAGGGTTTTCTGTCTCATCATTTTGTCGGGAATAGTAATAGCATTTTTTATTTTTTCTAAGGAAATCTCTGTAACAGCGTTCCTGAGTTCTTCATCCACAACAGACATTACTACATGTCTTTTTTCTTTACCGGCTATAGCCTGAAGTTCCCTCTGAATAGCGCATATACGTTTGATCTCTTTGTGTGCTATATCCAAAGCCTCAAGGAGGTCGGATTCTAATATCTCCAGGCTCTCACCTTCTACCATCACAACAGCATCATCGGTACCTGCCACAACAAGGTTGAGGTCACATTCCTCAACCTCTCTCAGGTCAGGGTTTATCACAAAGGAGCCGGCAATCCTGCCGATCCTTACAGCACTAACCGGACAACTGAACGGGATATCGGAGATTATAAAGGCTGCAGACATACTTATTATTCCGAGTATATCTGCAATATTCTCATCACCGTATGATAGAACACTGATGATACCCTGCGTTTCATAGTAAAATCCCTTTGGAAAAAGGGGTCTCACGGGCCTGTCAATCAGACGGGATGTAAGTACCTCCTTCTCTGTAGGCCGTCCCTCTCGCTTAAAAAAACCGCCCGGGATTTTACCAGCCGAGTATGCCTTCTCCTGATAGTCTACCGTTAACGGAAAAAAATCCAGCCCTTCCTTTGGTGTCTTATCTGCCACAACCGTAGCGAGAACAACAGTATCGCCATACTGTGCAACTACTGCACCATCAGCCTGTCTTGCAATCTTACCCGTCTCGAGGGTAAGCTTTTTATTTCTAATCTCAATCTCAACCTTTTTCATAATTATATTTACTTCCTGATTCCCAACCGTTCAATTACCTTGTCATAGCGTTCCTTCTTTGAAGCCTTGAGATAGTCCAGCAACCTTCTTCTCTGACTAACAAGCTTCAGAAGACCTCTCCTCGAGTGATGATCATTTTTATGAATCTTGAAATGCTCGGTAAGATAGTTTATCCTTGCGCTTAACAAGGCTATCTGAACCTCGGGTGAACCTGTATCACTATCATGAAGTCTGTAGTCATTTATTATTGTCTGTTTCTGCACCCTTTCAATCGACATTTATACACCACCTTTCAAAAATATTATTAATTTTTCAAAAATAACACATCATCCTGCAGTCTGTAAACCCCGTTAGAAAGGATGGGACTTTCTAACGGAATATACATTTTAACATATCACAGCCTGACTTACTATGGAGTTCATAAGTAAGACCGCATTGACTGTCATTCCAACTTGTCTGGAATCCTTCCCGCTCAGTCGGGAATCGTAAAGAAAGATGCTGGACAAGCCGGCATGACAGAATAGTTACAGGAATGTGATCTTAGTTATGGCCTTATTAGTAAATAGTCGAAAAGCCGTGTTAAACATTCGATGCCTTGGTTATAATAGCCAACACGTTAATTATACAACCTTTGTAAGATCCCTGTAAAATTGTTTATTTTCTGAGTAGCTAAGACCGTCCTCAAATTTAATCAAACCTGACAGGTATAGCTTTGCCAAAGCGGACTCTAAAGATGTGTATTCCTCTGTACCGGTCAGCATCTGAGATTTTATCTGATGGGTTTTACTTTCCCTGATGAGATTCTTTATGCTGTAACTATTTATTATTTTTTCATAGGCAAGCACCCTGCCTTCACCACTTTTCAGGGGTACCAGTCGCTGTGAGAGGACAAACAGAAGATTGTCTGCAATTCTTGTCCTTATAAGGTTTTGTTGGTCTGGTGGAAATATATTGACAATCCTTTCTATTGTTGAGGCTGCAGTACTTGCATGAACAGTAGTTATTACGAGATGACCCGTGTCTGCTGCCTGTAATGCGATAGCAAAGCTATCAGAATCCCTCATCTCTCCAACAACAATTACATCCGGATCCTGCCTGAAAACGTGCTTTAGTCCTTCATAAAAAGACTCTGTATCCAGACCAATATCCCTTTGATTGACGTTACTCTTCTTGTGCTTATGCAAGTATTCAATCGGGTCTTCAAGGGTCACAATATTGCACTTCCTGTTGGTATTGATAACATCCACCATAGCAGCAAGGGTCGTTGTCTTTCCATGACCTGCAGGACCTGATACAAGGATTAACCCTTGTGGCATCAGAATATATTCCTTTATCCATTCCGGAAGATTAAGTTCTTGTAACGAGGGTAGGACATCTTTAATACGTCTCAAAGTAATTGAAACAGAATTGCGCTGCTTGTATAAATTTACCCTGAAACGGCCAATCTCGGGATATGTTACAGCGAGATCGTAGTCACCTTTTTGTACAAATATTTCCCAATCCCTTCCTGACATCAACTCTCTTGCATACCTTTCGCAATCAAGAGGTGTCATTGCATTCAAAGGAACTCTTTTTATATCATTACCAAGTTTTATAGAAGGTGATACACCTGCAGTAAGCAACATATCCGTGGCAGGTGAATCAGCTAAATATTTTAATAACGACATCAAAGAAGGTGCTTTTTTTGTCTCTGCTTTACGTGCCTCTTTTTCGACAGTTTCGCCTAAAAGACCGGATTCAGGATATAACACGAGGCTCTGTATAGCAACCTCCATCTGCGATGCAGGCACCACAACGGGATTTACCTTTCTCCCAAGTAAGAACTCAATATCTTTGATTGATATCATGTCATTGGGATTAACCATCGCAAGGGTTACTAAATTCTCATCAATACTAAGGGGTAAAATCTTCATGGACTTAAACTTCTCCAGTGGCATGAGCTTTAGTACTTTAGGTTCTATGTCTATTTTGAAGAGATTTACTGAAGGAACTCCAAGCTGCTTACTAAGAAAGTGCAGCAGGTCATCAGTTGTAATAAAACCCATCTCAACCAGGATAGATCCTATCTGTCCGCCTACCTGGGCCTGCCTTTTAATCGCATCTTTAACCTGGTTTTCACTAATCAGCCCGTGTTCAACAAGTAGCTCACCAAGCCGCTGCTTCTCTTTGCTTTTAACAGGCATGCTATTTTCTAACATGTTTCCTGATTTTTGTCAAACAAAGACCGGACTATTGAGTTTGTGGTTCCGCAGGTTTTATCGGTGTTTCCGGTGGTGTTTCAAGCTGACCGTTTTTCTCGTCTTCTTCTACAACCTCTTCATATTCAGGTACAACAATCCCTCGTCTTACCATGATGCTGTATATAAGGTTAGACCGGTGTGTAACATACCTGCTGTCTCCGAGCGGATTATATCTCCTTGGATTCGGCAAAACAGCAGCAAGTCTTGATGCCTCTTCAGGATTTAGTTCGGATGCTAATTTACCATAATAATGTCTTGACGCAGCCCCGATCCCGAATATACCCCTATCTCCCCATTCAGCAACATTTAAATACAGCTCGAGGATTCTCTTTTTGGTTAATGCCCCCTCCAGCCGCCATGTGATTATTGCCTCCCTGATTTTTCTGACAGGATTCTTAGCAGGCGAAAGATAGAGGTTCTTTGCAAGCTGCTGGCTGATAGTGCTGCCTCCTAATTTGAATTTTTTTGACTTTATATCCTTTTCGATAGCCTTCTGTATTGCTTCATAATCAAAACCCTCATGGCTCCAGAATTTGTCATCCTCCGCAATAAGAACAGCCTTTTTGAGATATGGTGATATATGAGAAAGCGTAACCCACTTCTGTTGAATCCTGTATCTTTTACCCTGACGCCTCCATTCCTTCTCGCGGTATTCCATAAATGAGGTTTTTTGGGGATTTTCCTTTTTAAGTTTTGAAACATCAGGGATTAAAAATAGATAAAGTGTTAATCCGGCAAGTACGATTATAAAAACAAAACTTAAAAGACCCTTATGCGAGTATTTCCGTCCCAATTCCCTTTTTTGTAAATATCTCAAGAAGCAGGCAGTGGGGAACCCTTCCGTCAATAATGTGTGTCTTAGTGACACCAGCCTCAATTGCCTTAACGCATGCCTGAACCTTAGGAAGCATACCTCCTTTAATCGTACCTTCTTTAATGTATTTCTTCATGTTTTGATTAGTAAGTGTCGGTATTATCTTATTATATTTATCCATAATCCCGGGCACATCGGTTAGAATTATAAGCTTTTCAGCCTTTAATGCGGATGCTATAGAAGCAGCCACATAATCGGCGTTAATATTCAATGTCTCACCTTTTGATCCGACTCCTATGGGGGATATA
>Ga0299912_10004030_pt1 | contig 11997 bp, 10 predicted proteins | sample RVTome_2_FD_207667 | JGI IMG/M metagenome (GOLD analysis project Ga0299912, IMG submission 207667) | Soil microbial communities from uranium-contaminated site in the Upper Colorado River Basin, Wyoming, United States - RVT95D214 (version 2) ... | reverse complement strand
GATTGCTGAATTATTATACATATTTAGAAACAAAAAACCTAAACTGAACAGGAATATAATCCGGTTATTACGGCTGAAGCTGTTTTACAGCAGCGAAAAAGCGCGCCGGGAATTGGGGTATGAGCCAAAGGCGCTGTCGAAGACTTTGGAAGAAATTTTAATAGCGCTAAAGCAATAAAACATGGTGAAACTATCACCATTTTATTTTGGTTAAATAGTAAATTATAGAATTTCGGCTGCCCAAAGTCGGATATTCTGTATTATTATAATAAGACTGTAATGAGAAACGACCGGTTTGATTATCAATTTTGAAGAGTTGATAACTAAATAATGAGGCAATAAAATGAAAGAAAAATCAATTCGCGAATTTATCACCGCCAATTACAAGCATTTCAACGCGGCGGTGGTAGTGGACGCGGCTCAGGCATGGGTCGATTTTCTTAAAGCCGGCAATAAGATGTTATTAACCATGGCCGGGGCGATGAGCACCGCTGAACTGGGAATCTCACTGGCCGAAATGATCCGTCGGGGTAAAGTGCACGGTATCTGCGCCACCGCGGCCAATCTCGAGGAGGATATATTCAATCTGGTAGCTCACAATCATTATAAACGCATTCCGGGCTATCGGCATCTTACGGCTAAGGAAGAAAAATCGCTTCGGCTGAAGGGCATGAACCGGGTGACCGATACCTGTATTCCCGAGGATAAGGCTATTCGCCGGATTGAAAGCAAAATCCTTAAGCTCTGGCAAGCCGCCGACAAAAGAGGCCGGAGGTATTTTCCTTACGAATACTTTTACGAACTGATCAAAACCGGGGTATTGAAAAAAGATTTTGAAATCGATCCCAGGAATTCCTGGGTTATCGCCGCCAGCGATAAAAATTTGCCGATTTTCACTCCGGGTTATGAAGATTCCACAATGGGCAATATTTTCGTATCGAATATTATCAAGGGCAAAATCAAATCCTATTCGATTATCAAAAGCGGCCTAGAGCAGATGGAGCTATTAATCAACTGGTATTTGGACAATACTAAAAAGAAATCGCTGGGCTTTTTCCAGATTGGCGGCGGTATCGCCGGCGATTTTCCGATCTGCGTGGTGCCTTTAATTCAGCAGGATTTACGCCGCAGATGTAAATTCTGGGGCTATTTCTGCCAGATATCCGATAGCACCACCTCCTATGGTTCCTACAGCGGTGCCGTCCCTAACGAGAAAATCACCTGGGGCAAGCTTGATCTGAACACGCCGAGGTTTATAATCGAATCGGATGCCTCGATTGTAGCGCCTTTGATTTTTAATTATGTGCTGGAAAGCTAAATGCATATGCCAAATAGAAGGGTTTTGATATTTGTAGTTTTAAAAGAGAGGCTTAAATAGAAGGCAAAGAGATGGACAAAGAAAAAGATAAAGAGACCCCGCGACAGCCGGGACAGTATTTTCAAGAGACAGGCAAAATTCCGACTCATTTGAAGGCGTCGACATTCGATAACGCCTTGAAACAATTCGATAAGGCATCGGAGATGCTCAAACTGACCCACAACCAGATCGCCGTAATCAAACAACCGCGGCGGACTATCGAGGTTTTACTGCCAATACGTATGGATGACGGGCGAATTGAGGTGTTCCAATCATTTCGAGTGCAGCACAGTATCGCCCGTGGTCCGGCCAAAGGAGGCGTAAGGTTCCATCAAAACGTCACACTGGATGAGATTAAGGCGCTGGCTTTCTGGATGACTTACAAATGCGCGGTAGTCGGTATCCCGATGGGCGGAGCCAAAGGAGGAGTAATCGTAGACCCACGCCTGCTAAGCGAGGGCGAACTGGAACGTCTGGCCCGGCGCTATTTCGCCGAAATGATTACCGTGTTCGGGCCGGATCGTGATATACCGGCCCCGGATGTTAATACCAATTCTCAGATCATGGCATGGTTCATGGATACCTATTCGATGCATCACCGGGATTACGTGCCGGGAGTAGTTACCGGCAAACCGCTTGAAATTGGCGGATCATTGGGTAGAAACACGGCTACGGCTCAGGGCATGGTTTACTGTGTTCGGCAAGCAGTCAAGCATCTCAACTGGGATATGAAAAAGATATCGGTGGCTATTCAGGGATTTGGCAATGCCGGTTCATTCGCGGCCCAGCTTCTGTACAATGATGGTTGTACGATTAAAGCTATCTCCGATGTGGATGGGGCATTTTATAACGATAAGGGTATCGACCCGAACAAGGCGTTTGAACATGTAAGGGAACATAAAACGCTCAAAGGTTTCGAAAAAACCGGCGGCGCGGAAAGGATCAACAACCCGATGGAACTTCTGGAACTGCCGGTTGACATATTAATCCCGGCAGCCCTGGAAAACCAGATAACGAAAGCTAACGCCGGCAAAATTAAAGCCAGGTTAATCGCGGAGTGCGCCAATGGCCCGTGCACACCGGAAGCCGATGAAATTCTCGACGACAAGGGTGTTTTCATAATTCCCGATATATTGTGCAACGCCGGCGGCGTGTCGGTATCTTATCTTGAATGGGTGCAAAACCGGATGGGATATTACTGGAAAGCCGAGAGAATCCAGCAGGATCTGGAAGAGATCATGAACGGCAGTTTCCAGGCAGTGCTTGAAACCTCGCTTAAGTATAAAGTGCCGATGCGGACCGCGGCTTTTGTCGTAGGCATACAGCGCGTAGTCAAAGCCTCCGAGTTGAGGGGTTTATACGCGTAGATTCAGCCGAAATTTCACAGGCGACAAATTATGGGCGGCTAATAGCCGCCTAAATTATTTTTACAAAATTAATTTATTGTTGATTAAATTCGTTTTAGTTTTTTGCCCATAAGCCGATTTGATTGCCTTCCAGATCATTTACTAACGCGAAGTAGCCGATTTCCGGGGTTATCATGGTTTTTTCCTTGATTGTTTTGCCGCCCATGTCTTTGGCTTTTTTAATTATCGCCTCAATATCCTCGACCTCGATGTAAATCGTAAAACCGGGTTTAGCCGCCAGTTCCAATTCTTTGGTAAAGCCGCCGTTGACGCCGCTGGGGGCTTTGAAGAAAAGATAGTCCATTTCTTTTATGTGATCAAACTGCCAGCCAAACAAACCGCCATAAAATTTTTTAGCTTTTTGAAAATCTTTCGAGGGGATTTCCAGATGACAAATGCCGTTCACCGCTTTTCTCCTTTTAAAAATGTTGATACCTTTCTTGTTTAAAATACAAGATTTCTAATGCCCGTCAATGATTTAAAACTATTTTCATGAATTATAAGTTGCAGTCGGGCTTATATAAACCGAAGCTATCATTATTTGACATCCAACGGGAATTTGATTATTATAAACGCGACATGATGAATTAAAGAGAGGAATAAAGATGACAGATCCAAGATTAAAGAAGCTGGCGCATGTGCTGCTTCATTATTCGAACAAAGTGCAAAAAAAACAAATTGTCAAGCTGATCGGCGGGATGGAAGCGGTACCGCTTCTAAAAGCGCTTTATGCCGAAACCTTGCGCATGGAGGCATATCCGTTTACCCGGATAATTATCGATGATATTACCGAGGTGTTTTTCAAGCTGGCCAGTAAAGATCAGTTGACCTATGTATTTCCGATGGAGAAATATGAAACCGAGAAGATAGACGCTTTAGTGTACGTACGCGCGCCATCCAATACGAAACTGCTTTCCAGGGTCGATCCCCAAAAGCAGGCGATCAACCAGAAATCACATGGCAAGCTCAATGAAAAATTCCATAAACGGGCGGCCGCCGGCGAACTGGCGTGGGTTCTGACTCAATATCCAACCAATGCCGGCGCGCAGGATGCGGGGATGTCGTTAGCCGATTACGAGGATTTTATCTACGGCGCCTGCATGGTCGATAAAAATGACCCAATCGCCGAATGGAAGAAGACATCAAAATATAATCAGCAGTTGATCAATTATCTTAAACATAAAAAGGTGATTCATATCGTCGCGCCTGATACCGATATCACCTTCAACGTAGCCGGGCGAAAATGGATCAATTGCGACGGCAAAAACAATTTCCCCGATGGTGAAGTGTTTACCGCGCCGGTGGAGAATTCGGCCAACGGGCATATCCGGTTTACTTTCCCGGCTGTCTATAGCGGCCGCGAGGTCAACGATGTTCGGATCGAATTCAAAGACGGCAAGGCGGTCAAAGCGACGGCCGCGCAGGGTCAGGATTTTCTCAACGCCATGCTCAACATGGATAAAGGCGCGCGCTATCTCGGCGAGGTGGCTATCGGTACCAATTTCGGAATCAAAAATTTCACTCGCAATATTCTGTATGATGAGAAAATCGGCGGTACTCATCACATGGCGCTCGGTAATTCCTATCCTGAATCCGGCGGCAAGAATAAATCAGCCCTGCACTGGGATATGATCTGCGATCTGAGGAGTAAAAACGGCGCGATATATGCCGACGGCCAGCTGTTTTTCAAGAACGGCAAGTTTTTGAAGTAAGCTGAAGCAGGATAAACGCGATCTGAACGGCCGCAACGATCCACTGCCGAACCGTCCGGGATCGATATTACAAGCCGGTTGAAAAACGGGTAGCCAAGCTTCGCCTGAAACATGGGACATCAACGAAGCGTTTGCTATGTTAAATGCCCCTCAAACCGAGATAAATTTCTATCGCAAGTATACTGGTATATGCGGCTGCGTTTTTTAAATGATGCGAGATCCTGAATAATATCTTTTCAATTTCATAAATTAACTTTTTAAAATAGCGAGTCTTTTCAGCGATATCAGGCTACCGATAAAAAGAGAGACCAGAAAAAGCAATACGGCTTCAGGCAATATTAATTTCTTTAAGGTTTGGAATCGAGATCGTCCGCCAAAACAACCTCTTTTAAGGGGCATCGTTTTTCAGCTGAACCTTGATGCGCTTTTTCGATTATGCTTTCAATCGCCCGCGTGGCATTGCGATAAATGTGATCTTCCCCGATTTTCTCCAGCAAATAGGTTCGCTTCATAACATCCAGCACATGATCATTTAGGCCGCTGAAGGAAATTTCGATGCCAGCTTCGCGAACTCTTTCGACCAGGAGCGATACCATATCCTCGCCGGAAGCGTCTAATTCGTTTATCCCGTTACCTACTACCAAAATGTGCCTTAATTCCGGCATTGTTTCTATCACCTGTAATATTTTCTCCTCCAGATAATTGACATTGGTAAAGAAAATAGAACCATTATAGCGGATAACGGCGATATGTTTGCATTTGGCGAGATTGTGTATTCGCGATGCCCGGTAAGTGCCATCCGGATGCATGGACAACATGGCAATTTGCGGTTTCATCACTCTTAGCAAATAGAGAAGCAAAGCCAGGGCGACGCCGATCATGATACCTTTATCGAGATGGGGTGCGAAGGCCAGCGTACAAACAAAGCTGATAACGCCAATCAGACCATCATACCACTGGGCTCTCCAGGCGTAGATAAATCCCTTGATATTAACCAGCCCGATAACAGCCATCATGATAATTGCCGCCAGCACCGCCTGCGGCAGATAGTAAAGAAGCGGCGTAAAAAACAACAGGGTTGCGGCGACAATGCCGCTTGAAAATACGCTGGATAAACCGGTTTGAGCTCCCGCCTGCATATTCACCGCCGACCGTGAGAACGATCCGGAAACGGCATAACCTTGCGTGGCCGAGCCGATAATATTGGCCAATCCCTGGCCGATCAACTCCTGATTGGGGTTGAGCCGCTGACCGGTTTTGGCCGCCATCGCCTTGGCGATAGATATGGCCTCCATGAAACCCAGAAGCGAAATAATGACTGCCATCGGGAATAAAGTCAGCATATCGGCTAACTTTGCCTGGGGTATTTTGAAGCCGGGTAAGCCGCGCGGAATATTGCCGACAACATCGCCGCCGCCAAGAAAAACAAGGCCGGCTTCTTTCAGGCAATTATTACCAACTTTAAGCCGCCAATTGCCGCCCTGCATTTTAGCGCCGGTCGGCAGGTTGCCTTCTTCATAAAATCTCAGTTTGCCGGAATCATCCAGGGCGGCATTGAATTTGATATTTCTGAGTTCGCTGCGATATTCGCAGACTTTCTCTTGCAATGAATTAATCTTGACATTTATAAGGTTAAGCTGATGTTTTAAGTCTAAAACCTCTATAGAATGAGGATTAGAAGCCTTCTCAATTTCATGAATTTCAGTATTTACCCTGACCCGATGTTCAACCAGGCTGTCAATTTGGACCAGATGGGAATTAAATTTCGTTATCATGTCGATGGCCACGGGGGATTCTATCTGGCTTAAATCCGCTTTATTATTGTGTTCGTATCCCAATTGCCAAGAAATGACAGTGGTAATGATGACCGCGATCAATACGCCGGGCAGTCGCTTGTTATACCATTTCACGAAAATCATAATGCCAAAGGCCAAAATCGCTATAGCAAAAGTGGGCCAGTGAGTATATGAGATTGCCGCCTTGATAACCTCGTATACTGTTTGATAATGATGTTCGGCGCTATCCACATAAACACCGAATATTTTAGAAAGCTGTGAGGTGGCAATTATCAGTGCTGCCGCGTTGGTGAAACCGTTCACCACCGGATGCGACAGAAGATTTACTACCAAACCAAGACGCAAAACGCCGAGCAAGAATTGGAATAATCCCACCAGCAAAGCCAGCAAAATGGCGTAGGCGATAAATGATTCACTGCCCGCCGTTGCTAATGGCGCCAGGGCGGTCGATGTCATCAATGAAACCACCGCTACCGGTCCGGTCGCCAATTGATAGCTTGAACCGAACATGGCCGCTATCATCGGCGGCAGAAACGCCGCGTAAAGGCCATAATAAGGCGGCAATCCGGCCAATTGCGCGTAAGCCATCGATTGAGGAATTAACACCAGGGCAACCGTTAGGCCGGAAATAAAATCGACTCGAAGATAGGCGGTATTATATTTTTTAAACCAGCCCAGAAAAGGCAGCAGACGAATAACTATTGAGGGCAACCTGTTACCAGCCTTTTTCTCTCAGGATTTTAGTGATTTCATCTTCAATCTTGGTTTCAACCAAAAGCATCTTCTGATTTTTCGCCTGTTTGATTTTTTCCAGCAGGTCCTGCAGATTTGCCGGTTTTTGTATAAAATCCATCGCTCCCAGCTTGACCGCTTCCACGCCTTTTTCGACTGTAGCGTGACCGGTTAACAATATTATCTGCAAATCCGGTTGACGTTCAAGCAGGGCTTTTAGGGTTTCAATACCATCCATACCGGGCATGGCCAGATCAAGAACAATAGCGTCATAGGATGCTTCCCTGGCCTTGTCAATCGCCGCCCGGCCGTCATTGACCGTATCGACTTTCAGGCCGCGGCCCTTCATTCTTTCGGCAAGTACCTCGGTGAATTCGGCATCATCATCGACTAAAAGGACTTTTTCACTTGCCATGTAAATTCTCCTTTATATTGAGTTAATATACTCACAAACGATAGCTTCTTTCATACTTCAATTTTTAGCTCACGCAGCTTAAGAATTATCGAATAATTCTGGCCGTTTCGCGATTTGATTTCCAGGTTCCCGTTAAGCTGTTCGAGCAGGATTTTCAACAAGCCGAGCTTGTCCCGGGTGAATTCATCATCGTTTATCGCGGAACCGGCGACTGTTAGCGAAAGCATGCCTTCCGCCTTTTCAGCCGCAACTGTTATCAATCGATTAGCTTCGCAGTTGGCCATAAATACCTGAAAACAGATAAAGACCGCTTGCTGAAGGTAATATGGATTCGTGTTCAAAAAAATCGTTTCACCCGGCGAAGCTTTGAATTCTATTATCATCTCTTTCATTCCGGCCAGACGTTGGGATAGGGCGACAATCGCTTGAAGCCACTGCGTAATTTCCGTCTCCATTACGGCGTGGTCGGTGCTATGAGCGAATTGGTTAAGCCGCTTGATTAATTCTTTGCCGCGTTCGACCTGATAGCCGATTTTCTGGGATGAGCGCTGGATCTTTTTTTCATCCAGCGGCATGCCTTGTTTTAAGCCCGCAAGCATATCCTCCAGAAGACCGTTATGCTCATTGATAATAGCGAAAACATTATTCAATTCGTGGGACAGGCTGGCCATTATAGCTCCCGAAAATGCCAGGCTCTGTCTGTTTAAAACCGCGACCTTGCTATCTTTTGATTCGTCCGTGCTCACTCATCTGCCCACAGCTTTTTCGATTTTCTCAATCAGATCTTCGATCTTGATTGGCTTAATCAGGTAATCGAAGGCCCCTTCGCTTATCCCCAATTCGCCCTCTTTGCTCGACCCGTGACCGGTGAAAAGAATGACCTGCGTTTTAGGGTTTTGATGTTTCACCCGCCGCATCAGGTCGACCCCGCCGATACCCGGCATCTTGACATCAATTACCATGACATCGAATTCATATTCTTTAATCAGGCTAAGCGCCTCTTCGGAACTTATCACCCCTTTGGCGTCGAATCCTCTCATCTCCAGGCGCTCGGCTAAAACCAGCGACAGGTCCTCTTCATCATCAACTAACAATACTTTAATAGGATTCATCGTCACTCCCTTGCCCTATTTATGTTTAACAGGCAGTATCACGGTGAAGCTTGTGCCTTCGTTGACTTTGCTTTTCACCTTTATTTCGCCGCCGAGCTTTTGCACTATGCCATAGGTAATCGATAAACCCAGGCCGGTACCCTGTTTCTTTTTCGAGGTGAAAAACGGTTCGAAAATACGCCCGATATCATCCTCGGAAATGCCATGCCCGTTATCGGTAATCGTCACCGCGACCCGGTTGGCATCTCTGGTCTCAATTTTAATATCGAGCCTCCCGCCATCGTTCAGAGCTTCAAATGAATTATTGATAATATTTAGAAAAACCTGTTGAAGCTGGCCTTTATCGCTTTCAATTGTTGGCAAAAAATCCTCGATATGATAGGCAATCGCGATATTACGGTGCTTGGCTTCCTTATCCAGAAAGCCGAGCACTTCCTGAATAAGAATCTTCAAATCGATCGTCTCGATTTGAGTGTCGATTCGTTTAGCGAAACCCAGCAGCCGATGAGTAATAGTACTGCATCGTTCGACTGATTTGGTGATGGCTCCGATATGCTTGATAAATTTTTCCTGACGGGGGAAATTATCGGACATGGTGACGATATCTTTCAGCAGCCCGGCGTTTTCATTGATAATAGATAAAGGATTGTTAATTTCATGAGCCACACCGGCGGCCAACCGGCCTATTGAGGCCATCTTGCTGGTATATTCTATATTATGAAGGGCCTGAGCGCGGCGGCGGTCGGCTTCCAGGATATGCCTTACCAGGTAGTTGGCGCCCCATAGAATGACTAAAATAATTATGGCTAAACTAATAAAAAGGAACCATAGCAGGTCGTTGCGAAGCGATAGCCAGCTTTTCATCTGTTCTTCCGGCTTCGATAATTCCATTAAAATAAATGGCGATTGATCGATGTAAGCATAGCCGATGATAAAATGTGTGTGGTTTTCATCATATTGTTCGACAACTTCAGTTTTTGCGGAATAACTTGGCACGGCCAGATTTATTTTATCGAAGGTTTTTCCATAAAAACGGGAGTTGGTCTGCAGCACGCCTTCCCGATTGATAAGAAAAGCGTCGCTGGCAGGCCTCAAGGCAAGCGAGAGGATATATTGATTTACGGTTTCCATGTCGATAGTGGCTCGCAGCACATAGAACCCGCCGGTTTCCATTTCATGCATGACGGCGATAACGAAATGCGGAAAATCCCGATAGCCCATGAACACCTCGCTAACATGGATGCCCCGGAGCCGGACCTCATGAAACCAGCTTTGGTCTTCGTAATTTTTGCCCTTAAGCTCATATGGCCCTACATAAGTTCTCTGTATGCCGTCAGCTTCGATAATACCCAAATCGACAAAACCGCCGAATGACTCTTTCAGATTACGGAATAGCTGAGTCAGTTCTTCCTGGTTCGTGAGATCCTCATAAGCTTTATCCCTTACTACCATATCCAATACGGACCGGCGTTCGGCAATAAAAGAAGACAGCGAATGTTGAGTATTGGAAGTGAGCCGGGAAATCGGGTAAATCAATTCCTCTTCGAAAACTCGTTTGTATTGATAATAATTTATCACGGTCATAATGATCAAAGGCGTGATTGATACGAACGCGGTAAGAAACACTACCCGTCGCCACAGGCGGCGATATCTGCCCCAGCCGCCTTCCGGCATGATCCCGGCGCTTATATATATGGGCAAAATAAATTGGAGGGTTTTTCGAATTATACTCATTTATTAGTATTCTCCGATCGCGACTCGACAGGTTTGTTCGCAAATTTACTTATTTGATTCTTTACGCTAATCATTTGTCGCCTTGGAATCTTTAATCTTTTTGTAAGCTTGCTTCATGGTTTCAGAAAGTTTATCGATATCCACCGGCTTTTGCAGATAAGCAAAAGCGCCCAGTTCCGCGGCCAGTTTTTCTTCTTTTTCCGAACCGTGACCGGTTAAAATTATCACTTCTGTTTTAGGATGGTTTTGTCTGACCCTACGAAGCACTTCGATACCATCTATGCCCGGCATTTTCAAATCGAGCACTATCACTTCCGGTTCGTCGTTTTCGATGAAAGACAGCGCTTCCTCGCCATCGTAAACCACCGCCGATTCGAAATTGCGCGTTTTCAGGCGTTCCGATAAAGTATGAACAAATTCTTTCTCATCATCGACCAGAAGCACTTTCTGCGGCATCTCGAAATTATCGACAGGATATATGGAAGGCACATGGAATTTCGGTCCAACCTTGACCTGTGCGTCTTTTACTCCCGGAACAGCTTTGGCGAGTTCCAAGAGTTCGTTTTTTTGACGTTCTAATCTGTTGATAAATTTATTAATTAGAATCATAATATGCCCGCCTGCGCTTGATACATCGATCTCAAGATTTTTTTCAGCCAAAGCTTCCCCAACTCTTGAGGCCAGCATAAAATCGGTCATGGCTTGCTTTGATTCAGCGGTAGTTTTTAAAGCATCCTTCCGGGCATTTTGGATAATAATTTCCGAAGCTTGTTCCACGGTACTGTCCTGCATCGGGATAATGATATCATAAAGTTCCTCATCCCACGGACTTAAACCCTTTATATACTGCGACCATTGGAAACTTTCGTCATCGAATTTCCTGATCAAATTATCCGCTTTTTTCTCGGATATCTTTTCGATATTGGCGGCCATTTTTACCCGGTAATTATGGTCGGCAATAATGCACACTTTTAGCACATGGGAAATATTATCCGGCAGTAGAAGGATTTTAAAGCCATGTATCACCAGGTTGTCATTTTGGACGGTTTCAGCCAGAGTTGTTTTTAAATAGGCGGCAAAATGTTCTTTCTCATGAGTCAATTTGTTGAAAAACGGCGTTGGGCCATGCATCACTTTGACCAGCTTATCAGCTGTAATACTGTGCTTTTTCGCTGTAATATCCAGAAGCTCATTGCCGATATAATTATAATTTAACTTATCGGCCGCAAGCCTCGCTATTTCCTCACCCTGACAATATGATCCGCTAAAGATTGCTATTATAGCCATCGATGGCTCCTTCGCGTAAAAATCCTAATATTTTGAATATTATACAAAATAAGAGATAAATATGCAATTCTGAACTTAACCGGCGTAAATTTAGACCAATTTTCATTTTGCCTGATACCTCAGCGGTGAAACCGCCCCTCCCCTGATGAATAGGAGTCGAAGTATCTGAGGAAGCGATTTACATTAAAAATAATCACTTATGGTTCAAAAAGCTGTGTTTCGATTTCTTTTTTGCTATTCTTTTGGCAAAGGCAATACTGGCCGGTTCGAGGCGGCGCTGATAGTACCTGGAGCCGAAAGTCGTTTTTGGTCAGTTGACAACCGGGTAACCGTGAGTAAAACCAGGGCTTTCCCCGAAATTTTTGCACGATTTCGTAGAACATTAATAAACTCATAGGTTTAACTTTTTTAGAATCTGGAAAACATGATTTTTAAAAAACGGGGAA
>Ga0299912_10004029_pt1 | contig 11999 bp, 9 predicted proteins | sample RVTome_2_FD_207667 | JGI IMG/M metagenome (GOLD analysis project Ga0299912, IMG submission 207667) | Soil microbial communities from uranium-contaminated site in the Upper Colorado River Basin, Wyoming, United States - RVT95D214 (version 2) ... | reverse complement strand
CTGTTCCGCATGGAGCCGGACGTGCCGCTGGTGGTGGCCGAGGTCAATCCCGAGGCGCTCGCCGGCTGGCGTGAGCGGCGCATCATCGCCAACCCCAATGCCTCCACGGTGCTGATGCTGACGGCGCTCAAGCCGATACACGACGCGGCCGGCGTCACCCGCATCAACGTCGCCACCTACCAGGCGGTGTCCGGTGTCGGCCGTGAAGGACTGGAGGAACTGGGACGCCAGACCGCCGCACTGCTCAACATGCAGGGACTTGAAACCTCTGTTTTTTCCAGGCAAATCGCCTTCAATATCCTGCCGCACATCGGTGCGCTGGAAGACAACGGCTACACCCATGAAGAGATGAAGATGGTGCGCGAGACGCGCAAGATCCTCGCCGACGAGGCCATCGGCGTGAACCCGACCACGGTGCGCGTGCCGGTGTTTTACGGCCATGCCATGGCGTTGCACATCGAAACCCGCGACAGGATCACAGCGGCCCGGGCGCGCGAACTGTTACAAAACGCGGCGGGCGTGGACCTCTCGGAAGAGGCGCCCAGCCCGGTGACCGAGGCCTCGGGGGAGGATGCCGTGTTCGTCGGCCGCATCCGTCAGGACATATCCTACTCAAATGGTCTGGATATGTGGCTGGTGGGGGACAATGTGCGTAAGGGAGGCGCATTAAACTGTATTCAAATCGCTCAGGTCTTGGTAAAAGGCTATATGTGAGTTAAAGTTACTGCCGATACATAAAGCTCGTTGAGAGGAACATGTCTCAACTGCCCGTTCAGGAATACTAAAAGCCCGCCACGAGGACGCCGGTCCCGGGGGACAACTAGGGAGTGAGGATGGTGCGAAAGCTGGCCTACACGTTGCTGTCGCTATTGTTCGTTTTGCCGTCAGCGGCCTTTGCCTTGGGGATGGGGGACATCCGGCTGCATTCGGCCCTCAACCAGCCGTTTAACGCTGAAATCGAACTATTGTCCCTTGCCGCCGATGAGGCCGAATCCCTCAAGGTCGGCCTCGCCCCCTACGAGACCTTCGCCAAGGTGGGCCTGGATCGCCCGGCGGCGCTGATGTTCCTGCGCTTCAGCGTCGAGCTGAGAGCCGATCGCCAGTACATCAAAATCACCTCCACCGAGCCCATCCGCGAACCCTTCCTCAGTTTCCTGGTTGAAACCAGCTGGCGCTCCGGGCGGTTGCTGCGCGAATACACCGTGTTGATCGATCCGCCCGGCATGGGCCAGGAAGAGCCGCCCGCCGTGCAGGCTCCCGTCGTGGCCACCCAGGCCGCACCCACCGCGACCCGCTCTGCGCCGACCATCGTCAGCGGTGCGGCACCCGCTGCCGCCCGCCCGGCCGCCGTCACCACCGCCTCCGGCGGCCTGACCTACGGCCCGGTGAAGGCTGACGAAACCCTGTGGGCCATCGCCAACCGCATGCGTCCCAACCGTTCGGTGACGACGCAGCAGATGATGATGGCGCTGCTCAAGGCCAATCCCGAGGCCTTCTACGACAACAACGTCAACCGCCTCAAGATGGGTTACGTGCTGCGCGTGGATGATCCGGCGCTGATCACCGCCATGAGCCATGCCGAGGCGGTGCGGGCCATCAGGTCCCAGAACCGGGCCTGGCAGGACCACGTCGGCAAGGCCGGCACCGGCGCCGCCGAACGCCCGGTGACCGCCACCAGCGCCCAGGCCGCCCGTGCCGTGGCCGGACCGGCCGAACCGCGCCTCAAGCTGGTGGCGCCGGAAGGCGAGGGCAAGGCGGCGGGCAGTGCCGCCGGTACCGACGCCGCGTCTGGCGAACTGCGCAAGGAGCTGATGCTGGCGCAGGAGAGTGCCGAGGCCCAGCTGCGTGAAAACGAGCAACTGCGCAACCGCATGCAGGAACTGGAAGGCCAGCTGGCTTCCATGCAGCGCCTGCTGTCCCTGAAGGATTCCGACCTGGCCGCCCTGCAGCAGCAGATGGGCCAGACTCCGGCGCCGGCCGAGACCCCGGCCGCCCCGATGGCCGCAACCGAGCCGCCGGCCGCTCCCACCGTGGAACCGGCCGCGGCACCTGCCGCAGAACCCGCCGCAGCGCCGGAACCGGCCGCCGCGGAACAGCCGGCCCCTGCCGTCGAAGCGCCTGCCGGCGAAGCTGCCGCGCCCATGGCCGAAGAAGCCAAGCCGGCGGAACCGGTCGCCAAGCCGAAGCCGGTGCGGCCGGCACCGCCGCCGCCGGTGGTGCAGCCCAGCTTCCTGGATGAAATGCTGGCCGACCCCATGATGCTTGGCGGCGCCGCTGCCGTGGTCGTGGCCCTGCTGGTGCTGCTCGGCCTGTTCATGAAGCGTCGCCGCTCCGGTGGCCCGGGCTTCAGCGAAAGCATCCTCACTGCGGGCGGCACCTCACTGCTCAATTCCAAGACCACCTCCGGTGCACCGTCGGAAGAAAGTTCCCTGTTCAGCGACCTGGCAGTCAGCGGCATGAACAGCGTGCAGGGCGCCGATACCGAAGTGGATCCGCTGACCGAGGCCGACGTCTACATGGCCTACGGCCGTTACCAGCAGGCCGAGGAGCTGCTCAAGGAGGCCCTGAAGAGCCACCCCGAGCGCCACGACGTCAAGGTCAAGTTGCTGGAGGTGTATTACTCCACCAAGGACCGTGCCGCCTTCGAACCGCTGGCCGACGAGGTATTCAACGCGGTGGAGGGCAACGGCCCGCTGTGGGGCAAGGTGCTGGTGATGGGCCACGAGCTGTGCCCGGACAATCCCATGTTCAGCGCCGCGCCCGAGCCGGGCGCCGGTCTGGAGCTGGGCGGCCACGGCGCCGGCGGCGACGTGCTGGATATCGGCCTGGATCTGGATGCCCTGGCGGAAGACATGGAGTCTTCCTCCGAAGGCGGCGGCGCCGCCTTCAATCTCGACCTTGGTGTGGACTTCTCCGACCTGGAAGAGGGCGCTGCGGAAGCGGCACCGGCCATGGTGCGCAGGGAGGGTGCGCGGGAAGTGGAGACCTCGCTGTCCGACATGGACTTCGACCTGGGCGGCCTGGAAGAGTCTGCCGCTGCGGAAGAGACGCCGGTACCCGAAGCGGCGTCCGTCGCCGCCGAACCGGCCCCCGAGTCTGCCGCGAAGTCGCTGGACTTCGACCTGGGTGACTTCCATTTCGGCGAGGAGGCGGAACAAGCCGCCGCCCAGCCCGCGGTGGCGGAGCAGAAGGAAGAAGGCGCACTCGATTTTGAACTGGGCGAGCTGAACCTGGACATGGACGAGGGGGCCGGCGAGCCCGCCGCGCTGGACCTGGGGACGGCGTCCGCTGAGGAAGCGGATTTCGGCGACCTGGGTGACCTGGGTGATCTCGACCTGGGCGATCTCGATGCCGTCGGCACCAAGCTGGACCTGGCCAGGGCCTACGTGGACATGGGCGAGCCGGACAGCGCACGCAGCATCCTCAGCGAGGTGCTGGCGGAAGGCGACGACAAGCAAAGGTCCCAGGCCCAGGAGCTGCTCGGCCAGCTTTCCTGATCCGCTACGCGTTACAATCAATGTCCCCGGCCGGGCCCCCGCCGGGGACTTTTTTTTTCATGGGGAACAACTGGCAAAAGCTTTCAACGCGAAGACGCGAAGGACGCCAAGGACGCAAATTTTTTTATAGTTATTCCCTTTTGCGAACTTTGCGTCCTTCGCGTCTTTGCGTTTAAGGCTTTTTAAACTTGTAACTTGTAACTTTCCTATGCGTATCGCCGCAGGCATTGAATACGACGGCAGCCGCTACGGCGGCTGGCAGGCGCAATCCCATGACCCCAACACCTTGCAGGCGCGGGTGCAGCAGGCGCTGTCGCGCATTGCCAATCATCCGGTGGAGGTGATCTGCGGCGGTCGCACCGATGCGGGAGTTCACGCCAGCGGCCAGGTGATCCATTTCGACACCGCCGTCGAGCGCCCCATGCACGCCTGGGTGATGGGCGGCAACTCCCACCTGCCGCCGGATATCGCCCTGCGCTGGGCGCAGCCGGTGGCGGAGGAGTTTCATGCCCGTTTTTCGGCCCGGCGCCGCGCCTATCGCTACGTGATCCTCAACCGCCAGCAGCGCCCGGCCCTGTTGTCGCGCAAGGTCAGCTACGACTATCGGGCGCTGGACGCCGAGCGCATGGCCGAGGCTGCGCTGCCGCTGCTGGGGGAGCACGATTTCTCCTCCTACCGCGCGGTGGCCTGCCAGGCGCGCAGCCCGGTGCGCACCATCCACCGGCTGGAGGTGCGACGGCAGGGGGAGTTCATCCTGCTGGATATCGAGGCCAACGGCTTTCTGCACCACATGGTACGCAACATCGCCGGGGTGCTGCTGGCCATCGGCGCCGGCGAGCGGCCGCTGGAATGGAGCCGGGAGGTGCTGGAGTCGCGCGACCGCAGCGCCGGGGGCGTCACCGCGCAGCCCTGGGGCCTGTACCTGGTGCGCATCGACTATCCGGTTGAGTTCGCTATCCCGCAGCTTCCGCCCCCTGCCCTGGTTTGGTAATCTGCACGGCTCCATGCGTACAAGAGTAAAAATCTGCGGTATTACCCGTCCCGAGGACGGTATCGAGGCCGCGCGCCTGGGTGCCGATGCCATCGGCCTGGTGTTCTATGCGCCCAGCCCGCGCCATGTGACCGTGGCGCAGGCGCAGGCGGTGTGCGCGGCGCTGCCGCCCTTCGTCAGCGTGGTCGGGCTGTTCGTCGACGCCCCGGCGCCCGAGGTGCTGGCCGTGTTGCAGGCAGTGCCCCTCGATGTGCTGCAGTTTCACGGTGAAGAGGCGCCGGCCTACTGCGCGGCCTTCGCCCGGCCCTGGCTGAAGGCGCTGCGCATGCGCGACGGGCTGGACGTGGCGGCGGAGTCGCGGCGCTATGCCAAGGCCCAGGGCCTGCTGCTGGATACCTATCAGCCGGGTCAGGCCGGCGGCACCGGCGTCACCTTCGACTGGAAGCGCGTACCGCAGGGTCTGAACCACCCCGTCATCCTGGCCGGCGGCCTGACGCCGGACAACGTGGCCGAGGCCATTACCCTCGCCCGGCCCTACGGGGTCGACGTGAGCGGCGGCGTGGAGCAGGCCAAGGGAATCAAGAGTGCCGACAAGATGGCGGCATTTATACGAGAGGTAGAGCGTGCCCAATTCCAATAAGCCCATGACCGGTGCCGAGCTGTTGCAGCTGCCCGACGCCAACGGCCATTTCGGTCCCTACGGCGGCCGCTTCGTGGCCGAGACCCTGATGGGGCCACTGGAGGAGTTGCGCCAGGCCTATGAGCGCTACAAGGACGACGCCGAATTCATAGCCGAATACGAGTATGACCTGAAGCAGTTCGTCGGCCGTCCCTCGCCGCTGTACCTGGCCGAGCGCTGGACGCAGCGGTTGGGCGGGGCGAAGATTTACCTCAAGCGCGAAGACCTGAACCACACCGGCGCCCACAAGGTGAACAACACCATCGGCCAGGCCCTGCTGGCCAAGCGCATGGGCAAGACCCGCATCATCGCCGAGACCGGTGCCGGCCAGCACGGCGTGGCCACTGCCACGGTGGCGGCCCGCCTGGGGCTGAAGTGCGTGGTGTACATGGGCGCCACCGACGTCGAGCGGCAGAAGATCAACGTGTTCCGCATGCGCCTGCTCGGCGCCGAGGTGGTGCCGGTGACCTCCGGCTCCAAGACCCTGAAGGATGCGCTCAACGAGGCCATGCGCGACTGGGTCACCAATATCGACGACACCTTCTACATCATCGGCACCGTGGCCGGCCCCCATCCCTATCCGGCCATGGTGCGCGACTTCCAGTCGGTCATCGGCCGCGAGGCGCGCGAGCAGATCATGGCCCAGGAAGGGCGCCTGCCCGATGCCCTGGTGGCCTGCGTCGGCGGCGGTTCCAACGCCATGGGCCTGTTCCATCCCTTCCTGGCCGACGAATCGGTGCAGATGTACGGCGTGGAGGCGGGCGGCGAGGGCATCGCCAGCGGCCGCCACGCGGCGCGTTTCGCCACCGGCCGCCCCGGCGTGCTGCACGGCAACCGCACCTACCTGATGGAGGACGAGGACGGCCAGATCATCGAGTCCCACTCGGTCTCCGCCGGTCTCGACTATCCCGGCGTCGGCCCCGAGCACGCCTGGCTCAAGGAGACCGGCCGCGCCCGGTATGTCTACGCCACCGACGAGGAGGCCCTGGCCGCCTTCCACGACCTGACCCGCACCGAGGGCATCATGCCGGCGCTGGAATCCAGCCACGCCCTGGCCTATGCCACCAAGCTGGCGCCGCAGCTCGGCAAGGACAAGATCATCATCGTCAACCTGTCCGGCCGCGGCGACAAGGACATCCACACCGTGGCCGAGCTGGAGGGGATCAAGGTATGAGCCGTCTCCAGCAGAAATTTGCCGCCCTCAAGGCCGCCGGGCGCAAGGCGCTGATCCCCTTCATCACCGCCGGCGATCCGCTGCCGGAGATCACCGTACCGCTGATGCACGCCATGGTGGAACAGGGTGCTGACATCATCGAGCTGGGGGTGCCGTTTTCCGACCCCATGGCCGACGGCCCGGTGATCCAGCGCGCCAGCGAGCGTGCCCTGGAACACCACGTCAGCCTGAGGAACGTGCTGGACATGGTGCGCCGCTTCCGCGAGCAGGACGGCGACACGCCGGTGGTGCTGATGGGCTACCTCAACCCGGTGGAGGTCATGGGTTATGCCGCCTTTGCCGCCAACGCCGCGGCAGCGGGTGTCGACGGCGTGCTGACCGTGGACCTGCCGCCGGAAGAGGCGGCGCCGTTCCTGGCCGAGCTGCGCCCCCACGGCATCGACCCCATTTTCCTGCTGGCGCCCACCACCGCCGACAGCCGCATCGGCACCATCTGCCAGGTGGCCAGCGGCTTCATCTACTACGTTTCCGTCAAGGGCGTCACCGGTGCCGCCCACCTGGATATGGACGGGGTGCGGGCTCAGGTGGCGCGCATCCGCGCCCACACCGACCTGCCCGTCGGCGTTGGCTTCGGCATCAAGGACGCCGCCTCCGCCCAGGCAGTGGCCCAGGTGGCCGATGCGGTCATCGTCGGCAGCGCCCTGGTGCGCCGTATCGAGGAACTGCGCAACGATCCTGATACACTATTGACCCAGACCGCCGGCCTTATCGGTGAATTGCGCCGCGCCCTCGACGGCGCCCGATAACCCACGGCGGCAGCGAAGGATTCCCTACCATGAGCTGGTTACAGAAATTTCTCCCCTCGACCATCCGCACCGAGAGCAGCGCCAGTCCGCGCCGTTCGGTGCCGGAAGGCCTGTGGGCCAAGTGCCCCGACTGCAATGCCGTGCTGTACCGCGCCGAGCTGGAACGCAACCTCGACGTCTGCCCCAAGTGCAGCTACCACATGCGCATCGGTGCACGCCGCCGCCTGGAAACCTTTCTCGATCCGGAACCGCGGGTGGAAATCGCCGGCGAACTGCAGCCGGTGGACATCCTCAAGTTCAAGGACAGCAAGCGCTACAAGGATCGCCTGCTCGCCGCGCAGAAGGCCACCGAAGAAAACGATGCCCTGGTCGTGATGATGGGGCAGGTCAAGAGCGTACCCCTGGTCACCGCCGCCTTCGAGTTCAGTTTCATGGGCGGTTCCATGGGTTCGGTGGTGGGCGAGAAGTTCGTGCGCGCGGTGAACACCGCCATCGAACACAAGATTCCGCTGGTCTCCTTCTCCGCCTCCGGTGGCGCGCGCATGCAGGAGGCCCTGTTCTCCCTGATGCAGATGGCCAAGACCTCCGCCGCACTGACCAAACTGTCCGAGCGCGGCCTGCCGTTCATCTCGGTGCTGACCGATCCCACCATGGGCGGCGTTTCCGCCAGCTTCGCCATGCTGGGCGACGTCCATATCGGCGAGCCCAAGGCGCTGATCGGCTTCGCCGGTCCGCGCGTCATTGAGCAGACCGTGCGCGAGACCCTGCCGGAAGGCTTCCAGCGCAGCGAATTCCTGCTGGAGAAGGGCGCCATCGATCTCATCGTCGATCGCCGCGACATGCGTGATCGCATCGCCAGTCTGCTGGCCATATTCACTCACCAGCCGGCGCCTTGACGGCAGTTTCAAGTTACAAGTTTCAAGAAGGAAAGCCTTTCTTGACTTGTCACTTGTCACTTGGGACTTGTAACTATTCCCATGCGCTTCACATCGTTAGCCGACTGGCTCACCTGGCAGGAAACCCTTCATCCCAGCGAGATTGAATTGGGCCTGGAGCGGGTCGCCGCCGTGCTGCGGCGCCTGCACCCGGAACCCCCTCCCTTCGCGGTGATCACCATTGGCGGCACCAACGGCAAGGGCTCCACCGTGGCCATGCTGGAGGCCATCCTGCGCGCCGGCGGCTATCGCGTCGGCGCCTACACCTCGCCCCATCTGCTGCGCTACAACGAGCGCATCCGCGTCGACGGCGCCGAGGTGGAGGACGCGGCGCTGTGCGACAGTTTCGAGCGCATCGATCAGGCGCGCAGCGACATCTCGCTGACCTATTTCGAGTTCGGCACCCTGGCCGCCATCGACATCTTCCAGCGCCGCGGCATCGACGTGGCGATCCTGGAGGTGGGCATGGGGGGGCGGCTCGATGCGGTCAACGTGCTCGCTGCCGACGTCGCCCTGGTCACCACCGTCGACGTGGATCACGCCCAGTGGCTGGGCGAGACGCGCGAGGAGATCGCCTTCGAGAAGGCCGGCATCTATCGCGGCGGCCGCCCGGCCATCTACGGCGGTGCCGATGTGCCCGGTTCGTTGCGCGCCCATGCCGCCGCCATAGGCGCCCGCCTGTACTGCTACGGCCGCGACTTCGGCGGTGAGGCGGAGGGGGAGGGCTGGCGCTGGTGGCACGACGCCAGGCAGCGCCACACCCTGCCGCTGCCGGCCCTGCGCGGGCGTTCCCAATTGCAGAACGCAGCCGGGGTGCTGATGGCGCTGGAGCTGCTGGCGGAGCGTCTGCCCCTGGGCCAGGCGCCGATCCGCGCCGGCCTGCTGACCGCCGCGCTGCCGGGACGCTTCCAGGTGTTGCCCGGCGAGGTCAGCCTGATTCTCGACGTGGCCCACAATCCCCAGGCGGCGGCGGAGCTGGCGGCCAATCTAGCCGCGCTGCCCTGCGCCGGTCGCACCCTGGCGGTGCTCGGCATGCTGGCGGACAAGGACATGGCCGGCACCATCGGGCAGGTGAGCGGCGCCGTCGATCACTGGTATCCCGGCGGCCTGGCCGTGGCGCGCGGCGCGACAGCCGCGCAATTGGGCGACGCGCTGGCGGCGGCCGGGGTGGCCGCCGGGCGGATCACGCCCCACGCCACGGTGGGCGCCGCCCTGGCCGCCGCGCGCCGGGCCGCCCGGCCCGGCGACCGCATCGTGGTGTTCGGCTCCTTTCATACGGTGGCGGAGGCTTTGGCGCGGCCCGTATAATGCCGGGACGCGATGGCCGCGGCGCGTTCCGGCGCCCGGCGGTTACAAAACAGTGATGCACAGGGTGTGCAGCGGGAGGCGGGACCTTGAACGACCAGCTCAAAAAGCGTTTGGTGGGGGCCATCGTCCTGGTGGCGCTGGCGGTGATCTTCGTGCCCATGCTGCTGGAAGGGGACAAGCGTTCCAGCATCCCGCTGTTCGGCAGCAACGTGCCGGAGCCGCCGGAGAGCACCACCGCCATGGTCGACATTCCGTTGCAGGTGCCGCCGCCGCCGGTGGAGGCTCCGGTAGTGGTGGAGCGGGAATTGCCCCCGGCCGCCGAGCCGGTCCCGGCTCCCCCCGCGCCGCCGGCCCCGGTCGAGGCGGCGGCGCCGCCCCCCGCACCGGTCGCGCCCCCGGCCCCGGTACAGCCGGTGAAGCCGGCGCAGGTGCCGCAGAGCAGCAAGCCCGCCGCCGGTTCCTGGGCGGTGCAGGTAGGCAGCTTCGCCGAATCGGCCAACGCCACCCGGCTGCGCGACACCCTGCGCGGCAAGGGCTACCCGGCCTATGTGGAGAAGGTGAAGCTGGCCAGCGGCACGGCCTACCGGGTGCGGGTCGGCCCGGTGCTGGCGCGGGCCGATGCCGAGGCGATCCAGGCCAAGCTGGCGAAGATCAGCCAGCGCGGTATCGTGGTGCCCCATCCCTGACAGGCTTTCCTTTTGCTGCCGGTGGCGCTCTGGTAAAATCGCCGCCTTTCCGGCAGAGACCTCCAGCCCCAACCTAATGAACTGGGTCGATTTCGTCATTCTCGGCATCCTCGGGGTTTCCATCCTCATCAGCCTCTGGCGCGGCTTCACTCGCGAGGCGCTGTCCCTGGCGGGCTGGGTGCTGGCGGTGTGGGTGGCGCTGATGTTCAGCGACAACCTGGAGCGCCTGCTGCGCTCGCAGATCGACACGCCGTCGCTGCGCCTCATCGTGGCCTTTGCCATACTTTTCTTTCTTACCCTGCTGGTCGCCGCCTTCATCAATTACCTGGCGGTACAGCTGATCAAGAAGACCGGCCTGTCCGGCACCGACCGCGTCATCGGTATCGCCTTCGGCCTCGCCCGCGGCATCGTGCTGGTGACGGTCTTGGTGCTGTTGGCGGGCTTCACCGCCGTGCCGCGCGACCCGTGGTGGAACCAGTCGTCATTGCTGCATTATTTCGAAGATCTCGCGGTATGGACGCGCGGCTGGCTGCCGGTCGGGATTGCCAAGAACATTCGTTACTGATGGCGCCCCGGCGCCGATGTTGAAACAGAGGTAGTTGCGATGTGCGGTATTATCGGCATGGTGGGCAAAAGCCCGGTCAATCAGGCGCTGTATGACGGCCTGACCGTCTTGCAGCATCGCGGCCAGGACGCGGCAGGCATCATGACCTGCGACGCCGGCCGCCTGTTCCTGCGCAAGGACAACGGCCTGGTGCGCGACGTATTCGAAAACCGCCATATGCTCAAACTGCAGGGCAACATGGGCATCGGCCACGTGCGTTATCCCACCGCCGGCTGTTCGTCCTCCGCCGAGGCCCAGCCCTTTTACGTCAATTCCCCCTTCGGCATCGCCCTGGCCCACAACGGCAATCTCACCAACGCCGAGACCCTGAAGGAAGAGGTGTTCCGCGACGATTTGCGTCACATCAACACCAGCTCCGATTCGGAAATACTGCTCAACGTCTTCGCCCACGAACTGCAGCGCCAGGGCAAGCTGCGCATCATGCCCGACGACATCTTCGATGCCGTGGCGCGGGTGCACAAGCGGGTGCAGGGCGGCTATGCGGCGGTGGCGATGATCATCGGCTACGGTATCGTCGCCTTCCGCGATCCCTATGCCATCCGCCCGCTGTTCATCGGCAAGCGCACCACCTGCGACGGCGACGAATACGTAGTGGCCTCGGAGAGCGTGGCGGTGGATGCCCTCGGTTTCGACCGCCTGCGCGACGTGATGCCCGGCGAGGCGGTGTTCCTCGGCGAGGACGGTAGCTTCCATGCCCGCCAGTGCTTCGATGCACCGGTGACCTCGCCGTGCATCTTCGAGTACGTGTATTTCGCCCGTCCCGACTCCATCATCGACGGCATCTCGGTGTACAAGGCGCGCCTGCGCATGGGCGAGAAGCTGGCGCAGAAGATCAAGCGCGTGTTCCCCGACCACGACATCGACGTGGTGATCCCCATCCCGGATACCAGCCGCACTTCGGCCCTGCAACTGTCCTACGAGCTGGGCGTGCTGTACCGCGAGGGTTTCATCAAGAACCGTTACATCGGCCGTACCTTCATCATGCCGGGGCAGAAGCAACGCAAGAAATCGGTACGGCAGAAGCTCAACGCCATCTCCCTGGAGTTCAAGGGCAAGAACGTGCTGCTGGTGGACGACTCCATCGTGCGCGGCACCACCTCCAAGGAGATCATCCAGATGGCGCGTGACGCCGGCGCCAACAAGGTGTACTTCGCCTCGGCCGCGCCCCCGGTGCGTTTCCCCAACGTCTACGGCATCGACATGCCCACCTCGTCGGAGTTGATCGGTCACGGTCGCGACGACCAGCAGATCGCCGCCGCCATCGGCGCCGACTGGCTGGTGTACCAGGATCTGGAAGA
>Ga0299912_10004028_pt1 | contig 12001 bp, 9 predicted proteins | sample RVTome_2_FD_207667 | JGI IMG/M metagenome (GOLD analysis project Ga0299912, IMG submission 207667) | Soil microbial communities from uranium-contaminated site in the Upper Colorado River Basin, Wyoming, United States - RVT95D214 (version 2) ... | reverse complement strand
AGTGACGGTTCGCCGTCTCATACTCCACGTGCGCCGTGTTGATCGTGATCCCCCGCGCCTTCTCCTCCGGAGCCGCGTCGATGTCGGCATAGGCCATCGCCTTGCCACCGCCAGACTTCGCCAGCACCATCGTGATCGCCGCCGTCAGCGTCGTCTTGCCGTGGTCGACGTGACCGATCGTGCCAATGTTGCAGTGCGGCTTGTTCCGCTCAAACTTTTCCTTCGCCATCTCTCATCGTCTCCGGCCAGTCAGGGCCCCATGTGGGCGGGTGATTGGAGCGGGTAGCGGGAATCGAACCCGCGTCCTCAGCTTGGAAGGCTGCTGCACTGCCACTGTGCTATACCCGCCTGGGTCTGGGACCACTCCTTAGCTGCGATCGGGACCGCCGAGGCGGCCGCGATGGCGCGTGGTGGGGGAAGCAGGACTCGAACCTGCGAAGGCGTACGCCAGCGGATTTACAGTCCGCCCCCTTTGCCACTCGGGACATTCCCCCGACGCGCAATCGAGGCTGACCCAAGCCCTACGCCCCGCGGCGGCTACGCCTGGGCGGCGGAACTCCTTGGAGCGAGGGGCCGATCGGCCCAAATCGAAGGCGCGTCTTATAGAGTCCCCGCCTGCCCGACGCAACGACCGCCGAGGGGCGAGGCGCGCGCCGAGCCTAGAAGCGGCGGGTCACGCCAAAGGTCACGATGTCGGCGCTCGGCTTCACCTTGAATCGATAGGTCGAGACGCCGGGGGCGAAGCTCGGCTCGCCAACGAAGAACGCGTCCGAGAACGAGTTCAGCATCAGGCGCCGGTACTCCGCGCGCATCTTCCAACGCCCGCCGAGCGCCCATTCCACGCCGCCGCCGGCGGTTCCGCCGCCGAGGGTGCGCGCGTGAGCCTCCGACAGGATCGGGTCGCCCGGCGCGACCAGGCATTGCGGGTCGGTGAGGTTGGCCTGGCACAGCCCCGTGACGCGCACGTGCTGCCACGCGGCGCCGCCGGTGGCGTAAAGGAGCAGGTTCGGGCTCACGAGATAGCCCAGCCGGGCGCGGGCGCTGGCGTCCCAGCCGACGCCCAGTGAACTCGTGTCGATGCCGGGGCCGGGGGCCCCGGCGCAGTCGATGGCGCAGCCGGGCAGCCCGGCCTTCACGTCCCTCCTCTTGGCCAGGCCGACGTCGACTTCAGGACCCACCACCCAGCGGCCGACTTGCCAATTATAGCCGCCGATGATCCCGCCGCGCAGGCCGGTGGGCTTGTAGATCCGGGGCGACGAGGCGTCGATGATCGTGCCGGGAAGGTCCGAGGTGGAGGTGGCGGTCCACCTCCCGTGGCCGAGATTGACGCCCAGCGAGACCCCGGCATAGGGGCCGGTCCATGTGGCCGCCGGTTGCGCCAAGGCGCAGGACGCCGCGAGCCAGGCCGAAGCCCCGATAGATGCTCCGAGTTTCCCGATCATCGCACGGTCCTCACTGCAACACTTGCGCTCCAATAACGCCACAGCCTTAACGACAGCGCAGAGGCCGCCACACGTATTCGTGAACGCTCGCGCCGGCCCCGGCTCGCCTCGGCGCCCCCTGGCGTCCGCGCGCCCATGGGCTATGGATCGTCCATGCCGAGACGCGACCGCCACGACCGCAGACCGGGCCAGCACGGCCCCCAGCACGGCAGGCGCCCATCGCCGCCTTCCGAGCATGGCCTGGAATGGATCTGGGGCCGGCACGCGGTGGAGGCGGCCCTGGCCAATCCCCGCCGCACGGGCTTCAAGCGCGTCGTGCTCGCGCCTGGGCGGACCCTCCCGCCGCCGACGGCCGGCGCGCCGGCCCGGCCCGCGCCCGAGGCCCTCGACAATCGCGAGATCGCCCGCCTCCTGCCCCCAGGCGCGGTGCATCAGGGCTATGCGCTGCAGGCCGCGCCGCTGGAGAGCGTCGACCTCGACGACATCGCCCAGCCCGCCCAGGGCGTCATCCTGATGCTCGATCAGGTCACCGATCCCCAGAACATCGGCGCGATCCTGAGGTGCGCCGCGGCCTTCGGCGCGCGCGGATTGGTGATTCAGGACCGGCACGCCCCGCCCTTCGGGGGCGCCCTGGCCAAGGCGGCGGCGGGCGCGGCCGAGCGGGTTCCGGTGGCGCGGGTGGTCAACTTATCGCGAGCGTTGGAACAGCTCGCCGCGCTGGGCTGGCGCTCGGTGGGGCTGGACGGCGAGGCGACGGACCGGCTTGAGGCGGTGCTCGACGGCGGCCCGACCGTGCTGGTGCTCGGCTCGGAAGGCGAAGGCCTGCGCCGCCTTGTGGCCGAACACTGCGACGCGACGGCCCGAATCCACATGCCCGGCGGCTTCGAGAGCCTGAACGTCTCGGCCGCCGCCGCGATCGCCCTGCATCAGGCCTGCGCACTCGCGCCCCTGGGGAATCCCATACCCTAACTGAGCTTCACCATCTTGATTCCGCCGCTGGGCGTGTTTTGTGTCCGCCGGGGAGGTCTGATCGCGCCCAGGGCGGAGTATGCCGGGGGCGGGGTCGGATTCGCCCCAAGGGGAGCGTGGATGTTGAGCGTGAGTTGGAAATCCTTGGCGTTGGGGCCGGTTGCGGCCCTTGTCCTATCGGGCGCGGCTCTGGCGGCGCCCGCCGTTACGGCCGCCCCGTCCGCCCCCGTGGCGTCGAGCGAGCTGCCGGCCGCGTCCTCGGCGCCGGCCGCCGAGACTCCTGGCCAGCCCGCCGCCGCCCAATCGGCGCCCGGCAAGGGCCCGGCGGCGGCCCTGAAGAGCCTGAAGCTGCCCGATCTGTCCAAGATCAAGGCGCCGGACCTGACCAAGCTTCGCCTGCCCAAGCTGTCGGACCTGGACCTGAAAGCGCTCCAGATCCCCGGCTACAAGACGGTGAAGATTCCCGGCGTCGGCGTCGTGCCGTCCGAGCAGGCGGTGACGGTCGGCATCCTGGCGGCGATCGCGATCCTGCTCCTGATCATCGCGCGCAACGCCTCCGCGCGCCGCGCCCGGGCCGAGCGTCGCCGACGCTTCCGCACCTTCGAGGCCGGCGGCGACTTCAGCTCCGAGGAGTAGCCTGGGCGGCGCCCGACCGGCCCGCGGGCCAGTTGCCCTTCGGCGCGCCCTGACGCATTGAGGGGCGATGGATCTCCTGACCTTCCTGCCGAGCGCCTGGGCCGGCCCGCTGACCGCCCTGTTCCAGGTGCTGGTGATCGACCTGGTGCTGGCCGGGGACAACGCCGTGGCCGTGGGCCTGGCGGCGGCGGGACTGCCGATCCAGCGACGCCGGCAGGTGATCCTGCTCGGCCTGTTCGCCGCGGTGGTGCTGCGGATCGGCTTCGCCCTGGTCGCCACCCAGCTGTTGGCGATCATCGGCCTGCTGCTGGCGGGCGGCGCCTTGCTGTTGTGGGTGTGCTGGAAGATGTGGCGCGAGCTGCGCGCCGCCAGCCATCACGATCACGAAGCCGAGGGCGGCGGGGGTGAAGCCGCCGTGCGGCCGGCCAAGAGCTTCCGCGACGCCTTCCTGCAGATCCTGGCCGCCGACGTATCCATGTCGCTGGACAATGTGCTGGCCGTGGCCGGGGCGGCGCGCGAGCACCCGGCGGTGCTGGTGTTCGGCCTGCTGCTCTCCATCGCCCTGATGGGACTGGCCGCGTCCTGGATCGCGCGGATGCTGAACAAGCACCGCTGGATCGGCTACGTCGGCCTGTTCATCGTGCTCTACGTCGCCCTGCACATGATGTGGGAGGGCGCGCGGACCGTGGCGATCGATCTGAACCGCACCGCTGAATACAACGCCGTCATGCCCGGAAGCGCGCTCGACATCGGCCCGGACGAGATCGCCAAGCACCTGAAGCACAAGACTTAGGGCGGCAACGCGCCAGGAGCAGAAGTTGGAATGCCTCCGGAAACCGGACGTCCAGCCTGCTAGGCCTGCACGGAGGGATGGCGCCGGCGCCAGTCCGTGGCCTGCTCATAGGCATAGGCGACTCGGCAGAGCATTGCCTCGCTCAGTCGGCGCCCTGTGAACTGGATGCTGTAGGGCAGCCCGTCAGGGGAGAAGCCACAAGGCAGGCAGATCGCCGGAACACCAGCCAGGTCCATCGGCATGGTGAACTCCGCGCTGCGCGGTTGGGCGGCGCTCCACGCCTTGTGGTAGGCGACGAGCGGGCCGATTTGCTGGGCGTGGGTGATCGGCCAGGCCGGACCGTCGCTGGCCGGACCGGCCATGACGTCCACCGTGGCGAGAAGCCCGTTCAGCCCATCGCTCAGGACCGCGCGCGCCTTGCGCGCCGCCGCCAACTGCTCCGGCTTCACTGCAAGGCCGCCCGCCAGGAATTCCCGCAGGTAGGGACCATACTCGGCCGCTCTTTTCGGATAGGTCTCGGCGTGGGCGGCGGCCATCTCGACGCTGCAGATGGTGTTCCATATCTGGACGACATCCGACACGTCGGGCATGCGCACCTCGACGATGCGGGCCCCCTGGTCCTCGAGGACCTTGAGCGCAGTCTGGATCGCCCTGGCCGTGCCCGGGTCTATCCCCTTGAACGCATAGTTGCGGTCCACACCTATGCGCAGGCCGCGCACGCCGCCGAGGATCATCTTGCCAGGGCTCGCCGGCGGCTCATCGAGCGAGGTCGCGTCCCGGGCGTCGCGTCCGGCCATGGCGTCGAACAGGATCGCCACGTCCGCCACCTCGCGCGCCATCGGCCCCACATGGTCCAGGGAGGGCGCCATAGGGATCACGCCATATCGGCTCACACGACCGTAGGTGGGCTTCAGCCCCACGACACCGTCGGCGGAAGCGGGCATGCGAATCGAGCCGCCGGTGTCGGTCCCCACCGCGCCGAAGCAGAGCCCCGCCGCCAGCGCGACGCCCGATCCGCTCGACGACAGTCCTGGCCACCGGTCGTGGTTCCAGGGATTGACCGGCACGTCCATGGCCGGGTTGTAGCCCGCCGCTGCGCCCTCGGAGAGATTGGTCTTGCCCAACACCACGGCCCCGGCCGCTCTCAGCCGGGTTACCACCGTTGCGTCTTCGCCGGGGACGAAATTGCGCCGCACCGCGAGGCCCCCCATGGTGCGCACGCCCTTGGTCCAGCACAGGTCCTTGATTGCGATCGGCACGCCGTGCAGCGGTCCGCGGTAATGGCCGGCGCCGATCTCCACGGCGGCGGCCCTGGCGTCGGCCATCGCTTGATCGCCCATCACCGTGGCGTAGCTCTTCAACACCGGATCGGCCTTGGCGATGCGCGCCAGCATGCGTTGCGTCAGGTCTACGGGCGACACCTCGCGCGCCGCGATGCGGCGGGCGACCTCCCTGAGGCTGAGATAGGCTTCGGGTCCCGACGCCGGCGCGGCCGCCCACACCTGGCTGGACGCCATGCCCGCCGCCGTCGCCACGAGGACGGCTCGCCGAGACATTCCCTCTTGGCATTTTTCGTCCGACATCGTTTCCCCCCGGAGACAGCGCAATGAACGCCGTTATCGGACACAGCGCAACGGCATCGGGTAGGCCAAGTAGCGCCAGAGGCGGACTTTCGGACCAAACCAGAAAGTGGACGTTGGCTACCCGCCAACGCGGGCGACCTTGAAGGTTGCCGTTTGGCTTCTATCTATACTCCCGCGAGCTCTTGTTGGTAGCGTGGCAGGCGGCGTGACCGCGGGGCCACCGCGATCCTGCATCGGGGAGGTGGCGGCGAAAGTCGTGGCCTCGACCGCGCGACAAGGACCGAAAGGCACCGCTGCGGAGGACAGCGCCCGTTCGACCGTGACGACGACATTAGCTGTAACTCTGCTCTTTAGGGGTACTTGTCGGGCAGCTAGTAGCTTAAGTTTCACGGGCGGGAGGGAAGGCCGGGCATTACGAATTCTCTTGCCTAAGTCTTTAAAAACGCTAGACTTTTGCGGAGGGAATTATGATGGCTGACCACGGCAAAAACGTGCCCGTCGGGCGCGGGCCAGCTGGCGGGGGCGCGGGTTCGCAATCCTTATAGCTGGGCTGTCTCTTGTTGGTAGCGTGGCAGGCGGCGTGACCGCTGGGCCACCGCGATCCTGCATCGGGGAGGTGGCGGCGAAAGTCGTGGCCTCGACCGCGCGGCAAGGACCGAAAGGCACCGCTGCGGAGGACAGAGCACCGTCGAACGGGTTGGGTGAACCGACAAGGCCCTGAGACGTGGAAACCGATCTGAACAAGGCGCTGCGAAGGCTGTCGAATCTCGAGGCCGCTTGGAGGGTCATCTCTGCCAATGGAAGGACCTCGAAATCGGACGAGGTCAAACTTGAACTTGAGAAGTTTGCCCAAGACGCGAGCCGCAATTTGCGCTCCATCCAAACGCGCCTGGTCAAGAAAACCTTTGCCTTTGGCCTCGCGAAGGGCGTCCCGGTCCCGAAGCTGGATGAGCACGGAAACCGCACCGGCAAGAGCCGACCCATCGTATTGGCTCCGGTGGAGAGCAGGGTCGTTCAGCGCGCTACGTTGAACGTCCTACTTACGGTCGAGAAACTTCAGCCCTTTGTGAAGACACCCTTCAGCTTCGGCGGAATACGCAGTGAGCGCCGGCGCGATGAAACCTCGCGCGAGGCGCGCTCGAAAGCGCTGTCGGCGGTCCCCGCAGCGATTGACTGCGTGTTGAAGCAGATCGGTGCTGGCGGGAAGTACGTTGCCTCCGCCGACATCCGGTCGTTCTTCACGCAGATTTCGAAGTCTCATGTCGAGAGTATCGTCGCCAATGCGGTAGAAGACCCAATATTTATGGCGTTCTTCAAGTCTTCGATCAAAGTTGAGCTCTTTAATTTGGCCGAGCTTCGCGCCAACGCTGCCGATTTCCCGATTGAGGACATTGGCGTCGCTCAGGGGAATTCTCTCTCTCCGCTGTTGGGTAATATCGTTCTCTCCGATTTCGACAGGCTCATGAATGAAGGTGATTGTCGCTGTATTCGGTATATTGATGACTTCATCATCATCGCACCAACCGAGAAGGCTGCGAACGCGAGACTGCGGCGCTCAATCGAGATTCTAAGGGGTCTTGGGATGGAACTTTCCCCTGAGAAAAGTTCGAAGGGTGGCATGCCGGTCGAAGCCGGTTTTGACTTTCTCGGCATCAGCATCAAGCCGGGTATTATTCGGCCCGCCCAAAAGGCTCAGGCAAAATTTCTCACCTCGCTCGACGCCGTGTTCCTCGAAGGAGTCAAGTCGATGCGAGGGGTGGCAAATGGAGCGACATTCGATCGAACACGCTCACTGCTTGGTACAATGCGCCGCGTTGATGGGATGATCGACGGTTGGGGCAAGCACTATTGGTTCTGCAATGACCAACCGAGCATGGCCGCCATCGACGGAAAGATTGCGACGAGGATCGGGAAATTCCTTGGCGAATACCGTGACATTCGAGAGTTGGCGGACCCCAAGCTAAAGACAAGTATTCTCGGTATTTCCGAGCTGGCGAAGCAGCCGAGAGAGCCGTTCGTTTATCCAAAGAAGACTGCCTGAGATACTTGGTGCCGGTGGCCAGTATCGAACCGGCGCGGACATGCGCCAACGAATTCCCGAACTACTTCGACCTTTGCTGCCGCCGATCGACGTTCGTCCCTCAGCCAGGAAGCAGACGTTCCCAACGTTTCAGTTGAGTCACAACCGCCCTCCGCCGCGCCCTACTCCGCCCCCGCGCCGCCGAAGCGTTCGGTCCACTCGGCGATCTGGGCGTCCTCGATCTTCTTGAACAGCACCTCCGGCGTCGTGATCGGCCGGCCGGCCGGGATGCGCGACAGCTCCGCCGCCGCGTCCGTGGAGGGCCAAGCGGTCGCCCCGCCCTCGCCCACCGCCGCCGCGATGGTCTGGGCCGCGAAGGGGATCACCGGCGACGAGACCCGCGCGAACAGGGCCACGAGGTTGATCGCCGCGCGCACCACCACGGCCGCCCGCGCGGGGTCGGCCTTGATCGCGGTCCAGGGCGCGCCTTCCTGCAGGTACTGATTGCCCAGCACCCACAGCTCGCGCAGCGCCTGGGCGGACTTACGGAACTCCATGGCCTCCATCTGCTCGGTCAGCTCGGCGAGCTTGGCCGCCACGTCGGCGTGGAGCTGGCGCTCCAGCTCGCCCGCCTCCCCGCCCGCCGGGACCACGCCGTCAAAGCGCGTCTCGCAGAACTTCAGGATGCGGTTGACGAAGTTGCCGAGCACGTCGGCCAGATCCTTGTTCACCGCGGATTGGAACTGCTCCCAGGTGAACTGGGTGTCCGAGCCCTCCGGCGAATTGGCGGTCAGGTACCAGCGCCAGCAGTCCGCCGGCAGCAGCTCCAGCGCTTGGTCCATGAATACGCCGCGCTTCATGGAGGTGGAGAACTTCTGGCCGTACCAGTTCAGCCAGTTGAACGCCTTCAGCGTGTCCACCAGCTTCCACGGCTCCTCCGAGCCCAGGATGGTCGCGGGGAAACTAACGGTGTGGAAGGCGACGTTGTCCTTGCCCATGAACTCGACGTAGCGGACGTCGCCGGCGCCCTTGTCGGTGCGCCACCAGCGCTCCCAGTCGCCGCCCGTGGCGTCGGCCCACTCGCGGGTGATGCCGAAATAGCCGATCGGCGCGTCGAACCAGACGTAATAGACCTTGGTCTCGAAGCCCGGCCGCGGCTTGCCGTCCTTCAGGACGGGAAAGCCCCACTTCAGGTCCCGGGTGATGCCCCGGTCGATCAGGCCCTCGTCCAGGTGCTTGTAGGCGATGGCGCGGGCGAGCGGCGGCCACTCGACGCGGGTGTCCACCCAGGCCCGGATGCGGTCGGCCAGCTTGGTCTGCAACAGATAGAGGTGGCGGGTGTCGCGCATCTCCAGGTTCGTGGAGCCGGAGACCGTGGAATAGGGCTCGATCAGATCGACCGGGTCGAGCAGCCGGCCGCAATTGTCGCACTGGTCGCCCCGCGCCGGGCGATAGCCGCAGTGCGGGCATGTGCCCTCCACATAGCGGTCGGGCAGGAAGCGCCGGTCGTCGATCGAATAGATCATCCGATCCACCCGCTCCTCGATCAGGCCGTTCATTTCCAGCACCTCGGCGAAATGGTGGGTGAGCGCCTCGTTCTGGCGCGAGGAGGTGCGCCCGTAGAAATCCCAGGAGAAGCCGAACGCCTCGCCCAGGCTCTTCTGCAGATGGTGCTGGCGCTCGCAGTACTCCGCCACCTCGACGCCCGCCTCCGCCGCCGCCAGCTCGGAGGGCGTGCCGTGCTCGTCCGAACCGCAGATGGCCAGCACCTCGTGCCCCCTTGCCCGCTGGAAGCGCGCATAGACGTCCGCCGGCAGCAGCGAGCCCACCAGGTTGCCCAGGTGCTTGACGCCGTTGACGCCCGGAAGGGCGGAGGTGATCAGGATGCGCGCCATGCGGTCCCCGGTTTCGCAGGAGAGGGCGCCATATAGGCGAGGCCGGCCCGGCGCGCCACCGCTGCGGCCCCAGGCGGCCGCGAGACCGCCTCGCCGGCCGCAAGTTCGCGCTTGCGGAGAGGCCCGGGCGGGCATCAACTGCGCGCAGTCGGCGGGGCGTGTAGCGTTCGCTGAACTTCGCCCCGCCCTGGACAGGGGAGAGATGATGTTCAAGGGCATCAACTGGGTCGCCGTGATCGCGGCGACGGTCGTCGTCTGGGTGTTGGGCTACATCTGCTTCGGCGTCGTGTTCGCCAACGCCTACGGCCAGCTGGCGCCGGCCTCTCCGGCGATCGGGATGAACGCCAACTCCTTCGCCTTGGTCGTCCCTGTCTTCGTATCCATCGTCGTGCTGGCGTGGGTCCTGGTGAAGACGGGCTCGACGAGCCTTGAAAGCGCGCTGGCGACCACTTTCGTCGTCTGCATAGGCTTCGACACCACGGTTTACGCCGCCAACTATCTGACGGGCGGAGCGCCGCTGCAGCTGATGGCGATGTTGGCCGTCTTCGACCTGGTCACCTACCTGATCGCCGCGGTGATCCTGACCCTGCTCAAGGGCAAGGCGGCGGCGTAGTCACAGAATGAAATCAAGGCGGGGCCGGTCTCTCGCTGGTCGTGATCGTCGGCCTGGCCCGGCATTATGTAGGAGATGGGACAAGCCGGAGGCGGGCGGTCCCGACCCCCGCACAGCCCCGCGTTGCGGACTCAGGCGGAGTCCGGTCATGATGGTGGGATGGGAGGCTTCAAGGACATTCCAGCACCGCTGTCGCTTACCTGCTCGGTTGCAGCGGGGGGCGTGAGCATGTTCGTTCCTGGCCTGCTGCCAGATTGGCTAAACCATGTCCTTGGAATCGCATCCCTATTGGTGTTTTCCTGGTCCCTCTTCGCCATTGGCTGGCACCTGTGGGGTGGTGATCTCACATGGACTACGGGCCTATTCACCGCGCCCGACCGGCGCATTCCGCTGATAGAATTTCAGGACTGGGCTCGAAAGAAGGGCTGGACCATTGATGGCAGTACATCAGCAGCAACAAACGAGGGCTATGCTCTACTCAAGTTGCTCCGACAGGCGGCCGTAGATGGAAAGGTAAAATTCTGGGGACGTGTCTTTCAACCAGCGTTGCAAGTCGACTTAGGTCCACTTATTCCTATTTCTCCGGAACATTTTCGCGATCATTAGATCGACTACACATTCATAGCTGTTCACTCCAACTATCAGATATTCACTAGCATTCCGGGTCAGTCGAAAATGCTACAGGGCGGCTCAATATACATAGATCTTCAGGCAGATCGGGCTCAACTTCATCGCTGGATCAATCGCAACAGCAAGGCCGCTGTCACTAAAGCCGCAGATCGGTCACTCCAAGAGCTTCTAAGCAAGCCACAAAGAACCCGGCCGTGAAGCCGCCCCTGGCGATCTTGTTCGATAGGTTGCGGGCATTGTCCTGAATCCCGATGGCGGCAAGCTTCTGCGCCAGGTCCTCGTAGGTGAGATTCCGCCGCGCGATCTCAGCTCGCAACAGCCCCTTGGCCTTGTCCTGATAGGCCTTGTTCACGTCTTCCATCTCGCCAACTCCGATTGCGTCGATAAATCATCATATTCGATGAAAAAGCGCTTGAACAGGTGCGATATCCGCACTACATTCAATGCACATTCACCGGATATGATGATCAGTGGCCCAGCACTTCCTCCTTTCAGCCCAAGCCAGGACGCTCAGTCTGGCTAAGGTGCTGCGTCAGACCGACGAGGAAGCGTTCGCCACGTTCAAGGCGATCCGCTGGGCTGAGACGGACGGCGAGCCGGTCTGCCCGCGCTGTGGCTGCGTCACCATCTACAACCTGTCAGACAACCGCCGCTTCAAGTGCGCGGGTTGCCTGCACAAGTTCAGCGTCACGTCGGGAACGATCTTCGCCAGCCGCAAGATGAGCCTGCGGGACATCCTGGGCGCCATCGCGATCTTCGTGAACGGCGCCAAGGGCCACTCGGCCCTCCAACTCTCCCGTGATCTGGACTGCCAATACAAGACGGCCTTCGTGCTGCTGCACAAGCTGCGCGAGGCGATGTCAGCCGAGCAAGAGGCCATGCTAGAGGGCGAAGTCGAAATCGACGGCGCCTACTTCGGCGGCTACGTGAAGCCGGCCAACCGCCGCGAGGATCGGGTGGACCGCCGCCTCGCCATGCACCAAACCGGCAAGCGGATGGTGGTGGTGGCGATGCGCGAGCGGGACGGTCAGACTGTCACTCACATCGCCCAGAGCGAAAGCGCGGCGGTCAACACCATCCTAACCAGGGTCGCCAAGGGCTCGATCATCCATGCCGACGAAGCGTCCTCTTGGGACGGGCTGGACGCCCGCTACGCGACCCGCCGGATCAACCACTCCGAATGCTACAGCGACGGCCAAGCCTGCACGAACATGGCGGAGTCGTTCTTCTCCCGTCTGCGCCGAGCCGAGCAAGGCACTCACCACAAGATCGCGGGCCGCTATCTGGACGCCTACGCGGGCGAGATGGCTTGGCGCGAGGATCGCCGCCGCGTCTCCAACGGCGAGCAATTCCTGGCCGCTACCGGCGCGGCGCTCGGCCATCCGGTGAGCCGCCGCTGGAAAGGATATTGGGAAAGGGC
>Ga0299912_10004027_pt1 | contig 12004 bp, 10 predicted proteins | sample RVTome_2_FD_207667 | JGI IMG/M metagenome (GOLD analysis project Ga0299912, IMG submission 207667) | Soil microbial communities from uranium-contaminated site in the Upper Colorado River Basin, Wyoming, United States - RVT95D214 (version 2) ... | reverse complement strand
TGGAATGAACAATATTTCGTGATCGCCGCCGTCAACGTCGTCTTCCCGTGGTCGATGTGCCCCATCGTCCCTACGTTCATGTGCGGCTTGTTCCGTTCAAACTTCTGCTTGGCCATTTTGATTACTTCTCCTTCTAAACTAACGTTATATCAACTTTTGACTCGAGCAACGAGAGCCCTCAATGGGACTTGAACCCATGACCCCGTTCTTACCAAGAACGTGCTCTACCGACTGAGCTATGAGGGCGATTAGTCTCGCAGTCACAGGTGGGCGGTGAAGGATTCGAACCTCCGAAGGTTTCTACCAACTGATTTACAGTCAGTCCCCGTTGGCCACTTGGGTAACCGCCCGTTTATATTTTTCGCCAGCCGCTTAACCAACTGGCCGCTTGGTCTCCTCGGCAGCAAGTCGCTGGCGACGAGACTAACTGGCCGGCAGGCTATTTGACTGAACGTGGAGCCGACGACGGGAATCGAACCCGTAACCACCCACTTACAAGGCGGGTGCTCTGCCGTTTGAGCTACGTCGGCGAACACCGGCTTGAACCAGCTTTTAAGCGGAAGCATTATACCAGAGGCCCTGTTTAGCGGCAAGGTTAACCCTCGAAAAAGTTTCGCTTTTGCCAAACCATATAGAGCACCACCGAACCAGCCACTGCAGCGTTTAGGGATTGGATCTTGCCTCGCATGGGCAACCGAACGAGGTGGTCACAAGATTCCCTCACCAGACGGCGCATCCCTTCCCCTTCATTTCCGACCACCAGGGCTAAAGGCCCGTCAAGCCTCACCTGGTTTAGATTCTGAGCCTCCGGTCCCGCTTCAAGGCCAACCACCCACAGGCCAGCATCCTTCAATCGGCCAATTGCCAGGGCCAGGTTGGATTGGGTAATTAACAGGTGCTCACAGGCGCCCGCCGAGGTGTTCACCACTGCCGGGGTGACCCGGACGGTCTGGCGTAAAGGTAAGATAACACCATGCACACCAACAGCTTCGGCGGAGCGCAGAAGCACACCCAGGTTCTGTGGGTCTTGCAGTACGTCCAAAACGAGCACAAGCGGAGGCTCACCCAAGCGAACTGCCAGGGCTAGAATTTCGTCCAAGGAGCTATAAGGATACTCGCCCGCTTCTAGCAGCACCCCCTGGTTGCCCGCAGCGATTGCTTCCAGCCGGGTGCGGGGCAGGTGCTCTATCGGTAGCTTTAGATCACGACATATCTGCAGGATTTCGACCAGGCAACCCTTCTCCTGGACGCCCTCGGCGAGCTTCACCCCATAGTATTTGCGCCGGTTTGCTCGCAACGACTCGTTGACCGGGTTGCGCCCATAAAGCCATTCTCGCATAGCGTCAAACCGTCACGAGATATCACCGGTATCTTTTACATCCATGCGGGCGAAGATCATCCGTCCCGCAGCGGTCTGGAGTACCTTGGTCACCAGCACCATCGCGTCTTGGTTCAGGTATTCCCGCCCATCCTCGACGACGACCATGGTGCCATCGTCCAAATACCCCACGCCCTGTCCGGATTCTTTCCCTTCCTGGATAATGCTGACATGCAAAGGCTCGCCGGGTAGCAAAACCGATTTAACGGCATTCGCCAACTCGTTGACGTTGAGCACTGCCACGCCCTGTAGATCGGCTACCCGGTTCAGGTTATAGTCGTTGGTCAGAATAGGGCAGCGCAACTGGCGAGCCAGGATGACCAGCTTATCGTCCACCTCGCGCACGCCTTCCACGTCAATGTCGCTGATGCGCACCGGCGCGATGGCGTTCTTCTGCAATTGGGAAAGCACTTCCATGCCACGCCGTCCTCTCTGCCGCCGCAGGCTGTCCGGAGAATCGGCTATGTATTGTAGCTCATTGAGCACAAAGCGGGGAATGAGCAAGGTGCCAACCAGGAAACCAGTGCGGGCGATGTCAGCTATGCGACCGTCAATGATAACACTGGTATCCAGCAGTATAGTACGGTTCGACTCGGGGGAAGGTGAGTCGGATTTGTCTTCTCCCTGGGATTTGCCAGAGATATTCCAACGGAACAAAGAGAAAATATCATTCTGCCGCATGATAAAGACAGCGATGCCCAAATAACTGAAGAGCACCACGCCCAGAAACGGCATGATGTTCCGAAACGGTTGGGGCAATAATGAGATCGGGAAAGCCAGCAAAGCGGCAATGATCAAGCCAGCCATCAAGCCCATTAAGCCGGCCACCAGAGTTTGTGCAGATACCCCGGTTAAAATGGTGCGCATGGCCCGCACCGGTCGGGTGGTGATAAATGGCGTCAAGACCAGTCCCACCAGCGCCCCCACCAGACCCACCAGGAGGGCGTAAGTCTCGCGTGGACCGCCAGTCAGGTCTGCCAGGTAGACGCCCAGGTATACGCCTAAAACCGAAAAGGCCACCATGCCAACCAGCCTAAAGATGAATTCCATGCTCATGACAGACTCCTTAAAAATAAAAGAGCGCACACCTGCGCTCATTTAATTCTCCGCGAGCCCGATATTCCAGAACGATGCTGGCTGGTTATCCCCAGACAATCGATAAATAATAATAAAGAGAATAAAACCAGATAAGTGCTATAAGATCAAGGCCACGCGAAAGACATAAATGAGCAGGCAAAAATAATAATGAAACGTCCCTGCAATCTGATAATTGCGAATAAAACCTGCCAATATTATATCATCACTTCAATTGAAATTGTCGGCCTAATCATCAAGATTTCAGGGCAATTGCATTACCCATTTTTTGCAAATTCAGCCCCGCAAATGGGGGATTGGGGAGATATCGTTGAAACGCGATTGCTCTATCGAGTTTTAATCTGGACGCGTTTATCAAAATCATGAAATATAATTACGCCATTCAAGATTAAAACATCTCAAACAAGGGCGTCCTATTCGTCCAAGGGAAGGTAATCTGATGGCAGCCATTGACTTTCACACCTTTGCGCACCTCAGCGAAAAAGAATACAAACGCCGGATTTGGGCCTGGACAATGTACGATTGGGCCAACTCGGCTTTTGCCACAACCATCCTAGCAGCTGTGTTACCTGTTTATTTCAGCCAGGTAGCCGGGGCGACCCTCCCTAGCGCGACTATCGCAACGGCTTACTGGAGCATTGGCCTGAGCGTTTCCCTGTTTATCATCGCCATTCTATCCCCCATTTTGGGCACCATTTCAGATATTATGCGTGGAAAGAAGCTCTTCCTGGCAGTTTTTGCCGGGATCGGCATCCTGGGCACGGCGCTACTCGTCCTGATAGAGACCGGCGACTGGGTTCTGGCCTCTATCCTGGCCATTGCCGGGCGCATTGGCTTCTCCGGCGCAAACACGTTCTATGACGCGCTGCTGCCACACGTGGCAAAGGATAAAGACCAGGATAAAGTCTCGGCGCGGGGTTACGCCATGGGCTACCTGGGAGGCGGCTTGCTGCTGGCAGTCAACATTGTCATGATCCAACTGCTACCCGGCACCTGGGGGCCAAGGCTTTCCTTTCTCAGCGTCGCAATCTGGTGGGCGGTCTTCACCATACCGCTGTTGCGCATCGTCCCGGAACCACTCTCCGCGCCGGTCAAGCTTGAAAAAGGGGAATCCGTGGTCGCCGCCAGCTTTAAGCGCCTGGGGGAAACCCTGAGAGACATCCGCCAGTATCGTGAGCTATTCAAGTTTCTGCTTGCGTTCCTGATTTACAACGACGGTATCGGCACGATCATCGGCGTGGCTGCCATCTATGGCGCAGAGCTGGGTTTCGGCTCGGTGGAGCTTATCCTGGCATTGCTGCTGGTGCAGTTCGTGGGCATCCCCTACAGCCTGCTCTTCGGCCGGCTGCCCAGCGAAGGGGATAAACGCCGCCCGGTCTACCTGGCGTTCGTCCTTTTCAACCTGGTGGCTTTACCCCTGGCGGGTGTTCTGGGCGCCCAAACCCTACCAGCTGACCTGATCGGCGCTCCGCCACCTCCCTTCACCAGCACAGCTACCCACGCCGGCGAGGGATTGTATATCACCAGAAACCCCACCTTCCATTACAAGGGTCAATGGCAAGAGAAAATCGTCCCAGCAGCCGAGTTAGGCGAAAAGAGCGACGCGATTTATACCAGTTCTATCGAGCCCTCAGCGAGCTACGAGTTTCCCTTCAACGGGCAGAAGATCAAAATCACCTATAGCACCGGTCCCGATTATGGCATCTGGGCAGTATTGATCGATGGCGTTCCACTCCCGGACGAAACTACGGGCGAAGCGATCACCATCGATGCCTACAATCCCACCGTACGCTACGAAGTCAGCCAGACGTTTATGGCTGAAACGCCCGGTGAACACACGCTCAGCGTGGTCAATGCCGGCCAGCAAAATCCCGAAAGCGAGGGCGGCCGCCTTTCAGTAGCTGCTGTAGAAGTGCTGCCGGGCATCCGCCAGAGCAACCTGGGATTGATCATCGGGATGATCCTTTTGATCGAAATTGTCGGATTAGGACTGGCTCTCCTGGTGGGTAAGCCGCTCTTCGGTCGGATAGCCGGGCAGCTGGACACAAAACGCAGCGTCCTGTTGGCGCTGAGTGTATATGTGGTGATCGCCATATGGGGCTATTTTCTCAATTCGGTCGTCGAGTTCTGGTTCCTGGCCTGGATGGTGGCGGTCGTCCAGGGAGGCAGCCAGGCCTTGAGCCGCAGCCTGTACGCCGGTATGTCTCCAGCCTCTAAGAGTGGCGAGTTCTTCGGCCTGTTCGGTGTGATGGAAAAGTTTTCGGCTTTCATCGGGCCGCTGTTCTTCGCTGCAGCCGGCACATTGCTAGGCAGCAGCCGGCCGGCCGTCTTGAGCATTATCGCCTTTTTCCTGATCGGGGGTTTTCTGCTCCTGCAGGTGGACGTGGCCGAGGGTAAGCGCGTTGCGCAAGCAGAGGACGCCGCTTTGCTCAAGGGGGTTTCTCAGGCTTGAACCAGCCTCCCGGAGGTGGGGAAGAGCGGGCTCGCTATGTTCGCCGCATGTTCGGGCGCATCGCCCACCGCTACGACCTGATGAACCGCCTGATGACCGGCGGGCAAGACCTCCGCTGGCGGCGGGAGGTGATCCACCGCGCGACCTTACCCCCTGGAGGGCGCCTGCTAGACCTTGGTGCCGGCACTGGCGACCTGGCACGCCTGGCCTTGCGCCAGAATCAAGATTGCCGTCCAGTGGCAGCAGACTTTACCCTGGAGATGATGCGCTTCGGGAAAGCTCGCCGGGAATCCCTGGAATGGTGCGCTGGTGACGCCTTACAGTTGCCCTTCCCAGACGAAACCTTCCACGCCGTGGTCTCGGGCTTCCTGCTGAGGAACGTTTACGATGTCCCCGCATGCCTTAATGAGCAATACCGGGCACTTAAACCCGGCGGGCGCATTGTCATCCTGGACACCACCCGCCCCTCACGTAACTGGTATTGGCCGCTGATCTACTTTCATCTAAACACGGTCATTCCAACACTGGGGGAATGGGTGGCAGGCGACCGGCAGGCTTATACCTACCTGCCGGATTCCACTCAGAGTTTCCTGACCGCAGAGCAGTTGGAGGATGCCATGAAAATAGCTGGATTCCGAGAGATTGATTTCCAGCGCGCCATGCTCGGCACGATCGCCATCCATTGGGGGAGCAAGTGAACCGCGATCTATCCGAATTGCTGGGGGTTTCGACCATGACGTTGTCCACAACCGGGATCGATAACGAGCCGCACGCTGCAGCGGTCTATTTCGTCGCCAGCGAGATTCTGTACCTGTATTTCTTCTCTGACCCTAAGAGCCAACACAGCCAGGATGTTATGAACAATCCAAACGCCGCTATAGCTATCTATCCTGATTGCCGGGACTGGAGAGACATTCACGGCCTGCAGATGCGAGGAGTGGTTCGCGTCGTAAAAGAGAAAGAGGAATGGGATGCTGGCTGGAAGAACTATGCAACGAAATTTCCTTTCGTGGCTGATTTACAAGCTATTGTTCGACAAAATACCCTATACGTCTTCATCCCAGACTGGGTACGGCTGGTGGATAACCGCCGCGGTTTCGGGCATAAAGAGGAGTGGAGTCTGCCATGAGCGGCCACGACCTTGAAAAAGCTGCTTTGCGTGGCGAGCCTTCCTACGTCTGGCGTGCCGGGCAAGAGCGCCGTCTGCAGATGATCCTGGCAGCTGCTGGAGAGAGGCTGAAGGGTCGCGTGTTTGATAACGGCTGCGGCCTGGGTATGTACCTGCGACACCTGGAGCCAAAAGCTGAAATGGCTGCTGGCCTGGAATACGACCTTCCCAGGGCGATTGCAGCCCGCCGGGCAGCCGCCAGGGTGGTTTGCGCTGCGGGGGAATATCTGCCCTTCCCCTCTGGAATGTTCGATCTGATCCTGAGCCACGAGGTGATCGAGCACGTGCAAAACGACCGCACTGCCGTGAGTGAAATGGTGCGTATCCTTCGTCGGGGAGGCCGGATCGTGCTATTCGCCCCTAATCGCGGCTACCCTTTCGAGACGCATGGCATATACTGGCATGGCAGGTATCGCTTCGGGAACATTCCCCTGGTCAACTACCTGCCGCGCCGCCTGCGAGATCGCCTGGCGCCGCATGTGCGAGTCTACAGTCGTGTCGACCTGCTGCAACTTTTTGCCGGATTGCCGGTACAAATTGTGGAATGCCGGGTAGTGTTCGGCGCTTACGACAATATCATCGCCCGCTGGCCGACTATCGGCGCAGGATTACGCAGCCTGCTCCAGGGCCTGGAAAAGACCCCCTTTCAGACCCTGGGTTTATCTCATTTCTTAGTAGTGGAAAAAATCCAGAACGAAACTTGAAAGCTCGAGGTGAACGGTAATCCTTTTACCGACCTCAATCAATTCTCTTTGAAGTCATAAATCCCATCTCGAACCTGCCACTTCCGTGAGCAAGCCCTGCAAATGACCGCACCATCATCCCTTTCCTCAAGGGGAAAATGCCCGCACTCGATACAGCGAAAAAACTCCCCAGCTCGCGCGATAGGCGTATCCCCCATCGCCTCCGCCCGCACGAACACGCTCGGGGTGAGCTGCCACCAGTTTCCGCTGAGCTGAGCCAGCGAATCCAGACCCACCAAAACTCCCACAGGGACGAGGCGCTTTAATAACGCCAGGCGGAAATGTGAAACCGTTATCGCCCGCTTCCAAATAAACCTGGCTTCCCGCATCCACCTGCGCACCTCGCCCGGGTGGAAATCAAAGTTCAGAGGGGCGAACTCGACCGGTTCAGGAGAAAATGGACTCCAATCCTGGCGGCGCAGGAAATAGCGCAGGATCGCTTTTAAGTTCTGCTTGTTAGCAAACTCCAAAACAAGGATTGCCCCAGGTTGGAGCGATTGGCGAATTTGTCGCAGTGCGGTTGGCGGGTCGACCAGGTGGTGCAGGGTGCGGATCATCGTGGCAGCGTCGAACAGGCCGGGAGCGAAAGGCAGATTATACACGTTTGCCGCCACGTAAATATATCGTTCCATCCTACCCAACCGCTCTTGCGCCTGCTTCAACTGCGTGCGTGAATAATCCAATAGCACCACGCGCTCGAAACCCCCATAGCGTTGTGTGTTGCGCCCAGCGCCCGCGCCTATTTCCAATAAAAGCCTGCCGGAATGCGGTACCAGTCGCCGCAAAGCGACCGCGTCACAACGGTCTTCGTAGTCCCGGCTCCCGTTTTCCCAGAATGATGTCTGGTAATCGGAGCCCTCGTAATCACAAACGGGTAAAGGGCTATCAGGCACGGGGTTTTCAGCTAACCGTTGGCTGGGGAAGGCTTTCCTTTACACTGGAGCGGTCATAACCCTGCCCCAAACCCCGGTAATGGAACCCCAGTTGAGCCATCACTACGGAATCGTAGATATTTCTCCCATCCAGGATCATTGGTTGGCGCATAAGGTCGTGAAGTCGGGCGAAATCCAGGTGTTTGAACTCGTTCCATTCCGTGACCACCACCAGGGCATCGCAACCTTCCGCCAGGGTATAGGGATCGCTGCATAACTCCACCTGAGGCATTAGCGGGCTAGCGATTTCCATCGCGACCGGGTCGTAAGCGCGCACCCTGGCTCCCTCTGTGGATAACATTTCGGCAATGGTGATCGAGGGGGCGTCGCGCATATCGTCGGTATTGGGTTTGAATGAGAGACCCAGTAATCCGACGGTTTTTCCCTTCAATTCTCCCAACATCTCTATCATGCGGTTCACTATCATCGGCCGGCGATCATCGTTGATCTCCATGACTGCCTGCAACAATTGCGGGTGGCGGCCTTTTTCCTCAGCCATGTAAGCCAATGCTTTAACGTCCTTGGGGAAACAAGAGCCGCCGTAGCCCAAGCCGGCGTCCAGGAAGTGTGACCCAATGCGTTTATCGTATCCCATCCCAGCCGCTACTTCTTTCACATCGGCACCCAGAGCTTCACAAATATTAGCAATTTCGTTAATAAAGGAAATTTTAGTTGCCAAAAAGGCATTCGAGGCATATTTAATCATTTCCGCTGTACGCAGGTCGGTAATCACGATAGGGGCGCGCAACGGCAGGTGTAGCTGGGCCACCTTTTCGGCTGCTTCCCGCTCCAACGAGCCCAGGACGGTGCGGTAAGGTTGCATAAAATCAGCAATAGCCGATCCCTCCCGCAAGAACTCCGGGCAGGATACCACAGAGAAGGGGATAGGTTTAGCCTGGTGCTTGCGGATGATGTCCGCCGTCCAGTCCCCGGTGCCCACCGGGACGGTGGACTTATTTACCACAACCAAGGGCTGCGTCATGTTCTCAGCGACAGCGCGGGCTGATGCCGCCACGTAGCGCAAATCAGCCTCCCCATCCACGCCAGACGGAGTACCCACAGCGATGAAGACGAATTCCGTACCTTTCAACGCTTCACGATAAGAGATAGTAAAAGTAAGCCTGCCTGACTTTACGTTGCGCTCTACCAGCTCTTTCAAACCAGGCTCATAAATCGGCATGATGCCTTTCTTTAAACCCTCGATCTTCTCTTCATTGATATCCAAACCGATGACCCGGTTGCCCAAATCGGCAAAACAAGCAGCAGTCACCAGCCCAACATAACCCACACCGATCACACAAATTTGTTTCATCCAGTCTCAATCTCCAAATGAGGGATAATGATTTATGATATTTATCCTCAGCACCCCGGTATATTACCACAACTTATTTATTGCCACTTTGGGCTAAATCGCCGGATTTGCACCAGAATCACCTTGGACTTATCCAACACATCGGATAGATAACAATCATCCTGCAGCAATGACCTCTGTCACTTGTGAATTGGCTAAAAATGGTCTAAAATAATACAGATAAATTTTGTCCGTAAGACCGGAAAGGGAGTATTTACCATGCAGATTACCCGTCAAGCTGACTATGCAGTTCGCGCTGTAACCTATTTGTCAAGGATCGGACCAGAGCGCCGGGCTGCAACCAGCCAGATCGCCCTGGAGCAAAAGATCCCGCCGTCGTTTCTGGCGAAAATCGTCTCGCAACTTTCTGTGGCTGGCTTGTTGCAAACTTCACGCGGCGCCAGGGGAGGGGTCTCGCTAGCCCGGACGCCAGATGAGATCAATCTGTTGGAGGTAGTGGAAGCCATCGACGGCCCAATCATGCTCAACGAGTGTGTAAATGGCGGCGCCGGGGCCTGTTCCTTCAGCGATGACTGCCCCTTGCGGCCGGTCTGGTGTGACGCCCAGGTAGAGTTGATTCAGCGTCTAAAGGGCACCACCTTTGGCAAGGTGGTGAACGTGAAAAAATCCTAATCAAATATCTAAACAAACTCGGTCTCACAAACTGGGGGATTGGGGGTAGTTTTCGTGGGTCGTTACCTCACGAAACTACCCCCAATTTCATTTTCCAGGAATAGGAAACCATCCCCAAGCAATTATTCTGATCCCCTGGTCAGGCAAACAACAAAATCTAGGCGTATAATCTAGCCGGAGAAAGTTCCCTCGCAATATTCCTACCTGCTGGAGGTTATTATGACCGGTCCACGAGTCATCCGCGCTCCACGCGGCGCGCAACTAACCTGTAAATCCTGGCTCAGCGAAGCTGCTTACCGCATGATCCAGAATAACCTGGACCCGGAAGTCGCCGAGCGCCCGCAAGACCTGGTCGTGTACGGGGGACGGGGGCAGGCCGCTCGCAATTGGGAATGCTTCGACGCCATCCTGGTGGCCTTACGCAACCTCGAAGACGACGAGACTCTCCTGGTGCAGTCCGGAAAACCCGTGGCGGTCTTTAAATCGCATCTCGACGCCCCGCGTGTGTTGATCGCCAACTCCAATCTGGTGCCGCATTGGGCCACGCAGGAACACTTCGATGAGCTGACTGCCATGGGCTTGATGATGTACGGTCAGATGACCGCCGGCTCGTGGATCTATATCGGCACCCAGGGAATCCTACAAGGCACATATGAAACTCTGGGCTCACTTGCCCGCCAGCGCGGCTGGACTTCGCTCAAGGGGAAATTCGCTCTCACCGCCGGCCTGGGCGGCATGGGCGGCGCTCAGCCTTTAGCGATCACCATGAACGAAGGAGTAGGGCTGGTCGTGGAGGTAGACCCCGAGCGCGCCCGCCGACGCATGGAAATCGGCTATGTGGACGTGGTCGTGGACAGCCTGGAAGAGGCCATGACCCTGGTCGAGGAAGCCTGCCGGGAAGAACAACCCAAATCGATCGGGCTGATTGGCAACGCCGCCGAGATCTACCCAGAGCTGGTGATCCGCGGCGTCACCCCGGACGTGGTCACTGACCAAACACCCGCCCACGACGTGCAGATGTACGTGCCCGCTAAAATGAGCGTGGCCGAAGCCGAAGCCTTGCGGGCAAAGGACCCGCAGGAGTATCACAGCCGCTCGATGGAGTCCATGGCTCGCCACGTCGAAGCCATGCTCGAATTCCAGCAGCGGGGAGCGGAGGTCTTCGATTACGGCAATAACCTGCGCCAGCGCGCCTTCGATCATGGCGTCAAGCAGGCCTTCAATTATCCTGGCTTCGTTCCGGCTTATATCCGCCCCCTTTTCTGCGAAGGCAAAGGCCCCTTCCGCTGGGTAGCCCTCTCGGGAGACCCGCAGGATATCTACCGCACCGACGAAGCCGTGAAGGAGCTTTTCCCTGACGACGCTCACCTGCATCGCTGGCTGAACTTGGCCCGCCAGAAGATCCCCTTCCAGGGATTGCCAGCCCGCATTTGCTGGCTGGGCTACGGAGAACGAGCCAAGGCCGGTCTGAAGTTCAATGAAATGGTGGCCAAGGGTGCGCTCCAAGCGCCCATCGTCATCGGGCGTGACCACCTGGACTCCGGCTCTGTAGCCTCCCCCAACCGGGAGACCGAAGGCATGCAAGACGGCAGCGACGCAGTCAGCGATTGGGCTATCCTGAACGCCCTGATCAACGCCGTGGGAGGAGCCACCTGGGTATCCTTCCACCACGGCGGCGGGGTGGGTATCGGTTTCAGCCAGCACGCCGGGCAGGTTATCGTAGCCGACGGCACTCCCGCAGCGGCTCAACGGTTGGAACGGGTACTGACCACCGACCCCGGCATGGGCATCGTCCGTCACGCCGACGCCGGCTACGAACTTGCCATCCAGGCGGCAAAGAAGCATGGGATTAAGATACCGATGTTGAGATGATCTCGAAAGGAGGCAGTATGAACATTCACCGTTTAACCGTTTTATTCGCCATCACTGCGCTCATCTTGGCCTGCAATTACCCGACGTATGTGAGACAGCAAGAAGTCCCACTAAATCCAGAAATCCAATCGCAGCCGCCTCAAGTTCTTCCCCAGACACAGGCTCCTCTCCCCATCCAGCAAGAAGCAACACCCTCCCCATCGAACACGCCACTCCCTACCGATACGCCCACGGTCACTTTAACATCGACTCCGACCATTCCGATCGCATGGGCAAAGGATGTGCCGGTCAACTGTCGTTTCGGACCAGGGAAAGAATGGGCTGCTATCAGCGCGTTGGAACCAGGACAAACCGCGGAGATCGCAGGCAAGAACGCCGAA
>Ga0299912_10004025_pt1 | contig 12007 bp, 10 predicted proteins | sample RVTome_2_FD_207667 | JGI IMG/M metagenome (GOLD analysis project Ga0299912, IMG submission 207667) | Soil microbial communities from uranium-contaminated site in the Upper Colorado River Basin, Wyoming, United States - RVT95D214 (version 2) ... | reverse complement strand
ATCGGGCTGATCTGCTCGGAAAAACAGGCTATCGATGCCACCTTGCAGTCTTTGGCCAGGGAAGATCCCCGGTTCGGCACGATTGCCGACCGCTATTGGAATGCCCGGGGCGGCAGTTATACCGATGGGGGGGCCTTTATTTTTTCAGTCAAAGAATCGGACTCCGGGAATTGGAACCTGACCTGTCAGGATAAATTCGGCCGACCTATCGATATCCCGGCCGACCGGACCCCCCTTGATTTTAGCCTCGAACTTAAGACTTTTCCTTTAAAAGCAACGACGGCCCAAAAGATAAGGAAAGGATTGGAATCCGGGAAGATTATCTCTTTATATTCTTCTTTATTGGGTTCCATAGAAAAATGGGACTACGCTCAGCTTAACAATTTTTTAGATCATCTGATAGCGCTGGCTAAAGAAGAAAAGCTGATGGAAGGCGTGGTGGAGACATTGACTCTGCTGTTGGATCGAAGGTATCCCACAGGGACGAAGCGCCGCCGATCCGTTCTGCAAATGGTCACCCGGTCGCTTGAAAAAATATTTAACGGGATTCCATCTTTAACCCAGGAGAAAGGAACCCCTTTTCTCCGGATCGATTATGCCCATCGTCTAATGCTTCGTGCCCCGGAAGCCGGAGAAAAAACCCTGGTGGTCGATGGAGAGCAGTTCCCCCCCGAAGGGGAAGACTGTGATTCCCGCCTGGTGGTCAAGGCTTATGAACTGGGCTGGAAACGGTTTATCGGCTATGGATATCGGGGGCAACGGTTTCTGGGCTGCGGTCTGGGACCGGACACCAAAGGGGTCCGAATAGACGCCTATGGGAGCAGCGGCGATTATCTGGCTTCGGGGATCGACGGATTGGAAATCGTGGTCCATGGCAATGCCCAGGACCAATTGGGGCAGATCCTTAAAAGCGGCAAACTGGTGGTCCATGGCGATGTGGGCCAGACCTTTCTTTACGGGGCCAAAGGCGGGGAGGTTTATGTGCTGGGCAATGCCGCCGGACGGCCCTTGATCAATGCCGTGGGCCGGCCTAAAGTGGTTATCAACGGCACAGCCCTGGATTTTCTGGCCGAATCCTTCATGGCCGGAGACCCGCATAACGGGGGAGGATTTGTCATTGTCAACGGCTTGGCCGTTGACAACCAGGGTAATATTATTCCGCAGGAAACGCCTTATCCCGGAGCGAATCTCTTTTCTCTGGCCTCCGGCGGGGCCATTTATATTCGGGACCCTCATCAAAAAATAGTGGCCGAACAGCTTAACGGCGGGGAAATCGTCCCCTTCTCCGAGAAGGATTGGCAACTGATCCTGCCTTATCTTAAGGAGAACGAACGCCTCTTCGGCATTTCCATCGAGGATCACCTGTTGACCGTCGATGGTCAAAAATTCCCGCCTTCTCAGGTCTTTCGCACAGTCCAACCGGCTAAACAGACAGTCTTGGCCGGTGGACTGGATGAGTGGGAATAAGATAATGAAACTGCTTTAAAGTCTAACCAAAATATTTGAAATTTTGGAACTTGGAGCCAGAGTTCAACTTGTTTAAGGATCGCTTCGCTTAAGGAGTACTTCGTTTGAGGGAAGAGGCAACTGCCTTTGGCCTCAAGTTCGTCGAAGACGAACGATCCTCAAGTGAAACGCTCCTCAAGCATAGCCTTCCGCGCATCGCAGAAAATCAAGACCAGCTTATTAAATTGTCGGATATAAATGAGGGTGTAAGAATCTATCCCTCCTTATCGCTGTCTGTGAGTAACTAAATTTAAAACCTTTTCCAACAACCCCAATCTCAGGTAAGTTTGGTGCTGGAATTGACCGAGGTAAGCCTCTTTTTCCTGATTCAATTCGTAACAGGTCGTATTTTCAATATCGATCAGCAATCCCGGCAGCCCGGCCTCTTTAAAGGCCTCCTGCCTTTTAAGCTGAAATGCATCACAGCAGCAGCCGATATAAGCCCGGGTCCCGTTTCTTTTTTCTTGTTCCAGGGTCTCCACCAGATGCTCGTAATTCTGAATAGTCATGACCTTTAGACCCTTGGATTCGGCCAGGGCAAAGGCCTCACCGATCATACACAGCCCGCACTGGACACAGCCGTTTTTATATCGATATTCACACTCTGGTAATTTCGAGCAATAGGGCAGTAAGAGCAAATCACATTGCTCCAGGATTTCATTTAGTGTGCCGTTAAAGGCGGTCATCCAATCGGCTTCCGAAAAGGTGAAACCGAGATGAGCATAATCTATTTTATCCAAAGCCAGTTGAATCGCCCGATAAAAATCTTCGGAACTCAACCCCAACAGTTCCACCCAGTTCTTTTTAAAAAAAGCATCCACTCGTTGATGCAATTCTCTTGTCGGGGTATTTTTTAAATCCGTCTCCAGATCATAAATCGCCCTCTGGGGATGGATAAAAAAATCCCCGGTGATCAGGATGTCTTTGATCCGTTCTTTTTTTAAATCAACCCTAACAGCGATTCGGATTAATCCTCCGTCTTCCTTATGGATGGAATGAAGTACCTCCTGAGGCCGAAAAGGGATCCTGGTACCCTGAATCCATTCGGACGATTGCATCTTGGACAATTTTTGTCGGAATAAGGCCTCCTCTTCTTTGGTGATCCGGCCCTGTTTAAACTGGAACCCCAGGCCGGTGCTTAAACCTTTTTCCAGGGCCTTTTTAACTTTTTCCAGGGGAGGGATTTCTCCCAACTGTTCTTTTAAACTGGTCACCCGCTCCCGGGCCGAGGTTAATTCCCTATGGCTCAACTTTTCAATGGGAATACGCAGGGCTTTAATCAGGTGTTCGAGGTTGAAATCAATCAACAAGGTTCCTTGAAAAAGAAAAACATCCGCTTCAAAAGCTGCTCCTGTCCCGGAGATCTTTCGACCCTGAATTTCAATATCATTCCGGGGCCGAAAGCCGGCATCAAGCCCTAAAATTTGCAATCCTCTGGCTGCAGCCCGGCAGATCGCTGCGGTGATCTCCTCCATGGTCAGGCAGGTGGGAATGGATTTTCTGGAGGCGATCAGCTCCCAACCCAGTTGACCTTCATCGAAAAAAACGGCACCACCTCCGGTGATCCGGCGGTTGATTTCGATCCCTTCCTGCCGACAGTATTCGATTCGGATTTCTTCAGCGACGGTCTGGTGAAAACCAACCAGGGCTACGGGAGGCGAAAATCTCAAATAACGTAGCGTATCCGGAATGATCCCCTCGGCCCGGGCTTTCAACAAAACCTCATCCCAGGCCATGTTTTCCGCCCCGCTTAAGAATCCGGTATCGATAATGCGTATCATTGAGGATCATCTCCCAAAGAGTGGGCGATGATAGAAGGATACAAGGGGTCAAGGATTCGAGGATTCAAGTAAACTTCCAATATATCATAAAAATTGATTGTTCTTCAAATCGAATGGGAGAATTATATTTCGCGATTGTATATTTCACAAACCCATTAAAGATAAAAATATAATGAAACATCATCGGCAACTATGGGTAAAAGTTAATGTATTGGTAGATAGGTCAATTAAAGATTTGATAACCGCACTAAGTTTGTTTCCCAAACTTCAGACAATAGAAAGTTGCCAGGGTAATAATAATAATTCTGCTTGGGTTAGTTTTTATTATGGTAAAAATGGACAATATTCATGGAAAGAACTTGCAAATTTTATATTTAAATATTTTGGCCCAAGATTGGCTAAGGAAGTTGGTGATCGAGTTGATTTACATATTAGGGTTTCAGAAAACGGACAAATATTTGGTGAATTATTTGTTAGAAAAAAGGCTCTTCCAGTTGTAACGAAGGCTATTATAAAACTATCTCAGAATTATTAATTTTTGGGTTATCTTCCATAGGTTCGAGTGTTTTTATGGCATGTTACGCACATTGCAATAAGATTACCCAAATTATCAAGGCCACCAGCAGTTTTGTGGTGTGCTTCCCAGCCAGGATTTAATTTATGAGGACATCTTCCAGTATGATGTGAACATATACTCATTGTACATTCACATTGTCCCCCCGCTCTTTGATAGAGACTTTGTCTGGTTAATTCAGATATAGCCATTTTATCGCCTCCTTTTTTATTTCTTGGGCCAAACTTATTATCGTTTTTTCTTTGGTGGGATCGACAAAATAGTCTTCATGGCTTCATCAAAATCAAGGGGATAAAGAGAAAGTTTCTTACTTTTACTCTTCTGTTTGCTTTGAGGAGTCTTGGAAATTTTGAGTTGTTTTTTCATCTTCAAGACTTTCGGTTTGTATAAAAGACAATTGTTCTTCTGCTACTGGTTTTAGTTTTTTGGGTGGTATCCATAATATCGGATTCTCAATTCTAATCTCTTGATCTTTTATTGAGTTAAGAACCCCATCCCATGATAATAGCACATCACATCCGGCCTTTTTTGCACAAACTAAATGAATTGCATCATTTGGAGAAAGTTTTATAGATGTATATTTTTGACATAATTTATTTGCTTCTTCTCCAACTTTTCTATCGATAATAATAACATTAATAAAATCATGTTCGAAGTAGGAAAGGATTTTTTCATTTTCATCTTGATTTAATTTTTCCCTCCCTTTATGTTTGTGCACTTCGGCAATTGTTAATCCTGAAATAAATACAGGGAAGACGCGGTCTTCAGCGAGTTTCATTAAGTGCTCTCCGATTTTACCTCTATCTTGTATGATAATTTCTCCGCTTAAGGTTGTTTCAATTTTTTCGTCTTTAATCCAACCAATAAAGACGTCAGAATCAAAGTATGGTTTTCTATACTGGGTTTGATCAGCCACGTCTAATCTCTCTGATGTATTCGTCAGTGGTTAATTCGCCTGTAAAATTTGGGTCATATCCTGTTATTTCAATTGCTTTTGGCAAACGCTTCCCATGACCAAGTATTCGTATGCCTTTTACTGTAACCCTTACTGGCTCATCTTTTATATTTAACTGGATTGTTCCAGAAACCACAACTTTTTTACCGAGAGCTTCTTTGGCATTTTCCATAAATTTTTCAGAGATAAGACACGTTACTCCCTTTCGGGTTAGAGATTCATATATGATCAATTTTTTGTTTTTGTGTACAGAAATAGTTTCTAATGTTCCTTCAACGGAACCTTCTTCTTCTCTTCTTGGTGGTAATAATTCTTGAAGATTTTTAATCGCAGACTCATTAACAGAAACAGATTGGCCATCGTCGAGAGAAGTAACGACAAACCCCCGTGCCCCATTTCTCTGCATTAAATGCATCATATCTTGTAACCTTTCAAGACCTGATTCAGACAAATAAGGAGGACTGATACAATGTTGTTGGATATTTTCAAACCCAATAAGTGCTGATTTGCTAACATCTGGAGCAGTATCCCTAAATGGTTTTTTTGGCTTTTTGGGAATTTTTCGAAGATGAGATTCGATCTCTAAAAACAAGTTGCCATTTTTCCCGATATTAGCGATATACCAATTAATCATACCCCGGCTTTGTCCAGATATTGCAGAATCTATTTCTCGTAATGTCTGAATAAATCTGTAGTTCGCTATATTATAAGTTTGCATAGAAATCCCGACCTTGTCGGGCATAATTTCAAAGCGCATTCTTGTCATTTTAAGCCAATACTTAATGGTGTTTCTTTTTTAATTTACAGCAAAGTTTGATGAGTCTTTATATTGGAGCCTTTTACCCCAAGCACCCTCAATAGCTTTAACTGTATTATTTCCATCATCCTCGTTTCTTCGGGTCCAACGATAGTCAAATTCATCTAAATATCTTTGCATATGTTCTTCACTCACATGATGAAAAGTTCCCAAAATACCCCTTTTCAGAAGAGAGAAATAGGATTCGGCAAAGTTGGTATGAACGATACCGCGAACATATTCTTTTTCTCCGTGATTTACAGTAGAATGTTTTGCAACGAGTTTTTCAAGACCGTAATAAGCCTTAAACTCATCGGTCATTACGTGGGCAGTATCGACAACGTTTTTCTTGATTATTGCTTTAAGAGTTTTCCCCTTAACATTGTCAACTTTGAAAGATCGGGATTCTCCGTTCCTTTGGATCAAAGAAAAGACTTTCGTTTTGTTGCCAGCCCCCCGTCCTCTTTTACCGGGAGACCTTGCACCGACATAAGTTTCGTCGGCTTCTACAACCAAACTAAGTTTTTCAGAAAGTGGTTGTTGAGACATAGCAAATCGAATCCTGTGGGCCATAAACCAAGCACTTTTATAGGTTATTCCCAACATTCGACATAGCTGATTAGCAGATATACCTTTTTTGCTCGCGCAAATCAAATAAATACTTATAAGCCATTTATTAAGGGGAATATGGCTATCTTCAAAGATTGTCCCAACTGTTACACTAAACTGTTTTCGGCAATCCTTGCATTTTAACAGCCCGTTTCTACAAGGTTTTTTGGAATTTTTCTTAGCGGATAGCCGATAAATCTTATCACTACCACAATGAGGGCATACCGGACCATCCGGCCATCGAAGACGTTCAATCAATTCTCTGGCCTTTTCTTTACTTCCGATCCGCTCCATAATCTCAATTAAATTAAACTCATTATTATCTTTACTCATTGTCCCGTCCTCCTGTATTCTTGCCTATAATATAATACAGGTTTATGGGTTTGTCAAGTATATAATCGCGTTATATTTTATTTGATAAGAGCGCAACAATCCGTATGGAAGTCAATCGCTATTCCCCTGTCTTCGGCTAATTGAACGGCCAGATCGCTGGGATAGGCGATCCCGTCCAGCCCGGTTTCGACAGCCAAACAATCGGTTTTACGTCGGTGGAGGCCCAGGGGACGTTCACAACCCAGAACGACCGGTGTTTGAGGAAAAAGGGTGCGGGCTATGATAAACAGGTCTCCCATAGCCTCCGGGGGAGGGGGAGGGGTTTTGGCCATCGCCGTTTTGGGGATGGGTCGAAATCCAACCAGGACCAGGGTCCTTATCGGATAACCGGCAATCAGCTTCAACGCCTCGGGTTCTCCCCGGATTTGCCCGAAATGGAGCCCCATGACCACATGGGGGGCCGTGGGGATGGCCCGGTCCGTGAGTAGTTTAAGGGATCGTTCGTAGTCCCCGATCGTGGCATCCAGATGATAAATCTCCCGGATGGTCCGGTTATCTCCAATGATATCCACCAGGGCCATATCAATTTGGGCCTCGGCCAGAGCATCGGCCACGTTTGGAGAAACTAAGCCGGTATGGACCAACACCCTCAGTCCCAGTTCGGAACGAATCTCTTTAATGATCTTGATATAATTCAACAAGGGGACCCTTCCCTCCTGATCTGCCCCACCGCTGATCAGGATACTTTGACCGCCTTTTTCTGCCACCCGCCCTGCCGCTTCCTTTAAGGCCGGAGGAGTTTCAGCGGCCGGCATGTTTTTTAGGATGACCCCTCCGCAATGTTTACAGTTCAACCTACAATCGGTGCCGGTCACGGATACGGCCGCAGTACCGCAGGTGTTTGGTTGGGCGAAAGGTTGAGCCCCCACCTTTTTCAAAGAAGGGAAGAAAAATGAGATTTTTTTTTCAGGCGTGCTCATAGGATTATCGTATCTTCACAATCGTGATGTGATCGTTATAGAATAACCGGTAATTAATTTCCATAAAAATTACCAGTCTCAAAATATCCTGTTGCCCTTGATCGCATTTTCTTTTATGATCATCTCCATTTTAAAGCCAGACATCACCATGAAACGTCTTATGTTTGACGTTAACCCCCATCGATTTTTGAAGATGCCGCCGAAGATGAAAGGACATCCCAAATGAAGATCAAAAACGGCCAGGACTATCTGCGTAGTTTAAGAAAAATAAACCCGGTGGTTTACTATAAAGGGAAAAAGATAAAGGATGTGACCCGTCATCCGGCTACGGCCCCTCATGCCCGGGCCGCGGCTATGACCTATGCCCTGGTTAACGACCCGGAATACCAAGATCTGGCCACGGCTGTCTCCCATTTGACCAGCAAGACCATCAGCCGGTTTACTCATGTCCACCAGGGCATGGAGGACCTGATCAAAAAAGTGAAACTGTTACGAGTGTTGGGTCAGAAGACCGGGTCCTGTTTTCAGCGCTGTGTGGGTTTAGACGGGATCAATGCCGTCTATTCGGTTGCCTATGAAATCGATCAAAAATACGGCACAGATTATTTTGAACGCTTTAAGAAGTGGCTGACTTATATTCAAGAGGAAAATTTGATGGTGGTTGGGGCCATGACCGATCCCAAAGGGGACCGCTCCAAGGGGCCTGCCGAACAGTCCGACCCGGACCAATATGTGCATGTTGTGGAGCGTCGGGAAGACGGCCTGGTTATCCGGGGGGCCAAGCTGCACATGACCGGAGGGGTCAATTCCCACGAGATCCTGATCATGCCCACAACGGCCATGGACCCCACAGCCAAAGACTACGCCCTGGTCTGTGCCGTTCCGGTTAATACCCCAGGGGTTACCATGATTTTCGGACGCCAGGCCAACGACAACCGTAAGGACAACAAAGAACGAATCGATGCCGGGAACCCGGTTTTCGGGGGGGTCGGCGGAGAGGCGGTCATTGCCTTCGAAAATGTCTTTGTCCCCTGGGAGCGGGTATTTATGAACGGTGAGACGGAGTTTACCGGCAACTTGGTCTATCGTTTCGCTGCCCATCACCGGGCCAACTACGGCGGCTGTAAAACAGGCTTAATCGATGTCTTAACCGGGGCTGTGACTTATCTGGCCCAGATTCAGGGCACGGCCAAGGCCTCCCATGTGCGGGACAAGGTGACTGAAATGATCCATCTGGGTGAAACCCTTTACAGCTCAGCCATTGCCTGTGCGGCTGAAGGCTGGCCCACTCCGTCTGGGGCTTATATGGTGGATACCATGCTGGCCAATGTGGGCAAACATAATGTGACCCGTTTTCATTTCGAGGTCGCCCGTCTGGCCTCCGACCTGGCCGGAGGATTTCTGGCCACCTTACCCAGTGAATATGACCTAAAGAGTGAAGACGTCGGTCATTTGGTGAAAAAATATTTCTCCGGGGTGGCCAATTTTCCCACCGAAGATCGCATCAAGATCGGCCGGTTGATCGAGTCTATGACCGGCGGCACGGCCTTGGTGGAATCCATGCATGGGGCCGGTTCTCCTCAAGCCCAGAGGGTGATGATTTTTAGGGAAGGGGATCTGGATAAAAAGGTGAAACTGGCCAAGGCCCTGGCCGGCATACCACCCACCAGGGTTAAATAAGGGCCTTTCTTGTCAAGGGTTTAAAAATAATTTAGACAATATATCCTGGTCAAGATTTGGAGAGTCTTCCAAACTTATTTTCGGCAAGACTTTCTTTTTACTGCAATACTACAATGAGACCCTTAATCGCTAAGCGCAAACCGGACATTGGGGGTTTGGTTCAATCCGGATTTCGGAAAAACGCATCTCCAGACCGTTATAAATCAGAAGCCGGCCGGTAAGCAGACTCCCAAAGCCGACCAGATATTTAATGGCCTCATTGGCCTCGATCAAACCGATGATACCGGGTGTGGTCCCTAAGACCGGGAATTTTTGAGGCGGCGGAGCTTGCGGGAAGAGGCATTTCAAACAGGGGGTTTGTCCGGGAAGAATCACGGTAGTCATCCCCATCATGCCCAGGATACCCCCATAAATAAAGGGGATCCCCTGACGTAATATCTGTTGATTGATCAAATACCGGGTCGGAAAATTATCCAGGCCGTCCAGGATCAGGTTACACCCAGCCGTCAACTCGGGTAAGGTTCCCTCGTTAATCTCGTCTTTTCGGATCTCCAAATCAATCTCAGGGTTTAATTTGACCAATTTTTCCTTCGCCGATTCCACTTTGAGTCGGTCAATATCCGGTGACCAGTGGAGGATTTGACGGTTTAAATTACTAAGGTCCACCTGATCCTTGTCCACAATCCGTAAGGCCCCCACCCCGGCGGCGGTCAAATAATAGGCGGCCGCCGAACCCAGACCACCGGCCCCGGCAATCATGACCCGACTTTTTTTTAATTTTTCCTGCCCCTCTCGACCAAAATGGTTCATCATCATTTGCCGGTCATAGCGAAGGATTTCCATTTCATTCAGCATACGGAACCTCCTTTTGTTTTTCCTCAAGTCTATCCAAAGATATTTGAAATTCCTGAATTAAGAATCCAGGAGCCAGAATTAAGAAGGGGAACCAATCACTATAAAGATAAACCAAACCGTTTTATTCTGGATTCTGACTCCTGACTTCTGGATTCTTGGTCTCACAACAGGACTCAGTTAGTAAAAAGGTTAGGGATAAATTCTTTGATCATAGTGTGTAAAAATTTATAATCTACCACAGGAACAAATTCGGTCAATCTTTTTAACGCCTTCGGTCTAAAGGGCTTATTCTGGGGTCCCGTTAAACGGCGATCAGTAAGAACAGCTTAACCTATTGTAATATATTTATTTTTTAAAATTAGTCCAGTTTAATTCCCCTAGGCAAAAAAATTGTTTGACCTTTGGGAAAAAATAATCTAAGCTCCCGTTTTAATTTGAAGGTTCAAGACCTTCAATCCAAACCAGGATAATCCCAAAAACTTGTAACTGATTGGTTTTTGGCAATAAATTATCTATCGAATAAGGAGGAAGAAGCAATGTTTCAAGTTACGGTTGACGCCGACAAGTGCACGGGAGATTCCAATTGCGTGGATACCTGCCCGACTAGCGTTTTCGAACTTCAGGACAATAAGGCCGTGCCCGTCAATATGGACGAATGCCTGGGCTGCGAAAGCTGTGTTGAAGTTTGTGAAACCGGGGCTATCACAGTAAAAGAAATATAGTCTTTCCGGTTGGTTTTTCATTTGGAACAGGCCAGGGGATTTCCCGGCCTGTTCTTTTTTTTATGGATCTTTCTTCTCTGACACCATCCCAAAAACAAGCGGTCAGACATCGAGGAAGCCCCTTAATCGTTTTGGCCGGACCAGGCACGGGGAAGACCAGAACCCTGACCTATCGTATTGCCCACCTGATAGCAACGCAGGTCGCCGGACCTGATCAAATACTGGCCGTCACCTTTACCCATAAAGCCGCCCAGGAGATGCGCTCCCGGGTAGAACAACTCTGCCGTTTGATGGCCAATCCTTCCCCTCCCTGGATTTCCACTTTCCATGGTTTTTGTTTCCGCTTCCTCCATGAGAATCTCCCCACCCATTTTCAATTGCTATCCGAAAATGAAGCCTTCCATTTACTTAAAGAAACAACCCGGGAACAATTCACCGACTTCCCGATCCAGTCTTTAAAGGAGTTGGCCCGGCACATCTCTTGGGCCAAGAACGCCCTGATCTCTTCTGAATTTTCGGAAACATTACCCCGTTGGGATGTTTATCCAAAGTGGTCTTTATGCTATCGGGCTTATCAGGAACAACTTACCCTTCGCCGAATTTGGGATTTTGATGAACTCCTTGTTCAAACCATTATTCTCTTGGAAAGAAATCCTGACCTCAGGACAGGCCTTCAGGCCCGATTCCCTTATGTGTTCATTGATGAATTTCAGGATATCAATCCTTCTCAATACCGGCTCTTTCAACTCTTAACCCGAAAGGAAGGGGAGTGGATGGTCATCGGCGATCCCAATCAGGCCATCTATGGTTTCCGGGGGGCCAGTGCCGAATTTTTTCCCCGTCTCCACCGGGACTACCCCTCTTTGACGGAAATTACCTTGGACGAAACCTTTCGGCTGAACCAGACCGTAATGAATGCCTCATCACAGGTCATGAGGAACTCGGCCCGGAGCTTGATCTCTAACCTTAAAGGGGAACCCACTTTGCCGGTGGTTGGCCTATCTTCTGCCGAAGAAGAAGGGGAATATATTACCAGGATTATTGAAGAAGAAATGGGGGGCTTGAGCCTTTCATCAAAAGGGACGGATTCTTTTTCCCGGTTAGAACAAAACCATTCAAAAAGTTTTGCCGATTTTGCCGTCCTTTACCGACTTCATATCGAGGGGGAGCTGCTGGCCAAGGCCTTTTCCAAGAAGGGGATCCCCTTTAAAAAGAT
>Ga0299912_10004024_pt1 | contig 12009 bp, 10 predicted proteins | sample RVTome_2_FD_207667 | JGI IMG/M metagenome (GOLD analysis project Ga0299912, IMG submission 207667) | Soil microbial communities from uranium-contaminated site in the Upper Colorado River Basin, Wyoming, United States - RVT95D214 (version 2) ... | reverse complement strand
TTCGCCCAGACGCGAAAGCAGTGCGCATATCACCGCCTCCTCGCCCTCCTTGACGCCGGCCTGCTCGGTGAGCCGGCGCGCAACCAGCCCCGTCAGCATCACCTCGGCCAGCAGTTGCTTGGCCTGGTCGCGGTTGGCGCTCATGCCCTTGAAGCTGTCGAGCAGCCGCAGCCCCAGGGCGAGATGACCGATCGCGTCCTGGCCCAGCACCAGCACCGCCCGGCTCACCGTGGTGATATTTCCGCCGAAAGGCGCGTACATCGCGGAATTGGCGAGCCGCAGCACCTTTTGCGTGAGCGAAAAATCCGAGATCACGGACGACACGAGCTTTTCCAGATGGTCCGTCTGCGACTGCGTTGCGTTGACGATCTTCCGGATGGAATGCGAAAGCGTCGGGAAATCGCCATGCTCGGCCATCCGCGCCCACAGGGTATCGAGTATCCGTTCTTTCGCGGGGCTCACTGCGGTTCTCTGGGATGCGCCGATTTGGCGCTGACCGCCGACCCGAAATCTTCAGCCGCCATCGGCCTGCCGATGTAGAAGCCCTGCACCATCGGACAACCCTTTTCGCGCAGGAGTTCAAGCTGGCGCTCTCCTTCCACGCCTTCGGCGACGACCTGCAATCCCAGTTCGCGCGCCAGCCCCAGCACCGCCGACACGATGATGAGGTCGTTCGGCGAGTGCAGCATATCGCGCACGAATGAACAGTCGATTTTGAGCGAGGACAGCGGGAAACGCTTGAGGTACGAGAGCGACGAGTAGCCGGTGCCGAAATCGTCGATGGCGATATGCACGCCGAGCCGCTTGAGGGTGGCGAGCACCGCCAGGGCCTCCTCGGGGTTGTGCATGAGCACGCCCTCGGTGATCTCCAGCGTCAGGCGCGCCGGATGGAGGCCCGATTCGGCAAGGGCCTGGCGCACGTGTTCCACGAAGTGGTCGTGGCGGAATTGCCGCGGCGAGACGTTCACCGACACCGACAGACCCTCGAGCCCTTCGCTGTCCCAACGCACCGCCTGCATGCATGCGGTGCGAAGCGCCCATGCCCCGAGCAGATTGATGAGGCCGTTCGCCTCCGCAATCGGGATGAATTCCGTGGGCGGCACCGCGACGCCCACGACGTTCGACCAGCGCATCAACGCCTCGGCACCGATGACGGTGCCGTCGGTTCGCGCGATCGGCTGATAGTGCAGCCGGAATTCGCCGTTGCGCACCGCATCGAACATGGCGTGCTCGAGTTCGAGGTACCTCGAACGCGCGGTGGCAAGGTTTGCGCTGAACATCTGCCAGCGGTTGCGGCCGAGATCTTTGGCGCGGTACAGCGCCATGTCCGCGCAGCGCATCAGCGCCTCCGCATCCACCGCGTGCGCCGGATGCAGCGCAAATCCCATGCTCATGCTCGCGAACAGCGTCTGCCCGGCCACGAGAAACGGCACCTGCATCGACTCGACGAGCCTTCTCGCGATGCCATCCACCTGCTCGGGGGACGCAATCCCCGGCAGCACCAGCGCAAATTCGTCGCCGCCGATGCGCCCGACGGTGTCGTCGCCGCGGAGCTGGAGCTTGATCCGCCCGGCCGCCTGCTTGAGCAGGGCATCTCCCACGGCGTGGCCCAGCGAGTCGTTGATGCGCTTGAACCCGTCGAGGTCCAGGACGGCAACTGCAAACCCGCCCCCGCTGCGCCGCGCGTGCGCGAGTACCTGCTCGATGCGCTCCGCCAGCAGCGCCCGATTGGGAACCCCGGTGAGGGTATCGTGCGCCGCCGCGCGGGTCAGTTCGTCCTCGCGTTGTTTCGCTTCGGTGATGTCGCGACCGGCGATGAGCACGCCGCCGTCATGACCGTCGCGGATGAGGCGCAATTCCACCCATGCGGTTTGCGTGACCAGCTTGATCATCCTCACGACCACCCGTTCCCGCGCGCCGGGAACGCTGCCCAGCCTTGTGAGCGCCTGTTCCAGTGCCGCCGCGTCTTCGCCGTCGACGACATCGCGCAGGTGCAGGCCCGCCAGGTATTCGGGCGGGCAGCCGAGCAGCGGCGGCAGCCCCGCGGAAGCCTCGACGAAAATGCCGTCGGCGGAAAGTCGCGCGAAAAAGTCGAGTCCGTGATCGGCCAGCAGCCTCAGCCAAGGGCTCGCCACGGCTTCGTTTTCTGATGCCAACTTATTGATTGTTATTACATTTGTCTGCATTTTCTGGAAACCCTTGCTGGCAAGCCCCATCGTTAAAGAGTTACGGCATTTGGCCGAAGATCTTGAGCATCGGACGCGACGCGCCCGCGTGCCGGTCCCGCGGATGTTCGACCACCAGACTCACCACTGGGGCCGCAGCATGGGGAGTGGGCGCTTGTATTTGCCTGATTCGGCCCCATACTTGTTGCGTTACCCTCAGGAGTTTGTCGAATTGGGTTCGACAAACTCCTGAAATGAAAAGTACTCGATGGAGCCAAGTCCGACAGGCTGCTAAGTGAGCGAACATGCCGCGTAATCCGACAAGCTGGATGTGGAAAGAGGCCTGCGATCTGCTCGATCAGGCGGAGCGCCTGCATCGGCAATTTTTTCGATTGAGCACTTCGCGGCGCGCGCGCCCCGTGTGGGAGCCCCCGGTCGACGTCTATGAGGACGAGCGCGAAATCATCATCATTGTTGCGCTGCCGGGCGTTTCCGCGGAGCGCATCGAGGTGACGATCGAAATGAACGCGCTGGTGATACGCGCCGAAAGCAGCATGCCCTTTGGCCGGGCCGATTGCGAAATCCATCGTCTCGAGATTCCGTATGGATACTTCGAGCGGCGCATCGAACTGCCCGCGGTGCGGTTGGAGACGGGTGCGCGGGAGTTGAGCAACGGCTGCCTGATCCTGAGCTTGCGCAAGCTGGGCTGAATACATGATGAACGAAAACGACACGATCCTTCCAGCCGCGGCCGATGCGGGGGCGCCGCCGCCGCGCGCGCCGGAGGCTGAAGCGCAGCCGGCGCGGGAGAGCCCGTCGCGGCCCCTGCCGGAGGATGTGTTCATCATCCTGCCGGTGCGCAACATGGTCTTGTTCCCGGGGGTCGTGCTGCCGATCACGATCGGGCGGGCCCGCTCGCGGGCGGCCGCGCAGGAAGCGGTCCGGACCCAGCGCCCCATCGGCGTGCTGCTGCAGAGCAAGCCCGACGCCGACGAGCCGGGTCCCGATGATATGCATTGGGTCGGCACCACGGCGAACGTGCTGCGGTACGTGACGGGTCCCGACGGTTCGCACCATCTCATTTGCCAGGGCGAGCGGCGCTTCAGGGTGCTGCAGTTCATCGAGGGTTACCCGTTTCAGGCCGCGCGAGTGCAGTTCATCGAGCACGACGAGGCTGCCGGCGCGGAGATTGAAGCGCGCGCGAACAGCCTCATGGAACGGGCCGCCGAAATCCTGCAGCTGTTGCCCCAGGCGCCGGAAGAAATGGTCTCCGCGCTGCGGGGCGTGAAAGGGCCCGCGCAGCTCGCCGACTTCATCGCGGGATTCATCGACCTTGCCGCGGAGGAAAAGCAGGGCCTGCTCGAGACGTTCGATCTGCGGGCGCGGCTGGACAAGCTGCTCGAACTGCTGGCGCATCGGCTCAAAGTGCTGCGCCTGTCGCGCGAGATCGACGAGCGCACCAGGGACTCGATAGACGAGCAGGGCCGCAAGCACCTGCTGCGCGAGCGGCTGCGCACGATCCAGAAGGAGCTTGGCGAGGGCGACGAGGGCGCGGCGGAGATTGCCGAACTCGACAAGGCGATCACCGGGGCGAAGATGCCGGAAGAGGTTGAGAAGCAGGCGCGCAAGGAGTTGAAACGCCTCGAGCGCATGTCCGAAGCCGCCGGCGAGTATTCGATGGTGCGCACGTATCTCGATTGGCTGATCGAGCTGCCGTGGGCGGCGGACGGCGCAGCGGCCATCGATATCGCCGAGGCGCGGCGCATCCTGGACGAGGATCATTACGGCCTGGAGAAGATCAAGAAGCGCATCCTCGAGTATCTCGCCGTGCGCAAGCTCAACCCCTCGGGCAAGAGCCCGATCCTGTGCTTCGTCGGGCCGCCGGGAGTGGGGAAGACCTCGCTCGGCCAGAGCATCGCGAAAGCGACCGGGCGCAAGTTCGTCCGCGTGAGCCTGGGCGGGGTCCACGACGAGGCCGAGATCCGGGGCCACCGGCGCACCTACATCGGCTCCTTGCCGGGAAACATCATTCAAAGCATCCGCAAGGCGGGAACGCGCAATGGCGTGATGATGCTCGATGAAGTCGACAAGCTCGGCGCCGGCGGCTTTCATGGCGACCCGGCGTCGGCTTTGCTCGAGGTATTGGACCCGGAGCAGAACGCGACCTTCCGCGACAATTACCTCGGGGTGCCGTTCGATCTGTCGGGCATGATGTTCATCTGCACCGCGAACGTCCTGGACACCATTCCGGGGCCGCTGCGCGACCGCATGGAGATCATCCAGCTCCCGGGGTACACCGAACAGGAGAAGCTGCAGATCGCCCGCCGCTATTTGGTCGGACGCCAGCTAGAGGCCACCGGCCTCACCGCCGAACAGCTCGAAATCGGCGACGACGCGCTCGCCGCGATCATCGGCGATTACACGCGGGAAGCGGGCGTGCGCAACCTGGAACGCGAGATCGGATCGGTGTGCCGCAGCGTCGCGGTGCGCATCGCGGAAGGCAAGGCGCAACAGGTGAAGGTGGGCGCCGGCGATCTCGCCGCGATCCTGGGCCCGCGCCGGTTCGAAGCCGAGGTTGCGATGCGCACCGGCGTGCCCGGCGTGGCGACGGGACTCGCGTGGACGCCGGTGGGCGGCGACATCCTGTTCGTGGAAGCGACCCGCATGCCCGGGGCCGGTAAACTGATACTGACCGGGCAACTCGGCGAGGTGATGAAGGAGAGCGCGCAGGCCGCGCTGTCGCTGGTCAAGGCGCGCGCGCAGCAGCTCGGGATAAAAGACGAGACGTTCGGGAAATCCGACATTCACGTCCATGTGCCGGCCGGCGCGACGCCCAAGGACGGCCCCAGCGCGGGTGTCGCGATGTTCGTGGCGCTCGCGTCGTTGCTGACTGCGCGGGCGGTGCGCAGCGACATCGCGATGACCGGCGAGATCAGCCTGCGCGGGCTCGTGCTGCCGGTCGGCGGCATCAAGGAGAAAGTGCTGGCCGCGTTGCGGGCCGGAATCACGACGGTCATGCTGCCGGCGCGCAATCGCAGGGAATTGGAGGAGATTCCGGAGGACGCTCGCGCCAAACTCAAGCTCGTGTGGACCGAGTCGGTCGACGATGCGCTCGCCACCGCGTTGGCCGGCGGGGCTGCCGGCATGACCCCGGGGTGAGCCGTTCCGCCGGGCCTCTTGCACTGCGAGGCGCCAGAGTTCACCATCGGCGCTGCATGCAGAGAGAATACGGGTAACTGTTTTTATTGACCGGCCCGGCAGCGCGTTTGTTTCGTTCTTCAGGGGGAAAAGCAAAATGTCTCAAGAGGTTACCCGCGGTCTGCGAGCGGTGGATACGCTCGAAGTGCAGGTGTTGGTGGACAACGTCACGGACAGCCTGTCCACCGTGCCGAAGGACGTGACCAACGAGGTTCCGGTGCTGATGAAAAACGGCAGCCTCAGGATGGCCGCCGGCGAATACCGCTGCTGCGCGCACCACGGCCTTTCGCTCATCATCACTGCGCGCGCGGGCGGCGAGCGGCAGACGCTGGTGTTCGACGCCGGGCCGGAAGCCTATACGGTGACCCGCAACGGCGCGCTGCTCAAGGTGCCGTTCGGCGATGCCGGCGCGGTGGTGCTCTCGCACGGTCATTGGGACCATGCCGGCGGCCTGGTGGAGGCGGTGCGCCAGGTGACCGCGGCGAATGGCGGCAAGCGCGTCGAGTGCCACGTCAACCCGGGCATGTTCGTGCCGCGCGGCACGCTGCGCCACGGCGGCGAACCGCTGCCGCAGAAACCGGTGCCGAGCCCGCAGGAACTCGCCGCCGCGGGCGCGACCGTCGTCAACGCGCCGGAAGCGCGGCTGCTGCTCGACAACCTCTTTTATTTGAGCGGCGAGATCCCGCGCGTGACGCCCTACGAGAAAGGGCTGCCGGGGCACCTGAAGCGCAGCGCGGACGCAAGTGCGTGGGAACCGGATCCGTGGATCATGGACGAGCGCTACGTCGCGGCACACGTGAAAGGCAAGGGCGCGATCGTCTTCACCGCGTGCTCGCACGCCGGCGTGATCAACGTGTTGAAGGATGCGCGCAACGTCTTCGGCGACGTGCCGCTGCACGCGGTGATGGGGGGCTTCCATCTCTCCGGGCAGCAGATCGAGGAAATCATCCCCGACACGGTCAACGACATGAAGGGTTTCGGCCTGAAGCGCATCGTTCCGGCGCATTGCACCGGCTGGCGCGCGGTCGGCGCGCTGGTTCAGGCATTCGGCGAGGAGTGCATCGTGCCCTCGGCGGTCGGCAGGCAGTTCGTTTTTTGAATGGAATCCGGAAAGAGGGCCCGAACGCGAAGGCCCTCGCCGGTCTGCCGTCATGCATTAAACGGCATCAGCCCCTTTTTTCCTGAGCCTCGACTTTCGTTCGCGCAGCACCTCGGGCTGATGCGCGCGCACGGCCTGGATCTCCGGGCGTGGCGTGCTGTGAAGCATCGCCTGGTGCAGCGCGTCGCGCAGTTCGGGGTCTTTGAGATCGTCCGGATCGATGTAGCTGATGTGCGCCATGCCCGCCTCCTTTGAAGGATAGGAAATTCGAAAGGTGATATTCTGCCTGTCGCACAAAAAGATGGTATCCCGTCCATGCCGAACACCTTGTTGCAAAAACTTGAGTACAGCAAACAGCGACCCGCGGCCGGGGATTGGGACTTTCCATTCCGGGCGATCCGGCCCGCATAGCCAATACACGCGGGCAACCGCTGCCGGCTTTGATGTGGGTCAAACGGCAGGCGTATCGCCGCGCAGTTCTATCGGCGGTTAACCCAGTCAGTTTTCCGACATCTCCTCGTATGCGCTGAGCGCCTCGGCTGCGTACATCAGCGCCGGGCCCCCGCCCATATACACGGCCATGCCCAGCGCTTCTTCGAGTTGCGCGCGCGTCACGCCGAGCTTGACCAGCGCCTCGACATGGAAGCCGATGCAGGCATCGCAATGCGCGGCCACGCCCAGCGCGAGCGCAATCAGTTCCTTGGTTTTTTTGTCGAGCGCCCCGTCGCGGAGGGCGGCCTGGGCCATCAGGCTGAAGCCTTTGGTCGTATCCGGCAGGTCCGCCCGCAGTTTCGCCAGCGAAGCCGATACCCGCTTCGTGATTTCCCGGTAGCTTTTGCTCACCCTCAATGCCTCTGAAACTTGTCCCAGGAAATCTCTATGACTTGCCCTTGATCTGGTAACTGCCGTCGGCGCCGAAGCTGACTTCGGCATCGACGAAATAAGCCTGCACTTCGCCGCGCAACATCTTGGTCGTGTCATAGGCTTCGCCGGACCGGCCGCCGGTCGCGCACAGGAAAATGACCGGCTTGTCCGTCGGCAGGGTGTCCAGTTTTTTCTCCAGTTCGGCGATCGGAATGTTGATCGCGCCTTTGAGGTGCCCCCTGGCAAACTCCTTGGCATCGCGCACGTCCACGAACAACACCGCACCGGGCGTTTCTTTGGCCAGTTTTTCGAACGAGGCATTGCTGATGCTGCCCTTTTCCTTGCCGGGCACGATATCCACGGCCTGCTTCGCCCCGGCGGGGGCCGCTGCGGCAGCCGCGGCCGCGGTCACGGCCGACGGATACGCCTTGTTCCAGCCGGGATAGCCTTCGGGATAGGTCTTGATGTTGGTGTAACCCAGCTTGCGCGCCTTGTCGGCGGACTTGTCGGACAGATTACATTCCAGGCCGCCGCAGTAGAACACCAGGAAGGTCGCCTTGTCGGCCGGCAGCTGGTCGCGGTGCTTGTCAAACTCGCTGTCCGGGATATTGACCGCGCCCGGGATAGCGCCCTGGCCGAACACGCGCCGGGGGCGGGCGTCGATTAGCATGAACTTTTCCTTCTCGTCGATCAGCTTTTTCACGTAGGCGGTGCTGACCGCCGCCGGCAGGCCCGCTTTGTTCCACGCCGGAGTGCCGTCGGCATACACCTTGATGTTGGTGTACCCCAGTTTCTCCATCTTGCGGGCCACGTTGTGGCTCAGCATGCATTCGACCCCGCCGCAGTAGACGATCGCCAGCTTGTTCTTGTCGGCGGGCAGCTGATCCGTCATCTGCTCGAACTTCGAATCGGGAATGTTCACCGCGCCCGGCAGGTGGCCGGGATCGTATTGGCGTGCCGCGGGACGCGCATCGATGAGAATCACGTCCTTGCGCGGCGGAATGTCGACATACTGTTTTACGAAATCGGTGTCGACGATGTTCTTGTACCAGCCTTCCCTGGGCTGCGCCTGCGCCGGCTGCGCAAACCCGGGCGGCGCGAGCAAAGCCGCCAGCGGCAACGCCAGGATTGCGAACCACAGGATCCGGTCGAGAAGTTTCGTTTTCATGATGGCTCCATTTCAAATTACCGTGAATTTTTCGGTCGACTCGTTGTAGCGCACCGCCAGGTACCAGGCCAGCAGGATGCCGAAACAAAGCACATAGGTTGGCCCCCAGCCGCCCAGCAAATTGGGCAGATAGGCCTGGATCCCGACCTTGGTCGCCTCGACCAGATCGAGGTTCATGTCGGGCGTGAGCAGGTCCCAATACTGGGCGATGCCGGAGAAAGTGGAGCCGGCCCAGGCGAAGAAAAAGCCGGCCACCCACAGTTTCAAGTGCCCTTCGCCCATGCGCCACAGCGCGCCCGAGGCGCAGCCGCCGGCGAAAATCATGCCGACGCCGAAGATGAAGCCGCCGCTGAGCGAACCGATCCAGAACGTCGCCGGGATGGCCACGTACGGATCGATCACTTTTTTCTGGAACAGTATCGACCCGGCCGCGATCGCCAGCGCCAGCGCGAGGATGATGGCTTTGGTCATGTCGCCTTCGGCCGTCATGAACGGCTCGCGAAACGCGCGCGCAAAGCAGATGCGCGAGCGGTGCAGCACGAATCCCATGGCGAGGCCGGCGAGGATGACGATCGCCCGCGCCGCCAGCTTCTCGTCGCCGGAAGACGCCCACTGCGCGGCCCACAGGCCGACGGCCAGCAGCAGCATCACCCCGAACAGCGGATACCAGGCGCGCAACGGCGATGACACGGCGACCTTGGGCGCCTGCATGCCCCACTCGATATGGTCGAGCGTCCACAGCAGCAGTTTGAGCCCGATCACCGCCCCCACCAGCAATCCGGCCCACATTGCCCAGCCAGCCGGCGATGCGTGCATCAGCGGCGTGAAGAATCCGCCGGTCGTGCAGCCGCCGGCGAGCGATGCGCCTATGCCCATCAGGGTGCCGCCGACCGCGCCCCAGACGTATTCGAGCCGGGGCGCACGGATCAGGCCGAACTGGCGCGACATCAGGGCCGCCGCCACCGCGCCCAGGATCAGCGTCATGTTCATCAGCGACATGCGGTGCAACAGCGGCGACTCGAGATTCGGTTTGATGTTGAGCAGCGGCCCCAGGCCGATGGCGTGATTAAGCCAGTCGCCCCATAGCTTGAGCCCGCCATAGATGCCCCAGAACAACCCGCTCACCATCAGCCCGACGATGATCAGCACCATCAGGATCGCGCCGACATAGGGCGACCACTGCTCGACGAACAGCGCCTCGTAATCCTTGCGCAAACCGTCCATCAAATTCGCACTCACGGGGAGACCCTCACTTCTTTATTGGCAACGCGACGGGTTGTCCGAATCCTTCGCGCCATAAAGCACCCAGGCCTTGATGTCGGCCTGAAGCTCGGCATCCGGCACTTCAAGAAATTTCTCCGCGGCCTTGTTGGTGGCCTTGATGCTGTCGCGGTAGGCGCGGCTGGTCGCGTACTTGAGCGAGGGATTGCTCTTCTTCGTCGCGTCATGCTTGTCGGCGGCGACATAGGCGCTCCACTCGGCCTTGGTCTTCTCGTTGGGGGAGATGGTTTTTTTTGCCACCGACTGGTGGCAAGTCGTGCAGACCTGCCGGTAATACACGCGGCCCCGTTTCCAGTCGCCGTCGTAAGCACCGGCACTGCCCGTCATCACAATGCCGAGCACGGCGCCCGCCATCAATTGTCTGGTCATGTTCATGTCAGTCTCCTTGCAGAATTAACTTGTGGTTTCCCGGCCGGCGCGGCCGCTTACTTCTCGACCTCTTCATAGCCGGTGATCATCGCCTTGATGTGCGCGGTCGGCGTGTGGCCGGCGGTGGTGAGGTAGACGTGGGCGATGAAGAAAATCAGCATCAGGAAAGCCGCGGCGGTGTGCACGAGGGCGATCGGGGCCAGCGGCAGCCCGTCGAGACCGATGGCGCCGAGATCGCGATAAAACAGATAGCCGAAACCGCTGATCCAGATCAGCGGGTTGATCAGCAGCTTCACGAACAGATAGGCCAGCCTTTGCAGCGGGTTGTGCTTGCGCAGCGGCGTCGTGCGGAACGGATGGGGGGCATTGGTGAAAATCCCGGTGACGTAGTATTTCAGCATGACGTCGACCTTTTCCAGGGTCGGGATATATTGCTTCCATTCGCCGGTGGTGAAATGCCAGAAGATGGCGAACACCCACAGGCCGACCAGCGCCCATGCCGCGGTGGTGTGCAGTTGCGCCGCCTTGCCCCAGCCGAGCAGCGAGTAGCTGCCGTGCACCTCGAAGCCGGTCAGCATCATGAAGATGATGAGCGCGGCCTGCGACCAGTGCCAGAAGCGCTCGAAACGTTTGAATATGTAGACACGTTGCGTGGTCATTTTCCGCTCCATCAATGCTTGTTCTTGCGCGTAACGACGCGCGCGGAGCCGTGCACGACGACCCCGAGCAGGGTCAGCGCGGCGAGGCCCCAGCCGGCGGCATCGAGCAGGCCCAGGTGATCGCGCGCGCGGCCCGGGATGTAGACGCCGTCGATTTTCTCCAGCCGCCCGTTGGCCTTGTGGCATTCGACACAGGCGAGCGCCTTGTCCTTGGGCGCCACCATGTGGGTGATCGGCCAGGTCATCTCGGTCCTGACGAAATCGAACTTGCCTGAGAACGTGGCGCCGACGCTGGCCATGCCGGCAGCGATGGCTTTTTCCCAATTGAAGTGCACCCAGTAGGAGGCGTCGTCGTTGCCGGTGGTATGCGGAATGACCAACGACTTGGTGACGGTGTCATAGGGCTGCTGGCCGCGGAACACCTTGACCGGCCAGATCACCGATTTGCCGTCGCGCGGGCTGCCTTCAAAGCGGTTGATTTGGGTGGGCTTGTCGCTTTTTTCCACCGGGTCCCCGCGCAGCGTGTACTGGACCTTGCCGTTGAACCACAGGTATTCGGGAATCACGTTCTCGGCCAGTATGAAATCGCCTTTCTTGGTGTCGTAAATGACATGGTTCTTGTCGTCTTTTTTGATCATCGGCTTGCCGTCCGCGCCCATTTTGCCGGCGGTCGACCAGTCCCATGACATTTTGGTGGCGATGCCGCCGCGCGCGAAACTGGGAACATGGCAGGTCTGACAGGCCAGCGTCCTGGTGTGATCGTTGAGCTTGGTGTTTTTGGCATGGGGCGCCTGGCCGTGGCAGGACTGGCAGGTGGCCGGATTTTTACGGTCCTCGCTGCCTCGTACTTGGGCGCTCTTGCGGTCGACCGCGGTGGGCGCATAGCGGCTGCCGGCGACATCGTGGCCGCCGATCTTGTGGCAGGTGGCGCAACTGAAGTTGAGCCCGGTGGCATCCATGTGCACATCGAGCGCTTTATCCGGGGACTCGAGCGAGGTGTCCATGTCGCCGTGCTTGACCGCGTCGCCGCCGCCGCCATTGAAGTGGCAGGCGCCGCAGGTATCGCGGCTGGTCTTGCCTACCTTCTGGGCAACCTTCTTGAGATCGGTGGCCTTGACGGTCTTGCCCGAACCGGGCGGGTATTCCATGTCCTTGTACGGCACATGGCCGGCCAGCCCAGCCAGCTTGCGATAGCTGCCGGTGGTG
>Ga0299912_10004023_pt1 | contig 12012 bp, 11 predicted proteins | sample RVTome_2_FD_207667 | JGI IMG/M metagenome (GOLD analysis project Ga0299912, IMG submission 207667) | Soil microbial communities from uranium-contaminated site in the Upper Colorado River Basin, Wyoming, United States - RVT95D214 (version 2) ... | reverse complement strand
AAGCTTTTGTCAAGGCCTACAACGACCTCAACAAGACCGTCACCGACCTGTCGAAATACGACGCGGCGAACAAGCGGGCATCGACACTGACCGGCGACGCCACGGTGCGCTCGCTCCAGGCCCAGTTGCGCGGCGTGTTCAATACCGCGCTGTCGACGGCCGGCGGCGGCCTGACCGCGCTCGCGGATATCGGAATTACCTTTCAGAAGGACGGCACGCTCAAGCTCGATTCGACCAAGCTGACTACCGCCCTGGGCGACGCCACCAAGGATGTGTCCACGCTGTTTGCCGCGGTGGGCAAGCCGACCGACAGCCTGGTATCGTTCGTCGGCTCGACCGTGGACACGAAAAACGGCGCCTATTTGCTCAGCGTCAGCCAGCTTGCCACCCAGGGCAAGGCGGTGGGACAAGGGGCCGCGGCGCTCACCATCAATGCGGCAAGCAACGACACTATCGACCTGACGGTGGACGGGGTCGCGGCCAGCGTGACGCTCGCCGCCGGCACCTATACCGCAGCCGCGCTGGCCGCTGAAATCCAGTCGAAGATCAATGGTGTCGTCGCGCTTTCTTCCGCCGGCATCGGCGTGACCGTCACGCAGTCCGCCGGGGTGCTGAGCGTCACTTCCAACCGCTACGGTTCGGCCTCGACAGTGGCCATCACAGGCGGAACCGCCAAGGCGGATTTATTCGGCACGCAGGCCGAAACAGCGGGCGTGAATGTCGCCGGAACCATCGGCGGCATCACGGCAACCGGCTCGGGCCAGACCCTCACGGGGACCGGCGACGCCAGCGGCCTCGCGCTCAACGTGACGGGCGGCGCCACGGGCACCCGCGGCACGGTGAATTTCGCGCGCGGCTACGCCTATGAACTGGACAAGCTGGCGGGAAAAATGCTGGAGAACGACAGCCTGGTCGATGGCCGCATGGACGGCATCAACGCCTCGATCAAGAACGTCGGCACGCGGCGCGAGGCGCTGGCGCTGCGGCTGGACATGGTCGAGAGGCGCATCCGCGCGCAGTTTGCCGCTTTGGACTCGATGATGGCCAGTATGAGCGCGACCAGCAGTTTTATGACGCGGCAACTGGCTAATCTGCCGAATAGCAATGATAACTGAGGAATGACCCATGCCTGCAGCAATACCATACGCAATTCATGCCTATGCCAAGGTCGGCATAGAAACCGGCGTCACGGGGGCCGATCCTCACCGCCTGGTCCTGATGCTGTTCGACGGCGCCACTCTGGCAATCATCAATGCCAAGCAACACATGCTGCGCGGCGAGATTGCCGCCAAAGGCGAGTCCATTTCGAAAGCCATCATGATCATCAACGACGGCCTGCGCGCAAGCCTGGACGTCACAGCAGGCGGCCAACTGGCGCAGAATCTTCGCGCTTTGTATGAATACATGAGCAACCGCCTGCTTTTCGCCAACGCCAGGAACGAACCCGCGGCGCTCGACGAAGTAAAGCAGCTGCTCCTGGAACTGAAGGAAGCCTGGGAAGCCATCGGCAAACCGCAGGGACTGCCTGCCGCAAATGATCAACGCCCGGCCACCCTGGCGGCGAACCGCGCATAATTTTGGAAATGAACAATACACAAGTCATCGCCGTCTACGAAGATATTCGCGCCGTCACAGAGCAGATGCTGCAGGCTGCCTGCAACAGCGACTGGGACCAGCTGGTGTCGCTTGAAAAAATATGCAAGGGCCTGGTAGAGGGTCTCATTGCGGCGCAACCGCGCGAACCCCTGAGCGGTAAATTGCAACAGCGCAAGGTCGAGATCATCAAGCAGGTCCTGGCCGACGACGCCAAGATCAGAAATCTCACCGAGCCGTGGATGAAACAGTTGCAGAGCATCCTGAGCGCCGCCCATCATGAGAAAAAGTTGCAGCAGGCGTACGAACCGGGCAACGGTGCCTAGAGCCTGTCTCAATAATATCCGCGTGCGCATGCACGGGTGGGGGCCGCCATGATCCGCTCTGATGCCGCAACTCGCCTGGGCCTGTTGAAGGCGATCACAGCGGTATCGGCCGTTGCCGACGTGACGCACGACCCTTCCGAGTTCACTCCCGGGGCGCGCGTTCAGGCGCGGGTGGAGGCGCAGCTTGCCGGCGGCGGCTTCCGGGTAGTGGTCGCCGACACCCCGATGCAAATGCGGCTGCCTCCCGGCATTCGTCCCGGGACAACGCTCGAGCTGATGTTCATCGGCGGCAAGCCGCGCCCCACGTTCGTGCTGCTGAACCCGCCCGCCCCGACGGGCAGCAACGCGTTGTTGAGCCCGGCCGCGCGCCTGCTCGTCACGCTGGCGCAGGATGCGGGAACAAACGCCGTGACGACGCCACCCTATCAGGCCACGCCAGTGCTTGAAAAGCCGCCCGGCGACACCGGCGAGTTCGGCACCCGGCTGCAGCAGGCCTTTTCCCAGAGCGGACTGTTCTACGAATCGCACCAGGCGCAATGGCTGACCGGGCGCCGGACGCTCGAGCAATTGCTGCGCGAACCGCAGGGCAGATTGTCCAAAATGGCGCCGCAGGGCAAACCGGATGCCGCCCCTGCCGCACCGCCACCCGGGAAGCCGGATGTCGCGGATTCCACCGCGTTGTCGCAGGCAATCGCGCGCGCCGAAGCGGCCTCCGCCGAGGCGCCGGCAAACCCGGAACGCCTGTTTCCCAAGGAAGCCTTGCCGCTGGTGCAGCAGCAGCTTGCCACGCTCGATACCGGCCAGATGCTGTGGCGCGGTGAAGTATGGCCGGGACAAACGCTGGACTGGCAGGTAGACAGCGAGCCGCCCGAACAGGACGACAGCGAGGAGCCGCTACGCTGGCGCAGCCGCCTGCGGCTGACGATGCCGCTACTGGGACAGGTCACGGCGCTGTTGGTGATTGACGCGCGTGGCGTGCGCATTGCAGTGGGCGCCGCCAGCGCGTCCGCCGTGGAAACGCTGCGCGGCGGCCAGGCTTCCCTCATCCAGGCAATGCGGGGCTCGGGACTGAATGTCAGCGGCATCGAGGTGCAACGCGATGACGATGCGTAAAAGCGGCGGCAATATTGCAACGGCATCCCCCGCGCGCCCGGAACATTCGCGCCAGGCGGCGGTGGCCCTGACCTACCGCACCGGACAGGCCGCGCCGCAGGTGGTAGCCAAGGGCCGCGGCTTGCTGGCCGAGGCGATCATCGCCCGCGCCAGGGAGAACGGCATCTACGTGCATGAATCGGCGGAACTGGTATCCTTGCTGATGCAGGTGGATATCGACGACCATATCCCGCCTCAACTTTATATCGCAGTGGCGGAATTGCTGGCCTGGCTCTACCGCCTCGAGCATGGAGAACCGGCGCCGCAAGGTATGGCCGGCACGATTGCAGGGCGGACTCTGCCCGGCCTGATGGAATGAAATGACCGCTATGACGACACCAGCCGAAACTCTGACGCAACTCGATATCGATGCGGAAGACAGCAAATACCTGATCCGCTCGCCGGTCGAGATCCTTTTCATTCTGCGCGCGGTCGCGCAGCGCAACGCGATGGTCGCCCTGCACTTCAGCAACGGCAACGATTTCATTCTCACTTCGATCCTGGACATCGACAGCGATGCCGGCGAACTGGTGATGGATTACGGCGACAACCAGAAACTCAGCCAACAGGCGCTGAGCGAGGACAAGCTGGTCTGCACCACGGTTCATGACCAGGTAAAAGTGCAGTTCGCGTGCAACGGCCTGAGGAAGATCCGTTACAACGGCAAGGACGCCTTCGGCGCCCGCCTGCCGGATGCGCTGCTGCGCGTCCAGCGCCGCGAGAATTTCCGCGTTGCCACGCCGGAGACCAAGCCGCTCAAGTGCATCATCACGCTGCCGCCCGGCCACAGCCCGGCGACCGCGGAAGTGATGCTTCTGGACATCAGTTGCGGCGGCATGGCCGTCGTCGATCACCACCCGAAAGTTGCCCTGGACCCGGGCACGACCTACCCAAAATGCCGCCTCGAACTGCCTGGGATCGGCACCATCGCCTTCGCGATGCGCGTGCAGGAGTCTTTCCCGCACACCCTCAAAAACGGACTCACGTGCAAACGCGCCGGCTGCGAGTTCATCTCGATGCCGGAAAGCATGGGCGCAATGGTGCAGCGCTATATCATCCAGCTGGAGCGGGAAAGAAACGCCAGGCTCAGGGCCTAGCAGCCTGCCGGACTGCCACATGCGCCGGAACGCGTAGCGTTAACAAAACGCGGTTGATCGACGCTGCGGCGACAGGCTGCTTAAGAAAGAAGCTTTACATATGGATATATGATTTATACCTGCATGTTCATGATGTCGTGGTACGCCGCAACCAGCTTGTTGCGCACCTGAACCATGGTCTGAAAGGAAATATTCGCCTTTTGCAGCGACACCATCACATCCTGCAGATTGGTATTGGGATTGCCCATCTCGAATTCCCGCGCCAGCCGCCCCGCTTCCTGCTGCGTGCCGTTGACCTGGCTGATCGCGCCCTTGAGAACAGTGCCGAAATCAACGCCGCCGGCCGCCTCACCCGGGGCGGCCTGAGACGGCTTGCCCGCGGCCAGTGCCGCCGCCGCGCGCAGTTGTGCCAGCACATCATCGATTGCCGAAGTTTTCATAAGTTTGCTCCTGCCAGGCGATATTGCTGCAGTTTATAGCGCAGTGTGCGCTCGGAAATGCCCAGCCGCCGCACCGCCAGCTTGCGCGAGCCGTTGACCGCGGCCAGGGTTTCCAGGATATGCGTGCGCTCCAATGACTTGATGTCCATGATCGACGCTTCTGCGCGCCGTTCTGCCGCCGCAGCGGACACGCCGGCGGGCACGGCCAGCGCAAGGTGTTCGGCCTCGATAGTGCGACCCGGAGCGACAATCGCCGCGCGCTGAATCACATTCTCCAGTTCCCTGACATTGCCGGGCCATGCATGCTGCTGCAACCGCTGCAGCGCCGATTCGCTGAATTCAAATCCATGCCGGTCGAGCCTGCCCGCCAGGCCGGCGAGGATGTGTTGCGCCAGCGGCACGATGTCCTGCGCACGCTCGCGCAGCGGCGGTATCAGCAAGGGGAATACATTCAGCCGGTAATACAGGTCCTCGCGGAACACCCCTTGCTCGACCGCCGCCTGCAAGTCGCGGTTTGATGCGGCAAGCACGCGCACATCGAGCGCAATCGCCTTGCGCCCGCCGACGCGTTCGACTTCCCGTTCCTGCAACACGCGCAGCAATTTGGCTTGCAGCGCCAGGGGCATTTCGGAAACTTCATCGAGCAGCAGGGTTCCGTCCTGCGCCTGCTCGAATTTTCCGGGCTGCGCCTGGGTCGCGCCGGTAAAAGCGCCCTTTTCATAGCCGAACAATGTGGCTTCAAGCAGGTGTTCCGGAATCGCAGCGCAGTTGATCGCCACGAACGGGCCCGCGGTGCGTCCCGAATGCCGGTGAATGAATCGCGCCAGCACTTCCTTGCCGCAGCCGCTCTCGCCGCTCAGCATGACCGTCACCGCCGATTTTGCCACCCTCCGCGCCAGTTCGAACAACGCCAGGCTGCGCGGATCGCGGGCAATGACATCCGCACCCTGCCCGGCGTCCGCTGTTGCCAGATGACGCCTGACCTGGGACAGCAATGCATCCGGCTCAAAGGGCTTTAAAAGATAATCGCTGGCGCCGGCGCGCATCGCTGCAACCGCCTTTTCCACGTCGCCGAAAGCGGTCATCAGCACCACCGGCATCGCGGGGTGGCGCGTCTTGACGGCGGCCAGCAGGAACAGGCCGTCCATCGGTTTCATCTGCACATCGGAGATCACCAGGCCAATCGGCTGTTGCGCCAGCGCATCCAGCGCAGTCTGTCCGTCCGCTGCGCCCACTGTTTCGTAGCCTGCCAGCCGCAGGGTGGCGCGCAAGGCCTCGAGCAAATCACGATCGTCCTCGACCAGCAGCACCGGCAATGTCTTCGTCATAGCGCTTCGCTCTCAATGAAATGTTTGCGGTCGGTTGCCTGCCGGGCGCGTGGCAACGTGCGAGGCAGGCGCATCACGAATTCGCTGCCCGCCCCCGGCGCCGACACCACCGCGATGGAGCCGCCGAGCGATTGGGCCACGCCGCGCGCGATGGCGAGACCCAGTCCGGTACCTTCGTCGCGGGTCGTAAAAAACGGCTCGAACAGACGCCCCTGGATGGCGAGCGGTATGCCGCTGCCTTCGTCCCGCACCCGGAATACCAGTGTTTCCCCTTCCGCATCGCAGGTCAGCATCACCCTGCCGCCGCGCGGCGAGGCCTGCATGGCGTTTTCCAGCAGGCTGACCAGCGCGCTGCACAGCGCTTTGCGATCGGCCTGCAATGTCGCAGACGCGCCATCGCCGGCGATGGTGAAGCGAAGACCGTGGCGCGCCATCTGCGGTTCTATCACCTGCCGCAATTCCGTGAGCAGCTCGGAGACCGCCAGATTTGCCGAATTGCCCGTTTCACCTTTCACGAACAGCAGCATGTCGCCGATCAGGCGCTCCAGATGACGCAGACGAGACATGGCTTTGCCCGCAAATTGCGTGCGCACGGCGCCCTGCAAGCGGGGCTGGGCCAAATGCGCGGTATACAGCAGCGCGGTAGCCAAAGGCGTGCGCAACTGATGCGCAAGCCGCGCCGCCATCTCGCCCATCGCGGACAGGCGTTGATTGCGCCGCAACTCGTCCTGCATGCGCTGCAGCTCGGTCACGTCATGCAGCAACAGGATATGGCCGCCGGCGGCGTCCCGCGCGCTGGTTTCGATGCGGATGCGGCGTGGCGGGCCGGCGGCCGGGCGGGCAACATGCCATTCGCCGGGAGCGCCGGCAGAGCCCAGCCGCTGCGCCACCTGCTGCCAATCGAGACCGCGCAGCGGTTCGCCCAGCATCTGTGCGGCGGCCGGATTGATTTCATCGATTTTTCCCTGCACGTCGATCGCCACCACACCTGCGGGCAAGGCCGCCAGCAACAGCCCGAGACGCTGCGCCAGCGCCTGCTTTTCGGCGAATTCGCGCCGCAGTTCTCCGTTGGCTATCGCGAGTTCCCCGGTGAGCCGCGCCACCTGGTCCTGCAGGTCGCGATACGCCCCCGAAAGCTGCTCGGAAGCCTGATTGAACACCGCGAACGCCTGCTGCAGGTGCTCGCGGCCTATTGAGGATGGGGTCGTTATCAATGCCGTACTCATTAATTTTCGTCAGGGCGGGGCAATTACCCCCTTTCCACACAGGGCGCAGGTTATCAGGCACGGGAGGGGGGACTGCTCCGGATAAATGGGGTTAAAGCGGGTCTTTTCCGCAAATCGAAACAGCTCAAGATGTCGATAATCGTCGCGTAGGTAAGAGAAGCATCTTGGCGGTGCGCAACGGTGCACCGTAATGTGTATTTGAGGAGAAAAACAGCGTTATGGCAGATATCGTGCCTAGTCCCGGTCAAGCCGTGGCAACCCGGTTTACCGTGTTGGCCCAGTTGCCTAGCCAGCAGAAACTCGCCTTTATGGTCGTCATTGCCACGCTTTTCGCAGTCGTGGCAGGCGCCTGGATGTGGAGTCAGGCGCCCGACTATCGGGTGTTGTATCCGAATGTCGCGGATCGGGACGGCGGCGCCATAATTGCCGCGTTGCAGCAAATGAACGTGCCGTACAAGTTCGCCGACGGCGGCGGCGCCCTTCTGGTACCTGCCGACAAGGTGCACGAAATGCGCCTGCGGCTGGCCGGCCAGGGACTGCCGAAAGGCGGCATCAGCGGCTTTGAACTGATGGAAAACCAGAAGCTCGGCACCAGCCAGTTCCTGGAGCAAATCAATTACCAGCGCGCGCTGGAAGGCGAGTTGGCGCGGTCCATCCAGTCGATGCAGGCCGTGCAAGGCGCACGCGTGCATCTCGCCATATCGAAACCCTCGGTGTTCGTACGGGAGCAGCAAAAACCCAGCGCTTCGGTGCTGCTCAACCTGTATCCGGGCCGCATGCTGGAGCCGGCGCAAGTCAGCGCCGTCGTCCACCTTGTGTCGAGCAGCGTTCCGGACCTGCCGGTGAAGAACGTCACCGTCGTTGATCAAAATGGCAATCTTCTGAGTTCCCCTTCCGGCGCCGTCAATACCGCGGGCCTGGACCCCGGACAGCTCAAATACGTGCGGGAACTCGAACAAAGCTACACCAATCGCATCGAGGCCATCCTTACACCCATAGTCGGCACCAGTAACGTACGCGCCCAGGTCACGGCAGACGTCGACTTCTCTCTTGTCGAACGCGCCGAAGAAATCTACAAGCCGAACGCGACGCCCGCTGACGCCGTGGTGCGCAGCCAGCAGAGCAGCGAGTCAAGCACGGGCAGCGCTGCCGCGGCCGCCGGCGTGCCTGGCGCGCTGTCGAATCAGCCGCCGCCCCCCGCAAACGCACCGCTTGCCGCGCCGGTTACGGCTTCGGGCGCCAACCCCGGTCCGGCTGCGGCAAACACGCCCACAGCGCCGCCGCCGCTCAATGCGCGCAAGGATTCGACCATCAATTACGAGGTGGACAAGACCATCCGGCACGTGCGGCAGCCGCTCGGCGGCATCAAGCGCCTGTCGGTGGCGGTGGTGGTCAATCACCGCAAGGAAACCGATGCCAAAGGCAAGGTCAGCCACAAGTCGCTGAGCCAGACGGAATTGGCGCAGGTCAACGATCTGGTCAAGGAAGCGATGGGCTACAACAAGGAGCGGGGCGACACGCTCAACGTGGTGAACAGCCCGTTCAGCGTTGCCGAGCCGGAAGTGATTCCCGATGTGCCGTTCTGGAAAAAACCCGAAACCATACTGCTGGCAAAGGAAATCGGCAAGAATTTCCTGATTGCCGCGGTGTTGATGTACGTGTTGTTTGGGGTATTGCGGCCGCTGCTCAAAAATATGGCGCTGGCGCGGCCTGCCAAATCCGCGGTTTTGCCCGACGCCGACACGCAACACAACCAGGCCGCCATCCTGCGCGGACAGAAGAATCTCAGCTACGAGCAGCAGCTGCTGGCCGCCAAGCAGCTCGCGCAGCAGGAACCGAAACTGGTGGCCAACGTCGTCAAAGACTGGATGTCGGGCAATGAGCAGTGAAGGCGTTGAAAAAAGCGCGATTCTGCTGATGTCGCTCGGCGAGGATGCGGCAGCCGAAGTGCTGAAGTATCTCGCGCCGCGCGAAGTCCAGAAACTGGGTTCCGCGATGGCCCACCTGAAACAGGTGACGCGTGAAAAGATCGATGGCGTGCTCAACGATTTTCAGATTGTCGCCGACGAAAAAACCACGCTCGGCATGGCCTCCGACGATTACATCCGCAGCGTCCTGGTCAAGGCGCTCGGCGACGACAAGGCCGCCAACCTGATCGAACGCATCCTGCAGGGCGGCGACACCAGCGGCATCGAAGGCCTGAAATGGATGGATTCGCCGCAAGTGGCCGAATTGATCAAAAACGAACATCCGCAGATCATCGCCACCATCCTGGTCCACCTCGACCGCGATCAGGCTTCCGAGATCCTCGGCTTCCTCCCTGAACGGCTGTGCAACGACGTGACCCTGCGCATCGCAACGCTCGACGGCATTCAGCCGACGGCGCTGCGTGAGCTGAACGAGGTGCTGACCAAGCTGCTGGCCGGTTCCAACAACATCAAGAAAAGCGCGATGGGCGGCGCGCGCACCGCGGCGGAAATCCTCAATTTCATGTCCGGCGCGCAGGAGACCTCGATCATCGAGAACATACGCCAGCACGATCCCGATCTGGCGCAAAAGATTCTCGACGACATGTTCGTGTTCGAAGACATCGTCGATATCGAGGACCGTGGCATCCAGCTGGTGCTGCGCGAAGTCCAATCGGAATCCCTGATCATCGCATTGAAGGGCACGACCGACGTCGTGCGCGAAAAAATCCTCAAAAACATGTCGCAGCGCGCCGGCGATCTGCTGCGCGAGGATCTGGAAGCGAAAGGACCGGTGCGCGTCAGCGAAGTCGAGGCGGAGCAGAAGGAAATCCTGAAGCTGGTGCGGCGTCTCGCCGACGAGGGCCAGATCTCGCTTGGCGGCAAAGGCGAGGAGGTCTATGTCTAGTCCGGCCCTCCCCAAGGAGCAACTCCCCGCCTACCAGCGCTGGGAGATGGCATCGTTCGGCAAACGGAACTCCCAGGCCTCCATATCGCTGACCACCGCGGAACAGGTGGAACGCATACACCTGCAGTCCCGCGAAGAAGGCTACGCCGCAGGCTATCAGGAAGGCCGTGCGCAGGCCGCACAGGAAGTGCAGCGCCTGCGCGCGCTGCTCGACGACGCCGGGGGCGCGCTGGGAGATCTCGATCAGACCGTGGCCGAGGAACTGCTGGCGCTGGCGCTCGAGGTCTCCAGGCGCATGCTGGGCCAGGCGCTGAAACTGCGCCCCGAACTGGTACTGCCGGTGATACAGGAAGCGGTCCGTTGCCTGCCGCAGTTCCAACAGACCGTGCGCCTGGTGCTGCACCCCGAGGATGCGGCACTGGTGCACTCCTATATTGCCGAACACCCTGCCGCATCCAGCTGGGTCCTCGTCGAAGATGCCCGCCTGGAGCGCGGCGGCTGTCGCGTCGAAACCGCGAATGGTGAAGTCGATGCCACGCTGCAAAACCGCTGGCAACGCGTCGTGGCAACCCTCGGCGGTACCGAAGAATGGCTGACGCCATGAGCAACGACACCGCTTATTGCGAGCGCTGGCGCACTTTCCTGCGTCACTGCGGCCACTCGGTATCGAATGCCAGCCCATTGGCTATAAACGGTTATCTTACCCGGGCTGCCGGGCTGGTCATGGAAGCGGTGGGGCTCAGGCTGGCCGTGGGCAGCGGTTGCACCGTGCTGTTGCCCGGCGGCAACAGCGTGCAGGCCGAAGTCGTGGGCTTTTCCGGCGACCGTCTGTTTCTGATGCCGGCGAACGATGTCTATGGTTTGACGCCCGGCGCCCGGGTCGCCGCAGCCGAGCCTGCCGTCATGCCGCCGCAAATCGGCGGACCCCGGCATCCCTGGCGCCGCGCCACCGATCTCGCCAAGCACTTGCCGGTCGGCGCGGGCCTGTTGGGGCGCGTGCTTGACGGCACAGGGCATCCTCTCGACCGTCTCGGCCCGCTCCATGCCGAGGGCAGCGCGCCGTTGCAAAACCGCCCCAGCAACCCGCTGGACCGCATGCCGATCAGCGAAGTGCTGGACGTGGGCGTGCGCGCAATAAACTCTCTGCTCACAGTGGGCCGCGGGCAGCGCATGGGCTTGTTTGCCGGCAGCGGCGTAGGCAAGAGCGTGCTGCTTGGCATGATGGCGCGATATACCAGCGCCGATGTGATCGTGGTGGGCCTGATCGGTGAACGCGGACGCGAAGTCAAGGAATTCATCGAACACATTCTCGGCGAAGCCGGGCTGGCGCGCGCCGTGGTGGTTGCGGCGCCGGCAGACACTTCGCCTCTGATGCGGCTGCAGGGCGCGGCTTACGCCACCACCATCGCCGAATACTTCCGCGACCAGGGCAAACACGTGCTGCTCATCATGGATTCGCTCACGCGTTTCGCCATGGCGCAGCGCGAAATCGCGCTCGCCATCGGCGAGCCACCGGCAACCAAAGGCTATCCGCCGTCGGTATTCGCCAAGCTGCCGCAACTGGTGGAACGCGCCGGCAACGGCTGTTCGGGCAGCGGCTCGATCACGGCTTTCTACACCGTCCTGACCGAAGGCGACGACCAGCAGGATCCGATCGCGGACAGCGCCCGCGCCATCCTCGATGGCCATATCGTGCTCTCCCGCGGCCTTTCCGATCAGGGGCACTATCCGGCGATCGATGTCGAAGCCTCGATCAGCCGGGCGATGACCAACCTGATCACACCGCAGCAGTTCGAACTGGTGCGCCGTTTCAAATCACTCTATGCGCGCTACAACCGCAGCCGGGACCTGATCAATGTCGGCGCGTATGTCAGCGGCAGCGACCCCGAACTCGACCGGGCGATCGAAATCTATCCACGCCTGGAAGCATTCCTGCGCCAGGACATGGGAGAGCGGGAGAACTATTCCAATGGCGT
>Ga0299912_10004021_pt1 | contig 12013 bp, 9 predicted proteins | sample RVTome_2_FD_207667 | JGI IMG/M metagenome (GOLD analysis project Ga0299912, IMG submission 207667) | Soil microbial communities from uranium-contaminated site in the Upper Colorado River Basin, Wyoming, United States - RVT95D214 (version 2) ... | reverse complement strand
CCTTCATGGATAACCACGTCGTCACGCAGCAGGCGCACTTTGGAACCGCGTTTGACCATGCCATCGGTGACGATACAACCCGCGATCTTGCCCACTTTGGTGATGTTGAACACTTCGCGGATTTTAGCGTAGCCTAAGAACTCTTCCTTAAGCGTCGGCGACAGCATGCCCGACAGCGCTTTGCGCATATCGTCGGTGACGTCGTAGATGATCGAATAATAGCGGATGTCCACGCCGTCGCGCTTGGCCAAGTCGCGGGCCTGAGCGTTGGCGCGCACGTTGAAGCCGATGATGAACCCGCCCGAAGCGCGGGCCAGGATCACGTCGGATTCATTGATGCCGCCGACGGCGCCATGCAATACGCGGGCGCGAACTTCGTCGGTGCCCATTTTGTTGAGCGTAGCGGTGATCGCTTCGAGCGAACCATGCACGTCTGCCTTGATGACGATGGGCAGTTCTTCGGCGACACCTTCTTTGATTTTTTCGAACATCTGTTCGAGCGTGCCGCGACTGGCGGCGGCGGAACGCAGATCGCGCCGTTTGCGTTGACGGTATTCGGTGACTTCGCGCGCGCGCGCTTCGTCGCCCACCGCAACCACTTCGTCGCCCGCTTCGGGCGTGCCTTGCAGGCCCAAAATTTCCACCGGCATGCCGGGATAGGCTTCGTCGATCTGTATGCCGTGATCGTCGACCAATGCACGCACACGGCCCCACTCGGCGCCGGCGACGAAGATGTCGCCCTTACGCAAGGTGCCGCGCTGCATCAGCACGGTAGCAACGGAGCCGCGGCCCTGTTCCATTTTGGCTTCGATGATCACGCCTTCGCCCGGAGCGTTGGGATTGGCTTTAAGATCAAGAATTTCGGCCTGCAGCAAAATCGCTTCTTCCAGCTTGTCCAAGCCGGTGCGCGCCTTGGCCGAAACTTCCACGGTCAGCACGTCGCCGCCCATTTCTTCGACCACGATTTCGTGCTGCAATAGCTGCATGCGGACCTTTTGCGGATCGGCGTCGGGTTTATCGCATTTATTGATGGCGATGATGATCGGCACTTCGGCGGCCTTGGCGTGGTGAATCGCTTCGATGGTTTGCGGCATGACGCTATCGTCGGCGGCAACCACCAAGACCACGATATCCGTGACCTTGGCACCGCGTGCGCGCATGTCGGTAAACGCCGCGTGACCTGGGGTGTCGAGGAAGGTGATCTTCGCCCCGGAATTCAGCGTCACCTGATAGGCGCCGATATGCTGGGTGATGCCACCCGCTTCGCCACCCGCCACGTCGGTGGTGCGCAACGCATCCAACAGAGACGTTTTGCCATGGTCGACATGGCCCATCACGGTAACCACCGGCGCCCGCGATACCAGATCTTCGCTGCGATCTTCGCCGCCGCCGAGACCCGTTTCCACATCCGATTCCGAAACGCGCTGAATGTTGTGACCGAATTCCGAAACGATCAGTTCGGCGGTGTCGGCATCGATAATTTGGTTGACGGTCGCCATCACGCCCATTTTCATGAGCGCGCGAATCACATCGACGCCGCGTTCCGCCATACGGTTGGCGAGTTCCTGCACGCTGATGGTTTCGGGAACCACCACGTCGCGCACAATTTTCGCCCCTGCGGCGCGGGCCTGTTGCTGGCGCTGTTTTTCTTTTTCGCGCTTGCGCTTGACCGAAGCCAATGAACGCTGGCGTTCATCGGTGTTCGCCAATGCCGTCGTAATGGTCAACTTACCGGAACGACGACGCGGCTCGCCACGCGGACGGGCCGGAGCAGCCGTTTCATCCTTGGTATCGCCTTTGGCTTTTTTGGATTTTTTGTTTTTGCGATCGTCTTCATCCGTATCGCGGGGCGCGGCGGCAGGACGCAAAGCGGGCTTGGCCGCAGCCGGTTTTGCGACCACAGGCTCGAGCTCAACTTCAGCCACCGGCTCAGGCTCGCCTGCGGCGATACGGCGTGCGGTTTCAGCAGCTTCAAGCTTGGCGCGCTCGGCTTCTTCAATGGCGCGCTGCTCAGCCTCGATGGCCTCGCGCTTCGCTTCTTCGGCTTTGCGCTGTTCTTCTTCGACGGCGCGAATTTTGGAACCTTCAAGCGCCTTGATGCGGGCGAGACGTTCTTCATCGGTCAGGTTATCGTCGCGACTGACGGCAACCGGCGCAACCGGAGCCGGGGCCTCGGGAAAAACTTCAGGCGGCACGTCACGCACCTGAGCCATCTTGCCGCTGGCATCCTGAGCGAACGAGCGTTTCTTTTTGACTTCGACCGTCACCATTTTGGAGCGGCCATGGCTGAAGCTCTGCTTCACCGAACCGGCGTCAACAGTCTTCTTCAACTCGAGCATGCCGGGACGCTTCAGGCGCAGCGGCTTTTTGTCGGTATCTTTGGTATCGCTCGTATCGCTCATATCACTCCGTTTTTGAGCTTCGCTCAATCTTCGGCTTCGGTACCGGCCCTATCATCGGCCACCCCATCAAGGGGTTTATTCATGATCCCGGCCAACTTGGCGGCATCACTTAAAAATGCTTCGGCCATCTTACCCGGCGCGAGGATCGCGTGCACCGCGTTGTCGCGCCCGATGGCGTGGCCGATTTCCTCGGCCGTAAACAGCGCCACCACCGGCAATCCGGGGGCTAGGCGCATCATTTTTTCCCGTCCGTCACGGGCCGCATCGCTGGCTTGCAACAGCACGCCGGCCTGCTTCATTTCCGCCTTTAAGGCGGCACGGACTTTTTCAAAGCCCTGGATCAACTGACCCGCACCGCGCGCAAGCCCCAAACGGCTTAAGCAGCGGGCGCGCAGTTGCTCCGCAACACGCACCTCCAAGTCCTCCGGCACGATCACCCGCGCCTTTGCGGCCTTGGAAAACTGCCCCTTCTTAGCGGCAGTTTTTAGCACATCCAGCCGGGCGCTCAACCATAAACCCCGACCCGGCAATTTGCCTGCGGCGTCGAACACCACCTGACCGTCCGGCCCGACCACAAAACGCAACCGTTCGGCGGCAGGCCCAACCTCGCCCGTAACGATACACTTGCGCTCCGGGTCCGCCTTCATCGGTCGCGTCCCCAGGGCCGTTACGCTTCGCCCGCGCCTTCGCCACCGTCTTCGTCGGCGAACCAGTGCGCCCGCGCAGCCATGATGATGTCGTTCGCCTGATTGAGGCTGAGCTTAGCGCCGGGCGCCATCTCGATCAATTCATCGGCGGCGAGATCGGCCAGATCGTCACGGCTTTTCACGCCCTGCTCGCCCAGCATCACCGCCAGTTCCGCACTGACGCCTTCAACTTCGAATAGATCGTCGGCGACGCCCAACTCGCGGCGCTTTTCGTTCATTTCTTCTTCGCGGCGTTCCAGATAATTGCGCGCACGTTCGCGCAGTTCTTCGGCCACGTCTTCGTCGAAGCCTTCGATATCGGCCAATTCTTCAAGCGGTACGAACGCCACTTCTTCGATGGAGGTAAAGCCTTCGGTGACCAACAGGTGCGCGATCACATCGTCCACGTCCAGCGCATCGATGATCATCTTGGTGCGGGAATTGAATTCCTGCTGACGGCGTTCCGACTCTTCCGCTTCGGTGAGGATGTCGATGTTCCACCCCGAAAGCTGAGACGCCAGACGCACGTTCTGACCGCGACGGCCAATGGCCAGGGAAAGCTGATCGTCGGGCACCACCACTTCGATGGTGTTCTTTTCTTCGTCCAGCACCACCTTGACCACTTCGGCCGGAGCCAGAGCGTTGACGATGAACGTCGCCGGGTCTTGCGACCACTGGATAATGTCGATCTTTTCGCCCTGCAATTCGCCGACCACGGCCTGCACGCGCGAACCGCGCATACCGATACACGGACCGACCGGATCGATGGAGCTATCGTTCGACAGCACCGCGATCTTGGCGCGCGAGCCGGGATCGCGGGCGGCGGCTTTGATTTCGATGATGCCGTCATAGATTTCCGGCACTTCCTGGGCGAACAGCTTGGACATGAATTCCGGATGCGTGCGCGACAGGAAAATCTGCGGACCGCGCGGTTCTTCACGCACGTCCATGATGATTGCGCGCACGCGGTCGCCATTGTTGAAGTGTTCGCGCGGGATGGTTTCGTCGCGGCGCATCAGCGCTTCGCCGCGGCCCAAATCGACGATCACGTTGCCGAATTCGATGCGCTTGACGGTGCCGTTGACGATTTCGCCGATGCGATCTTTGTATTCGCTGAACTGGCGTTTGCGTTCGGCGTCGCGCACTTTTTGCACGATGACCTGCTTGGCGGTCTGCGCGGCGATGCGCCCAAAATCAATCGGCGGAAGCGGATCGACGATGAACTCGCCCACTTCGACGTCGGCCTTTTTACGCGCCGCTTTTTCCGGCGTCATTTGGGTGAATTCATTTTCCAGATTTTCCGCGCTCACCACTTCGATATATCGCGCCAGCGTAATCTCGCCGGTGTTGCGATCGATGTGCGCGCGAATGTCGTGTTCGTGACCGTATTTGGAACGCCCGGCGCGTTGAATGGCCTGCTCCATAGCTTCCAGCACTTCGTTGCGATCGATGCCCTTGTCGCGAGCCACCGTATCGGCGACGGTCAACAATTCGGGGCGCACGTGCACACCAGTGTTTTGGCCAGTGGTCTGAATGGATTTGCTCATTGGGTCTGCTCCGGGGTGGCTGCCGCGATCAACTCGTCGGTCAGCAACAGTTTCGCACGTTGTAAATCCGCAAAAGGCAGAGCGAACTCTTGCCCTTCCTCGTTCTCAATCAAAATCGTCTCATTTTCACCGACGCCCAACAGGCGGCCCGTGAATCGTCTGCGGCCCTCGACGGCGACGGCCATTTCCACCCGGGCATCGAACCCGGCCCAGGTGGCAAAATCCTTTACCCGCGTCAGCGGGCGGTCGATCCCGGGCGAGCTCACTTCCAAAGTGAAGGCGTCCTTGATCGGGTCTTCCACATCCATCAGCGCAGAGATCGCGCGACTGATGGTGGCGCAATCTTCCACGTCGATGCCGGAACCATCGCGGCGTTCGGCCATGATCTGCAGCCTGGGGCTGTGAGAGCCGACGATCATGACCCGCACGATTTCAAACCCTAGGTCGTTAATCGTGGGGGCGATCATGCTTTCGATGCGTTTCGCCAGGTCCATACCTGAACGGGTCCTTTAATCTTGTATTTTAATCGTCCCTTGCCATCGAACCTTAAGTAACAAAAAAGGCGGGTCCGGCTGGGACCCACCTCATTGTCCGATCCTGTCAGACAGCGAGACTATCTACTTGAGGGGCGTTTTACACCCAAGCCCCGGCGCGCGCAAGCGATTCTTGCGGTTTCAGGATTGACGCGGCCGACGGCGAAAACACAGATAAACGCAACGATCGCCCTTCGCCAGCGCCTTTTGTTCATAGCGGGTGCGAATCCAATCGGCGGGCGGGGTGCGCCAGTCTTCGGGGCCTTGGGCGGTCCATTCAAATTCCGCATGGCGCGCAACATGAATCAACACCCAGCGCACGTAATCCATATGATCCGAGGCGAAGCGAAATTCGCCGCCGTCTTCGAGTATGCGCGCGATTTCATCCAGCAAAGGGCCTTGGATCAAGCGGCGTTTATGGTGGCGGGCTTTGGGCCACGGATCGGGAAACAACACGAACACCCGTTGCAATGCGCCATCAATGATCAGCGGGAAGATTTGCCGTACATCATCGGCGTGCAGGCGCACGTTGTCGAGATCGTGCTCATCGATTTGCGACAGCGCCTTGGCCACACCGTCCACAAAGGGCTCGCACCCGATCAAACCGACGTCCGGGTGGGCGCGCGCTTGGGCGGCCAGATGTTCCCCGCCGCCAAAGCCGATTTCCAGCCAATACGCGCGCTTAGGCGGCGAAAATTGATCAACGACCGGGCGGTCTTGGGTGACGGCAATACGGGGCAACAGCTCCGCCAACAGACGTTCGCGGCCGGGACGCTGCTTTTTGCCGCGCCGCCGGCCGAAAGAACGCAGATAACCGGGATCGGTAATTTCGTCCGGAATCTGAGGATCGGTGGTCATTAAACCCTACTTAAAACGCACCCTTAAGCGCGTCGGCGATGTCGGTTTTTTCCCACGAGAAGCCCCCGTCGCCATCCGGCTGACGGCCGAAATGGCCATAAGCCGCAGTGCGCGCATAGATGGGGCGGTTGAGCTTCAAGTGCGTGCGGATGCCGCGCGGGCTCAAATTGACCATTTGCTGCAAGACGCTCGACAGCTTGTCTTCGTCCACCTGGCCGGTGCCGTGGGTATCCACATAAACCGACAGGGGATGCGACACGCCGATGGCATAGGAAAGCTGGATGGTGCATTTATCCGCCAAGCCCGCGGCGACGACGTTTTTCGCCAAATAACGCGACACATACGCCGCTGAACGGTCCACCTTGGTGGGATCTTTGCCCGAGAACGCGCCGCCGCCGTGGGGCGCCGCGCCGCCGTAGGTATCGACGATGATCTTGCGCCCGGTCAGGCCGCAATCGCCATCCGGACCGCCAATGATGAATTGGCCGGTGGGATTGATGTAAATATCCTTGCGCGACGGCATCCAGCCTTCGGGCAACACATGGCTGATGTGCGGCAAGACGATTTCTGCAACTTCGTCCTGGCTTAAGTTTCCGGCATGTTGGGTGGAAACCACCACCGAGGTCGCACGCACCGGTTTGCCGTTTTCGTATTGCAGCGTCACTTGGCTTTTGGAATCGGGTCCTAAGCCCAGGGCCGAATCGTTGTGCCGGGCATCGGCCATCGAGCGCAGAATTTCATGGGAGAAATAAATCGGCGCGGGCATCAGCACTTCGGTTTCGCGGCAGGCATATCCGAACATGATGCCTTGGTCGCCAGCGCCTTCATCCTTATTGCCCGCGGCATCGACGCCCATGGCGATATCGGCGGACTGCGCATGCAGATAAATTTCGACGGCGGCTTTTTCCCAGTGGAAGCCTTCTTGTTCGTAACCGATGTCTTTGACGCAATCGCGCGCGACTTGTTCGATGTGATCGCGATCGACCGAGCCGTCGGCATTGACCAACGGCGCCGGACCGCGCACTTCGCCCGCTAAAATGATGCGATTGGTGGTGGCGAGCGTTTCACAGGCCACGCGCGCTTCTGGATCTGCGCTCAAAAAAGCGTCGACCACGGCGTCGGAAATACGGTCGCACAGCTTATCCGGATGGCCTTCGGAAACGGATTCGGAGGTAAACAGATAGTTAGATTTTGCCACGGCTAAAGTCCCCGTCTAAAAGTTGATCCCATGGATCCGGGGCGTGCGAACGGAAAAACCGCTTTAACTGCGCCCACTTAGCCTTTTTTAACGTGGTGGCAAGCGATCCAAATCCATCCACGGTCTTTAATCGGCGCGTTTTTCAAACAAAAACGGACGTCGGACCATTAAAGCCCGACGTCCGATCTTGTGACAAGGTTTGCCGCCGGGGTCAATAATTTTCCCGAAACGGCGCCACAAATTTTACGCGCTCAGTCCTCGGCGCCTTCGGCGGCGTTGGCGATGGACTTGGTCAATTCGAACATGCGCTTGCGCACCTTGGGGTCTTCGATTTTGTAATAGGCGCGCACCAATTCCAAGGTTTCGCGGCGCGCCATCGGATCGGCCGTCTGCACGGCTTCCAATTCGGCGGTGGCGTCGGGTGCGGCATAATCGCCCCGGGTTTTTGTGACTTCACCCGGCATATCTTCAAAGAAGTAGCTTACCGAAACGTCCAAAACCTGACCCAATTGGAACAGGCGCGAAGCGCCGATGCGGTTGGCGCCGCGTTCGTACTTCTGAATCTGCTGGAAGGTCAGATTGACGGCTTCGCCGAGCTTTTCCTGGCTCATGCCAAGAAGCGTGCGGCGCTGGCGCAGCCGCTGGCCGACATGAACGTCAACAGGACGCGGGGTGCCAAGGGGGGGGCGATCCGCGATTTTACGGGCGGTGGTGGATGCGGACATGGATAAGGGTCCTTTATTTTGCGTGGCGCATTTTCAAGAGCATAATGCAATCACAAGAGGCCATTTTGGCCGGTTATTATTAAGTATTATCACTACGGGCGCTCGATCTCCAAATGGGCAAACGCACCGGCTCTCTATTACTCCCGTCGCGTGTAACGGTCAAGGCAGTCATCACACAATATAGTATGCAACTTTCAGGAATTCAAGTGCCGCCTATATCAACGCAGTAGTTGTTTCTCCCGCGCCCCAAAACGAAGCCCAACACCAGCGCTAAAATCGCCAAAATCAATGCCGGAGCGTCGCCGTATCGCGCATAAACCGTCGGGCGCGCTGCGGGTTTGGGTAAGTCCCCATCGATAAAGCCTTTTTCGCCCAATGCGAGACTCTCCCGCACCCGCCCGTAAGCGTCGACGATGGCGGAAATTCCGGTTCCCGCCACGCGCACCACGGGCAGGCCCTGTTCGATGGCGCGCAGGCGCGCACTCACAAAATGTTGATGGGGACCGGCGGTTTTGCCGTACCACGCATCGTTGGTGAGGTTCAACAGCCACTCGGCGCGCCCCGCGCCATCGGTAACGGCGCCGGGAAAGATGATCTCGTAACAAATCAACGGGCTCACCGGGGGCAAGCCTTGAAGGTCCAGCGTTTGCGGACCCGGCCCCGGCGTGAACGCGCCGACGCCTTGGGTAATGCGCTCCAGCGGCAACCATTCGCTCAACGGCACATATTCGCCGAACGGCACCAGATGGAACTTGTCGAAGGTGGCGCGAATGTCGCCCGCCCCGTCGATGGCCAACAACGAGTTGGCGACCTTCAGGCCTTGATTCCGGTCGGCCCCACCCTCAGCTTGCGCCGACACGATGCGCGGCGCGCCGATGATCATCAGCCCGCCCGTTGGCGCGCTGCGCCCCACCAGCTCGCGCCATTGGGGGGACTCGGCGATGAAAAACGGGGCCGCCGTTTCCGCCCAGATCACGTGGGTGGGCTGGGGCTCGCCGGGCGACGGCGCATGGACGCTCAACTCCAACTGGATCGCCATGTTGGCGGCGCGCATCGCCGCTTGCCATTTTTCGCTTTGCGCAATGTTCGCCTGCACCAAGCGCAGACGCACATCGGGTACCGAACCTGAAGTGGCGTTGGCCAAGCGATGCTGCCCGCCCAGTCCCAGCGCCAAAACCATCGCCCCCGCAACGGCGACCAGCGCCACGCCCCGGCGGTCGCGGTCTGCCAGCGCACCCGGCGCGGCGGCGGCGAAGGCAGTCAAAAAGCTCAGGCCCAGCGTGCCGACCACCGCCGCACCTTGGGCCAGGGTATCGGAAAACAGCCACACCGAGCCCAGTGGATTCCACGGCAGACCGGTAAAGATCCACGAACGCAGCCACTCCAACAGCGTCCACGACCCGGCCAGGGCCAGCGCCTTGGCCGCGAGACCGCCCGGCATCCGGTACACCGCCAGCGCTGAGGCGGCGCAAAAGAGGCCCAACCCGAAGGCAAAGCCGAAAATGGCGAACGGCACCAACCACGCAAACTTTTCGGCATCCACCAGCAGCGCAAACGACACCCAATACAGCCCGGCGGCAAAAAAACCCGCGCCGAACCACCAGCCGACGACAAACGCGCGCCATCCCGTAGGCTGAGCGGCGCTTAACCACAACAATCCCACCAATGCCGGAACGAGCACATACACCTGATACACCGGCGGCATGGAAAACACCGCCACAAAACCCAGCGCAAACGCCAGCGCACGCGCCGACCACCGGCCCAACCCCGCCACCCGCGCCTGCAAGCGGCGCACGGCATTTAAGCCAGAATCCAGCGCGGCCCCGACTGCACTCTTAGGCGAGCCCAAAGGGGGATTCAAAGGCGGACTCATGGGGGGACTATCCTTGTTTTGCCGGATGGGGATTTGGTTTTGAGGCGGGGTCATCTCCGGGCGTTGCCGGGGATTTTGCCTGATCGGCGCCCTTGAGCAAGTCTTCGGCCCAATCGACGCCTTTCCACACGTTGGCGTCGCGGCTGTTGGCTTCGGCTTCTTGCAAGGCCAAAGGCGAGCGAATGCGCAGGCGTTTAATGTGGCGCATGTCGGCTTCCAAAACTTCGAATTCCAGGCCCGAAAGCTCGTGGCGCAGCAATTCGCCGCGCACCGGCACGCGTCCCGAAATGGTGAACACCAAACCGCCCAAGGTATCGACCTCATCGCGTTCTTCTTCGCTGAACAGCACCCGGCCCATGGCTTCTTCCAAATCTTCCAGCGGCGTGCGCGCGCCCGCCGTCCAACTGCCGTCGCCGTGTTTTTCCAGCGACGGTTTTTCGTGTTCGTCGAATTCGTCTTCGATTTCGCCGACGATTTCTTCAACCAAGTCTTCAATGGTGACGAGGCCGTCTACGCCGCCGAATTCATCCACCACCAACGCCATGTGGATGCGCTTGGAACGCATTTCCAGCAGCAGTTCCAAGACATGCATGGAAGGCGCGACAAACAGCACCGGGCGCACGATCTGGGTTGCGTCGAATTCTTCGTCGCGTCCGCGCCACGCCAGCACGTCTTTGACATGCACCATGCCGAACGCATCGTCGAGCGTTTCGCGGTACAGCGGCATGCGCGAATGGCCCTCGACACCGATCAGGGCGATCAGGCTGGCCAGATCGGCATCCGCCTTTAAGCCGATGATGTCGACACGCGGCACCATAACGTCGGAAATGGTGCGTTCATGCAGATCTAAAATGTTGCCCAAAAGTTGGCGTTCGCCGACATTGAGCGAACCTTCGCCGTCCTGTTCGGATTCTTCGATCAGCTCTTCCAGGGTATCGCGGGCGGTATCGCCATTACGGCCGCCGAGCCAATCCGCCAATACTTTTATAAACGACTTATCGCGCCGACTGGCCGGATGCGGTTCTTCCGGGGTCGGCTCGCTAGACGATGCTTCTTCGTTCATCTCGGTTCAACAATCCTTATTTTATTTTCAGTCGTTACAGTCTGGCATGACGATCCGGATAGGGTGAGGCAATGCCCAAACCCGCCAGAATCTCGATTTCCAGCGGCTCCATCTCGTCTGCTTGGGGTTCTGTTTCGTGATCGAATCCCAGCAAATGCAGCATACCATGAACCAGCAAATGGCAAAAATGATCCGCAAGACTTTTTTGCTGATCCCTGGCTTCGGCCGCGGTGGTTTCGAACGCCACCGCGATATCGCCCAGCAAAACCGGCGCGTCGGCGGGGGCGTGACCAACATCGTCGCCGGGAAAAGACAGCACATTGGTGGGTTTGTCTTTGCCCCGCCAGTCGCGATTGAGGATACGTTGATGGGCGTCGTCGGTGAGCAATACGCTGACTTCGGCGTGAGTAGGCACGCCGTCCAGCGCCGCGCAGGTGGCCCACACGGCGCGCTCAACCAGCATCGCCGCATCCGGCAAGGCCTTCGCCCAATTTCCGGCTTCGATGTTCACGTCGATAGAAGGTCTGCTATCAGTCATCCACATGCTCATAAGGCGCGGAGGCCTTGCGTTTGGCTTCGGCTTTGTCATAAGCCTCGACGATGCGCGTTACAATTTTATGGCGCACAACATCGGCGCCGGTAAATTCGGTAAAGTGCACGCCTTCGACGCCATCCAAAATTTCGCGCGCATCGCGCAGGCCCGAACGCGTACCGCGCGGCAAATCGACCTGAGAAAGATCGCCCGTCACCACCATGCGCGAATTCGCGCCGAGCCGAGTGAGAAACATCTTCATCTGCACGGCGGTGGTGTTTTGCGCTTCGTCCAAAATGACAAACGCATTGGCCAAGGTGCGCCCGCGCATGAAAGCCAGGGGAGCGACTTCAATGTCGCCCGCTTCCATGCGTTTGACCACCTGATCGCCGGGCATCATGTCGTGCAGCGCGTCGTAAAGCGGGCGCAGATAAGGATCGACTTTTTCTTTCATGTCGCCGGGCAAAAAGCCCAACTGCTCGCCCGCTTCCACCGCCGGGCGCGACAAAATGATGCGGTCCACGTCGCCGCGCACCAACCGCTCCACCGCTTTGGCTACCGCCAGATAAGTCTTGCCGGTGCCTGCCGGACCAAAC
>Ga0299912_10004020_pt1 | contig 12014 bp, 15 predicted proteins | sample RVTome_2_FD_207667 | JGI IMG/M metagenome (GOLD analysis project Ga0299912, IMG submission 207667) | Soil microbial communities from uranium-contaminated site in the Upper Colorado River Basin, Wyoming, United States - RVT95D214 (version 2) ... | reverse complement strand
GGACATGAAAAATCCGGTGAGAAGAGTGGACGGCGCCACCTCGGCCGTGGGCGTTTGCATATCCTCTGTGGCCTGCTATTGCAGGTGGGCGCCATATACCGAACCCACGGGTCCGACAGGGACAGCTCCCGAGGAAGACTTATAGCCCCAGGGAATGTCGATGCCTGCACGAACCGCGCAGCCACCGTCCACCTATGAGTCTAGGCCTGCTCGACCCGAAGTGCAATGGTTTCAATACGCCCGGCCAAGGTTTCCAACAACTCGGCGACGCGATTTTTATCTACGCCCGGCGCTACCGGCAAGGGTGCGGGCGTAAGTTCGGCTTCGGCGCGCAGACGCTGCACTTCGTTTCTCAATTCCGCCAATTCGTCAGCCATCAGCAGCCCGGACATGGCCAACAGGCGCGCTTCGCCCGCCTGACCGATGGCGGCGACCAGATCGCCGACACGCCCGTCCACCGCTTCGGCCAGATCCAAGATGTGCTGTTCCTCGCCGTCGGCGCAGGTGATTTCATAACTGTTGGCATTGATGGTGATCGATACGCGCGCCATGACCTGTCCCCCCGTTTTCCTAGCCCTTAACCCGCCAACTGCGTTTTAAGCTTGGCGATCGCGCCGTCCAAACGCTCGGACGCGCTGCCCACGAGCGAGCGCAATTCGCCATTTTCGCTTTGCAGACGGCTGAGTTCTTGAGCCAAGGCGGGGTCCACCTTATTTGCGGATGCCGCCTGCGACGACGCCTGAGCGTCCAGCGCCGCCTCTAAACGGCCAATGGCGCGCGCAAGACGCTGCTCGGCGTTTTCCAGACGATGCGTGCTGTTGTTATCGATGCCGGACACGAGCGGCGGTACTCCCCCAATAAGACTCCGCTTAAGGGCCGCGAAGTGCGGAGGGAGCATAAGACCCCACCGCCCCAACCGTCAACCACCCCAAACACTTATCCGCACAACTTCATAAAAGGCATTGACCGGGCCGGACGTTCCGGCCAAAGTGCAGGCGGAAAATTTGAGGGCTCGGCGCGCACAGACACACACCCAACCCACTCCAAAGGGTATGCCTTCAGCAACCCGGCTGGGTGTTAGTGGTCCCTAGGGCCTTGTGATAAAAAACGCTCAACAAGCCCATCCATGCGCACATTTAAGCTTTTCGGGAGGAAAATAATGGCGGTTCGTATTGGTATTAACGGTTTCGGTCGCATCGGCCGTATGGTTTTCCGCGCGATTGCGCAGGATTTCAAAAACGACTTCGAAGTCGTCGCGATCAACGATTTGCTGGAAGCCGACTACTTGGCTTACATGCTCAAGTATGACTCGGTTCACGGTCGTTTCGATGGCGACGTGTCGGCAAAAGACGGCAACCTGATCGTCGACGGCAAGACCATCCGCCTCACTGCGGAACGCGATCCCGCCAATCTGGCCTGGGGCGATGTCAAGGTTGACATCGTGATTGAATCCACCGGTTTCTTCCTCACCGAAGAAAGCTGTCAAGCGCACATCAAAGCGGGTGCCAAGAAAGTCGTGCAGTCTGCTCCTTCCAAGGACAAGACCCCGATGTTCGTTTATGGCGTGAACCACAACGAATACGCCGGTCAGGCCATCGTGTCGGCTGCGTCTTGCACCACCAACTGCTTAGCGCCGATCGCCAAAGTCGTTCACGACAACTGGGGCTTGAAGCGCGGTCTGATGACCACCGTTCACGCCGCAACCGCGACGCAGAAAACCGTTGACGGTCCGTCCGCCAAAGACTGGCGCGGTGGCCGCGGCATCTTGGAAAACATCATCCCGTCGTCCACCGGCGCGGCCAAGGCTGTCGGCGTGGTGTTGCCGGCGTTGAACGGCAAGCTCACCGGCATGGCGTTCCGCGTCCCGACGTCCGACGTTTCCGTGGTCGATCTGACCGTGGAACTGGAAAAGCCCGCCAAATACGAAGAAATCTGCGCAGCCATGAAAAAGGCCAGCGAAGGCGAAATGAAGGGCACCTTGGCCTACACCGAAGATTCCGTGGTCTCCACGGACTTCCGCGATTGCAGCGCTTCGTCGATTTTCGACGCCGACGCCGGCATTCAGTTGGATGGCACCTTCGTCAAGTTGGTTTCGTGGTACGACAACGAATACGGCTACACCTGCAACATGATGCGCTTCGTGCGCCACGTTGCGGCTCACTAAACTGAGCGCTTCACGTTGAGTTGAAAAATGGGGCGGAACCTGCGGGTTCCGCCCTTTTTTCGTTTTTGCTCACCCGCAAAATCCACACTAACTTTAGGTTCTTTTACTCGCTTTGGAGCATGGCGAATCCTTCTTAGAATCGCTACAAGTCCCGCTCATGAGCGTTCAACACACCATCAGTTGCGCCAAGCGCACCATTTTCATTACCGGATCGGGTGATTTGAACCGCGCAATGCTGCGCGATTTATTTCGCAAAATCACCACCGACCCGGCCTTCGATCCAAGCTTCGACACCATCGCCGACTTCAGCGATGTGGTGTATCTGGATTTGAACGTGGCCGATATTCGATCGTTGGTGGAGCGCACGATGTCCAAAGACATTCGCAGTGGCCGTTTTGCCATCATCACCGGCACCGACCAAGGGCGTTATTCGCTGGGCGTCTATTTCTCGGTCTTGGCCGAAGGGGTAAGCGATACCCGGCAACGCATTTTCCGCACCGCCGATGAAGCCCATAATTGGCTGGCGAACCCGGTAAGCGCTTAGGGTCCGGACCCTAACCTCGACGGCCCCTATTCGGGATGTCGAGATTGTGCCAAAGTATAGTAACTTCTGGCCTTTTTTCGAACGGACCCCATGACCTGCCGCCTCTACCTGATCACCCCGCCCGCGTTTAATCCTGAAACCTTCCGCCCCCGCTTCGTCGAGGCATTGGAGGGTGGAGACGTGGCCTGCGTACAATTGCGCTTGAAGGCCGCCGATGGCGGACCCGCCGACCGTGAAGCCGTGCGCGCCGCCGCACGTATCCTCATGCCCGAAGCGCAAAAACGCGATGTCGCCTTTATCATTAACGATGACGCCGAACTGGCCGCCGAACTCGGCGCCGACGGCGTCCACGTGGGCCAAGACGATCTAAGCGCCCAAGCCGCCCGCGCCATCGTCGGCAAGGATGCGATCGTCGGCGTGACCTGCCACAATTCCCGTCATCTGGCCATGGAGGCCGCCGAAGCCGGGGCCGACTACGTCGCGTTCGGCGCATTTTTCCCCACCCAGACCAAGGTCGCCAAGACCCAGGCAGACCTGGAAGCCCTAGAGATTTGGAGCACCATGACCACCGTGCCGTGCGTCGCCATCGGCGGCATCACGCTGGACAATTGCGAACCGCTTATCGCCGCAGGGGCGGATTTTATCGCCGTCGTCGCCGCCGTGTGGGATCACCCGGAAGGGCCGGGCGCGGCGGTCAAAGCCTTTAACGCCATCTTGGCGAAATAAATGCCCCGTACCGATACCACGCACAGATACATAGACAGCGGGGGCAAAACCTGACATTTTCCCCCTTCAAAGCACCCAAATAAGTAAATAGGACTAGGCCGTGAGTGGTTCCGAATTCGTAAAAAGCATCGAAAGCCTGCATGACAGCGCGGGGCGCATCACCAGCAGCCTAAAGGGCGTGGTGCAGGCCATCGACGCCATGGCCGAAGACAATGCGACGTTCATCGCAAACCCGGACGCCGCCCCTCCGGGCATTGAGGGCGACGCCATCCGCGCGCTGTTGCAAAGCATCCGCAAGCAAATTTCCGAAATCGTCGATTACGGCCAGCAATTTGAAACCAAGCTGACTTCGTATTCGTCGGGCATTACCGACCTTACGCGCCAGTTGGAACAAACCAAGCAAGCCGCCATGCTGGACCCCACCACCGGCATCGGCAATCGCCGCCGGTTCGAAGAAAGCTTAGCCGACATCCTTAAAAACTTGAAAGATTTCAACGGTAAAGTCTCGGTCCTGCTGGCCGACGTAGACAATTTCAAGACCGTCAACGACACCTTAGGCCACAATGTGGGCGATCAGGTATTACGGCTGGTGGCCAACACCTTCGTCACCGGGTTGAAGGGCGGCGACGTCGTGGCGCGCTGGGGCGGCGATGAATTTGCGGCCATTCTGCCCGACACCTCGCTGGAAAATGCCCTGCACGTGGCGGAAAACGTGCGCAAATCGATCGCCACCAAATCGCTTAAAAACAAAGACAGCGGCGAAACCATGGGCAAAGTCACCCTATCCATCGGCGTTTCCACCCATCGCCAAGGCGATAACGCCCACAAACTCATTTTCCGCGCCGACCAAGCGCTTTACGAAGCCAAGCGCCAAGGCCGCAACCGCTCCGTTCCCGAGAACGACTGATCGGCGAAAAGCCATTGCTCTGCTGCCTTGGCGGTGTTAGCTTCCGCGCCATTCGGGCGCTTTGCGCCTTTTGCTTTTCAGTTCTTTTTGACGGTGAAATCATGAAGGTCAACGGTAATTCCATTCGCGCAGGGATGATTCTCGAGCACCAGGGCCGCTTATGGCGCGCCGTAAAAACCATGCACACCATGCCCGGCAAGGGTGGCGCGTTCATGCAAGTCGAACTCAAAGATATCCGCGACGGCACCAAACTCAACGAACGTTTCCGCTCCTCGGATTCAGTGGAGCGCGTGTCTTTGGAACAGCGCGACTACAGCTATCTGTACTCCGATGGCGCAACCTTCACCTTCATGGACACGGAAACCTACGAGCAAATCGAACTCAGCGCCGACATGATCGGCGAAGATCAGGTGCCGTTTTTGCAAGAAAACATGCTCGTCACCATCGAATCCTATGAAGACAGCCCAATCAGCGTGCAATTGCCGACGACCGTGATTTTGCAAGTCACCGAGGCCGACGCGGTGATCAAAGGCCAGACGGCGTCTTCGAGCTATAAACCCGCAATGTTGGAGAACGGCGTGCGCACCATGGTGCCGCCGCACATCACCTCCGGCACCCGCGTGGTCATCAACACCGACGACGGATCTTATGTCGAACGTGCAAAAGACTAAGCATTAAAAGGACTTAACCGGCAATGGCTCATCCCCGCTCCGCCCTGCTCAACGTCATGACCGCCGCTGCACAAAAAGCAGCGCGGCGCTTGGTGCGTGACTTCGGCGAAGTGGAAAATCTTCAGGTGTCGAAAAAAGGCCCTGCCGATTTTGTCACCATCGCCGACCAAAAGGCCGAAGAAACCTTAGTCAAGGAACTGCAAAAAGCCCGCCCCGATTTCGGCTTCGTGCTGGAAGAAAACGGCTCTATCGAGGGTAAAGATACGTCCAACACCTGGATCATCGACCCGCTCGACGGCACCACCAACTTCCTGCACGGCATTCCGCACTTCGCCATTTCCATTGCCTTGATGCGCGACAGCGAACTGTTCGCGGGCGTGGTTTACAACCCCGCGACGGATGAAATGTTTTGGGCGGAAAAGGGCCAAGGCGCATTTTTGAATGGTCGCCGTTTGCGGGTGTCTGCCCGCGCAAGCTTCGACGAGTGCCTGTTCGCCACCGGCATCCCTTTTTTGGGCATGGAAAAAGACCCGCGTTTCTTGGAACGCCTGGAAACCGTGATGAAGGTCTCAAGCGGGATTCGCCGGTTCGGCTCCGCCGCGCTGGACCTAGCCTATGTCGCCGCTGGCCGCTACGACGGCTTTTGGGAGTGCGGTCTGCAGCCTTGGGATATGGCGGCAGGCATCGTTTTAGTCCGCGAAGCGGGTGGTTTTGTCAGCGATATCTCTGGCAAACGCAAAATGCTGGAAACCGGCTCCGTCGTGGCGGCTGCCGACCGGGTTCATCCCCATTTGCTCAAATTGATCAAATAATTCAGGCATTCCCCCTCCCAACAGCCGCTAAATATCCCCTACCCTTTGCATTGAGGCCCTTTGCGTTAAGGCGGTTGTATGCTTTTGAGCGCATTGGTATGGTTGTCGCCCAGGGGAATACTGATTCGCGCGCTGATCCGCTCACCGAGAGCCGGGGGAGAAATAAAAATATGCGCTACCACGACCGATCGAAGCTTGCTCTAGGCCAACACCGCTTAACCTTACACTGGATGCCCCTGCACTCGGCGCGGGTGTGGGTTTCGCTGTTCGCCAGCGTTTCGGTGCTGGCGATGATGACCGCCGAACCGGCCCGTGCCCAAAACGGCGATTTCGCGGTAGACGTTTCCGACCCCAGCATCAGCATTGATCTTTCCGTTCTCGACGACGGTGGCGTTTCCGCATCGTCGAACTTGCCGATATCCCCTTCTTCACCAATCACCGGCGGCGCACATCAGGCGTCTGGTCAGGCGCCTGGACCGGACCTGCCCGTTTCGACACTTTACATCCAGCCGTCGGAAAGCTTCACCCTACCTCAGCAAACCAAGTCCCTGATCGCCAAATCTGCGCCGGAAGTCGAGCCGACAACCGACATCGTCGAAGACGTGTCCATGCCCGAAGAACCCTATATTGAGAGTGTGGCCGAGGCTACGCCCGACACTGTGCCCGAAGCGCCCGCGCTCGAAGAAACCGTGGCCGAAGAGCCTGTATCCGCGCCGGAAATCGCTGCACCTGCCGCGCCCGCAGCGCCCACCCCGGAAACAATCCAAAAGCCGGTTCAAGAAACGGCCGCAGCCGAACCTGAACCCACGCCTGCGCCCGAACCGGAGCCTGCAGTGGCGGCTCCTGCCCCGGCATCAATTCAAGAAACCGTCAAGGCCGAACCTGCGCCCGCGCCGGAACCAGCACCGGTGAAAGAAGTCGCCAAGGCCGAACCGTCTCCTGCGCCGGAGCCATTACCTGAGCCTATGCCCGAAGCAACCCCCACCCCGGCAGAACCAGAGGTCGCCGTTGATGCGGCCACGCAGGTTCCGCCGCCGCCGCAGGCGTTGACGCAGACCCCGCAAACGCCTCCCGCGACACCTCCACAAGCGCCCACGCAACAAGCTGTTGTGGCTCCCCCTGCCGCACCGGGCGCCGTAGTGGTTAACCTACCGCCAAAATTGGAAGAACAGCAGCCCGGCGTAGCCTCTTTGCCATCGGCTACCGGACCGCTTTCCGACGGCGACACCATGCGCATCGTGTTTGAACACGATTCCTCGAAATTGCCGAGCGATGTCCGCGATGCCTTGAAGGCCTTATCCGATCGTTTGGGCCAACAAGATAGCTTACGTCTGCAATTGCTGGCCTATGCAGGTGATAACAACACCTCGGCCAGTGCGGCTAGGCGCCTATCGCTTTCGCGCGCCTTGGCGGTGCGGTCGTATCTGATCGAAAATGGCGTGCGCTCCACCCGTATCGACGTGCGCGCGCTGGGCAACAAATCCACCGAAGCGGTGACGGAACGCGTCGACATCACGATTGTGGAACGCTGAACCTCACGTAAAGTGATGATCTTCGTCACAGTGTTGACACCGTCGCCATGGTATAGAGACTCCCATGGAACCTGATCAAATGACCCATCCGCGCCGTTTTTTGGTCCGCATGGCATTATTTTTGGCCGTCGTCTTAGCAGCAGCAGGCGCGGTGTATCTGCCGCTTTCTACTGCGTTCATGGCCAATGCGGCGCTAAACGGTTTGATTTTAGGCGTGTTCGTTTTGGGCGCCTTGTACAACGTGCGCCAAATCCTGCAACTGGCTCCAGAAATCAACTGGATCGAAACCTTCCGTGCGCGCGCATCCACCGTCAGAGCGCCCTCCGCAACCCATAACGTCGCCGACATCCCCCCCCGTTTACTTTCGCCCCTGGCCGCCATGGTGGGCACACGGGAAGAAATCAAACTCAGCGCCATGGCGTTGCGTTCGGTGCTGGACGGCATCTCGGCGCGCTTGGATGAACAGCGCGACATTTCACGCTACACCATCGGTCTGCTGGTATTCTTAGGGCTGCTCGGCACCTTTTGGGGGCTGCTGGACACGTTAAGCGCCATCCGCGGCGTGATCGCCAACATTCAAGTCGGCGGCGACGGCGACATCGGCCAGATGTTCGATAACTTGAAATCCGGTCTCGAAGCGCCGCTGGCGGGCATGGGTACGGCGTTTTCCAGCTCGCTGTTCGGCCTTGCCGGATCGCTGATTTTAGGCTTTCTGGACCTGCAAACCGGTCAGGCGCAAAACCGCTTTTACACCGAACTGGAAGACTGGCTGGCGAGCCAAGCCAAGCTGTCTTCAGGTACGCTTAGCGGAGAAGGCGAACAGACCGTTCCGGCCTATGTCGAAGCATTGCTGGAACAAACGGCCGAGAGTTTGGAAAATCTTCAACGCACCATGGCGCGCGGCGAAGAAACCCGCATTCTAACGTCGGAAGCGCTGCACCAACTTTCCGACAAGATGAGCACCATCACCGACTTCATGCAGACCGAACAGGTCATCATGAAAAAGCTGGCGGAAACGCACATGGTGCTCAAACCCGCATTGGAGGCCATTGCAGGCGCGAAAGGCGGCATTGGCGGCGGCAGCGGATTGGACGATGCCTCGCGCAGCCATCTGCGCAACATCGATCTGGCGGTGTCTCGATTAGTCGAAGAAACACGCACTGGCCGCGAAGAACTGACATCTCAAATTCGCAGTGAAATCAAACTGCTCGCCCGCACCGTCGCCGGACGGGGCGAAGCCTAGGAGGGGCGGCGATGGCCTCGCTTTCGCGCCGCTCGCGCAACCGCGCCGACATCTGGCCCGGCTTCGTCGATGCTCTAGCATCGTTGTTGATGGTCATCATCTTTTTGCTGCTGGTGTTTATTTTAGCGCAATTTTTCCTCGGCGAAGCGCTGTCGGGCCGCGAGACGGCGCTGAAGAAGCTGGACCGCGAAATGGCGGAACTTTCCGAACTTTTGGCCCTGGAAAAAAGCAATAACCAACAACTGCGCAGCGACGTGGGACGTCTTTCCGACGAATTACAAGCTTCCATCACCGCCAACGACCACCTGCAAGGCGATGTCGTCAAACTGGAAGCTTTGAAAGCGCAATTGGAAGCCGATATCGGCAAACTGGCCAGCCAGGTTGAGGAAAAGGCTTCCGCCCTTCTCGCCGAGCAGGAATTAAGCGAAAGCGCGCGCGCCGAAGTGGCGCTGTTGAACCGCCAATTGGCAGAATTGAAAGACCAGATTGAAACGCTTAACGGCGCCTTGGATGCGGCAGAGAAAAAGGCCAAGGATCAAGGCGCGCAAATCGTATCGCTGGGCAAGCGCCTCAACGCCGCACTGGCTTCAAAGGTGTTGGAATTATCTGCCTATCGTTCGGAATTTTTTGGCCGTCTGGCGGAAATTTTAGGTGCGCAGCCGGGTGTGGAAATCGTCGGCGACCGCTTTGTGTTTCAGTCCGAAGTGCTGTTCGCCAGCGGCTCGGCGGAAATCAACGTCGCCGCCTTTGACCAACTGTTTGGCTTGGCCCAGACCCTCAAGGAACTGGAGGGCAAGATTCCCGCCGATATCGATTGGGTGTTGCGTGTCGATGGCCATACCGACCGGGTACCCATCCAAACATCCACGTTCGCATCCAACTGGGAACTCAGCTCGGCGCGCGCCATCTCCGTAGTCAAATACCTGATCGACCAAGGCGTTCCCGCCAACCGTCTGGCGGCGGCGGGCTTCGGCGAACATCAACCCATCGCGCCGGGCAGTACCCAAGCCGCCTTGGACCGCAATCGGCGCATCGAGCTCAAACTCACGGAACGTTAAATCTTGCCAATTTTTGCCAACGCACCTATAATTTTTCCATGAGCACGATGAACATTTCCCTACCTGAAACGCTGAAGTCCTTCGTGGACGAGCAGGTTGTTTCGCGCGGTTACGGCACCAGCAGCGAATACGTACGTGAATTAATCCGCAAAGATCAAGACTCCCAGAATCTGCGTGCGCTTTTGCTCGAAGGTGCGGCGTCTGCGCCGACATCACCCGTGAATGCGGAGTACTTTGACGATCTACGCGCGCGCGTGAAACCGCGCAAGACAGCGTGAGCGCAAAGCCCGTCATTCCGCGCGAACGGGCCAACTTGGATATCGACGAGGCCCTTCACCATTATGTCACCCAAGCAAATGAAAAAATCGCGTTCGGATTCATCGATGCGCTGGAGCGCGCCTTTTACCATATCGCCCATCATCCGGCAGCCGGAGCCCCCCGCTACGCCCACGAATTAAATCTGCCAGGCCTGTGCTTCCATCCATTAAAACGCTATCCCTACTTCGTCTTTTATAAAGAATACGACGATCATATCGACGTATGGCGCATTCTGCACGCAAACCGCGACATTCCGGCATGGATGGCAGAACCGAAGGAAACCTCTTAGGCCCTAGCCCTGGCCTCTTTCACCCGCTATATACATTATACTGGCCTGTTACATACTGGCCTGTTACGGCGTTCCTTAGAATTCAACCAAAACAAAAGAAGCGGCCAACAAATGCTTACCCTTTTCCTCATTGTCTTCATCGACTTGGTCGGTTTCGGCATCGTTATTCCGCTGTTGCCGTTTTATGGCGAACATTTCCAAGCTGGACCCTTCGTGGTGGCGATGATGATGGCATCTTATTCCTTGGGCCAATTTGTCGCCGCGCCGTTTTGGGGCCGCTTAAGCGACACCATCGGACGCCGCCCGGTGCTCATCATCAGTTTGTTCGGTGCGGTGCTGTCGTATATTTGGCTGGGTTTTGCGACAACCTTATGGATGCTGTTCGCCGCGCGCACCGTAGGCGGACTGATGGCCGGCAACATTTCCACCGCATTCGCCTATATCGCCGACATCACCACCCCGGCAAACCGCGCCAAGGGCATGGGCCTGGTGGGCGCTGCATTCGGACTGGGCTTTATTGCAGGACCCGCCATCGGCGGCATCTTGGCCGGGCCAGACCCTTTAACCGCCGATTTTCAAACCCCTGCGTTCGTCGCCGCAGGCATGTCGCTGTTGGCGTTCGCGCTCACCATTGCATATTTGAAAGAATCTCTGCCCATTGAAGTCCGCGCCAAGCGCACCGCCCAACCCCGGCAAAGTCGCCTCAAGCAGTTTAAATCCGCCCTGAACAAGCCCGGCATAGGCATGCTGGTCTTACTCAGTTTCCTCGCCACCTTCGTCTTCGCGGGCATGGAAACGACATTCGCCATGTGGTCGCGGCGTCAATTCGGCTGGGGACCGGAGCAAAACGGATACCTATTCGCGTTCATCGGCATCGTCGCCGCCGTGCTGCAAGGCGGCGCAGTGGGCCGACTGACCAAGCGGTTCGGCGAGGCAAACTTGATCGTGCAGGGTGCGGTGGCGTTGGCCATCGGCATGGCGCTGATCCCATTTAGCCATTCTGTCGAATGGCTGATCGCCGCCATGGTCATCGTGGCGTATGGCTTTAGCGTCATTAACCCCGCCCTCAACAGCCTGATCTCGCTTCGCACCAGCGCCGCCAACCAAGGCCAGATGATGGGCGTGGCGCGTTCCGCCACTACGCTGGCGCGCGTCGTCGGCCCGGCTTGGGCAGGCGTGCTGTTCGCCGCGTTGGGCATGGATTGGCCGTATTATGGCGGTACGGTATTGATGCTGGTGGTGGCGGCATTGGCGCTGCATTCGCTCAAAGACAATGAAGCGGCGAAAGCCGAGGCGCTAGGCGCTGAAACAGTAAAAACCGTGACCGCCCCCGAAGACTCAGACGCCCCCATCGACTAATGCTGAGCGCCCGGATTTAAACGGCCGGGTTAGGCAAGATTCAGGCTTTTACCGGAAATTTTGGAAAACTCGGCGCCCAATACCTCGGTCAGCGCCTCGCCGCCACGGGTCGAAAACCAAGCTCTCGCTTCCAAGTCATACGCATAATGAGCCGCCCCGCTAAACGGTGAAGAGACCCAAATTTCTTGGTTCACGGCGTGTTTGTTGATGACGTACTGACGCCCGTCTTCAAGTTCAACGGTCAAAATGCCGCCCTCAAGGTCCACATCCGCATGGTCGCCGATGACATCATCTAAAACGTCGAACAAATGCTCCAGCGTTTCTTGGGCCTTGGCTTCAAATGCACTTGCGTCCATGGGTTGGGCTCCCGATGCGTCATCCACTGGTGGCC
>Ga0299912_10004019_pt1 | contig 12014 bp, 10 predicted proteins | sample RVTome_2_FD_207667 | JGI IMG/M metagenome (GOLD analysis project Ga0299912, IMG submission 207667) | Soil microbial communities from uranium-contaminated site in the Upper Colorado River Basin, Wyoming, United States - RVT95D214 (version 2) ... | reverse complement strand
CAAATGACAGGTCCATCACTTCGGATGGGTGTCCCTCCGCGGCTGCCAGATTTACCAAGCGCCCTTCGGCAAGGAGGAAGAGTTTTTTACCGTCTTTGAGCGTGTACTCCTCCATGTTAGGTCTTATTGTTCTTTTGGCCTTTGATAGTGCTTCAAGGTCTGGAATGCTTATTTCCACGTTGAAGTGTCCGCTGTTGGCGATTATGGCGCCGTCCTTCATTCTCTGCATGTGTTCCCCTCTTATGACGTTGATGTCGCCCGTGGCGGTGACAAAGAAATCGCCTACGGCTGCTGCCTCGGCTATTGGCATGACGCGCAAACCATTCATCGCCGCCTCCAACGCCCTAAGCGGATTCACCTCCGTAATGATGACGTTTGCGCCCATCCCTTGAGCGCGCATGGCTATTCCTCTGCTGCACCATCCGTAGCCGCAGACCACGAAGTTTTTGCCCGCGAGGAGCACGCTGGTTGCTCGCAGTATTCCGTCGATGGTGCTTTGTCCCGTGCCGTAGCGATTGTCGAACAGGTACTTCGTGTACGCATCGTTAACCGCGATGATGGCGTATTTCAGGCTTCCCGAAGTTTCCATGGCTCGAAGCCGCTGGACGCCCGTGGTTGTCTCCTCGGTTCCGCCCTTCACGTTCTTCAGAAGCTCAGTGCGCTTGCTGTGTAGCGTACCCACAAGGTCCGCGCCGTCATCCAGAGTTATCGAAGGCTGAAAGTTCAGAACCTTCTCGATGCAACTGTAGTATTCTTCTGTGGTTTGAGCCCGCCAAGCAAAAACATGCACGCCCTCCTCCGCCAACGCCGCCGCCACATCATCTTGTGTGGACAGGGGGTTGGAAGCGCAGAGGGCGACTTTGGCGCCTCCAGCCATCAGCGTCTCAACGAGCACGGCGGTCTCCTTGGTCACGTGGAGGCACGCGCCGAGCGTGAGGCCTCTGAGTGGCTTTTCATTGTTGAATCTGCTCTTGATCTGGTTTAGCACGGGCATGTGCGCCGAAGCCCATTCAATCTGCAAATGACCTTGCGGCGCCAGACCCATGTCTTTAACTTGGAATTCTTCCATGTGTTTTTCCTCTTCTCCTAAAAAGAAGAATGACTTGCTATTTAGTCTTGCTTACCCTCGAAACAAGCAATCGGCAGTCGAAACTAACCAAAAGCCCCTCGCAACGAGTTTGGCAGCGATGTCGCAGCGGTGCGAGCAATAGGGCGGTTTTCTCTGCAAGAAAAGTTTAATTAAATCGCCTCAACCGTATTCGTCAGAGGTGTAAACTTGAGGGAACCTTTTGCCGATTTTGTAAAAACCCAGCTGGGGGAGGGCGTTTTGCTGATTACTTGCGGGCTTCCGGGAACGTGGAAGACGGAAACATCGGAAGAAGTTTCCAAGATTAAGGGTTACCCCATTCTTCGAAGTGACCTGATAAGGCTTGAAGTGCTTAAGAACGAGGATGTTTTCGACCAAAAAGTCGCAGCAAACATGGGCAAGCGCTTGTCTGTCTATGACGAGATGTTTCGGCGAGCGGAAGAGGCTGCGCAGAAAAGTGCGAAAGGCCTGATTTTGGACGCTACCTTTGTCACTCAAGACTTGCGGAGGCGAGCGGCTGAAATCGCGGCGAGGCACAATATGACATTCGTCATACTGGAGACGAGCTGCTCCGAACAAGCATCCATCGCAAGGATTCTGCGCAGGACCAAGGAGAAGTACGAGTCCAACGCCCTGACAGTGGAGGCGTACCGCAACAACAAAGCCAAGTTTGAACCCGTTGACATGGACGACTTGAAAAACGCGTATCCTCAGCTCCGAATCGTGCACATGACGGTGGACACGGAGCGCGATCCTCCCGAGGACTGGTACGTCATCGGCTTGGAAAAAAGGTAACCGGACCCTCGAAGCCATGAAAATCGACCTGCACGTTCACTCCAAACACTCCGACGGAGCCCTGACCGTTGAAGAAATCATGGGCGAAGCCAGAAACAGGGACATCGGCTTCCTGTCAATCACCGACCACGACTCAATCGACTGCCAGCCGGCAGCCATGACGTTGGCAAAGAAAAGCGGCATCCGCTACGTTTCAGGTGTGGAGTTGAACGTCACCTTCTCGCATCCCATATACCATGTGGGCAAAGCGGTGTCGCTGGATTTCCTGGGCTACCAATTCGACGTGCATAGCGGAGGGCTGAGCCGAAAACTCCAGCTGATGGCGCGCTACCGAGAAGAAAGAGCAGCCAAAATCCTCGCCAATCTCAACGCGGAATTCGAAAAAGAAGGAATCACAAAGCTCACGAAACGGGATTTCGACGAAATTCAGGCTTCCGTGGACGGCACGCTCGGCAGACCACACATAGCGGACTACCTGGTGAAGAAGGGCATCGTCAGAAACAGGCAAGAAGCATTTGACCGGTACCTGGTGAAGTGCAACGTCCCCAAGTACCCGCTCTACCTGGAAGAGGCGTCGAAACTGGTGAGGAACGCCGGCGGAAAACTGGTGCTGGCTCACCCGAACGACCCGCATGGGACGTCGCTGGTGACGCTGACCAAATCGCTGCCCGAGCAAACTCGAATAATAGAGGAGTTGATGCTGGCGCACATTGACGGGGTGGAGTGTTGGCACAGCAGAAACGACGCCCAAACAACAAACCACTACGTAGGGTTTGCCAAAGAGCATGGGCTGATGATGACGGGCGGAAGCGACTGCCACCAGAAACCGATTGTCATGGGGACAGTTGAAATTCCCGAGTACGTCGTCAATCAATTTGGTATTGAATGAGTTGTGAACGTTCAGGGCTAAAGCAACTTGCATATTTCTCTGGTGTATGCAAACAGCTAGAGAAGTCGAGTTACTGTTTTGTCTTCAAGCACCTTTCCTGCCAAGACAAGAATGTGCCCGTGCTGATGCTCGGAATTGTGACCATAGTCAAGAATCGTTTCTCTTGGTATCTTCCAAATTTCAATAGGTTTGAAAGATTCGTCGAAGATAACCGCAACTAGATAATCAAATAGTTCCTGACCCAAGTTCCTGATTACGCCCAGTTGCCTTGATTTGTTGTGGCTTGTCATTCTGCGAGCTTTGATTTGGTATCTAATCCCGCTCTTTTCGTCTATTGCATCGAAGCCTTTGCATGATTTTCCCCGAATAGATAGCCCCATTTTCTCGCAGACAATCTTTTCAGCATAGTCTGAAACTGGATTGTTGTTTGACCTGATGAGCTTACGTTGGTGAAGCTTTTCCATTAGATTGGCATAGTGTTGCAGAAGTTCTCTATCTCCTAAATCTTCTAGTTTATTTTCTAAATCTTCTAGTTTAGTCATTCTCTCATTGCCCTCTTCTTGACAATGTAATTGTTTTATGTTTTTTTAAAGACCATTTGGCGTACGTGGAGGCTAGTTTGAAGTATGCCTTTGCCTCTTTCTCCGCCGCGGTCTTTTCCCTGTCGCAAACGTTTGGGTCTGCGAGTTTGAAGCTGATGACTTTTCCTCGTACGTAGGCTCGGTAGCACTTGTAGAAGGGCAGCAGCCTCTTCAGCTCCTGATCGCCGGAGTATGCCACATACCTCTCGACAAACAAGTCAGACAAGTCACGTCGCCCCTTGAAGTCCAAGTCCATGGCTAAGAAAGCCACATCCGCCGCCACGTCGGAGTACCTGAATCTCTCGTTGAACTCTATGGCGTCAAAAATGTAGATTCTGTCGGCCACGAAAATGTTGCCCGAGTGTATGTCGCCGTGGCAGTCTCTGATTCTGCTTTCCGCCTTTCGCTTCTCGAAAAGCGCCAAGTTGCCGCTCATGAAATCTCCGATTTTTCGGCGGATCAGCTTGTACTCCGCGGGCGATATCGTTTTGCCGATGGACGGCTCGATCTGGTCGAAGTTCTCCTTCCAGTTAGTCCCAACTGTCGCCATGGAGCCGAATTCGCTTATGCGGCTGTTCGTTTCCGCTTTTGCATGAAAATTCGCAATAATCTTCGCTAACTTGCCGACAAGTTTGCCGTCTACCTTGTTATTTTCGAGAAGCCTGCTCATCATCGTTTCCTGAGGTATGCGCTTCATCTTCACCGCGTACTCAACCGTCTTCCCTTCGCCGTTTATCTTTATGGCTGTTGCTTGGTTGATGGGGACAACGTCGAGGTACATGTCTTCGCACAGCCGCCTGTTAAGTTCCAGCTCTTTCTCGCAGAATAATCGCCTCTTCTCGAGGGTGGTGAAGTCGAGGAACCCAAAGTTCACGGCTTTCTTCACCTTGTAGACGTGTTGGGCGGTTAAGAAGACGAAGGATATGTGCGTCTGGACCAGTTCGATGTGTCCTGGTTTTTCGTCGTAGGCTTCGGGTTTCATCAAAGCGTCGACCACTTCGTTTTGAGCCAGCATTTTCGGTTCTGCTTCCTTTGAGGCGTTGCGCGGTTGCTGTTGTGAGGAACTTCAAGGAGCAATATAGGGCTATCTGTAGGGCGAAATGCAGGGCGGCGGCTGTTCAAGTTGGCGGGAGACGCATGTTTCTGACATATTACGATATTTGAATTAACCGTTAAATACAGATTCCAACTCAGTGAACGCGGTGGTAGAAGGGATGAAAATCGAGACAATCGAGGACTTGAAGAAGGCTCTCAAAGAGAACGGTTATTCCAAGCAGGCAATAGCAGAAATCGTCAAGTGGTACCTCTAAGACTGCTTGACGTAGTCTAAAACCGCGTCTGCCTGCTCCCTCGAAACGCGTCTGGAGCGGCACAGTGAATCAACGATTTCAGAAATCTTCGCCAAGGCATGCACTCTGTACCCGAGCTTTTCCAAGGTCTCCTTGCCGCTTTGCTCTCTGTCAACCACGACCAGCAGGTGCTTGACGTGTGCGCCGAGCTCCTGAAGCGGCTTTATTCCCTCCAACTTGGAAAGGCCTTCGCTGATGACATCGTCGAAGAACAGAATGTTGTTTCCTTCTGCCACCTCGGCGCCGGCGATTCTGCCCGTGACTCCGTAGGCTTTTTCCTCCTTTCTGACTATGACGCATGGCAGGTTCACTTTGCAGGCGATGCTTGGCACTATCAACGCACCTTTAAGCTCGATTGAAGCTAGCTTGTCAACCTTGTCGGAAGCCGATATTTCTCTGATTTTGTCCGCTGCGAGGTTCGCGATGGTGCAGAGGTCTTTGGGCGAAGCAAGCAGCCGTGCGAGGTCGATGTAGTAGGGGCTTGCTTTTCCAGACTTGATTTTGAAGGCGCCGAATTTTATGCATCCCGACCTGTACAAGGCGCCTGCAACTTTTCCCGCGACTGTTGGCATCTCCTGGTCCTCTCGTGGTGAGTGTCGGAGCACGCAGATTTAACCCTTTGCAGCCTTTCTCCACCGTTAGTCTCAAATTCCCCGAAAACAGTCTATAGCTTGAAAGATGTCGTCTTCCGCACAAACCACGTACATGTTTGTTTCTGGCAAAAACTGGAAGCTGTCCCTAGCGGAGCTCACCTCGTACTTTGAGGCAAGAGGCTACCTGTTTGAGGTCTCAGAGTTCTCACGCGCCTTCTTCACTGTGAAAACACCCACCCCTCTGTCTCGGTCAGCAATTGAAGACCTGGGCGGGGTCCTGAAAATCGCAGAGATAGCAGCATTTCTCCCAACCGAACAAATGGCTGATGCCTTCCTCAAGGACAACAAGCAAGCCAAAGAGAAAATCCAAGCAGCACTGCCCTTGAATGCGTTAGCTGGCAAGATGCCCCGTGCTTCCTCAGGAAAGGCCGTTTTTGGCGTTAGCGTGTACTGGACAGCTGAAGCGCCCTTCCACTCAGCTGCAGGGAGAATCCACCGTTTTCTCGGCGGCAACCTCAAAGACGAGTTGAAAGCCCAAGGCAAGAACGCCCGCTTCATGGGGTTCCCGAAAGGCAGGGCGACCCCTCAGCTCACGCACGTGGAAGTTCTGAAAAAAGGGTTGGCTGAAAACAACGCCGAGGTGCTGCTGTGCATAGGCAGAAGCCAGACGGTGATCGGCACAACGTTTGCCGTGCACAACCCGTTCGAATTCCAGAAGCGGGATGTGGAGAAGCCTGTTCAACGCAGAATCTTCGGCATCTCACCACGCGTCGCCAGGATCATGGTGAATCTGGCGCGTTGCACGCCGGGAAAGGTTTTTCTCGACCCCTTCTGCGGCGTAGGCACTATCCTGCAGGAAGCGCTGCTGGCTAAGGCGCAGGTGATAGGCTTGGACATCAACCGTTGGTGTGTGGAAGGTGCCCGAAGAAACCTCGAATGGCTCAAGCAGGAATACTCCCTTGAAAATGCGCGGTTCGCTGTTCTGCAAGGAGACGCGCGGAGGCTGACCAGCAAGATCCGCGAGGAAATCGACTGCATAGCCACCGAACCCGATTTGGGACCAGCCTTGCGCCAAGTTCCCACGACACCGTACGCCGAAAGAATCATTGACAAACTCACGCCTCTCTTCACCGACTTCCTTGGCGAGGCAGGCAAAGTGCTGAAAACCGACGGACGGTTGGTGCTGGTTACTCCGTACATCAAGACCCGCTCTGGAAAGCCAGTAACCATGAACATCCTAGAAACAGCCGGCAAGGCAGGATTGAAGCCGGTGGAACCGTTTCGCGACGTTGCCTTCTCCGAAAACGGAATCGCCGAAATCCTCCGCGGCATGGCATCTTTTGTTGACGTGGACGAGAGGCACAAAGTGGGGCGAGTAATCCACATCCTCCAGAAACGCTGAAGAGCTGAAACAGGCTGACAGCCCTTTAGGGGTTCTGTGCGTCCTCATCGGTTTGCCTGTTTACCACGTACATTCGGGACTGGCATGTACGTAGTATCGAGAGTTTCCCTACGTACACAGGGGGCATGGATGTACGTGGTACGTGCAGGCTTCACAACCAAAAGCATCGGCGAACCAGCCGCGGCTTCGAAGCTTAATAAAGGGGAGGGGAGTCAGCTCCGAGCAGCACAGCCCTCAGCGCCAAGGCTCATTGCTGGTCGTACTTCTCAACCTCGTCGCTCTTGATGACCAGCTCAACGCCCGCCTGCTTGAACATCTCCACCGAGTCCCTGTCGGCGTGGTACCGTTTCTCGCAGACCACGCGTTTGATGCCCGCGTTTATGATCATCATGGCGCAGGTTCTACACGGCGTCATCTTGCAGAAAAGCGTTGCCTCCTCAAGCGGGATGCCGAACCTGGCGGCTTGAATAATGGCGTTTTGCTCGGCGTGAAGCGTGCGCACGCAATGCTGAGAAATGTTGTCGTTGTAGTCGATGACTTTGCGCAGGTCATGCCCCTCGTCGTCACAGTGAGGCAAACCAGCAGGCGCGCCCACGTAGCCCGTGGTCATGATTCGCTTGTCCTTAACTATGACGCAGCCACTCCTTCCACGGTCGCAGGTGGCGCGTCGGGCAACGGCTTCGCAGAGATCCAAGAAGTACCTGTCCCAGTCGGGTCTTGACTTGGTGGTCACGGTTTTCCCTGTCCTGCCCAGTTTTATGATAGTCTGCAGAACAAACTAATAAACCTAAACAGGCTGATTGCCCGCCGAAGCCGCCTCGGCAGCAATTTATCAGAGAAGACGAATACAAACCTAGAACACTCAAATCCCTTCCCCTTTTCTAGTCACACAAAGATAAAGCATAGGGCTGAATGAGCTCTAGCGGTTGAAACTTTGGAGCGGTACAGCAAGAGTCAAAGAGTTCATTCTCTCTCCATATTTCCGTCCGCCAGAACCCCAGCAAACCCTTCTTCCATACGCCCAAACTTAACCTGCAGGTTCCATGCACCCTGCTTATATAAGGGGGCTATAGTTTTTCCCGAGCACTAGAGCAGACCAAACTTAGAGAACCACCAATTCCCTGCATCAGAGAATCTATAAATAAGGGGCTATAAACTGCTCCGAGCATAACAGTCACAACCTCCACTCGAAAACCGCCCAAATCCGCAAACGCAAAACCCGCTGCCCACGCAAAAGCCCACCCACTTCCTCTCCCCAGTCGCAACTTAATCAAACCGCATTTTTTTCCATACGCGAAGTTACAAATCGTTTAAATAGCGCTTAAAAGTATCCCTAAAAAGGGATATTGAATGAAAGCGCGCAATTACAGACCTGTCAAGGGACAAGCTTACACACGCAAAGAGTACGTCAAGGGGTTTCCTCCACCAAAAATAGTGAAATTCACCATGGGCAACACAAAGGCAACCTTCGACATCGAAGCCAGACTCATCGCCACAGAACGTGCCCAAATCCGCCACAGCGCCCTAGAAGCCGCAAGAGTGGCGACGAACCGCGTGTTAATGGACAAACTCGTCAACGACTACTTCATGCAAGTCCTCCCATACCCACACGTCATCCTCAGAGAGAACAAAATGATTTTCGGCGCCCACGCTGACCGCCTTCAGCAGGGAATGCGAAGATCTTTCGGAAGAACCATAGGCACCGCAGCCCGAATCGAGCCCGACCAAACACTAATAATTGTAAGGGTCAAAGCCAGCGCCATTGAAACCGCCAAGGAATCGCTGAAACGAGGAACCGCCAAGCTACCCATCCCCTGCAGAATCGTCGTGGAGAAAATCCAATTAGACAACGCAGCCGGGAAGGTGGACGCGGATTGAGCAGCGCAAAAACCGAACTTGTCAGTTGGTTTGAAAACCTCAGAGTCACCGACATCCCACTCGTGGGCGGCAAGAACGCCAGCCTCGGGGAAATGATCAACGCGGGCTTGCCCGTTCCGCCCGGCTTCGCCATCACAGCCTACGCTTACGAAAAATTCCTTGAAGAGACACGTTTGGCGGAAAAAATCTATAAAGTGATAGACAGCACAGTCACAGACAAGAATGACCCCAAACAGTACGACACGGCTTCAAAGAAAATACGCGAACTCATCGATGCCTCCACCATGCCCAAACCCATCGAAACCGCCATCAGAAGCGCCTACAAAGAACTGAACAAGCGGCTCAACCTGAAAGACGCGTTTGTAGCCGTCAGGTCAAGCGCCACCGCAGAGGACTTGCCTGACGCGTCGTTCGCGGGGCAGCAGGAGACTTTCCTAAACGTCAAAGGCGTTGACGAGCTGCTCGGCTACGTTGTGAAGTGCTGGTCCAGCCTGTTCACCCCACGAGCCATCTTTTACCGCAACGAAAAAGGCTTCGCCCACGAAAAAGTCTTCATAAGCGTCGGCGTCCAGAAAATGGTGAACTCCCGCGCCGCCGGAGTCATGTTCACAATTAATCCCGTGACTGGGAACACCAGTGAGATTGTGATTGAAGGCAATTACGGCTTGGGCGAAACCGTGGTCTCAGGCGTAGTTAACCCGGACGACTTCATAGTTGACAAGAGCACGGTCAAAATAAGAGAACGACGAATCTCCAGAAAAACAATCCAGTACCTGCGTGATCCAAAAACGGGTAAGACCGTTCACTTGGACGTGCCCGAGGACAAGCAGAAAGTGCCCTGCGTTAGCGACGAAGAAATCCTGAAGCTCGCGGAGCTTGCCAAGCAGATCGAGCAGCACTACGGGAAAGCCATGGACATAGAGTGGGCGATCGACCAAGACCTGTCTTTCCCAGGCAACATGTTTGTGGTTCAAGCTCGACCCGAAACAGTTTTTAGCTCCAAAGCCGCGGAAGCCCCCGGCAAAGCTGAGGAGAAGAAGCCTGAAGAAACCCTGAAAGTGGTGTTGAAAGGCATCCCCGCGGGCAGAAGAGGCTACGGCGCCGGAGTCGCGAAGGTCGTCCTGGACCCTGAACAAGCTGGCAAGGTCATGCAGAAAGGCGACGTTCTCGTCACGGACATGACTAACCCTGACTTTGTGCCGTTCATGAAGATCGCGAGCGCCATAGTCACGGACAAAGGCGGAGTCACTTCTCACGCGGCAATCGTCAGCCGAGAACTCAGCATTCCATGCGTTGTGGGCACAGAAACAGCCACTCAAGTCATCGTGACAGGCAAGGAGTATACGGTTGACTCTCGAAACGGCGTGATCTATCAGGGCATTATGGCGCAGGCAGCACCGCAAGCTCCCGGGACGCAGGCGATGGCAGGCGGAGTAATGATTGCTCCGACGATGGATCCTGTACCCGTTACGGCGACGAAGATTTACATGAACTTGGGCGTTCCCGACAAGATAGACGACTACCTGAACCTGCCCTTTGAGGGCATCGGCTTGATGCGCACCGAGTTCATCCTCGCCAGCTACATAGGCCAGCACCCCATGCAATTCGTGGACACCGGCCAAAGCCAAGAATTCGTGGACAAACTCGCGGAAGGCATTGCCAAAGTCGCCCGAGCCATACAGCCGAGACCGGTAGTCGTGCGTTTAAGTGACTTCAAAACCAACGAGTACCGGGAGCTGAAGGGCGGCGACAAATACGAGATCGTCGAAGCCAACCCCATGCTGGGGTGGAGAGGCTGTAGCCGCTACATCAGCAAATGGTACATTCAGGCTTTCAGGCTGGAGTGCCAAGCCATCAAGAAATGCCGCGTGGAATGGGGGCTCAAGAACGTGTACGTCATGTTGCCGATGGTGCGCACGGTTTGGGAAGCCCAGCGCTGCATGGAAATCATGAAGGAAGAAGGCTTGGAGAGGTCACGGGACTTCAAGGTTTGGTTCATGGCTGAAACCCCGTCCATAGCCATAATGGCAGACGAGTTCAGCAAGCTCGTTGACGGCTTTAGCATCGGCTCGAACGACATGACCCAGGGCATTCTGATGATCGACCGCGACTCCGAGCGCTTGGGGGCGATGGGCTACTTCGACGAAAGAGACCCAGCTGTAAAGCGAATCATTGCCCACCTGATCAGGGTGGCGCACGAGAACGGCTGCACCGTCTCCATCTGCGGTGAAGGACCATCAAACCTGCCTGACTTCGCAGAGTTCCTCGTCCGCGTAGGCATCGACAGTATATCCGTAAACAACGACGCGGTTGCCGCCACAAAAACACTCGTTGCCAGCATAGAGCAAAAGATGATCCTTGAACGCCTCGCTGAGCAGGCAGCCATAGCCGCCTGTAAGCCGCTTAAGAAGCCAACTCCCGACTGGGTCTGGAATCCTTAGACCGAACATCGCTCGCCAGCGGCACCAACTTTCTCTTTTCTTCAGTCTAAATCTGTTCTCGTAAGCCCACGTGGAGGCGAAAAGATGAAGGGATTCGACTTCGAAGAAGAACGCATCAAGCAGGAAATAGCCAAAGCACACGCCAAACGCGTCCTCCTGCAGTTGCCCGAAGGCTTGAAACCTGAAGCTCCTCGGCTGGCGAAACTTGTGGAAAACGCGGGCGCCTTGCCAATTGTCTCGGCTGACCCGTGCTACGGCGCCTGTGACTTGGCGACTTCAGAGGCGGAAAGCCTGGGAGTGGACTTGCTGATTCACTATGGGCATGCGAAGTTGCTGAGGCACGAAAAAGTTCCCACCGTCTACTTGGAGGCTAGAGCAACCGTGAGCGTGGATTCCGCCGTTGAGAAGGCTTTGCCCTTGTTGAAAGCCTTCGGCAAGGTTGGCTTGGCAACGACGGTGCAGCACGTTCAGCAACTCTATGCTGCCAGAGAAATCTTAATCCGTGCCGGGAAGACGGTTGTCATCGGCGAAGCGGGGAAAATTAGCTACGCTGGGCAGGTGTTGGGCTGCGACTACAGCAACGCCAAATCCATCGCTGCGGATGTGGAAGCGTTTCTTTTCGTCGGAGGAGGACGGTTCCACGCTTTAGGCATCGCCCTTGCCACGTCTAAGCCCACCATTGTGGCGGATCCCTACGGCAAAACAGCGTATTCGGTGGACGAGGACGCCCAGAAAATCCTGCGGCAGCGCTGGGCAAGCATCGAGGAGGCGCAGCGCGCCAAAACCTTCGGCGTCCTGATCAGCCTGAAACAAGGGCAGAAGCACATTGACGAGGCGATAAGGATCAAGGGCGATGCGGAGAAGACGGGGATAACTGCGTGTCTTTTTGCGCTCAGGGAGATCTTGCCTGAGGCGCTGTTGGAGTTTCCCACGGTGGACGCGTACGTGAACACGGCGTGCCCGCGGATCTCGCTTGACGACGCCGCGAAGTTCCGAAAG
>Ga0299912_10004018_pt1 | contig 12015 bp, 9 predicted proteins | sample RVTome_2_FD_207667 | JGI IMG/M metagenome (GOLD analysis project Ga0299912, IMG submission 207667) | Soil microbial communities from uranium-contaminated site in the Upper Colorado River Basin, Wyoming, United States - RVT95D214 (version 2) ... | reverse complement strand
TAGCCTGTGTGGGCGCCCAGTTCGAGCCAGAAATTCTCGGCCTCTCCGCCGAACCTGTGGGAGTGAAAGGTGCCTCCAACCCTCTCAGTCTTCTCGATCACCAGGGTCTTAAGCCCTTCCTTGACGCAGTAATGCGCCAGAGACAAGCCGCTTATCCCGGCGCCTATTATGATGATGTCCTGTTTATCCATTAAAAGTATCTTTTCACCTTTCAGCGTCTCTCCAGGCACCAGTCTCTATTAAACTTATAGCACATATTTTCCTTGACTTATACTGGAATTGTGAAGAATCCTGCGGCAGAGACCGTAGGGCGTCCATTATTTGAACGTCATTTTTTGGTGTCATTCCCGCAAGCAATGCGCGTCGGGAATCCTTCCGGAAAGATTCCGGACAAGCCGGAATGACAGAATTCTATGAAATCAATTATGGGACACCAAGCCTGTAACTTATCCGATCAGGCTGATTGCCTTTTCGAGCCTTGTAAGTACTTTTTCCCTGCCAAGGACCTCAAGCACTTCATAGATGCCCGGACTTTCGGTCCCTCCTGTCATAGCAACACGCACAGGCTGGGCAAGAGCCCCGAGCTTGAGACCATGTTTTTCTACGATAGACTTGAAGAGGTTTTCGATTTCAGGCTTTGAAAATTCTGCAATGGAAGATATGCCATCTTTGAGTTCCTTAAGAAGCTCCACGCTTTTTTCATTGAGGAACTTCTCCTTTGCCTTGTCGTTATAAACAACGTCTTCGGAGATATAGTACCTCAGGGAAGCGGCAAGCTCAACAAGCGTCTTGGCCCTTTCCTGCAGGGTTTGTACTGCCTTTGCAAGCCAGGCAGTATCCAGGACCTGGTCTTCACTGATGATCTGCTCCTTTATGAGAAAGGGTTTGACCAGTTCCGCAAGCTTTTCAGGTGAAGAACTCATGATATACTGACTGTTCATCCAAAGCAGTTTCTCGGGATTAAATACTGCAGCGGCCTTTCCTACATGATCAAAGGAAAAATGTCTGATCAGTTCGTCGCGGGTAAAGACCTCCTGGTCGCCGCATGACCAGCCGAGCCTGACCAGATAATTCAAGAGAGCCTCGGGCAGATAGCCCATGTCATAGTAGGCCATGACAGAGGTTGCGCCATGCCTCTTTGAGAGTCTGGTCTTGTCAGACCCGAGTATCATCGGCAGATGGGCAAACTTGGGGACAGCATATCCAAAGGCCTGATAAAGCTGTATCTGTTTTGGTGTATTGTTCAGGTGGTCATCGCCGCGGATAATATGAGTTATGCGCATATCAACATCGTCAACAACAACTGTAAGGTTATAGGTCGGCGTCCCGTCAGAACGGAGGATGATCAGATCATCAAGCTGTTCATTTTCAAAGACGATCTTTCCGTGTATGAGGTCATCGACAACCGTTTGCCCCTGCTGGGGCATCCTGAACCTTACTGAAGGGGCAATACCCGGCGCAGGCTCTTTCTGGCCCCTGCATCTGCCGTCGTATTTAAGAGGTTTGCCTTCTATCAACGCCTTCTTGCGCCTGACCTCGAGCTCTTCGGCAGAGCAGTAGCAGTGATATGCCTTACCCTCTTTCAAAAGTTTATCGACATAATTCCGGTAGACATCAAACCTGTCTGTTTGACGGAAAGGCCCCTCATCCCAGTCCAGACCGAGCCATTTCATACCCTCTATAATTGCATCGATATATTCATCTGTTGAGCGGGTCCTGTCGGTGTCCTCTATCCTCAGAATGAACCTGCCTCTGGTGTTCCTTGCGTAAAGCCAGTTAAAAAGCGCTGTCCTTGCCCCGCCGATATGCAGAAAACCTGTAGGGCTCGGTGCAAACCTCACTCTTATCTCTTCAGTCAAAATAACCTCCTCAACCTATTAATTGGCTCATAATTGTATAGACATCATCGAAAAATCTCCCCTAACCCCTCTTTCCCAAAAGAGGGGCATAAATCTTCCCTTTTGCAAAGGGAGTTTACCCGCCTCTGGCGGCGCCGAAGGCGACCAGGGGTTAGGAGGGATTTTATTAATTAAAAATTATCCTGTTTTAAGATTTATAACTAAAACTTCCCTTTTACTATAACAAGTCTCAGAAACTTTTTTGTACTGCCGCTTACACGAAACCTGTCATCTGCCCTGTAACCACTCACCCAGATGATGTCATCCCCTGAAAAAACAAGGGGTATGTTGTCTCTTTCGTCCCTCGGCACCTTTTCATCAACAAAAAAGTCCTGGAGCTTCTTCCTCTTTCCGAAACCATAAGGGAAAAAACAATCCCCCTGCTTTCGCGGCCTTATCTTAAGCGGAAAGTTCATATCGTCTGCATCCAGCAGGACCGATGACTTCCCGTCTCCGAAGTCCTCGCCTTCTGCTTCAAAGGATGTCCTGATGACTACTCCGGAGCCAACAATAGCAACCTCTCCCGGCACATTTATTTCATAGGACGCAATCTTTCGCGGCTCCTCAGATGTTATCACAAGAAGTGAATAATCTTTTATCACCCTGATGCCCCTGGGCAGATATATCCTGTCTCCTGACATCCCTTCTTTTACAAGACGGATAATCTCCTCAATATGGATAAAGCTGATACCCCTCAGCCCCTCTGTCTCATCGAGCGCACGCCTGAGCACACGCCTCAGTATCACGATGTCCATTGACCCCATTGGTGTGAGAAAAAGTTCGATCCTTGTGCCGGTCTTTCTGCTGATCATCTTCATCAGCGTCTTTGTGACTATAATGCCGAGATAGCGCTCTTCTTCCTGAAGTATCGAAACTGTCCTGCTGACTGACTGGATCAGACTTGGATTCATCTTTTTCAACTCCGGCATGATCATCAGCCTGAATTTGTTTCTGAAGTAATCTGCCTGCAGATTCGAAGAATCAATAACGCACCGGAGATTTTCTCGTTCGAGAAAATCCTCTATATCTCTTCGCTCAATCTCCAGGAGCGGCCTGATGATAGGGCCGCGTTTTGCAGGTATGCCGGCAAGCCCCGAAGCCCCGGCCCCCCGGATAAGCCTCATGAAAATAGTCTCTGCCTGGTCATCAGCATTATGCGCAAGAGCGATCTTGTCGGCCCTGAGCTCCATGGCCGCTTCATAAAACGCCTTGTATCTTAAATCCCTTGCAGCTTCCTGTTTGTTGATGCCGTGTTCTTTAACATACCCCTTTACATCAACAGACCTGACGCTGAAGTCCACTTTCATCTCATTACAGATCTCCCTGCAGCAAGCTATCTCAGCCGGAATTTCCTCCGGTCTCAGATTATGATTAACGTACACAGCATGAATGGCCAGATTATAATCATCTTTGATCCTCTTAAGAACAGCAAGGAGACAGACAGAATCCGGACCTCCCGAAAGCCCGACAAGGACCCTCTCCCCCCCTTTAAGCATGCAGTGCTTTTTGATTGTATCTGTTGCCTGACCAATAAGATCAATATTTTCCAAGACTGTTTAACTCCTGACCATTTAATAGCTTGTAGACTTCCTAGTATATTATTATAGATATGTTACATACAAGCAATGGACATAAAAAGAAATTTCGCGCAAAGACGCAAAACGCGCAAAGTAAATACAGACAGTTACTAAAAAAACAACCCATTCACCGGTCTGGTTAAGGTCTGTATACATAAAGTATTTGGATATCTTTGCGACCTTTGCGTCTTTGCGCGAAACTGCCGTTTTATAGGATACTAAAGACAATGGAAAAACCACCTAAGAAGAACTCGGAAGAGTCTAAAAAAAATAAACCTCACTCCCGGGTAAAGTCATCTGATGCCTATGGAGACAAGGCCCCGATTTGCGCAAACACAGGCTGCGCGTTGAGGAAAAAGGCAAAATGCTTCGGGTTCGAGGGGTGTCCGGGATTTCAATCTAAATAAACTGCCCGCCTCTGCAGTAAAAAAAGGGCCCTCATTTCTGAGGCCCCTTTTTAAACTATTTCTCATTTTAGCTGTTTTGCTCAGCTTTCCTCTTTTTCCCCTGTATCCTTTGAGACTTCATCCTTCTTTGTCTCCTTTTTCTTCTTTCCACTCAGGTATGACTCGCTCGGTCTCCACCCAAAGGACGCGCCGCCATGCACCATTTCCATCACTCCGCCCCCTGCCTTCTGTGCCACAAGCTTCAGCACCATCGCTATCCCTATGAAGGGCAGAAACGCTGCATACATAAGCCCAAGCACCGGCCCTGCCACTATGATGGCTGCTGCAGGCATCCTGTAATATGCCTTCCTGACATCTCCCGGCAGTGTCCCTTCAGCACTGATGTCGATCCTTTCTCCGTTTGTAAGGTTCCAGTATGTCCCTTTTCCTACCCTGTCTCCTCCGTTATACTTTAACATTGTCCTGTCCTCCTTTTTCTTTTTTTCCTGTTTCTTCTCTTGATTAAAGCTTAACGCAAAGCTGCAGACTTAACAATTGGAAGTAGTTCTTAGTCAAATAGGAATATTATCCTACTGGAAGGATTAATTTCATTAATCATAAAAACAGTAGTTGGAAACTGCAAAAAACAACTTATTATCAGGCAATTAGTGTTTGCCCATAAAGGAAGAATTGTCATCCTCGGGCGGCTCCGTCCGGCCTACTGTTGGTTTGACCCGGGGATCCATAACCTTTTGCAAACACCGGATTCCAGCCCAAGTACTGCGGGAAAGATGAACAGAAATAGAGAGGTTATCAACACTAATTACCAGCAGTTCATTTAAATGGGAGCAGTTGAAATTGACACCAAAACAGTAAACCACCAATCTTTTAGTCGATATTATTGATTTTCTTTGCGTTTGGTTTTTGCGTTTGGAGGGATATCAGACAGAAACAGCTACTGAAGAATATGCCCTTCTTCTTGAGGGAAATTCAGATTCAATACCTGGCCAGGCTTCCCCGGAACCCCGAGATCATTCCCGTCAAACTTCAGCGTGATCCCGCCTGCATTCCCTACCTTCAGCACAGCCGTATCTGAAAAACTCCAGTCTTTTGACTCTCCTGACCTGAGAAGAGCCTCTTCAACCTTTCCATTTTCATATCTAATCTGGACCCAAACAGTATCACTTGCAATTATGACAAGATGGTGTTCCTTCTTATCCTCAGGTGCCTGGGCAGTCACAGTCAGCCCGCTTTCCGGAGTATCGTTATCTTTGGACGTTCTTATAGATACTGCATCGGCATTCAGGGGGGAAGTCTGTGCGGGTTTTTTTTCAGTCCCGGAAATCCTGATATTTTCAACAGACAGGTCGCTGACTCTGTTTTTAGATGTATATACATAGAAAACAAAAACAAGTAATCCAGCCAGAAAAGCCAAGGCAACATACGTATAGCCAGGAACTTTCCGCTGGGAAGAAGCTACAGGGATTATGGTCGAGGGTTTTGGGGAGGAGAGATGGGCTGTAAAATCTGCTATTACAGGCCCTGCATCAACATCAAGGTATTTTGCATAACACCGGATATAGCCGATCGTATAAACTGCCACAGGCAGTCTTTCAAAGATATCGTTTTCGATTGCGGAAAGATATTCTGAACCGATTTTAAGGATGTCCGCAGCTTCCTTGATATCGATCCCTAATTCTTCACGTTTTTTTTTAAATATCTCTCCAGACAACCTCATTCTCCAAAATATTTTCTTTCAGAGCTTCTCTATTATTCTCAAAATGTTGATTATATGCAAGCATTCATTACATTTTTGTTATCTGCTGGAACTGCAGGGCAAAATTTCAATGCCGTTTTCGAGCAAGAGGCAAAAAAGAATAAACCTGATAAAGCAGTAAACCACAGAGAACGCAGAGAGAAATAGGAGTTCAGGATTGAGTTGGGCTCACAGCAATGGTGGATTACTTTACTATTCCAATCCAAGTCTTTGTTTTTCTTTGCGAACTTTGCGCCTTTGCGCATAATATTCCTGATGCTGGTTTTCAATAAATCAGATTGATTTCTCGTAAATCCTGTATTTTTTATAAAGTCTGCCGTCCGCCATTTCAATAATCCTCTGGATCGGAATGTTATCCTCAAGGACCCAGGAAAACTCGATCCTCTTATAGCCTCTTTTTTTGATCTCTTTGAACACTTCTCTTATGAGCAATGCCTCCACTCCCTTATTCCTGTACTCGCGTTTTATTCCCAGCAGAAGGAGCCTGAGTCCTGTAATCTTTCTGGCATAATACAGGGCCTTTATCATGCTCAAGGGAGTAAGCCTGCCATGCATATGCCTGAGAACTGAATTGAAATCAGGGACCATTCCCATAAAACCAACCGGCTTGCCCTGGTCCTCAGCTATTAATGTCAGTTCAGGCACCACAATCTGTTTCAGTCTTTCACCGAGATAATAGAGTTCAGCGTCAGTAAGCGGGATAAAACCCCAGTTGTTCTCCCAGGCGGAATTATATACTTCCATGAATACCAGCATCTCTTCATGAAATTTCTTTTTAACTATGGGCCTCACGCGTATGCCGCGCCTTTCGGCAATTGCCGCGACCCTCACAACCTTTTCCGGAGGAGTTTCCTGAACGTCGTAGATATATGCGTAGAGGTCTTTGATCTTCTGCAAACCATACTGGTCCATAAGGTCACTATAATACAGCGGGTTATAAGGGGTCATAAGCATAGGAGGGGTATCAAGGCCTTCGATAAGGAAACCGCACTCTTCATTGGTCGAGAAGTTCATCGGTCCCCGCATCATGTCCATCCCCTTCATCTTCAAATCCTGCGCTGCCGCATCGAGCAGTCTCCCCGATACATCAGGATCATTGACCGATTCAAAAAATCCGAAGAAACCCGTTTCCTCATGATGAAATTCTCTATGCCTCTTATTTATGATCGAGGCTATCCTGCCGATAGTCTTTCCGCTATCCTCTGCGACAAAATACTTTGCTTGAGCATGCTGGAAAAAAGGGTTCTTCTCAGTAAGTTGTTCCCTGACTTCTCTTTTTAATGTTGGAACGTAAAGGGGATCTTTTGCGTATAGGAAATATGGAAAGTCTATAAACTTTTCAAGTTCTTTTTTTGTCTTGACTTCCAGTATTTCCAATTTTTCTGTTTATCAGCTTATAAGACCCAGCGCCCTGCCTGTTTTTTCAAAAGCTGCAAGGACCTTGTCCAGTTGCTCCTCTGTATGTGTAGCCATGTAGCTTGTCCGTATCAACGCCTTGCCTTCAGGCACTGCAGGGCTTACAGCGACATTGGCGAAGATCCCTTCTTCCTGGAGCATCAGGGTCATCTTGAAGGCTGTCTCGTTGTCCCCTACAATAACAGGTATAATCGGCGTTTCGCTCGGGCCGACCTTGAAGCCGAGGTCCTTGAAGCCCTGGAGCATCTTTCTGGTATTCTTCCAGAGCCTTTCTATCCTTTCAGGCTCATTATCTATGATATCGAGGGCGACGCTCACGGCAGCTACTGAAGCAGGAGGAGGGCTGGCACTGAATATCAAAGCACGGGCAAAGTGCTTTATGTAATGCACAACTTTCTCGGAGCCTGCGATAAAGCCTCCGATAGAGGCCAGGGATTTGCTGTACGTGCCCATGATGATATCAACCTCGTCTTCAAGTCCGAAATGCTCTGCAGTACCTCTTCCAGTCTTGCCGAGCACGCCTATTCCATGGGCATCGTCGACCATCAAGCGTGCGCCATAGGCCTTTGCAAGCTCAACCACTTTCGGCAGGTTAACGATATCTCCTTCCATGCTGAATACTCCGTCCACAATGATAAGCTTGCCGCGCTCGGCGTTCTGCTGCAGGACCCTCTCAAGGTCCGCCATATCATTATGCCTGAATTTTTTCACCTCGCCGTAAGACAGCCTGCAGCCGTCAATAATGCTCGCATGGTCCATCTTGTCGATAATAATGACATCATCCTTTCCTACCAGGGCTGATATCACTCCCAGATTGACCTGAAATCCGGTGGAAAAGACCAGCGCAGCCTCCTTACGGATAAAGCGTGCGAGCTTCTCTTCAAGCTTGACGTGGATGTCCAGCGTACCGTTGAGAAACCTTGAGCCTGCGCAACCTGAGCCGTATTTTTTTACAGCCTCAATCGCCGCATCTTTGACTTTAGGATGATTCGTAAGGCCGAGATAATTATTGGACCCCACCATGATCATACGGCGTCCGTTCAATATGACTTCAGGGTCCTGAGCGCTTTCAATGACCCTGAAAAAAGGATAAATACCCGCAGACATCAGTTCTTTGGCCTTGGTGAATTTATTGCACTTCTCAAAGATATCAGTTGTTTTTTTTACAGCCATTTGTGAATCCTGTACCAGTCCGCTGTCCATTTTATTCCTTCCTTTAATGTCACCCTTGGAGTAAATCCCAATTCATTTTCAGCCTTTTTTGAATTACATGTCCAATGGCTATGCTTTATCTCCCTGAGCTTGTCAAGGTTTATTATAGTTGAGCCGCCCGCAAGCTTCTCGCTGACATTCGCAATAAGCTTCATTACAAAAGCCGGGATTTTCATCCGCATCGCCCTCGTGTCCATCACCTGCATTATCTCATTTACAATGTCTTCGTTTGAGTAAATGCTGCCATCCGACAGGAAATATATTTTGCCTTTTGCCTCGTGAGACTCAGCTGCCGTAATCAAACCACGGACAAGGTCATCCACATACACAAGGGAATAATAACATTTTCCCCAGTAAGGATAAAAGCCTCTCCTGACCATTTTGAAAAACAGGAAAAAATCCCTGTCCCTGGGACCGTATACCGCAGGGGGCCGTATAATAGACACCGGCATCCTGTCTTTATACGCAAGCGTCGCCAGTTCGCCTTTAAGCTTGGAGGCGCCATACACTGAAACAGGATTTGGATCTGCAGTTTCATCAAGGGGCGTCCCGTCGCGGCTTGGCCCTGCGGCAGCAAGGCTGCTCATATAAAGAAAACGTTTTACGGCCTGCGCATTCTGAGACAGGCAGCCCAGAAGATTCTCCGTCCCATTGGCATTGGCCGCAAAAAAGTCTTCTTCTTTTTTGGCCTTTGTCAGTCCGGCGAGATGAAATACATAACTGAAATTTACAGGCAGTTGCCGCAGGGAGTCTTTATCTGTGCAATCGCCATAGGCAATATCAACATCAAGCTCTTCCAGGCAACGAAGATCAGAAGTCTTTCTTGCAAGGCAGGTTACCTTATAGCCCCGCTTCACAAGCTCTTTTACAAGGTGGCTTCCAATAAAACCCGTTGCGCCTGTAACCAGGGCTCTCATCTTATGAGCCTCTTGCAAAACTACCTTAACCGCAGAGGACATAGAGAAAAAACAATGAGAGCACAGAGCAACTTGTTGATTTTAAATACTTTTAAAAATCTCTGTGTTCTCAATAATACCTCTGTGATCTCTGTTGGTGAGACTTCTGCAATTGCCTCTGGAGTTTACAGACTTATGCACTGCTGCACTACCTTGTTTAACTCATCCAGTGTAAATGGTTTTTTTAAAATGCATATGCCTTTATTCCTGAATTCTTCTTCCATTTCAGACGTAATAAATGCCGAACAGACAACCACCTTGGGTTTCAGGGGCGAGTTGGCAATTTTCTCGATCAGTTCCCTGCCATTTCCATCAGGCATCCTTAAGTCCATAAATAATATATCGACCTTTTCTCTGTTGAGCTTTTCATAAGCTTCAGAAATATTTGACGCTGTAATTACCTCATGACCGCTTTTTTTAAGCGCCCTGTCCAGAAACCATCTTACAAGCTGTTCATCATCTACGACAAGTATCTTCACTGCGGAATTAATTCATCCTCCATTGACTCAATGAAAATTTTACCCGGCAAAAGCTCATAAGTTTTCACCCAATCATCAATTTACCGCACGCTCTTTGCACTAAAACAGAGAGCTTGCAACAACTTGTTATTTTTTATTGGGCCCCGTAACTATGGAGTCCGGAAAGAAGCAGGTTCACTCCGAGATAGGTAAAAATCACCGCCATGAACCCCAGAACCGCAACAATAGCAACTTTCTTACCTTTCCACCCGCGCATAAGACGGCTGTGCAGAAAAAAAGCATAAAAAAACCATGTTATCAGGGACCACGTTTCTTTAGGGTCCCATGTCCAGTATTTCCCCCAGGCCTGGTCTGCCCATATCGCGCCAAAGATCAGACCGCCAAGGGTAAATATCGGAAATCCGATGGCGATACTCTTATAGGTAATCTCATCCAGCATCTCATGCGAGATATTAAAACTGGTGATAATCTTCTTCAGCATCCCGCCGAATCTCCATATAAAAAAAGTAAAGACTACGGCGATAAGCCAGCTGACTACTGCTACAGCTGGTGAACTGCTGAAGAAAGACGCTTTAAACAGAAAGCTTTTTATCAATTCTTCCTGGCTCTTTATCGCCACCTTGAAAGTGAGATAATCAAGCCCCATCGCTGCAAGTGTTATGATAAAAACGCTCAGCGTTACTGTCCAGAAAATATACGCGGGCTCGCTTCTTTTTTCAGTCCTCGCAATCAGGTACATAAGGCCTGTGCTGAATGAGACTGAGAAGAGGGCATAAGATATAAAGCTCAGCATGACATGCACAAGCAGCCAGTTGCTCTGGAGCGCAGGGACAAGAGGCTGAATATTGGTCGACATGCCTGAAATATCTATAAAGGCCAGGGCAAGAGCTGCTACAGGCGTTATAAATGCACCAAAGGAACGGTTCTTGTATTTAAACTCTATTACCAGGTATGCAAGGATAAGACACCAGACAAAAAATATGAGTGACTCATAAAGGTTGGTCAAAGGGACCGCCCTGAGAATACCCATCTGACCGATATCACTGAATTCCTTCCACCTCATCCCCAAGGCAAGCGTCTGGGAAATAAAACCAATGACAGTAATAGCAGTAGCGGCTATTCCTATAGTAGTCTTTCTGAATGCCAGATACGTAATATATGTCATCATTGCCAGTATGTACGCTACAGTTGATAATCCGAAAAAGGTCGAACTGTCCATTTATTTTCCCCCTTTTTGACCGGCATTCATTATCCCGATCAATTTATCTATCTTCTGTTCATAGGCAGCTTTATTTCTGTTTGCAGATGCTCCAATCACTACTTTTGCACTGCCTTTTTCTTCGGAAATGCTGACCCATATCCTTCTGTGACTCATAAAAAATGTCATATACAATCCTATAGCCATGATAATACAACCCAGATAAACGATTAATACGCCCGGGTCTTTTCTTACCTGCAATCCGGTATATTCAACCCCCCAGAAATCCAGAAATTCGACCCTGTTACCATCCTTTAGCAACCATGTCTGGGGGTATCTTTTTAATATCCATCCAGAATCTCTCATTTTCCCTGATTCAGAGAATTCAACAAATATGGCTGGGTTTGACAACTGCTCTCCATAGGTAAAAGCCCTGCCGGTCTGGTCAAACGAAAGCGCAGGGCTGAAATTACTGACCTTTCCTGTAACAGAAGTGCCGGGGATAGTAAAACTGCCCCCTACCTTAGTATTTATCTGCTCGGTTTTCCCATTGGCCGAAGCGACTTTCAATACCAGAATGCCGTTCATGCCGTTTGGCACATTACCGAAACTTGACTGGTAGAATGTTATCCCTTCGTAAGAAAGAGGGTCATTGACAGATATAGACTTCTTCATTACCTCCCTGCCGTCCTTTATAACAGTAAGCCAGCTCCTGTAGGCCTTCGGCATGTCGGTGCCCTGATAATATTCAACCTCAAAATTATCACATCGCAGATCAAATCCAAGCGGTATCTTTGTCTCCCTGTCTTGATATGCGTAAGAAGAGACTTCTCCCTCCGGCAGGTTCAGGACAGCGTTGTAGCCGAAAAAAACTCCTATAACTGCTCCTATAAGTATGAGCAGGATGCTCAGATGTGTTATATACACGCCAAGTCTGGTGAAATTGCCTTTCTCAGCATACAGCTGCACCCCCTCTTCTCCTGAAGCTTCGAGGGGCTTAAAACCTATCTTATCCAAAGATGAAGCTGCAAGCTCTTTAATATGCGCAGCCTTGTTCTTCTGGGAAAAAGTCTTTTTAATAGACATCTTCTCGATATGTTCCACAGGCAGAGGACG
>Ga0299912_10004017_pt1 | contig 12017 bp, 10 predicted proteins | sample RVTome_2_FD_207667 | JGI IMG/M metagenome (GOLD analysis project Ga0299912, IMG submission 207667) | Soil microbial communities from uranium-contaminated site in the Upper Colorado River Basin, Wyoming, United States - RVT95D214 (version 2) ... | reverse complement strand
GGCTGGCTGATTATCTGTGATAGGTGTAAACTGAAGATTGATTTCCTTGCGGAGAGCGATTGAAGGGCACAACAAAGCGTTGCAGGGAGGTGAGAAAAGGTGTGCCGTGATCCCCTTTTCTCCTGGCACCACGGGTCACGGGGATTGGCAACTGCATGAACCCTCACCTGATATCCAATAACCCCCGGCATGAGTCAACACCCTTGTTTTAATCCATATCTGCTTACCATTTAAAACGCTTGACAAACAAGGTCGAATTGCGTACAATCCTCCTATAAACACAGCGGCTTCTTAATCATGAGCTTTTTATCATGAAAGGATACGCTGAAATTTCATGAAAAAGAATAGGAGGGCACAACGATGAAGAACAGATGGAGTATGACGGCATTGGTGATTCTGGCAGGGGCATTGGCGTTATCATTGGCACTTACACCGTCGGCGGCGTTGGCTAAGCAGTACGTCTATTCGGGGACGCCCGCCTTCACCGTTACCTATCCAGATACCTGGGAGGAGTCCAGCGACAACCCCTCGAAGGTAACGTTCCGGACGAAACTAACAAACAGTCTTCCTACGATGGATATTAATGTCCTCGATCTCGACCCTGGCGCGACCGTGGATGACTTAGGGAAAAAATTATATAAAAAGAGACTGGAAAAATTACAGATGACGTCGGCAGCGGTGGCCTCGAATAATCTGACAAAAACGAAAGACGGGACACCGGCTGTGGAAACGGTATATACCTGGATGTATCAGGGCATCGTGGAGCTCCAGTCTACCTTTTTGGGGGCCATAAAGGGCAACAAGTATGTATACGTGGTGATTCACCAGTACCCCGGCGAACCCATGTGGGATGCTCCCCGCAGCCTGACGTTTAAATAGTCGATTAAGACGACGAACAAATAGAGTGGGATCAACCATTGAGGGCCTGTTGAAAAAATATCTTTTTCAACAGGCCCTCAATACTGTCCTGAGGCAAGGATCCCGAAATTCCGTCTCACGGGCGAGGGATGTCCAATCAAGGTAGGGGGAGAGGAAGGAAGCAGCAAGGATGCAAGGGAAGGGACCAGGAGGTCCCTTTTTGTTTTGGGTAAAACCCGCGGGGGAGGCGGGGCGGGGAAGGTGGTCCTCCATGAGGAGAGAAGAGCAAGGGTGAGCAAGAGGGGGATGTCAGCGAATCCATTACGGTGACGCCAGGGGTGAGGGGGATGACATGGACCTATAAAGAAGAATCCCGCCGATGGCTCGCACAGGCGCAGGATGAGTTTGCCGATGCGGACGAGTTGAGAAGGCGCAATCGGTTCTATCTGGCCCTGTTCCACTTCCAGCAGGCAGCGGAGAAGGCCTTAAAGGCGTATCTCTATCTGACGATGCGATCCAAGGAGGAGGTCTTCACGACCCATTCCCTCGAAGACCTGTTGCAGAAGGTGCGGGCCATAGACCGGGATTTTAGGGGGGTGAAGGGGGCGAAAAAGCTCGATGCGTATGCCATCCAGACGCGCTATCCCGACAGCCTGCCCGGCAGGATACCCTCGCGGTACTTCGATGATCCCGAGGAGGCGGAGGAGGCCATGCGCCTTGCCAAGGGGGTGGTTGAGCTGGTCGAGCGGAAGATAGAGGAGATAGCCCCATAACGGACACGTGAGGACACCGGAGCCGCGAGGGGCAAAAAGTGTCACCTGTCCTGAACAAAAACCCCTTTCTACCACGAAAAACAAGCAATTCCAGCTACTTCCCCGAACCAATACCTGAGCACATTTTTTGCATATAGAGTGGGCGGGTTGTCGGAGGGGTGTCTGGCTGCCGAAGGCATGGCGCCGGAGGAAGGATATCCATGGCGGAGGTCATCGTTCTCCTTATCATCCTAGTGGCCCTGTGGAGTATCTCGGGGTTCAAAGCTCGGGGCCAGGGTTGAGGGGATAAGGGGTTAGGTCGGTGTGAAGCGGCAGGATGAGGCTGGGGATCGGACGTCGGATTCCAAGCGTGCCATCCCCCTGGCGGGCACAGTCAACCATAAACCAATAACTCATATAGGAGACCTGACGTCGTGAACAAGAGACTACTGCTCGGGTGTTGCGCTGCCATCGTGTTCTCCTTCGCTTCTTCTTCCCCGCTCGCAGCCGGCTCAGATGCCCTGCTCCAGGCGGCCAGCACCGAGTATGCCGCCATGAAGGAGTCCCTGGTCAAAAAGTACGAAGACGCATACAAGCAAGGGGAGGAGCTGGACCGCCGGTACTCTCAGGAAAACCGTAAAGACACCATCCGCAACCAGGTCCAGGCCTGGCAGTCGATCATCACCGACGGCTGTAATGCCCTGTTCGGTTTTCTGGGGGCCGAGGACTTCGACAAGGCCCATATCATTGATACCGACTATTATTTCAATCAGGCCCTCGGCATGCCCATGAGCTACAAGAGCTCGTGGCCTAACGAGATCGGGCCGGCATGGAGCGCGGTGCAGCGCTGCTGCAGCACCGACGACAGCAACGAGTGCAGGTACCAGATCCTCCAAAAGGCCCTCCCCTACTTCCGTGACTTTGCGAACAAGATCGAAGAGCAGGTGGGGGGATTCTTCCGCTCCGTGGACCAGAGCAAGCTCAGCTACTACGACGACTATTACAAAAAAAACCAACGATTTACCTATACCTGGCCCAAAAACGCCGAGAGGCTGCTTAATTTTTTTAAAGGAGCAAACTACGATCAGGAGCTCCAAAGCCGGCGGATCTCCGGTTCCGGCTTCAGGGATGCGTCACTGCTCACCGTCAATCTGAGGTCCAATGAGGGCAGGTTGTTGGACATGTATGTGACGATGGAGGCCCAGGATTACAGCATTCCCGACCCGTGGCTGCGCGCGTTTCTGGAGGATGCTTCCGTCATTGAGCAGGGAGGCACCTATCTGGTGCTCAAGCGCGAGAACCGCTACTACCGCCTGGTGCACTTCTATAAGGAAAGGAAGTCGCTCGCAGTGGTCTATACCATCGAGACGGACCGGACAATCGACGCCATGGCCCAATACCTCATCCTTGCCCTGCGGGACTACGTGGTCTCCGGCGCCCCGCCCCCTTCCCCCGCTCCAGGCCCGAGCCCCGCAGTTGCTCGTCAGATGGAGGTGAAACCCCTTACCACGGCAAACCTCCAGACCTCCCCGGGCCCGGAGAGCACCTGCACCCTGCAAATCATGATGACAGGCGTAACCGGCGCGCCAATGGCCAATGCCGCCGTAATCTTTGAAAAGCCGGGTCTCGGGGCCCTGTCGGCCTTGCAGCTTTTCACCGATGCCCAGGGCAAGGCTCAGGTGATCTACACGGCCCCCTTCGAGGAACAGATGGCACAGGCCGGGAAGAAAGAGGCTGCCGTTACCGTGAATGCCAGCGAGCCCGCGTCCGGGGCCAAGGATTCGATAACGCTGAATATACGCAGCCGGACCAGCGCCATGACCGCACAGGTGGAGCACGCCATCCTCCCGGCCCATCCCGACTACTACAACACCATCCGGTTTCGCTTCCAGGCCGCCAACAAAAAAGACGGGAGCCCCTTTCAGGCGCGCGTCATTGCGATCCAGCAGTGGGGCGCCCTGGGAAAAGACAGCCTTCAGCCGGGAGGAGCCCGCACCTATGAGATGGCGGTGTGGCCCAAGCAGGAGTGCGTTGTCTCCTACCACTGGGTCGGCCCCCCCAGCATGATGCAGGCAGCGGACGAGATAATCACCATCGAGATCCCCGAGCTCGGCCTGAGTCATACGGTCGCCTTTTCCGTCGGCATCGACCTGGCCATCGTCTCCGTACAGCGCAAATACGGCGGGACGCTTTTCCCCCTGCTCTGGGAGCCCTTTAATGTCTACATCACGGACCGCTTTCATCCCGATGCGGACCTGGGTGCATTGCTCGAGCGATTCAGGATACGGACGGATCTCGCCATCGAGCAGACCTCCTACGCACCGCCGCCGATCGACCCCGGCCAGACAGGGTTCCTCAGCGCCCTGTTCACCCGCCTTGAAGGCTCTGCCCTGGGATCGCTGCACGATGCCGTCATCTGGGACGGGGGGCAGTGGGAGGCGCAGAAGACAAATGATAACCGCTTTGTTCTGATCCAGAAAGGGCAGTACGATGATGGCAGACCCTGGATAGAGTATCCAGCCATCGTCTTCTGGGAGCGGGGGGGCTACCAGTTCCAAGTCACCCTGAAGCCGGGGGCCTTCGATGCGGACCCGCGGACAGACACGGCCCTCACCGAGGTCTTTACCATCGAGGAGTTTCGCGGGATGGGTGATGAGGTCATCCACACGGTCTTTCTGCCGTCGATAGAGTTCCTGGCAGGCGCCCTGGCCGGGTACACGAAGAGCCTGCCGCTGAAATTCGCCTTCTGCCTGAAAGGTTTGTCAGGGGATATCCACGCAGGCAACTACACCGGCTTCTTTCTCGATGCCTGGGGATGCAGCATGGATGCCATGGGTGCTTCAGATCTTCCGGCGCGGATCAAGGAGCTCTTTGACAACCACACCCTGGCCCTCTATGTGAAGACCCTGTGCGACCAGCTGGTGGGGGATAAACCGGCGAGGATGGTTAAGGGCTCCCAGAGGCAAACCAAGGCAGTTACCCCGACGCAACCGCCGGCAGGATATGACCTCGCCAAGATCCTTGAGATCGCCCGACTGGCGGTTAAAGGGAGCAAGGGGAGCTACCTGGTAATACTGGAGCGCAATGGATTGCTGCGCTACTCGGCTGAGATTGCGGGAGGGGGGGCGCTCACCCCTGCCCCGGCAAAGCTCTCTGCCGAGCAGCCGCCTGCAGAGCGCATCGAGGAGGGAGAAAGATTCGTGGTCATCCCCGCGGCAAAGGATGAAAAAGTTATCCTACAACTGAACGGGCACGGCGGGCCGGGCACGCTCATCCTGGTGACGGCCGATGCCGTGACCCGGTATGCCTACCCCTCCTCTGCGTGGGGGTCGACGGTAGCAGTTGATTGCTCGGGCAAGGCAACAATTACGCAAGGCGATATCCTCACCCCCGCCCCGTAGCCGACCATCTCAGTGACGGCCCCATATCTCCTGTATCGCAGATCTAGAAGACCTGCGCCGCCATTGTGACGGCCAGGTCCTTTTTTCAGCCGGGGGCCTGGGAAGTGGTCCGTAAAATGGGGTTTACTTTTTGTGAAAATGTGCGTATGCTGTCCGCCAATACCTTGTAACGGCGGAAAGGATTCGGGAGAGGGTGGGCACGGGAGGTGATGTAATCAGCCCGTAACAGGGGGGATACGCGGCATGACACAGAGGGCCGGGGAGGAAAATAGCGGCACGTTTTTCTCGGGGCACAGGTGCCCCCTTTTTATTTGGTGAAATAAGACGATAGCACGACGCTATTATATCGTAACCACAGGGGAAATAGTACAAAGAAAGGTGATTGCTCATGCAGAGACATGGCCCCAAGAGTCTTTTTCGCATGACGGCCCTGCGCATCTCACGGATCGTCCATTTTTTAACCATTGATATCTGGAAGATTCAGCAGCGGGATTTCTCGCGGGCCACATGGCTTTTGATCAGGCAGGTGAGGATCCTCATCGTGGCATTGCGCGGTCTCGCCGAGGACCAGATCCAACTCCGGGCATCTGCCCTGACCTTTAATGCCCTGCTTTCCATCGTCCCGCTGGCTGCCGTCGTCTTTGGCATTGCAAAGGGCTTCGGTTTTGACAAGATGCTGGAACGGTATCTCGTAGAGGACTTGCAGATGCACGGCGAGGTCGTCACGCGGATCATCGATTTTTCCCGCTCTCTTCTGGAGACCACCAAGGGGGGCGTTATCGCCGGCATCGGCGTGATCTTGTTGTTTTGGACGATCATCAGGGTGCTCGCGAATATTGAAAGCTCGTTCAATGATATCTGGGGGATCACAAAGGCCAGGACCCTGGTGAGGAAGATCAGCGATTACCTTTCATTCATGCTCGTCTGCCCGTTTCTATTCGTGATGTCGAGCACCGTTACCGTCGTACTGTCCAGCCAATACAAGCTCGCAGCCCAAAAAATCTGGTTGCTCGGTGCTCTCAGCCCCGCCTTCTTCCTTATGGTGAAGCTCGTACCGCTGTTTTTGCTGTGGCTCATGTTTACCTTCATCTATATCTTTATGCCCAACACCAAGGTCACCTTGAAATCCGGCGTCCTAGCAGGGGGCATCGCCGCGGTGCTCTTTCAATTCTTCCAGGTGCTGTATATCGACTCCCAGATATGGATCGCGAAGTACAATGCCATTTACGGGAGCTTTGCCGCGCTGCCGCTCTTTTTGGTGTGGCTGCAGATGAGCTGGCTCATCGTGCTCCTGGGAGCCGAGTACTCTTTTGCGCAGCAAAACGTAGAGACGTACGAATTCGAGCACGCGTATCACGAGGTGAGCTATTCTTTTAAAAGGCTTCTGAGCCTGCGGATCGTGCACGCGCTGGTGCGCAATTTCTCCCGCGCAGAAGCGCCCTGGAGCGCGGTTCAGATATCACAGGAGCTCGAGATTCCCTTGCGCCTGGTCCGTGAGATCTTGCGCGAATTGCGCGAGGCAGGGGTCATCTCCCAAATCATGTTGGACGACGACAGGACAGCTGCCTATCAACCCGCCCGCAGCCTGGACGGGATAACCGTGCAGTATGTGATCGATGCCCTGGAGCAGCGGGGGGTCGATGATATCCCGGTTGCGAAATCAAAGGAGCTGAAAAAGCTCTCCTCGTACCTCAAGGGCTTTCACGACCTCATTGCGCGATCGCCGGCGAACAGGCGCCTCAAAGACATTTAGCCCCTCGACAGAGGGGCGGGCACGCTGGTTTGTTATTCGCGCCATGAATGATTGGGCAGAAGGAAACCTTGATGCGTGAGCGCCGCGAAACACGACGGGTGGATACTGCTATTCCCATAACGATCACGCTCTTAGGGACACCGCTGTCCCCCCCGCCGATCATCGTGGAGACGGACGACATCTCCCCCCAAGGCCTGTCCGTAGTCATAAAGATAAAGACGCGGCTGGAACAGGGGCGTCTTGTCATCGAGGGGGGAGAGAACTCTCAAAAGATGGTTAAGTATCTCCTGCTGGATAACAAGCAATTGGCATTAAGGATCAATATACTTCCCAAGGGGGGGAGCATACAAGCGATTGGCAAGGTGCGGTGGTGTTACAGAAATGTGCAAGAGGGATGTTATTACGTGAAGGCAGGGGTATTGATAGAAGAGATGGACAGTGGGCATCGGGAACGATGGTTGGAATTCCTAAGAACGGCATACCAATTCCTGGTATGCCTTGAGCCGAGGCAAAAACACGGAGGGGAGGAGACATTTACGGGAATGATGTATCGCAGGAGGATGTGACCTTATCCCCTCTTCCCCCTCCCACCTGGTATGCTGACTATACCCATCTCCCCATCTTTATCACGCCTTCCTTGACAGAATAAAAAGGCATGCTATGCTTAAAATCAGGTGTGCAAAGGGAACAGGCCGGCGATTTTTAATAGAATTTTCCTAAGGGGCGAAGAGATGATAAGTGTTTTTTTGAAGTTTTTCAAAGGCCACGGGGTGCACTGGGTGCAGGGTCACAGCCTCCGTTGCGCAGGGCTTGTCCTGCTGATTGCAGTGGTCCTCGCTATTGCCGGGTGTTACGAGACCGACTTCGAGGTGATCGACGCCTCCTCGGCCGTATCCGTATACGGTTTGCCCGGGACGTATAATAAAGAGGGAGGGGGGACAATGACCATCTCAACCGTGCCCCTCAGCAATGATTATCGCTTCCAAGATGTAGGTAAGGATAACAAGGCCTCGACAGGTTACCTGCGTGCGGTCCCCTTACAGGGGAATATCTATATCGTCCAGGCCAGGTATGACGACGATCCCGTCTATTATCTGGGCTTTTATCAATTTATCTACGACTCAAGTGGAGCACATTATAAACCAATGGAACCCACTGTGGCAGAGAAAAGTCTCGATCAACTTGCCAAGCAATATGGAGTGACTATTGATTGGGAGTCGTATGATTTTGTACCGTTTCTGAACGGCAGTGGAAGCAACATCATGGCCTTTCTCCGCGCGCACGCAAGCTTACCTTTCTCTCCCGCTAAATAAAGCCGATATCCTTGTTTTTAAGGCCATCCCCCCTGAGGCGGGAAACAGGGAAAGGAGTATAGAGCCTGTCCTATCCCCTCACCGTATCCCCCCAACCTTCAAACCGCAATAGCACGTATCATATAAGAGGATGTCATTGACATGTTCTGCCTTTATCCGTTATAATTTCCTTGAAAGATCATCCAAATATTTTTAAAGGGCTCGCTCACCTCATGGCCAAGAAGATCCTGATCAATGCCTCCTATCCTGAAGAAATCCGTGCGGCGGTAGTGGAAGAGGGGGTGTTGACCGATTTTAGTATCGAGACCTCCGCAAAGGAAAACGTCAAAGGCAATATCTACAAAGGGATCATTATCCAGATTGAACCCAGCTTTCAGGCTGCTTTTGTCGACTATGGAACCGGCAAGAACGGCTTTCTCCCCTTTGATGAGATCAATCCCGATCTCTGGATTCGCAAGGATTTTCCCCACAAAAAGAGGGCAAAGATCCAAGACATCCTGAGAAAAAACCAAGAGGTCTTGGTCCAAGTTACCAGGGAAGAAATGGGGACCAAGGGGGCGGCCTTGAGCACGTACCTATCGCTGCCCGGCAGGTATATAGTTCTCATGCCCGGAAGCAACAGCAGCGGGGTGTCGCGCAAGATAGAGAATGAGGCCCAACGGAAGAAATTGAAGCAGATCGTAAATCAATTCGACCTCCCTGAGGGGATGGGTTTCATCGTGCGCACGGCCGGGATGAATCGGAGCAAAAAAGAGTTGTCGACCGACTTCCAATATCTCATGCGCCTCTGGGAGACCATCAAGACGCGCACCAAGGAGCTTTCCGCCCCCGCTTTAATATATCAAGAGAGCGACGTGGTGGTAAAATCGATTCGAGAGTATTTTGCCACGGAGGTAAAAGAGGTAATCATCGATGAGGAGGTAGCCTATACAAAGGCCAAAGAATTCTTTCAGGAGGTCATGCCCAAATATCGGCGCAGGGTCAAGCTCTATCATGACGAAAAGCCCCTCTTTTCCCGTTTCCAAATTGAACAGCAGATAGAACAGATCTACGCCCGAGAAGTTCCGCTGAGTTCCGGGGGGAGGATCTGCATCGATAGTACTGAGGCCTTGGTGGCCATCGATGTCAATTCCGGCCGTGTCGCCCAGGCCAAGGATATCGAAGAAGCCGCTCTCATCACTAACCTTGAGGCTGCCGAGGAGATCGCTCAACAGTTACGGCTGCGGGATCTCGGAGGGTTGGTGGTCATCGACTTTATCGACATGAAGTCCACTCAGCACAGGCGCGAGGTGGAGAAAAAATTGCGTGACGCCTTTAAGAAGGACAGGGCTAAGGTAGACCTCTCGAGGATGTCCCGATTCGGGATCATAGAACTATCCCGTCAACGCCTCAAACCTTCCTTGAGCGACGGTGTCTACACTACCTGTCAGACTTGTCAGGGGCGGGGAAGATCGCGGTCCCCTTCCTCATTGGCCCTGGCCGTCCTCAGAAAGATCCAGGACAAGGTGACCCAGGATAATTTCAAGATGATCAAAGGGATCCTGCCCAAAACGGTGGCGGAGTATCTCTTACATAACAAGAGGGACGACCTCAACGAGATTGAGAGAAAATACGGACTTCAGGTCGTCATCGTTGGGCAGGAGGAGATGCCGGCAGGGGAGTTCCACCTTGACTTTGTAAGGGCGGATAAAACCTCCGCTGCGCTGGCGAATGGCGATGCTGCAGAAGAAAAAGAGAAGCCCTGGTACAAGCGATTGTTGACCACGTAAGAACGAAAAAGAAGCCTTGACAATAAAGGGTCGGTACTTTAAAGTTACCAGTTTAGCTCAAAATAAGGCCACGGACGTAAGATGTTTGAAACGCTCACAGAACGGTTAGATCAGGTCTTTAAAAAACTCAAAGGGCGTGGCAAGCTAACGGAGAATGATATCAAGGATGCCCTGCGTGAGGTGCGCCTTGCCCTCTTAGAGGCGGATGTCAACTATACGGTCGTGAAGGATTTTATCTCACGGGCGGAAGAGAAGGCCGCAGGGCAAGAAGTAACGAAGAGCCTCACCCCTGCCCAACAGGTGATTAAGATCGTCCATCAAGAGCTCATCACCTTAATGGGTGGGGGAGAAAACAACAGCCTCACGCTATCAGGTCCTTCCCCCGTCCCCATCATGTTGGTAGGGCTTCAGGGTTCGGGCAAGACCACGACGGCGGGCAAGCTGGCCGGCTATCTGCGGGATGATAAAAAGCGCAGACCATATCTCGTGCCGGCTGATCCCTATCGACCGGCGGCTATCGAACAACTGAGGAGATTGGGCGAGGGCTTGGGAATCGACTGCTATACCCCTGAAAGCGGTGAAGATCCTCTACAGACGGTGGCCAGGGCCCGGGAGCAGGCCCGAGAAAAGGGTTCTGATACCCTTATCTTTGACACCGCCGGTCGGCTGCACATCGATGAAAAGCTGATGGGGGAGTTGAGAGGGATAAAGGAGTTGCTGAACCCGCAGGAGATACTCCTCGTGGCCGACGCCATGACCGGGCAGGATGCAATCAACGTGGCCAAGGGTTTCAACGATGCCCTGGGCATAACAGGGATCATTTTGACAAAACTGGACGGCGATGCCCGGGGAGGAGCTGCCCTCTCCATAAAGGCCGTTACCCAGAGGCCGATCAAGTTCGTCGGCATCGGGGAAAAACTCGATGCCTGGGAGGTCTTTCACCCGGACAGGATGGCTTCCAGGATATTGGGGATGGGCGATGTCCTCTCCCTGATAGAGAAGGCGCAGACGGCCCTTGACGAGCGTCAGGCCGAGGCCTTAGAGAAGAAACTGAGAAAAGATGAGTTCACGCTGGAGGATTTCCGTCATCAACTGCTTCAGATCAAGAAGATGGGTCCCCTGGAGGATATCCTGGGGATGATCCCGGGGTTGGGCAAGCTGAAGGGGATCAAGACCTTTCGTCCCGATGAAGGGCAGTTCGTGCGGCTGGAGGCCATCGTTGACTCCATGACTGCTACCGAAAGGAGAAATCCCCGTATCATCAACGGCAGCAGACGACTTCGGATTGCCAAAGGGAGCGGGACTACTGTTCAGGATGTCAACAGGCTCCTGAAACAGTTTTCGATGACGAAAAAGATGCTTAAGCAATTCAGCAAACGGGGAGGTAAAGGGATTTCCCCTACGATGTTCCCCCACTAATTTCCTCTTTCATTAGAGACTGATCGGGAAGGGAGGTGAAGGTAAAGAGATGTCGGTAAAAATCAGATTGGCGCGATTCGGGACCAACAAAAAACCGTTTTATCGTATTGTCGTGACTGATTCGCGGGCTCCGCGGGACGGGAGGTTCATCGAGAAGATCGGCACGTACGATCCCAAACAAGACCCGCCGAGCATCCACGTCGACAAGGAAAAAGCGATGGCATGGCTTCAGAAGGGTGCACGAGCTACCACCACGGTAGCCCACTTGCTGAAGCGGGCAGGGGTTAACGCAGACGCGTAAAAAAGCAAGCTCAAGGCACGAGGACGGTCTCAGGGATGAGTCACAGAAGGAGGGCGGAACATGAAAGAGCTCATTGAATACATCGCCAAGGCCTTGGTGGACAATCCGGACGCGGTGAAGGTGACCGAAATCGAAGGTGAGAAGACATCCGTCATTGAACTCTCGGTGGCCAAAGAGGATTTGGGCAAGGTCATAGGCAAACAGGGTAGGACAGCCAGGTCTTTACGGACCATTTTGAGCGCTGCCTCCGCCAAGAACAATAAACGGGCCGTCCTTGAGATCTTAGAGTAGTCAAAAGCCCAAAGGCTGTGGGAGAAAACCGTATCGTCATTGGAAGGGTTTCCAGGCCTCATGGCATGAAAGGGGAGATCAGGATTGAATATTTCAATCCTGAAGACCCCAACTTTTTCTCCCGCTATCAGATGATATTTATCCAAGGGGATAGGGGGAA